>Ga0210408_10000229_pt1 | contig 79345 bp, 65 predicted proteins | sample IncBWH4MmetaG_FD_155471 | JGI IMG/M metagenome (GOLD analysis project Ga0210408, IMG submission 155471) | Forest soil microbial communities from Barre Woods Harvard Forest LTER site, Petersham, Massachusetts, United States - Inc-BW-H-4-M | ecosystem: Environmental > Terrestrial > Soil >...
ACCAACCGGCGCCCAACAATCGGCCCGATGTGAATCGCCCGTCGGAGCGCAATGATCGTCCGCCCGCGGCGCAGCCGAATCGGCCTGAGCCGAATCAGCCGGCCCCTAACAATCGTCCCGACATGAATCGCCCGTCGGAACCACCGGCACGCAACGATCACCCGTCGATGGCACCACCGAACGCTCGTCCTCAGCCTCAGCCAGAGACGAACCGGCCGCAACCAACTCCGCCGCCGCAGCGCCATGAACCCGCGCCGCCACCGCGGAATGAGCCAGCCCCGCGTCCGCAGAGTCCTCCACCGAGTGAGCAGCAGCAAGCGCACCCACCGGCAGAGAGCAGGCCGGCTCCGCCTCCAGCAGCGCGTGAGCCCAACAAACCACAGCCGAAGCAGGACGACAAACACAAGCCACCGCAGTAACCGGAAAACATCCAGCGCTAAACAACAAAGGCATCCTGAGATATAGGATGCCTTTGGGTTGAACCCGCACCCGGAGGGGCTTACCAAGCGGTAAAACAGCTCAAAAGCAATTCCCCGCGCGCTGCTAAACTCCCTGTATCTCTATGCACGTCAAGATACTCGGCTCAGCCGCTGGTGGAGGGTTTCCACAATGGAATTGCGCCTGCTCCAATTGTCGCTCCTTGCGAGCCGGAACCTTCAGCGGGAGAGCTCGAACGCAGGCGCAAGTCGCCATCAGCATTGATTCGGAACGCTGGTTTCTGCTTGGCGCTTCCCCGGACCTGCGTGCCCAAATTGAGGCAACTCCCGAACTGCATCCGCAAGCAGTAGACGGCGCAACTCGCCATTCCCCGATCTGCGGCGTGGCTCTGCTGAACGCTGACATTGACCACGTTCTTGGATTGCTCCTGATGCGCGAACTGCAACCGCTGAACGCGTATGCGACTCTATCTGTCCGGCGAATCCTGACCGAAGACAACTCCATGTTCGTCATGCTGAATCGGGTTGATGGCCAGTTGAACTGGACCGAGATCGCTCCCGGTGAAACTTTTTCGCTGCTCACGCCGCTCGGCGAAGATTCCGGATTGCGCTGCCGAGCGCTGTCACTTGGCAGACACTACCCTGCTTACGTTTCACGGCGTCGGCAAGCCGACCTCATCCGGCACCAAGCATCGGTGGGCCTGATCGTCGAATCCCCCGCTGGCAAACGACTCGCTTACATGCCCGCGGTCCCGCAGATTGATGATGTCTTGCTGAAAGAAGCTGACTTGGCCGACGTGCTGCTGTTCGATGGCACATTCTGGAGCGACGATGAACTCATAAGCATTCAGGGCAGTGGGCAAACCTCAGAGGAGATGGGACACGTTCCGGTCTCATCGCCCGTTGGAAGCCTCGCGCAGTTGGCGCATCTGAAGTGTCCACGTAAAATCTATGTACACGTTAACAACACGAATCCCATGCTGGACGAGGCTTCGGCCGAACATCGCGAGGTACGCGACGCAGGCTGGGAGATCGCGGAGGATGGATGGCAGTTCGAACTGTAGATGAGAAAGCGGATGCGCTGCTGTCGTTCGATGAACTGCGAGCGCAGTTGCGAGCTGTGGGTGAGGAACGTTATCACCACAAGCATCCGTTCCATCTCATGATGCACGAAGGACGCCTGAGCCGCGGTCAACTGCAAGCCTGGGCGCTGAACCGCTACTACTACCAGAGCATGATCCCGGTGAAAGATTCCATCATCCTATCGCGCGGTCCCGACCCGGTGTTCCGCCGCGCCTGGCGTAAGCGGGTAATCGATCACGATGGAGATGCGAGCAGCGAAGGCGGCATCAAGCGGTGGCTGAAGCTCGCCGAGGCGACCGGACTCAATGCCAAGCAGGTTCAGGCAGGCACTGGAATTCTCCCGGCGACGCGGTTCGCCGTGAACGAGTACCTGAACATCGTCCGCAGCCGCAGTTTGCTGGAGGCGGTCGCATCGTCGCTGACGGAATTGTTCTCGCGCGACTTGATCTCGCTGCGCATGGAAAAACTTCGTCAGCATTATCCTTGGCTTGCAGGAGGTTTGGATTATTTTCAGGCGCGTTTGACACAGGCTCCCGAAGACGCGAAATTTGCCATTGAATATGTATGTGAGAATGCCAAGACGCGCGAGCAGCAGGAACTGGCGACTCAGGCCCTGCGCGACAAGTGCGACATACTCTGGGCACAGCTCGATGCGCTTTACTTTGCCTATGTGCAGCCCGGTTGGCCTGCGCCCGGCGCCTTTCAGATCGAGGAGAAGTGATCATGGCGCCTCCGACAGAAACGAGCCAGCCGCGCCTCGCCACCGGGTGCCGTTGGGGCGGAACCGAAGAGGATCGCATGATCCTGTACCCTGAGGGTGCACTGAAACTCCAGAATACCGGACGCCAAGTGCTGGAGCGCTGCGATGGCCAGCGCACATTCGGAGAAATCCTTACGGAATTGCAGAAAGAGTTCGACAAGACGGATCCAGAGAAGATTCGCACGGACATCAGCATGTTCTTGGAGCAGTTGCAGAAGAAGAGAATCGTCGATTACTAGTCGTCGACTCCTCGCCGTAGAGACGTTGCTTGCAACGTCTCTGCTTGCGGCGTATCGAACGACGGCTCCTGTGCAGCTGTCGGCAGAAATGAAACATGGTTTTCAATCCTCTAGCGCTTATTGCCGAAGTGACGCATCGATGCCCGCTGCACTGCGTTTACTGCTCGAATCCGATGCAGTTGACCGCGGCTAGCAACGAATTGTCGACGGAGGAGTGGATCAGCGTCTTCCGGCAAGCCGGCAAGTTGGGGATGCTGCATGCGCACTTCACCGGAGGCGAACCTCTGGCCCGCAACGACCTTACGGAACTGATCGCCGCCGCACGCGCTGCAGGGCTCTATACAAATCTCATCACCTCGGGCATCGGACTCAATGAGCAGCGATTACAGATGTTGGTTAAGGCGGGACTCGATCACATCCAGATCAGCTTTCAGGATTCGCGGGAAGATGCGGCAAACTGGATCGCGGGCACCAAGGCACACGCGCACAAGACTGAACTGTCACACGCGATCCGGCGGCACAAGATTGCATTCACGGTAAACCTGGTCGTGCACCGGCAGAATCTGGATCATCTCGAGGAGATGATTTCCTTCATCGAGCAACTGCAGCCGGAGCGCGTCGAGATTGCGCATACGCAGTACTACGGTTGGGCGCTCGCAAATCGGGCTGCGCTGATGCCAACGCGCGCACAGCTTGAAACGGCGGTAGCAATCATCAGGGAAGCCGAGAAGCGGCTTTCCGGCCGGATGCGAATCGATTCGGTCGTGCCCGATTACTACGCGAAGTATCCCAAGGCTTGCATGGGAGGCTGGGGACGAAGACTGATGCTGGTCAATCCATCTGGCAAGGTACTGCCGTGCCATGCGGCGGAAGTGCTGCCAGGTCTGTCTTTCGAGAATGTGCGCGAGAAATCGCTGGATCGGATCTGGCAAGAATCGGAATCGTTCCGCAAGTTTCGTGATGAAGCGTGGATGCCGGAACCGTGCCGCAGTTGCGACCGCCGTGGGGAAGACTTCGGAGGGTGTCGCTGTCAGGCTTTCCTGCTAACCGGCGATGAGAGGGCGACAGATCCTGCGTGTTCGCTTGCACCAGCGCACCGAATCGTTGAATCGGCAGTGGAAGAGGCGAACTCAACGGCAGACATTGCGAAGCCGGCGCCGGCCTCGTCGTTCGTGCAGTTGCAGAAGCTCACGAATGATCTTTGGAGCTACCGCACGAATCCGGAGTAGAGGGGTGATTGCAGATTTTAGATTGAAGATTTCAGATTAGCAGCTCCCAGGTTTCAATCTGCAATCTGAAATCTACAATCTGAAATTACTGCCTTACCAGCGAATTCCTATCGTGATTGGGCGCAGGTCGGTGGTGATGTTGTTGTGCTTGCCGTGCAGGTAGCGGAATTCGGCGTAAAAGTCCATGGTAGGGCGAATCTTGCGGGTGATGCCGCCACCAAAGTTGTAACCGAACTCGTTCTGGCTGGAGTGGAGGAAGTTGCCGTTGATCGGGAGACTGCCGGCGAAGCAGTGTCCCCACCAGGTGAAGAATCCGTTGCACGCCGAACCTGGAACCGCGGACGAGGAATCGAGTTTGCCGGAACGATGCAAGAAGGACGGCCCGAATACCAGGTAGCCACCCCAATTCTTCGAAGCACGAATATTAATGATTGGATCCAGCATCAGGGAGTAGACGTGATCGGTTGCGCCCGGGGCTTGGGCCAACTCAAGGGCCGAAGTGCGCAGCGGCAAGTTATCGAACTGGAAGTCGAGGCGAAGTCCGAAATACTTGCTGTAATTGCGGGCGGCTCCCGCGGCGGCAATACCGCCTCCCCCGCGCACATAAGTATTCGTAGTGCCGTTCGGGAGACTGGCTCCGCCGCCGACGTTAAAGCTCCATTTCTTATAGTCCAGTGGCTTTTTTTGCGGCCGGGTGGTCTCTTCGGGAGAAGCTTCCTGGCTGCTCGACTGATCGGGCTGCTGTTGGGTCTGAGGTTGGGCCACGGGTGGTTGCTGCGCGGAAGGCTGTTGGGCGTGGACGACTGCGATTCCCATCGGCACGGTCATTAGAAATGCAAGAAAGCGGAGTCCGGGAATCGTGGCGAACTTTCGAATCATTCATTCTCCTCCCGCTGCCGGGCTGCGGACGCGAGCGCTCCAACCTACCCGTCAACGACAGGCGCTTGAGAAAGAGCGTGTCCGCGATGGTCCCGCCGTGATTACACTCGCAGCAGGCAGGCTCCATATTACCAACTTTGATGCGCAGTTCGCCCGCGATGCCGCCCGCTGGGCCGAGCGCTGGAAAACGGCAGGCGTCGAGGGAACTTATCGATGGGCGGGCGCGTACCCATTGGTCATGAAAAGCGCGAGTCGGGAAAGCAACGCCCCGCGGTGGCTGATTCTGATTGGAGCGTTCTTTTTCATTCTGGTCCTGGCCGTCTCGGCCTATTGGGAGGCTGACATCCGCTGGCTTCATTTCTTTCAAGCCTGGATGTACCTCGCCACAATCGTGTTGAGCTTTCGTAGAAGCCGGTGGGGATACTTCATCGGAATTTCGGCTGCGGGCTTGTGGGATTACACAAACATTTTCGCTACAACCTTCCTCTACAACGGGCTGCAGCGGCTCTCGGAATGGATTCACACGGGACATCTTCAGCGGCCGGACTTGCTCATCGCGATCCCAGCGTGGCTGTCGAACTTCGCGGTGATCGTTGGCTGTGTTTGGGGCTATCTCCGGTTGCGGGACAAGTCCTGGATTGATGCCGGAAAACTTGTGCTGACGTTCGCAGCGACCACGGGGTTCTTTGCGCTGGACATGTACGTTTTCCAGCCGCGCTATCTGGGAATCTTCCCACGACTGTTACACCCTCGCTTGCCGTAGGTTCCTCAGTGCGACTTCAATTGCTCTGATAGGCTCCGAAAGACGGCTGGCAACCAGGCATTCCACTGGTTCCAGTCGTGACCACCTCGAACGGTGTGGAACTCGGACTTGAAGTGGCGTTGCATGAGAAGGGCTGCAAACTCGCGGTTTGCTGGTAGAAGCCCCTCTTGCTCGCCGCAGGTGAGGAAGAAGTATGGCGCGGCTTCGGGATTTGCGGTTCGGACCAAGACGAAAGGATCGTTGTCGCGCCGGGTCTGGCTTCCGGATGGTCCAAAGATGGAATTGTAGTGACGCGATTGTTGCAGCCGCTTGATGGAAAATGCTCGTCGAGGAACGTCGATCGCGGAACTAAGCCCTCCAGCGAAGAAGAAAAGATCAGGGTGGCGCAATCCGATCTTTATCGCTCCGAAACCACCCATGGAGATGCCGATGAGGGCGCGGTTGCCGCGGCCGCCGGCCGCGGGAAACCTGCTTTCTACGTCCGTGATCAGGTCATGAGTCATGTAGTCCTCGAATCGATCTTGTGGAGGGTCGACAGCGTTGGTGTAGTAAGAGGATTCTCCCTCCGGCATGACCAAAAGCAGGCCTTGCTCTGCAAAACTCGCGACGTCGGAGTAGTTTGACCAATCGCGAAATCCTCCGCCACCACCATGCAGCAGGTACACCACTGGCAGCTTCCGGCCAGATGCCTCCAAGGGAGAGATGACTCTGTATTCCATGTCCCGGCCCAGCGCGGCGCTGCGGAAGGTGATGTCAAGCAGGGTGATCTTCGCCTTGAGACGGGGATGATCAGAGGGCGTCGCGTTATCGCTCTTTCTGCAGCCTACCGTCAGCGCCAACAGGACACTGAGTAGCACTTGGCTGCCGTAAAGGCGGAGATTGGACATGTCGGCTGCGATCATAGTCGAAGGGTCGAGGCATCTGCGCGGACGGATCGCCGTCCGGACTCCGCCTCGTTAACACTAAAACATGTCCGCCAATTTGTTCTTTGCAGTTTTCGGGAACCGCTGCGCACACGTATGATGATGGATTCAACTTAAGCGCGAGAAGGCACATTGGCGAAGCAGACGTCAGAACGGGCAACCACAGCAGTCGAAAGGCAGGGCGCATCCGACTGCAGAATCGCTCTGATTGGCTTTGGGACTGTCGGCCGCTCGGTGGCGAAAATCCTGTGCGAGACCGGAAACCCGTCCGTTCGACTGACTCATATTTGCAATCGCAATGTTCAGAGGAAGAAGCAGGATTGGGTTCCGGCAGATGTGATTTGGACGGACGATGTCGAGTTGGTGCTGAAGTCCGACGTCGACATTGTGATCGAGTTGATCGGCGGATTGAATCCCGCGGAGCAGATCCTGCGCAGGGCGCTCGAATCGGGCAAGTCTGTGGTGACCGCGAACAAGCAGCTGATCGCACGCTGCGGGCCCGATCTGTTGCAATTGGCCACGAGCAAAGGATGCCAGCTTGAGTTTGGCGCCTCGGTAGCTGGAGGCGTTCCAGTAATCCCCGCGCTGCGCACGGGGCTGTGCGGAGACCGGTTGCACGGCATCGCTGGGATTCTGAACGGAACCTGCAACTACATTCTGAGCCGGATCGAGAACGCGAGGATCCCGTTCAGTGAGGCGCTGGAAGAGGCGCAGGCCCGAGGATACGCCGAGGCCGATGCGTCGGAGGATCTGGACGGCGGTGATGCGCGAGCCAAGCTGGCGATTTTGGCACTGGCGGGGTTGCACACCCGTGTGGAGCCCGAATCGATTCGCGCGCGGACGATCCGGCCGGTGGATTCGGTCGATTTCGACTATGCCGCGGACCTGGGCTGCACGATTCGGCAGATTTCGCGGGCTGACCTGAAGGAAGGCACGCTCTTCGCAGACGTGGGTCCATGCCTGGTGCCATCGGATTCGCCATTCGGGCGCGTGCAGAGAAACCTCAATTTAGTTCTGACATCGGGGCAGTATGGCGGAGATATGGCGTTCCTTGGCGCGGGCGCCGGGGGTGATCCTACGGCGGTGGCTGTGGTTTCGGACGTCCTGTTCGTGGCGCAGGGACTTGCTGGGGGCAAGAGAGACGTAGCAAGCTACGTCTGTACACCGGGGATCAGCAGTGATTTCGAGACACCCTGGTATCTGCGATTCTTTGTTCGGGATCAGCCTGGGATTGTGGCGCGGCTGGCGCAGATTCTAGCCGATCACCACCTCAACATCGATTCCCTGCTGCAGAAGCCGGGATTTGAGAAGGCGTCCCTGCCGTTTGTGATCACGCTGGAGCCGTGCCATGACTCGCAGTTGCATCCGGCGCTGGGAAGGATGGCGGGGCTGGATTTTGCCATCCGGCCATGCCTCTGCCTGCCAATTCTTCGCTGATTTTTAAGGAAATACAGCGCCGGCCATCTTTTGACCGGCGCTGGCTGAGCTAATTCCAGAAGGGGTTGTTGAGCCCGGCGGGCTTGAGGGCGCTATCGGCTTCCGTTTCTGTACCCGATTCATCGGAGATCTTCTCGTCGATGAAGCGGGAGGGTGGTGGAAGCCGTTCTTCACTCGCGGGCGAAATGTTTTTACCCGGTGTTGGAGTATAAGGGAGGTTCGATTTCATGGGTTACTCCTCTGTACTTATATGATCTAGGTTTATTAAACACCTCGGAGGGCTCGCTGCAGGCGCAATAATTTTGATGACAGGTATTAAAAAAACGCATGGTGATTTGGGACTCTGGTCGGTGAGGGATGCAAACCGGAAGTCAAAATCCCCACCCTGTCGCATAAGACGCGACAAGGGTGGGACACCCTCGGACCTGACTTTACTTGAAAATCTCTTTTAGGAATGGATCATGAAATATCGCAAGCTGGGACGGACGAACTTTGACGTCAGCGAAATGGGGGATGGACTTTGGGGGATGAGCGGGTGGACTGGGTCGGACGATCGGGAGTCTCGCTCATCGATGCAGATGGCTGTCGACCTTGGCTGCAACTTCTTCGACACTGCATGGGCATACGGTAACGGAAAGAGTGATGAGCTACTGGGCGAGGCCATGCAGCAGAATTCTGGCAAGCGGCTGTATGCGGCCTCGAAAGTTCCTCCTGCCAATGATCGGTGGCCGGCCTTGCCGGAGTACAAGTACCGGGATGTCTTTTCCGCCGAGCATGTTTTCAAGTATGCGGACTTGATCCGCAAGAAACTCCGCGTCGATAGCATTGATGTGTTGCAGTTCCACGTTTGGGACGACAGCTGGGCCGATGAGGCGGAGTTTCGATCGACGGTCGAAAAGCTGAAAAAGGATGGACGGATCAAGTTCTTCGGGCTGAGCATCAATCGTTGGGAGCCCGAGAACGGTCTCAAGGCTCTGCGGACGGGGTTGGTGGACGTGGTGCAGGTCATTTACAACATCTTTGATCAGGCGCCGGAGGATGAACTGTTCCCCCTTTGCCAGGAACTCAATATCGGCGTAATCGCGCGGGTACCGTTTGATGAGGGTAGCCTGGGCGGAAAGATGACGCTGGAGACACGCTTTCCGAAGGGCGACTGGCGGGCGGGATATTTTGGTCCGGAGAATCTGCCCAGAACGATTGAGCGCGTTGAGAAGTTGAAGAAGGTCCTACCTTCCGGGATGTCGCTGCCGGAGATGGCGCTGCGGTTCATCCTGTCGCATCCGGCGGTGAGTACGACGATTCCCGGGATGCGGAAGGCTGATCATGTGCGGCAGAACATCGCTGCGAGCGATGCGGGGACTTTGGACAAGGGATTACTCGCGGAGTTGAAAAAGCATCGGTGGAACCGGAAACCGCAGAGGTGGTCGGATTAGCGAGTAAGACCGGTCGAGCTGCGCTCGACGGGACAGCCGAAGGCGGCTGTCCCCACATGATAGTAGACTTGAGTGTTTGCGGTTGTTGATATTATGGCCAATTTCGGCACATCCCTTGTGCCGTTCCTGCTTGGCTTCTCGAAAGCGAGTAGACTCCTTTGTTCAGAATAGTGGCGGCCTGGTTGATCTCAACTGTCGTCCTCCTGACGCCGGTATGCGCCCAGAATCCGCGGGGATCGCTTCGAGGGAAAATCCTAGATTCGACGGGCGCGCGGGTGGCGTCGGCGCAAGTGCTCGTGCGAGCTGTGGATTCGTCGTTTCAGCGCCAGGCTGAGACCGAGGATCGGGGCGAGTTTCGGGTCGATGATCTGCCGCCCGGAACCTACCGCTTGACCGTCAATGCCGCGGGATTTGCCAAGGCGCAGGCTGATGTCTCCGTGGCGCTTGGTTCGGTGCGCGAGGTGACGGTAACGTTGCGTGCCGTGGGGTCCTCGGAAACGATCAGCGTGCACGGCGAGACTTCTTCGATCACCACGCAACCGATCGATCTGGCCAGCGTGGTACATCAGGGAGTGATCAGCAGTCAGGACTTGCAGACGCTTCCCCTTGCCAGTCGGAGCTTTGCGAACATCGCGTATCTTGCTCCGGGGACACAGCCGGTGGAGCCCTCCGATCCGACGAAGGCCCGGATTACCGCCGTCTCGACGGGGGGAAGCTCAGGTCTGAACAACGATATTTCGGTGGACGGGGCCGACAACTCCGACGATTGGATCGGCGGGTTCCTGCAGAATTTTTCGCCCGATGTCATTCAGGAATTTGCAGTGCGCACGGCGAACCAGGACGCGGACAGCGGAGGGACCACCGCCGGCTCGGTGGTGATCACAACCAAGCGCGGAAGCAACGAATGGCATGCAAGCGGGGCATTCTACGAACGAGCGTCGGAGCTCAATTCACGGTTCCCGATTGAGAATCCGGCGAGGACCTGTGACGCGGGGAGTTGCGTGGAGAATCCAAAGCAACCGTTTTCGCGGCAGAATTATGTCGGGACGCTAGGCGGGCCGTTGGTACGGGACAAGGCCTGGTTCTTTTCGTCCTTGGAATATGTGCGCGAAAACGCCAGCATCGCCTATAGTCCGGCGAGTGTTGGGCAGTTCGATGCGCTGTCACAATTGGCATCGGACGGGCTGATTCCGGGAGTCTCCTCGATCGCGGTCCCGAAGACGGTTCCCATTCCGTTTCGCGACTATCTGGGATCGGTGCGATTCGATTGGGCGCAGTCCTCGAGGTCGCAATGGTTCCTGCGAATGTCGGAGGACAGTTATCTGACCCATAACAATCTGGTGCAGCAAGCGACCCTGCCTTCAACAGGGCTCACCACGCATAACAATTATTGGAATGGCGTGGTGAGCAACAGCTTTGCATTCAGTCCAACGTGGCTGGGAACGTTTGTTTTCGATGCGGGCGCGCTCCATCTTACGCAGGCACGGAATTCCACCTTAGGCTTCGCTTTGTCGTTTCCGTTCAGTGCTACTTCGCTGACAGTCTCGGGATTCGAAACTTTTGGTGACAATCAGTTCGCCACGCCGATTACTCTCTTCCCTTCGCTGCGCAATCAGGAGAAATATCAGCTTCGCTACGACGTCAGCCACGCCACCGGCGATCACTCGTTCAAGTTCGGGGTGAATTTCATTCATGAACCGGTGCTGGGCGGCGCGTTTCCGGGAAATCAGGAGACGCTGCATTCGTTCCCGCAGAACCCGAGTTTTTATGTGGCGAATCCGGGCCTGTTCCCGCTGGACTATGCGGATGGAGCCTCCACGACTCCGGCAAGCGATGGCACCTTTTCGCAGAATGTGCAGCGGTTCGGGCTCTACTCGGAGGATTCGTGGCGAGCGACGCGGCACTTGACGGTGAATTATGGACTGCGGTGGCAAACTACTTTTGGGCTGTTTGCGGGATCTGGCCACAGCCAAGTGCTCAATCCGGCATTCGTCACGCTCAGTGCGTTACAGGTTCTTGTCGCGAGCGGCGTGCCGCATGACTATCGCAAGCAGTTTGGCCCACGCCTTGGGATCGCTTATTCGCCGGGAAGTAGCGGGAATACGGTGATTCGTGCCGGCTTCGGTTTGTTCTATAACGACCTCGCGCAAAACGGATGGGCGACCGCGTTTCAAGGAGTGAACTCGACGAACGTAGCGACGGGACCATGCGCGCTCAGTGGAACTAGTGGAGGCTATGCGCTAGTGGGTGCAGGATGCCTACATGGAGGCGCGGGAGCGACAGGAAATCTGATCGACGCGAACTACACGACTCCGTATGGAATCCATGTGACCGGCGGGATGCAACATGCCTTGGGCCGGAACTGGACGATCAGCGCCGACTTTACGCATGAGCAGGGCAATCACGGGTATCGCGGATACAGTTTTTCGAGTGGCACGAATTTGTTCACGCCGCTGATTCCGGCGTCGGATCGATCCTACACCGACGATCAGCAAAGCGTGGTGCCGAACCTGAATCTGTTCAAGTCGGATAACCGCTCGAGCTACAACGCGCTGATGATCGTGGCGCACGGCAACGTCAACCGCCGGTTCAATTTGATCGCGCACTACACACTTTCGAAGGCTAAGACCTGGGGCTGCCTGCTGGGCGAGCTGTGGGATTACGTGAATGGGGTGTGCGACCCGCTAAATCCGTTTGGTCCGGGAGACTACGGGCCGTCGGGGGAAGATGCGACTCATCGCTTTGTGCTCGCGGGAACGCTGCATCTGCCGGGCGGCGTGGAAGTGACGACGATGACGCAGGCCGAATCGGCGCGGCCGATTACTCTGACCACTCCGGCGGGCGATCGGGCCGTGATAAATGGCATAAAGACTTCGCTGGATCAATTCCGGGGAACGCCATTCATTCAGGCGGATCTACGGGTTAGCCGACCGATTCACTTTGGAGAAAGATGGGAAATTCGGCCGTTCGCTGAATTCTTCAATGTCTTCAACCGTAATAATCCGGGCGCGAATTATGTGACGAATATTTCGGCGCTACCCAATCCGGTGAACGATTTGAGCAACGCTACCGCGATCTGTACGGATCCGAATTGCAGCGCGATGGTTCCAATCACGAATCCGCAAAAGCAGTTGCTGTTTCCGGCGGGGGCGCTGGGAGATTTCTTTGGGCCGGGGACTACGGTCGGGATACCGTTTGCGGCGCAGTTGGGCGTGCGGGTGAATTTCTAGATGCAAAATACTGGCGGCCCCGGAGGGGCTCGAACCCCCAACCCTTGGTTCCGAAGACCAATGCTCTATCCAATTGAGCTACGGGGCCGCGATAAACTCTCTGCGCGTTGGATAGAGTGCCTGCGCGTTGAGTAATTTGCATATGCGCGCCGGGCTTCGCCCTGGCTTGGACGGCCGAGGCGGCCGTCGCCACATGGAGATGGGCTTGGGCCTAAGGCGGCTGTCGCCACACACTTTTCAAACCAAAGAAATGGGGTGGGAAACGGGAATCGAACCCGCAACCGCCGGAGCCACAGTCCGGTGCTCTGCCAGTTGAGCTATTCCCACCGCAGGAACTTCATTATAGCAATTAGGGGAGGGGAACGGCGGGGCGTTAGGCCTCAGCATTTCAATTGTAAGTATTTAGGAACGCGCCTATGAAGAGATCGATGGCGGTGAACAGGGTCCAGTCCACGGGAGGATATTAGAACACGGCGGCTACCTGCCGTTCACAACTTGGGGTTTACACCATCGTTGGGTGCGCCGGGCTTCGCCCTGGCTTGGACGGCCGAGTCGGCCGTCGCCACATGAGTCGGGCGGGCTTCGGCTGCCATGCTTTGATTACTTCTAAATCCTGCCTACGCCTACGTACTCGAATCCTAGGGCGCGGAGGCGGGTGGAGTCTAGCAGGTTTTTGGTGTCGACGATTACGGGCTTTTTCAGGAGGTGCTTGATGCGGTCGAAGTCGAGGGCACGGAACTCGGGCCATCCGGTGCCGACGACCAGCGCATCGGATCCTTCGGCGACGGCGTAGGCGGAATCGCAGTAGCGAACGCCTCCGCTGAGGTGCGTCTTGGCTTCGGGAATCGCGACTGGATCGTAGGCGCGGACGCGAGCGCCCTTCGAAACCAGGCCCTCGGCAAGGCGTAGAGAGGACGATCCGGCAACGGAGTTCGTGTTCGGCTTGAACGCGAGTCCGAGGATGCCGACGTCTTTGTTCTCGACCGAATTCAGCGCGGCAGAAATTTTATCGACCAGGCGATCGGCCAGCAGGCCATTCACATCGCGGGCCGCATTCAGAACTTTCAGCGAGACGCCCTGTTGCTGGGCGAGTTGCATCAGGGAGTCCATATCGGACTCGGCGAACACGCCGCCCATGCCGGCTCCGGGCTGGAGGCAACGCGGAGCAATCTTCTTATCGAGGCCGAGGGCGAGAGCAAGGTTGACGGCATCGGCGTTCACGCGCTCACAGAGGGTAGCCACTTCGTTGATGAACGAGATTTTGGTCGCGACGAAAGCGGTCGCCGCTTCGCGCACTAATTCGGCGGTGGCCTGATTGGTCACGATTACCGGGACGCCGCGCATCACGAGGGGATGGAAGATCTGCTTCAATACCTGCACCGCCTCGGTCGAGCTCGATCCCAGAATCAGGCGGTCGGGCCAGTTGAAGTCTTCCACGGCACAACCGTCGGTGAAGAACATTGGCTGCGACACGATGGTGGCCTGGAGCCCAATATCCTTGATACTTTTCTCCAGCGCGTTCGCCGTGCCGACAGGGACGGGAGTGACGATGGTCAGGATTGGAGGCTTGGGCGCGAGGCGCGTGATGCGAATAGCAATGTCGTTGAGATTCTCGGCTTTGTCTTCCGCCAGGAAAATGACGCCGGTTCTTCGGGCGAATGATTCGATATCGGTGGAATAAGCGAGGCGCCCGGCACGAACGTTGCGGCGGATGATCTCTTTCAGATTCTTTTCGAAGAACGGGATATTGCCTTGGGCCATCTCGACCATGCGGGAGCGGTCCGGGTGGCAACAAGAGACGGGAGTGCCGAAGTCCGCGAGGCAGGCCGAAATCACCGTCCCGAGATACCCTGAGCCGTAAACCCCGATCTGCATGTGATGTCTCCCCGTTCGATGTCCGAAAAGCCGCGTCAGAACTGGCGTTTGGCGGAATTTCCGGACACTCGCCCTACTCCTTATCTACAGGGGCGGAGTGGGGTTTTCAACGCACGGGAGTGAGATGTACCTAGGGCCATGTACGCGTGGCGGGAGTAACCCGGGCGAGTGAACGAGAGTACTCTAGCGCGAAACTAGGCGCCGTCCGAGTTGGACAGGAGCAAGGTCGAGCCAGCAGTTGGGCGAAGCTTCGCGGACAAAGGTCAGTCTTTCCAGCAGGATGCGCCGGCTTCCGGAGTAGTTCTGCCAGCGCTGGCGGGCGATCTCGAAGGCAGCCTGAGCGGGCGGCTCGGCGCCCATCTTCACAATGGTCAGGTGCGGGATGTATGGCCACTCTTCTTTAAATTGCAGTTCCGCCGCGTTCAGCTTGCGATGCAAGTCGGACATGTGTCCAGCTCCGGTATCGACGCGGATGAAGACGGTAGGCGTTACCGGGATGAAGGTTTCGACCGGACCTAAGGAAACATCGAAGGGCTCTTCCTCACCGCAGATTCTCTCGAGAACCTGAAGGGCGGCACTCTCGGAGCCGCGTAAAGGGCGAGGTGGCAGGATCGAAAGGTGAGCCGCCATGTGGGGAAGGTCCGGATGCAGCTCCCGCCGAAGATTTTCCACGAACTCGCCAGCCGGGCTTTTTAAATAAGCCACCAGCGCATAACGCCGCGTCTGCATAACTGGAGAAAAATTATAACGCGTGGCCCGGGAGGGTTGGCGTGTTTGTTCAATCGAATATTGTGGCCGCAGGTTCGGCCCTCAGGGAAAAGTGGTGCGCACTTCCACAAAAGATTTACTCTGGGAGGCCAATCGACAAGGGGTACCCGATGAAACGGAGAGAATTCATTCGCGATATTGCAGCCGCGGGAGCCGGGGTATTCGTGTTCCGGTCCGCTTCTAAAATTTTCGCCCAGACAGTGCCGGGACGGATTGAGATCCTGATGGACGAACCTCTCGGCACGATCTCACCCAACATCTACGGCCATTTCACGGAGAATCTCAGCGGAGTGATCTACGACGGTATATGGGTCGGTGAGAACTCGAAGGTGCCCAACGTTGGCGGCATTCGCAAGGAACTGATCGATGAGATGAAGAAGATCAATCCCGCGATTGTTCGCTTTCCGGGCGGCTGCTTCGCAGATAGCTATGACTGGCGCGACGGAATCGGCCCGGTTGACAAGCGCCCGCGGCGCACGAATTTCTGGAACGGCGGCGAGAAGCCTGGGGCTCCCGACGCGCACCGCTACGATCCAAACCGCTTCGGCACGAACGAGTTTGTACAGTTCTGCCGGGCGATAGGGGCTCAACCATATCTCGCGGCGAACCTGCGCAGCCTTCCCGCTCAGGAGTTTAATCGGTGGATCGAGTACTGCAACTCCCCCAGGGGCAGCACCACACTGGCCGACATGCGCGCGGCCGCGGGATTTAAAGATCCTTTCAACGTTCATTACTGGGGCGTCGGGAATGAGTCCTGGGGATGTGGTGGTAACTTCACGCCTCAGGAGTACGCCGTGGAATATCGCCGGTTCACAGCATGGGCGCCGGGTTATCCCGGGGCGGACCTGTCCTTTGTTGCGTCCGGACCCAATGACGATAAATGGGACTGGACGCGCGGATTTTTGGAAGAGATTGTGCGCAAGGGGAAGAACGAAGTCCGGGGAATTTTTGGTCTGGCGCTGCACTACTACGCCTGGAACCTGAGCCGAGGGAAGACATCCGACTGGAATAGAGGAAAAGGGGATGCGGTCAACTTCGACGTAGTGGACTGGTACGAATTGCTGCGCCAGGGCGATGTCATGGAATCGTTGATCAAGGGACACTGGCTCGCCATGGGCGAATTCGATCCCGAGCACCACATCAAGCTGGTGGTGGACGAATGGGGCCCGTGGTATAAGCCCGGCAGCGAACTTACGCCTGGCGATCAATTGGAGCAGTTGCCGACTCTGCGAGATGCGGTCTTCAGCGGGATGACGCTGGATACATTCAACCGGCATCCGGAGAAGGTGGGCGTTGGTTGCTGCGCACAATTGATCAACTGCCTGAACAGTCTCTATCTGGCGCATGAAGATCGATTCTGCGTCACACCGGTCGGGCACGTTTTTGACATGTATGCGGCACATCAGGGAGGAACGGGGCTGAGAACCGAGTTTTCGGCGCCGGCGATTCATTACGACCGTGACGGACAGGCGGCAAGCTTTTGGGGACTGCAAGGTTCGGCATCCCTGCACGGGAAAGAACTGGTGCTGACGGCGGTCAATCCGGATGTCAAGAATCCGATCGAGGCCCAGATTGCGATCCGGGGAGGGCGGGTGAAGAGTGGAATCGCGACTGCGCTCACCGCATCTGACATTCATGCTCACAACACGTTTGAGCAGCGGCAGGCGATCGTGCCCACAACGGCGCAGATCGAGATCAAGGGAGATACGCCGGTGTTCCGCTTCCCTGCTGCGAGCGTGGCGAAGCTCACCCTGACTCTCGCGTGAGAGGCTGTGACGCGGACGTTGCTGGACGCTCCGAGTGGAACAAACTGACGGCGTGCTTTAGAATCAATTTTGCCAGTAATGTCGGGGCGTAGCGCAGCCTGGTAGCGCACCTGCCTTGGGCGCAGGGGGTCGTAGGTTCAAATCCTATCGCCCCGACCAATTAACCTCTGCCCTTCACGCGGATAGCGAGGGCTTCGACACAGTTTCAGAATGCTCCAAATCAGCAGTGTGTGCCCAGTTTGGTGCCCACCGAGCCGCGACATGGCCGAAAGGACCGCATCCTCCGAAGGATGAACATAAACGGCTGGAGGTCGCAACCGAGCCATGCCTCGCTATGCGCGCCAGCGTCCAAGCATCACACCCCGACTCACCGAGCCGCGTTAGGAACGTGTGACGCAGGCTGTACAAAACGAATGGACGAACTCCAGCCAGGCGCAGAGCCTTCCTGTGCTGCTTCTTGAGGCTGGACGGTTCGACATGCCCACTAAAGGTCTCGGAAGAAGGATTGAGCACCCGTCGAAACCTGTAAGGATTGCTTTCTTGATTTCCACATACGGTATTAGGACATGGGTACCTTTTTAGTGCGTGCACAGCCTCCTCCGTGGGCGGACCCGAGCCAGTCTGTGATCGTGGGAGCAGCGACCCCTGAAGTTGTAGGGTGCAGGGCTGCTTTATCTTGTTACGAAAGGCGGTTTACGTAGGTGTCGTTGCTTTCAGCAGGGTTGAGGCTACTGAAGTGACTTCCATCGTGACGAAGACGCTGGCCTGCTTATCGCCAAAGTTGATTTCGGCGGTTCCGCTTCCGTAATCGCTAACGTGGTTGACGCGGTACGGGTTGACGAACGTTTCCCTACCGTTGATGTCCTCAAACCTAACCAGCTTCATGTGAGCCTCCTCGATTGCAACGTGTGGGTGTATTCCCGTGTGCCATTCCTGTCTGACTCAGATCTTGAGACCTCGGAAATGCCGCCTTCGTTTGCGTGTGTCGTTCAAGGAGTTAGGACATAAATTCCGAGCCCAACAAAGACCGTCGGCACGATCCAATGGCCCCACCGTTCCACGGAGCGCAGGATGACCGAGTGGTTTCCGAGCCATCGGCCAACGAAACACCAAACTGCAACCAGCGTGACATACACGATCAGGATGAGCCACAGGTTCGCTCGACCCATGACGAAGAACGGCATATACACGCTGATGTTGTCGGCCCCATTCGACAGCGTCAAGAGCGCGATAGAAGCAACGCTCTCCGTAGTGACGCGAGGCTGGCTCACGTCGGTTCGGCGCGCCTGCAACAGTCGCCTGATTCCTAGTGCGAGCGGCAGCACTCCCAGAAGGTGAATCCAGCGATGGGGGATTGCCAAAGCGCACCAGACGCCGATCAGGCTTATGCCAATAATGGCCGAAAAACCGACGTACTGACCTGCTACGATGCGCCGCGTTGGAATCCGCCGGGCAAAGAACAGGGTCAGGAGAAAGGCGTCATCGATATTCGTAGCAGCGAAGGTCGCCATGCTCGCCGACAGCATCCCCAGATGTCGATCCACAAAGGGCTCCATCTCTCATCGTGCTCCGCTCAGCGGTCACGAGCGTTGCCCACCGACTCCAGGAACCTGCGCGCGAGTTCAGCAATGCGATCGGGCTGGCGTCGCCGAATCGCCTCTCTCGGGATCAACTCTCCGCCCACGCCCAGCGCGATTGCACCGGCGGCAATGAAGCTGAATGCGGTGCGCTGATTTACGCCGCCCGCGGCAATCATCGGAACGTAAGGAAACATCGCCTTGAGGTCCTTAATGTAACTGTCACCTCCGATATGTCCGCACGGCACAATTTTCACGAAATCCGGACCCAGTTTCCAAGCGGTGATGACTCCGGTCGGAGTGAGTGTTCCGGGGATCACGACGACATTCTGCGCCACGGCGAACTTTACGGTGTCTGGATCAAGGCCATCACTCGAAAGGAACTTTGCCCCTGCGTCCAGGCAGCGGCGCGCCGTCTCCACGTCGTGGACGCTTCCGGCGCCAACGATTACTTCGGGGGCGTGTTGCACTACCTGGGAAATGACTTTGATTGCTTCGGGTACAGTTAAGGTGACTTCGAGGATCGGTATTCCACCGCGGGCGATCGCCTCGGCAGCGAAAAGCGCGTCCTCCGTTGTGGATACGCGAATGGAGGGAATGATTCCGAGTTGTTCGATCCGGCTCCGTACGTCTTGCTTGTTCAACGCTCCGGCTCCTTGTAAGGAAACGCACGCTACTATTGCCGCCGAATTTAAGGCAGCGCCCTTGTACCCACCGCCTGCCGGATCTGCTCCAAGGCGAGCAAGTATGAAGCCAGCGCCTGACGATAGGCAAGCTGGGTGGCGCGATAATTGCGCTCGGCGTCCAGGAAGTCGAGCAGGCTCACCGCGCCGCGCTGATACGCGTATTCGGCGATGTCGCGGTCTTTTTGCGCCACCTCGAGATAGCCCGAGCGGTACAACTGCACGATGCGGTCGCTCACGCGCAATCCTTCGTAGGCGTCGCGCACATCGGTGAGGGCCTGCCCGTTGGTAGCTTTCTCCTGCTCTTGCGCTTGCGTGATGGCGATGCGAGTTCGCGCTATTTCGCCCTGGTTGCGATTGAAAATTGGGAGTGGGATGCTTCCCAGGAAGTTAGCGGCATTAATCCCGTTGACGTGCGAATAGTTGCCCTGTACGGTAACGTCTTGCTTGCCAATCGCCCGCTGTAATTCGTACTGGCTCTTTGCTGCCGTTACGCCTTGCAGGGCTGCGCGTAGATCAGAGCGGTTCTGCAGTGCCTTCAATTGGAAGTCCTCCAGATTGCCCTTCAGTGGTTGATAGTCGAATGGCCCTGACACGTCGTAGTCCGCAGAGACAGATTCGTATCCGAGCAACTGCCTAAGGTCAGACAGGGCCTGAATCTTAGCCAACTCTGCCTGCTGATAGTCGGTCTCGAATTGGAGCAGCTGCAGTTTGATCTTGAGATAGTCGTCCTCGCTGATCGCCCCTTTGTTGTAGCGTAATTCACCAAGGTCGACGGTCTTCTGAAAGCTCTTCAGGTCCTTGTCAGCGAGTTCCAGCGCAGACTCGGCGAGCTGCACGTTTACAAACAGCGAAGCGGTGTTGAACGAAAGCCCGCGCTCGTTGTCCGCTACGATCGAGCGCGTTTGTGCGGTTATGTCCTTGGCCGCCTGTAACCGGTGTTGCCGCTTCTTGCCACGCTCGATCAGGTAGCTAAGCCCCACATCAGCTTCCGTGTTGTTCTTCAGATAGTCGTTGGTAGAAACACCTGAATAAAGGCTCGGATTTTGTTTCGATGGCGAGCCGAGAGGCAAGTATTCCCAATCAGCGAAGAGCGTCGGGTTGGGCCGGAGGTTCGCAGTAGTCTCTTCGGCTTCGCTCTGCTGAATCGTGGTTCGCGCCGCCAGCATGTTGTGGTTGTGCTGGAGCGCCATTTGGATCGCTTCGTCGAGCGTGATGCTGGTTGGTCCGGTGCTTTGGGCGCTAGCCGAACTCATCAGCGCGCGCGCCAGCACTAGGGTCAAGACTACGTACACACCGAACTTCCGGAGCAATACCGGACTATTCAAGGGCCGCCTCCGGTTCTGGAAGTTGATCGCCATCTCTCGCGATCCAGACATAAAACGTCGGCAACAGAACAATGCTGAGGAGCAGGTCGGAAATCAGTCCGCCGACGATCACGATTGCAAAAGGCCGTTGGGAATCCGACCCGATGTCATGCGATAAGGCAGCGGGCAGCAATCCCAGAGTAGCCACGAGCATCGTCATCATGATCGGGCGAAGCCTCAGGACGGCGCCTTCGACTGCGGCGTCTTGAATCGAGTAACCTCGAGCACGTAGTTGATTGATGTATTCGAGCATGATCACGCCGGTCTGCACTGACACTCCGAAGAGAGCCAGCATGCCTACGCCCGAGGACACGCTGAGGTACGTTCCAGTAATCAACAGAGCCAGGAAGCCCCCGACGCGAGCCAGGCCGACGTTCAGCAGAATGAGCAGCGCCCATTTGTACGAACGAAACATGGTGTAGAGAATGATGAAGATGACGAGGATGGTCAGCGGAACGATCAGGGCCAGCCGCGCTTCCGCGCGCTTTTCGCTCTCGTATTCACCAGACCAGCCGAGGTGATAGCCCGGCGCCAGTTTCACCTTTTGACCGATCTGTTTGATCGCGTCTTCGACTGTGGTGCCAAGATCGCGGCCTCTCACGCTGAATGTCACGGCTACGTACCGGATGTTGCCTTCACGGAAGATGTCGTAAGCACCGTCTTTAACTTCGACGCTGGTTAGCTGTGCCAGCGAAACGCGTTCGCCTGAGGGAGAGAGCAGACGGACTCTTTCGATCGCTTGTTGGGTGTTGCGGTAGGGAGCCTGGTATCGAACGACCACGTCATAGCGCTGCTCGCCGATCAACACCTGACTCACCGCGTTGCCACCAACGGCGGTCTGAACAGCGTCTTGTATGTCGGTGACGTTGATTCCAAAGCGTGCTGCCTGGCGACGGTCGATCGTCAGGTCTAAATTGGGCTGGCCGAAATCACGCAGAAGCTTGACGTCACGCATGCCCGGGATGGCGGACATGACCGCCGTGACTTCCTCGCCCTTTTGTTCGAGAGTTTTCAGGTCGTCACCAAAAATCTTGAGCGCCAGCGAACCCTTAGTGCCCGTCATGGTTTCTCCGACGTTGTCTTCGATGGGCTGGGAGAAGTTCCAGATCGCACCCGGATATCTTTCCACCGCGCGATTCATGGCGGCGACCAGTTCTTCCTTTTTGCGATGGAATACAGGTCTCCACTGGTCTTTCGGTTTCAGGTCGATGAAGTACTCAGTGTTACCGAATCCACCGGTGTCGGTCCCGTCGTCGGGGCGGCCGACCTCCGATACCACCGTTTTCACTTCCGGAAAAGAAGCGAAGACGTAACGTTGATTGGTGGTGAATTTCTCGCCTTCCGACAGACTTGTGCTGTTGGCCAGAGTGCCACGGGCCCAAATTGCGCCCTCGTCGAGGTGGGGCAAGAACTCCGCGCCGATGACGCCACCAAAGCCCAAGTAGAGCGTTCCAGCCAGGGCTGCGATGCCGACACCAGCTACGACCCAGCGATGCTGGACGGCCCAGCGCAGCCGTTCGCGATATTGCTCCGTCAGATAATCCATCACCCGGTTGCGTCGTTCATGAACGCCGTTGCGAAACAATATGCCGGCGAGCACGGGAGCGACGAGAACGGAAAATGTCATGGCGCCCAAGAGTGCGAGCGCAACTGTCCACGCCATGGGCCGGAAGAGACGGCCCTCCACGCGCTGCAGGGTGAAGATCGGCATGTACGCCGTGATGATAATGGCGATCGCATAAAAGACCGGCCGCTGCACCTCGTGCGCAGCTTCACGAATCGCTTCCGCCGGCGTCTTCTTACTCGCCGATCCATGTCCGTTTTTCAGGCGACTCATGTGGCGGACGATGTTTTCGACCATGACCACCGCGCCGTCCACCACCATCCCGAAATCAAGTGCGCCCAGAGAAAGAAGATTCGCCGGAATGTGGCTCAAATCCAGCCAGATCGACGCAAAGAGTAGCGAGAATGGAATCGTCAACGCGACGATAAGCGCCGCACGAACGTTCAGAAGAAATAAAAAGAGGATCACGCTGACCAGGATCATGCCCTCGGTCAGGTTGTGCATGACTGTATGCAGCGTGAAATGGAGCAGGTCGCTGCGGTCGAGCATGGGAATGACCTTCACGCCGGGAGGCAGGAGGCCGTTGTTAAGGTCGTCGACTTTCTTGTGAATGGCGTCGAGCGTGGGCTGTTCTTCGGCGCCTTTGCGCATCAGCACCGCGCCTTGAATGATGTCGGGCTCGTCGATGATGCGGCCGTCTTCCATGTGATTGGCTCGTGCCATGTGGCCCAGGCGGATTTTGGGACCCTGCGTGACTTCGGCGATGTCCTTCACCCGCAGGGCGGTTCCGCTTTGGGTCTTTAGAACGGTGTCTTCGATGTCACGCACGCGGGTAAAGAGCCCAAGGGCGCGGACATTCATCTGCTGCATGCCGACTTCAACGAAGCTGCCGCCGGCATTAATGTTGTTGTTGGCGAGTTGCTGCTCGACCTGGCCGATGCTTAATCCGTAGGAGACGAGCTTGTTGGGATCGACGCGAACCTGGTACTCGCGTACCGTGCCACCGAAATCGGAAACATCTACGACATTTGGAACGGACTTGAACTGCTTCAGCAATACCCAGTCTTCGATCGATCTGAGTTCCATCAGGTCGTAGCGCGGATTCGTGCTTCGCAGCGTGTACCAGTAGATCTGTCCGGTAGTGCTCCAGTCGGTGCCGATTTGTGGCTGAAGATTTTGCCCGGGCGGAAGGTTAACCTGAGTTAATCTTTCCAGCACTTTCTGGCGATTCCAGTCGTTTACCGAGCTGTCGTCAAAGATCATGATCACGAACGACAGACCAAAGATCGATTCGGAGCGCAGAAAGGTCATGTGGGGCATTCCCGACATTTGAATCTCGATGGGGATCGTGACCTGCTGTTCCACCTCCTCGGCGGATCGGCCCGGCCATTGCGTAATGACCGTGACGTAGTTGTCGGCGATATCGGGATAGGCTTCGACGGGGAGATTGTGGAACGAGATGGCTCCCCAGCCAGCCAGCAGGACGGCAATGGCCAGCACCACAAATTTGTTGTTTAGCGCAAAGTCTACGAGGGCCCGAATCATTCCTTGTCCTGTCCTGTACCGATGCACTGGCTCAACCGCTCCTGACGGCTGCTGCTTTTGGAATGTCCGCCGCCATGAGCCGCACTCGCGAGGTCGGATACGATTGCCCCATCCGTTATTGAGCGAGCACGTGGTCCAACACCAGCGCGTTCGTCACTACCTGTTGCCCTGGCTTGAGACCTGATTTGATTTCCTGCAAGTTCGTGTTCTCGGTCAGCACGTCTCCGCTGACGACTTCCACGCGGCGAAACTTCTTGTCGGGTGCGGGAACAAAAACAAAGTCGCGATCGTGCATGCGGAGTAACGCGGATGCCGGGACGATCGTGTGCATCTCGGTGGCTTGGCCGCGGAACGTAGCCTTTGCAAACATGCCGAGCCGCATGGTGCCCGGGTTCTGGACCTCAATTCGCACCTTGGCCGTGCGAATACTCGGATCAAGGACGGCGCCAATATTGCTGACCCTGCCCTTGAACATCCGGTCGGGATACGCATTCAGCGTGATCTCGGCGGTGTCTCCGAGCCGGACGTTAGGCAGATCATTCTCATACACGTCGCAAACAATCCAGACCGACGAGAGGTCGGAGATCGTAAACGGGCTCGGTGATGAGTAAGCTTGTACGGTCGCCGCGTTGGTTACCTGCTGGTCGGTAATTACCCCCGCGGTGGGTGCCACAATGTCGACGATGCCCATGGGCTTGTCGGGATCGTTGCCCAAAAGGCGCAGATGTTCAGTCGCGGTCTCGAGCGTGACCTTGGCATCAGCTGCTGCGTCTTGCGCAACCTCGAGATCTTGCTGTGCCATGGCGCCGTGGGCGTACAGGTCAAGAGCCCGATTCAACTGCTTTCGTGCGAGCAGTTCGTCGGCGACGGCCTTGCGATAGGCGTCGAAGCCGCCAGCCACATCGTCACTGCGAATCGTCAACAGCACCTGGCCTTTTTTCACGGCGTCGCCGAGCCGAGCATGAATGGCTGCCACGCGCCCCGAGGCGAGCGAGACTACTGGAACATTGCGAGCCACATCGGGCGTGACGGTCCCTGTGACGACCAACTCCGAAGTTGTGGAACGCTCGACGGCGGCCGTGAGCGGAAATTGCTCGGGGTGGTCCACCGCGAACAGACTCGGGTCGGCTCCAGGCACAATGTTTGCGGGCGGTGGCGCTTCCGCTGCCGGGTCGGCGTGTGCAGTGCAGCCCACCAGCACCACGAGCGAAGCAAAAGACAGAGCAAATAGGAAACGGAGCACCGCCGCAGTGGGAAACAATTGTCGCGCGCTGCTCCGGTTCATATCGCGCATCGTGGTCTCCTTCGCCGCCTGGACTAGAACTTCACCATGATCGCGTACCTCATGCTGGGTTCGTCTTTGCGCAGATCGGGGCAGAAACCCGAGCTTCCAGCCACACACGTGAAGCCCGGAGTGGCGGAGAGAAAGGGGCCCGGCGCGAAGGTAGTGTTTCCCACCACAGATCCGGCGCCCGGGTTCGGAATCGTGCTCGGAGTCACATTGTCGCCGGGCGTGATGCCGCCGCGACCAGTCCAGTACGGCACGTTCGCGTGACGATACCCGTATTCCGCACGGAAAGTGATGTACTGTTTCGGCATCCAGTCAAAGGTGAGCGAGGCATCCCACGCTTTGTAGGGATCGCCTGGGTTTTGCGTGAAGTAAGGCGATCCTGTAATGGCGTCAGCTCCGTTGATCGGCGGAAGCAGCGTCAGATACCGGCCCGGATTGGCCATTGCACCGCCGCCGAGGGTGATGCCATACAAGTCCTTCTTGAACCACCACCGGTTGTAGAGCATCCATCCGGCGAAGGTCTGTTTGCTGCTCGTGGCCGTGTTGTGGTGGCAATTCACGTTGTTATTGATGGTTCGACCTTGCGCGCTGACGAACGATCCACTTCCGCCGTACTCGCAGCCAAGATCGCCGGTCAGGGAGAAGGCCATCTTGTCCAGGAACTTTTCCGGATGATCGTAATACTTGACTTCGACGCTGTCGTCGGTGTGAATGCGCGAGCGTCCAAAGTGGCCGTCGCCGTTACCCAGCGTATCTTCACCCATGCCGTAGTTGTTGAAGACAAACGACAGCCACGGAAGCGGGCGATATAAGATTTGTCCACCCAGACCGGGCTTGCTGCCCAATCTCCCGTAGGATTGCCATCCGTTGATGATCCAGGGCTCGATCTTTAGTTTGTCCGTCGGGAACCACTGGATTCGCAATCCATTGAAGAACCACGGGGTGTTGGAGGACACGTAGGATGGTTGGTAGGTCCAGTTATCGAAATTGTAGTAACTGAAGAGACCGATGTAGGAAACGAAAATTCCGGCGTCAATGTTGAGGCCGTGGTTTACGTCGAAGTGATATCCGGCATTGGCCTCCGAAACGTACTTGTATGCGCCACGAAGGTCCCACTGACCGCGTCCGGCGCTGGCGTCATTGCGTGGCGTGGTCACGCCGAACATCCCATTCATAGTCAAGATGCGGGCCTGAACATTTTGCCAGTGAAAGTTGCCGCCAAAACTAATTTGCTCCACCTGGATCTCGTTCGAGCGGAAAATTTCAGTGGAACCGCCCATGGTATCGTCCTTCGGATGATTGAGATCCATCACGTAGTGGACGTCCATGCGGATCTCTGGAGTGAAGAACTTTGAGTCCCACACCACATCTTTGTTGCGCGGGTTGCCGTTCAGCCACGTCCAGTCGGCGTAAGCAAAAGGCTCTGCCGGCGCTGGCTTTTCGGGCTTGGCGGGCGTAGCGACTGCCTGCTGGGCTACCGGGGCGGCCGGGTTGGCGAGAGCGGCGATAGGAGCGGTATCGGTTGCTTTCGTCGCCGGGGCTGTGGCAGGCACCGGTGCGGTTTCAGCGACGTTGCGACTCTTCAGCTCCGTTTCGAGTTGCTCGATGCGCGCTTTCATGACGGCCAGTTCTTTGGCGATATCAAGGGAGGCTTCCGGTTCGGGCTTGGCTGCGGGTCGCGCCGCCGCCGGCGCCGCACTATTGGTAGTGCCATTGTCACTGGGTAGCGGTTCGCGCAAGACTGCCACTTTCGCCTGAGCGCCTGCTTGAGTCTGCGCATAACAGCGCGCACTCTGACCAACACCGAGAGCCAACACAAGCATCGGGAGGAAGGCTGAAGCTGTTGGGCGTCTACACGATAAAGCTGTCATGATTGTCAAGTCACAATCCTTTCCGGTTCGAAGTCTGGTTCCTTTCCTTGCGAACAGCCTTCATCCAAACAGAGGAAGAGGCAACCTTGGCCTACCACTTTCCACGTAGATCACCATCACATCTGAAAACTCATAAAGAGCGAGTAAAAACTTTATAAATAACTAGTAAAAGTGGCTTACGTCACGCGCTGCCTTTGCTTTCACAGAAGCGAGCCTGAAGACCGCCCCGAATATGGTGAGAAGCCTAGGCGGTGCGGCATGAAGAAGCCGTGAAGATGGAAATTAATAATTCAACTAACCTGGATAAAATTCCTTGATCGGAAGAGTGAAGGAGGATTTGTATGTTGCGTGATCTCGATCAGCGGGCTGCTTTTAGAGGGAAGCGTTTTGTGATCCGGTTGAAGGCCTATCGACAGGGCTGCAGAACCGGTACCCCAACCATGGCTCGGTCACAATGTATTTTGGTTTGGCCGGATCCTCTTCAATCTTCTGACCTAGAGTCTTGACGAAAGAGCGCAGGTAGTCCAGCTCAGTGCCGTATTCCGCCCCCCAGATGGAGCGTAACAGTTTCGCATGCGTAACCGGAGCCCCCTGATTCCGCATCAGCAACACCAGCAGATCGTTTCGACAGGCACGATGTTCTCGACCCTGACGCCGAATATCCTGGAGTTCAGTCCCGATGGTTCGGTTGTGTACTCGTGGGAGCGTCCGGCCAGCACGATCTCGATCTTCGGTTTTAACGCCTCGACCGCCGCAATTACTAGGGGCGGATCTGTTACGGCAGCGAGCACCATCTCGATATTGCCGGCAGAAAGGCGTTGAGACAAGGACGTACTTGCGTCGTCCGAAGTCAGGCTCCGCGGTACTATTTGCGCCTCATTTCTGATTCCGGCTTCAAAGTACTTCGAGATTCTCCTCTAGGACCGGCCAATATTCTTTCGTTTCCTCTGGTTCCAGCCGAGAAAATCTCCTGCTACCATCAGCATCGAATGTTCTGTTTACCGGCGGAGGAATAAGATGTCTACAGTGGCAGTTCACCATACCACTCAACTTACTGGGATAGCCCCGCAGTTTCTCGTCGATGATCTCAAGCGGGCAATTGCGTACTACTGTGACAAGCTTGGCTTCGAGCTCGCGTTTGAGTACCAATCGTTCTACGCGAGCGTCACGCGTGACGGATTCGCCATACACCTCAAGCATGCGCCGAAACTGGGCGCGGACAGAGAACACCGCAGGCAGAACGAACATCTGGACGCGTTCATCTCCGTGTCGGGCATCCGAGGTTTGTTCAGCGAGTTAGAAATGCGTGGGGCTCAAGTGATGAAGCCGCTCGAAGCAAGGCCGTGGGCATGCCTCGATTTTTATGTCGAGGATCCTGACGGTTACATTCTGTGCTTCAGTGAACAGAACGCCTGAAGCTTTCTGGAAAACTTCCCGATTTCACTCAAGCGGTAAACTGCTGAAAAATAGGGTTCGTTAAGGACTTCGGATTTCGCCAGCGGACTCAACTTGGGCACAGGGGGCGTAGGTCAAATCCTATCGCCCCGACCAGTCTCAGTTACGTACGCGCAGCCCATGCTGCGCAATTCATGTGAGATACCACGCTGCACAGCTAACCCGCCTTTCGCCGCTCTGGCTTCTCGGACGGCATAAGCACCAGTGCCATCTCAACACCGTGACGAACGTTCTGGAACTGGACGGGCTCTGAGATCACGTTCAACTCCTGCAGCCGTTTTCGCAATTCGTTTCCGCAGGTTAGATGAGCCGTACAGTGCTTGCAGTCTGGGTTGTGGATTCTCAGAGCGGACAATATGGAGCAGATTCGAGGCCTGAACGTCACAACACACCCCGCACGACAGTTTGATCTGGAGCAAACTCGCCGATTTCGGCGAGGGTGTCGTTGCGCTTCCGCAAAGATGAGCAGGTTTTTTGACTGATCTGGTGAGCATTTTAGGTTGGAGCTGTGTCACGACTGACACACTAGGGTAGGATTTCAGTCATCGTGTCTCGGAGCGCGCGGCCGCGCCCGCTTTCTCTTCAAGTTCCGCCCAACGCGCATATAGTGCATCCAGATGCTTCTGTGCAGCTTCCAGATCGTCGTGGGCCGCCAGCAGTCTGGGACCATCACTGGCAATCGCTGGATTCTCCATCTCAGCCCGGCGGCCCTGCAACACCTGCTCCGCCTCCGCAATGCGTTGCTCGATGCCGGCATATTCTCGCGCCTCTATATAGGAGAGCTTCTTTTTCTGTGTCTCCGGCCGGGAGGAAGGCGCTGGCTGCTCAGGGCGGTTCTGTTTCTCTGCTGCTCCCTTGCGCTCTGCCTGCCACAACTCCCATTGCGCGTAATCGGCAAAGCTTTCCGCGCGGCCCTGGCCGTCGAGACCAAGCACGATGGTCGATACGCGATCGAGCATGTAGCGATCGTGCGTGACCAGCACCAGGGAGCCGCGAAATTCAAGGAGGCTCTCTTCCAGGATTTCGAGCGTGGGAATATCGAGGTCGTTCGTGGGCTCGTCCAGCAGAAGGACGTCGGCCGGTTGCAGCATGAGCTGGGCGATCAAAACGCGGGCACGCTCACCTCCGGAGAGCCGTTCAACCGGCTGGTTAAGCTGTTCCCCGGTGAACAGAAACTTCGCCGCCCACGACGCCACATGAATCACGCGATCCTGATAAATCACGGAATCCCCCTCGGGCGCGAGAGCGCGGCGCAGCGTGACACTCTCGTCGAGTTTGCGTGTTTGGTCGAAATAAACGATGCGCAACCAGTCGGCGCGACGAATCTCCCCACCGCTGGGCGCGAGTTCTCCTCGTAAGAGGCGCAGCAAAGTCGTCTTACCGCTGCCGTTCGGGCCCACCAGTCCGACTCGCAGGCCGGCTGAGATGATGAAGTTCAGCGGCTCGAACAGAGTTCGGTCGCCCAGCTGGCAAGATACGTTTTCGAGTTCGATCAGGCGCTTGGTCTTTCGCTCGGTCGCCGAAAAATCGATCTGCGCAGTTGTGGTGCGGGTTCTGGCATTCAGGTCGGCGAGTTCGCTCATCAGTTCGCCGGCCTTATCGATGCGCGCCTTGGACTTCCTGGTGCGGGCCTTCGCTCCCCGGCGCAGCCACTCAATTTCGGAATGAACCAGATTCTCGAGCGCTTCCTGGCGCTTCCCCTGGGCGTGGAGGAATTCTTCTTTCTTCTCGAGGAACGTGCTGTATTTGCCGCGCACTCGAAGCAAACCATCGGGATACACGCGGCTAAGTTCCGCAGTCTCGGTAGCCACATTTTCCAGAAAGTAACGGTCGTGGCTAACCACGACGCAAGCGAACGCGGCTTCCTGCAGGAGGTCTTCGAGCCATTCAATCCCGGCAAGATCCAGATGATTGGTGGGCTCATCCAGCAGTAAAACATCTGGCGCCTGCACCAGCGCTTCTACGATGGCCAACCGCTTCTGCCAGCCTCCGGAGAGTGCTGACGCGTCAGCTTCGAGGTCCTCGAATCCGGCACGACCGAGTGTCTCGGCAAAGTAGGCGCCACGTTCCGATTCGGGCGCGCCCGAACTGCGCAATGCTCGCTCCACAACCGCGCGTACCGACTCCCCCGCGGCAAATTTGGAGTCTTGCGCCACGTAGCTGAGACGGAGGCGCTTGCGGACTGCAAGGTCGCCGCTGTCGGGCACCTCTGTCCCGGCCAAAATCCGCAGCAGAGTGGACTTCCCGGAACCGTTCGGCCCAATCAACCCGATCCGGTCTCCTTCGGAAACCGTGAAGGAGACGTTTTGGAAGAGCGGCTTGGCTCCGAAGGCTTTCGAGATTCCTTGTGCGTTGAGGATCGGTGGCAACGGCGGAGTACTCCCCAGAAGTTCTTCGCGCAATCTGATGTCTCTTGAGGTTATCAGGAAAGTCGCGGATCGCGACGGCTCGCTCGCCGGGAATCGCTGGATGTCATCGAGGACTCTTCCGCTGAGGACGAACTCCGGCGAGCACGAGTGCGCAAAGCCTATCCACAAACTCCGGGGTCAGGCGATCATGCTGAATGAGGAATCGCATGTAGATGGGGCCGTACAGCGAGTCGAGAAGCAAATCGGGATCAAGGTCCCGCCGCAACTCGCCGCGCTCGATGCCCCGGCGAAGAGTCGCGTACGCTTCTCTACGGCGGGGCCACAGGAAGCGCTCGCGGAAAGCTTCGATCAGATCTTTGTCGCTCTGGCCCGCCGCCAGGATGGCAGATACGATGCGACCACGCCGGCTGCGAAATACCTTTATCAATTGGCGCATCTGCTGGCTCATGTCGGCGTAGACAGATCCGGTATCCGGAAAGCGCAGCTTGCGCGTGGTGCTGCTGGCGAATGCGTCCGCAATCAGTGCACCCTTGTTCGGCCACCAGCGGTAAACCGTGGCCTTGCCGACCGAGGCGCGGGCCGCGACCTCTTCAATCTTGAAGTCTGAAAAACCATTCTTACCAAGGATCTTTAGAGTAGTACGAAGGATGGCCTGCCGGGCTTGCTCGCTGCGGGGGCGGCCCGGAGGGCGCTTACCATTTTTGCGGTGTTCTGCGGCCAATAACCTTTGGCGCATGGTCCTAAGCTACCATATAATCGAGCGAAGCTAATTCGAATCCGATACGCTGAGTATCGAATCTAAGTTCGCATTGTGGGGTGCTTTTTGGGGCAGCACGTCTCAATGTCTTTTTGGATTTTAGAGTGGGTGGGATCTCATGTGGATTGTTGCTCTAGCCCTAAGACGGCCTTATACATTTGTCGTGATGGCGATCGTGATTCTGATTCTGACGCCGATCACCATCCTGCGCACTCCTACTGATATTTTTCCCGACATCAACATACCCGTCGTCTCCGTCGTTTGGTTCTATACGGGAATGTCCCCGCAGGATATGGCCGACCGCATCGTCGCCAACTCCGAGCGAGGGATCACCACCACCGTTAATGACATCGAGCATATGGAGTCCCAATCGGTCTACGGATTGGGGATTATCAAAGTTTTCTTCCGCCCGGGCACCAACGTTCAAGGTGCCATTGCGCAGATCACGGCGATCTGCCAGACCACCGTGCGAGGACTGCCGGCGGGCACGACTCCTCCACTGATCATTTCGTACAGCGCTTCGACGACGCCCATTATTCAACTCGGCCTCAGCAGCAAGACGCTTCCGGAGCAGCAACTATTCGACCTTGGGCAGAATTTTCTGCGCACTTTTTTGGCAACTGTTCCCGGCGCCGCTACGCCGTACCCGTACGGGGGGAAATTGCGGCAGATTCAAGTCGATCTCGATTTACCGAAGCTGCAGGCTTACGGTCTTTCCCCTGTCGACATCGTGAATGCTGTGAACGCCCAGAACATCATTTTGCCCTCGGGCACGATGAAAATGGGCCCCCTCGAGTACAACATCGAGATGAACGGGACTCCGGAAACCATCGCGGAGTTGAATGATCTTCCCGTGAAAACCACAAATGGGTCTACGTTGTACATGCGCGATGTGGCCCACATCCGCGACGGATTTGCACCGCAGACCAACATCGTTCGGCAAGACGGGAACCGCGGCGCGCTGATGTCGATCTATAAGAACGGCACGGCCTCCACGCTGCAGATTGTCGCCGGGGTCAAAGGAATCGTTGACCAGGCCGCGCAGTCATTGCCACCGGAACTAAAGATTTCTCATTTGTTCGATCAGTCGCTTTTCGTGCGGGCGTCGATCAACGGAGTCGTCCGCGAGGCCCTGATCGCCGCTGCGCTCACCGCTTGCATGATCCTGCTCTTCCTGGGGGATTGGCGCCCGACGATCGTCATCTCGATTTCGATTCCGCTCTCGATCTTTGTGTCGATCATTTTGCTCGGTGCGATCGGCGAAACGATCAACATCATGACCCTAGGTGGATTGGCGCTGGCGGTAGGGATCCTGGTCGACGATGCTACCGTGGAAATCGAGAACATTGAGCGCAATCTGGCGATGGGCAAAGAGATGCGCCAGGCGATTCTGGACGGAGCCCAACAGATTGCAGTGCCCGCATTCGTATCGACGCTGAGTATCTGCATCGTGTTCGTGCCTATGTTCTTCCTGAGCGGCGTGGCGAAGTTTCTATTTGTGCCGCTGGCGGAGGCGGTGAGCTTCGCCATGCTGGCCAGCTATCTTCTGTCGCGGACGCTCATTCCGACGCTGGTGATGTACATCATGCGAGGGCATGAACATCGCGCAGAGACGCCGAGATCTGCTCTGGCACGGTTTCAGCGGGGGTTCGAGCGGAAATTCGAACAGTTCCGACGAAGCTACGAATCACTGCTGGAGACGACGATCGCGCATCGAGGACTGTTTGCAGTTTGCTTCCTGTTGTTCTGCTTGCTCTCACTGGGACTCTTTTCATTCCTGGGACAAGACTTCTTTCCACAGGTGGATGCAGGGTTGTTGCGGCTGCACGTTCGGGGACGCCCCGGCCTGCGCGTCGAGGAGACCGCTCGTCTGTGCGATCAAATCGAGAAATCGCTTCGCGCAGAAATTCCGCAGGGACAACTGCAGACCATTCTGGACAACATCGGGCTGCCGAACTCTGGCATCAACCAGTCGTATAGCTCGAGCGGGACAATTGGTACGAGCGATGCCGAGATTCTGATCGCGCTGAATCCGGAGAAACATCCGCCAACGGCCGACTTGACACGGCATCTGCGGGAGTTTTTGCCGAGACGATTCCCTGGAGTGGAGTTCTTCTTCCAGCCCGCTGATATCGTGACGCAGATCTTGAATTTCGGCATTCCTGCCCCGATAGACATCCAGGTGGTCGGGACCGATCAGCAAACCAACTATGCGATCGCGCAGCAGATCGCGGGCCGGATGCGGCATATTCCGGGGACCGCCGATGTGCATGTACAGCAGTTGCTCTCCTTGCCCACGCTGCACATGGATATCGAGCGCACGCGCGTCGCTCAGGTGGGGCTGACCGCGCGCGAAGTGGCGCAGAGCGCGCTGGTTTCGCTGAGCGGCAGCTTCCAGACTTCGCCTAACTTCTGGCTCAATCCGAAAAATGAAGTCACATATCAGATGGCGGTGCAGGCGCCACCGTACCGCATGACAGACCTGCAAGACCTGATGAACATCCCAGTGGTTTCGCAGCAAGGTCCGCAGTTGATGGGTAACCTGGTGCAGATCAGCCCGACAGTGCGGGCGGCGACAGTGAATCACTACAACGTGCAGCCGACCATCGACGTGTATGCCAGCACGCAAGATCGGGATTTGGGAGCCGTCGCGGCCGATACGCAAGAGGTCCTCAAGAGCTTCGAAGACAAACTGCCACGCGGCACTCACATCGTGGTGCGCGGACAGGTCGCTACCATGCGGTCTTCGTTTATTGGGCTGGGCGTTGGGCTGGTGGGAGCGATTGTGCTGGTCTATTTGCTGATCGTGATCAACTTCCAGTCGTGGCTGGATCCGTTCATCATCATCACGGCGCTGCCCGGCGCGCTGGCTGGAATCTGCTGGTTTCTGTTGCTGACCCGCACCACCCTGAATGTTCCCTCTCTTACGGGAGCGGTCATGTGCATGGGAGTGGCGACGGCGAACTCGATTCTGATGGTCAGCTTCGCACGCGAACAGATGGATGAGGGTGTGCCTGCTGTCCAGGCAGCCGTGGCAGCCGGGTACACGCGCATACGGCCGGTACTGATGACCGCACTGGCTATGATTATCGGGATGGTACCGATGGCGCTGGGCTTCGGCGAAGGCGGCGAGCAAAACGCCCCCTTGGGACGTGCGGTGATCGGTGGGTTGCTGTTCGCAACGGTGGCGACTTTGTTCTTCGTACCGAGTGTTTTCGCGATATTCCATAGCCGGCGAGAGGCACAGCGCGCGCGTGAGCAAGAGGCATAATGAAAAACAGCGGTTTCCTAGATTCGGAGCGAAGCATGAAGTTAGATGACGAACAGACACGGCAGCAAGATCGCGTGGCTAGCGATTCCGATGGTCGACAGAATGCGGACACGCCTCATCACGCCACGCAAGCCGAGATTGATGAAGAGATCGCCGCCATGAAGGAGCGATCCCGGCGCCAGACGCACAGCATTGAGCCGCCGCCGGAGATTCCTCCAGCTCCGCCGCGTCGCGCATTGATGGTGGTCGGAGTCGCGCTGCTGATTCTGCTGGCCGCCGGTGCGGTCACATTGATCAGCCGCGCGAGTCACGAACGCGCACTGGCCAAGGAGACCGAGCGGGACACGATTCCAACGGTCGCAGTGGTCCATCCCTTGGCGGAGAAGCCCGATGAGGAACTCGTGCTTCCGGGCTCGCTGCAAGCCTTTGAAGAGTCTCCGATCTACGCTCGCACGAATGGGTATCTGGTGCGCTGGTACAAAGACATCGGAAGCCGCGTTAAGGAAGGTGACTTACTGGCGACGATCGACACGCCAGAAGTCGATCAGGAGCTAAGCCAGACTAGAGCTGCGCGGCAACAGATTGTTGCTCAACTGGAACTCGCCAAGATCAGCGCCGACCGCTGGGAGAACCTGCGAAAGAGCGACTCTGTGTCGGCGCAGGAGGCCGACCAGCAGACCAGCGGATACAAACAGGCGCAGGCAAATCTGGCCGCGGCAGATGCGAATGTACGCCGGCTCGAGCAATTGGAGGGATTCAAGAAGGTGTATGCGCCATTCTCGGGCGTGATTACAAAGCGGAATGTTGACCCGGGAGCATTGATCAATGCGGGAGCTGGGGCTACGGGACGTGAACTGTTCGACATCGCGCGTGTGGACCCGCTGCGCGTCTATACCAGCGTTCCCCAGGCATACGCGCCTTTTATCAGGGTTGGCGCATCGACGACGGTAACTCTGCAGGAATTTCCTGGACAGAGATTTTCGGCCAAGGTGGCGCGAACCGCGGAGTCGATTGATCCCAATACGCGGACGCTCCTTACGGAGGTGGACGTGCCGAATCGAGACGGCCGCCTGTTGCCCGGATCGTTCGGCGAAGTGCACTTTGCGGTAGGGTCCAACGTCAACAAAGTGACGGTTCCGGTCAATGCGATGCTGTTTCGCTCTGAGGGGCCTCGCCTTGCCGTTGTTGGACCGGACAATAAGGTACAACTGCGCCCGATCAGCATTGGAAAGGACTACGGAACCACTCTCGAAGTTGTGGCCGGCGTTTCTACTCAAGACCAGATCGTAATCAATCCAGCGGACTCGCTGGAAGACGGACAACGGGTGAACCTCGCCCCGCCATCGCCCGGGCAAGGCCAGGATCAGTCGGCGGCACAGCAGCCGGCAGTTCCGCGGAGTACCCGCCAGGAGGAAAATCTTCCGGAGCAGCAGCAGCGGACTCCACAAGATCAGTCGGGACAACTAAGAAAACCGCATAAGGCTAAAGGGAGCAAGCAGTGAGACGGGGATTTATCGCAGCGCTTCTGTTGTGGCTGGGATTGGCAAGCGCTTGTACGGTGGGACCGCGCTACGCCCGTCCAAATGCTCCAGCACCCGCGCCCGATGCCTGGAAGACACAGCCGCCGTGGCAACAGGCCGCGCCCAAGGACGCGATCCCCAAGGGAGCGTGGTGGCAGATATTCCAGGATCCTGCGCTGGACGGTTACGAGCAGCAACTCTTGCAGGCGAATCAGTCTCTAGTCGCGGCCCGAGATCGATTAAGCCAAGCGCGTTCTCTGGCACGCATTGCGACGGCAGATTACTTCCCTCAGGTGTCGGCGGATCCGTCTGCGGTTCGTGAGCGCGGATCGGGCAACCGTCCGTTGAACGGAGCCGTGGTGGCGAGTGGGATCGCGCGGCCTTACACGCAGAATGTTTATACGATTCCGTTTTCGGTGAACTATGAAGCCGATTTGTTCGGGCGCGTCCGCAAGAATGTGGAAGCAGCGAATGCTTCGCTGCAATCTACAGCCGCGGATCTCGGGAATGTGCAGCTGGTTTTGACTGCTGAACTCGCGGCGGATTATTTCACCTTGCGCGAACTCGACGCGGAATACCAGGTGGTTGAGGAATCGGTGGGATATCAGCGGAAGGCACTGGACCTGCTGAATCAGCGTCACACTGGAGGGATCGCGAGCGGCCTGGAGGTCGCGCAACAGGCCACTTTGCTGGACTCCACCATTTCGCAAGCGGCCTTGGTGCTGCAGACGCGCGCGCAGTATGAGCACGCGATTGCGGTCCTGGTGGGACAGCCGGCCCCGAATTTTGGTGTGCCGGTCGCGCCGCTGAAGACCACGCCGCCTGCCGTGCCGTTGGGAGTTCCGTCAGACGCGCTGGAGCGGCGGCCCGACATCGCCACGTTTGAGCGCGATATAGCGTTTGCCAACGCGAAGGTTGGACTGGCTCGCACAGCTTTTTATCCACATATCACGCTCGGCGGCGCAGGAGGAGTGCAGAGCACGGCCATTAGTTCGTTATTCAATGCCCCGAGCCTCTTCTGGTCATTGGGCGCCGATGCTTTGGAGCCGGTGCTGCAGGGTGGGCGCAATCGCGCAAACCTGGCCGCGGCGCAAGCCGCATATGACGAATCTGTAGCGAACTATCGCCAGACCGTGCTAACCGCTTTTCAGCAGGTGGAGGATGGCATCAGCAATCTGAGCACGCTGTCGCAAGCACTTTCGACGCAGGGCGCGGCCGTTGAAGATGCTCGGAAGGCTTTGGAGATCGCGAACAACCGGTACGTGGGCGGAGTAACCAACTATCTCGACGTGATTACCGCACAGACCACCTTGTTAAGCAATCAGCGCCTCGAGACACAGCTGCTTGGGCAGCAACTGGTGAGCACCGTATACCTGGTGAAGGCCCTCGGTGGCGGCTGGGATTCGAGCCAGATCAAAGACGAGCAAGTTCATCCGCAGCCGGGACAGATCCTGCAGCAGTAAAACTTCTATCCGAGGAATCTTGCAGGGGCACTCAGCGCCTGAGCGAGGCCGCTCAGAAACATGGCGGCGCGAGCGCCATCGGCCACACGGTGATCGCAAGAGATAGTGAGCGTCATCATCGGCCGCACGGAGGGCTTTCCGTCAATCGCGACGACTCTGTCGGCAATTCCTCCCACCGCAAGAATCGCGGCCTGGGGCGGAGTGATGATCGCGCTGAACTGATCCACCCCATACATCCCTAGATTGCTGATGGTGAATGTAGCGTCAGCGATATCGGCGGGACGCAGCTTGCCGGCGCGGGCGCGTTCGGCAACGTCCCGCCGCTGAATGGCTATCTCTGGCAGACTCGCGGTGTGCGCATTGTGAATGACGGCGGCGACTACGCCGTCATTTACGGCGATGGCCACACCCATGTTCACGTGATCGTGCAGATGAATGCCTTCTGCTTTCCAGCTGGCATTCAGGCGCGGATGTTTCAAGAGCACGCGCGACACCACAGCGACCAGCAGGTCTGTGTGAGTGACACGGATCTTTTTCGTGGACTCAATTTGATCGACGATTTGCTCACGATAGTGATTCAGCGCCGTGGCGTCGACGTCGCGAGTCACGAAAAAGTGAGGGACAGTCGTCCAACTTTGGGTCGTGCGCTCAGCCATGATGCGGCCTAGCGACGTGGGAACTTCGACCGTTCCGGATTCCTTTCGAGTTGAATGAGCCGTAGTGGACGTCGCAGCAGCCTGCACGTCTGAAGCGAGAATTTCTCCACCGGGGCCGGAGCCGCGGATCGCGGCAATATCAACACTCAGCTCTTTGGCGAGGCGGCGTGCCTTTGGAGAAATCTTGGCAGAACCGGCGGCCGAAACAGCTTGGGCGGGAGCGACATGAGACGGCTCAGGCTTCGGCTGCGAGGTTGCGCGAGCCGCAGGGGAGACGGATGCGGTATCGGCAGGCGGTTCTTCGCCCGGCGCGACGATCCATGCAATCGTTTGCCCTACCGGGATGTCCGCCCCTTCGGAAGCTTTGATTCCCGCCAGCACCCCGTCGGCAGGGGCTTCGACTTCCACCACCGCCTTGTCAGTTTCTATTTCCAGGAGCGGTTCGCCCTTAGAGACGCGGTCGCCTTCCTTCTTGCGCCAGGCAAGGAGCTTGCCGGTTTCCTGCGCCATCTCGAGGGCGGGCATTACTACGCTGAAGGCCATAGTCGTTCTGGTGGGGAGGGCCGTGACGATGGCCTTCAGCCCTTAAACTCCGATCTTTTCCGTCTTGGCGCTGGCTTCGATCATGTCGAGAACGTGCTTGCTGGCGGGAGCTTCGCTTTCGCGTGTGGTCGGCAACGGGCCGTTCACGGTGAAATAATGAGCACCAGCAACCAGCAGTTCTTCGGCTGGGAAGCGCGTGATGACTTCGTGACCCGTCGGGGTCACCACGATTTCTTCTTCGATGCGAGCGGCGCTCCAGCCGTCTGTCGAGGGCCAGAAAGTTTCAAGAGCAAAAACCATGCCGGGCTTGATTTCGACCGGATGATCGAAGGAAACCAGGCGGCTGATCACGGGCTTTTCCCAGATCGCGAGGCCGATGCCGTGGCCATACTGCAAAGCAAAAGCGGCTTCCTCGTTGGGGAAGCCGAAATCTTGCGCTTTGGGCCAGACCGCCGCAATCTCGGCGGTAGTGCGGCCGGGGCGGACAAGCTCGATGGCGGCATCGAGGTATTCGCGGCAACGCTTGTAGGCATCCACCATCGCGTGCGACGCGTAGCCCACAGTGAAGCAGCGGTAATAGCAGGTGCGGTATCCCATGTAGGAATGCAGAATGTCGTAGTACACGGGGTCACCGGGACGCAAAATGCGATCGGAGAACACGTGCGGGTGCGGGTTGCAGCGCTCGCCGGAGATGGCGTTCACAGCCTCTACGTACTCCGAGCCGAGATCGTAGAGAACCTTACTGACGAGGCCGACGGCTTCATTCTCGGCCAAGCCGGGCTTCATGGCGCGATAGAGTTCGTCGTACGCGGCGTCGACCATCATCGCTGACGTGTTGAGGAGTGCGATCTCGTCCTGCGTCTTGATCACGCGGGCTTCGGACATGAGTTGCTGGCCGTCGACGATTTCGAGGCCTTCGCGCTGCAGGGCGAACAGGACCGGGAGTTCGATGATGTCGACTCCGACAGGCTCTTTGTGCAGGCCCCGTTTCTCGAGTTCGATGCGAATCTTTTTTGCGACGTCTTCGGCGCGGCCCATCTCGGGGGTCATTGCGCCGCGGAGCATGGAAATTCCCGGACGCGAGCGCTCGCCGAGCCAAGGGCAGTTCAGTTGATGGTGTTTGGCGGCGGAGCCGAAGTCCCACAGGATGGGCTCGTCGTTTTGTGGGAGTAGCGTGAAGCGGTTGGCTTTGTCCTGGGCCCAAGTGCCGATGTGCGTCGCCGTGATGTAGCGGACGTTGTTCATGTCGAAGCAGAGCAACGATCCCATCGATGACTTGGCGAGCAGGTCTTTCGCTTTCTGCAGACGCTCGCGGCGGAGGCGGTCGAAGTCGATTCGATTTTCCCAATCGACGGCCATGGTGCCATGAGTTTTGAGTGCCATAAAACCCTCCTGCCTGTAGAGACGTTGCTTGCAACGTCTTGCCGGCGGCGTCTCGAAACTAAACCTTTACCGATGGTGCCGGCAGAGACGTAGCAAGCTACGTCTCTACGACTTGGCGCACATTTCTTTTGCCGCTTTGTACACCGTTTCTTCGGTTGGTACTGTCACATCTTCCAGCGGCGGGGAGAACGGAATCGGAACGTGCATCGCGCCCATTCGCTTGACAGGTGCGTCCAGATCATAGAACGCACCCTCTGCAATCACTGCGGCTAACTCGGCGGCTACTCCGTAACGACCGTAGCCTTCATCCATCACGATGACGCGCGAGGTTTTCTTCACCGAGTCGACAATCGTCTTCTCATCGAGCGGCCAGGTGGTGCGCGGATCGACCACTTCGGCGCTGATGCCTGCCTTCTCAAGCAGAATCGACGCACCGAGTGCGATCTGTACCATGCTGCTGGTCGCGACTAGCGTGATGTCGTCGCCCTGGCGCTTTACGTCGGCAACTCCCAAAGGAATTGTGTAGTCTTCCGCCGGGACCGGGCCTTTCAGCTTGTACATCATTTTGTCTTCGAAGAAGACGACCGGGTTCTCATCGCGGATCGCCGTTTTCAGCAAGCCCTTGGCATCGTACGGGGTGGACGGCAGCACGACCTTCAGCCCCGGAACGTGGCTGAACCAGGCATGCAGAGACTGCGAATGCTGCGCAGCGGAGCGGCGAGTCGCGCCCAGCGTGGTGCGCAGAACCATCGGCACCTTCCAGTGCCCGCCCGACATGTAGTGCGCTTTGGCGGCCTGGTTGACCATCTGATCCATGGTCAGCGTCAGGAAATCGCCGAACATGATGTCGACCACCGGCCGCAGGCCGGTCATTGCTGCCCCTACGCCAATACCCGTGAAACCGGCTTCGGAGATTGGTGTGTCGAGCACGCGCTCAGCGCCGAACTCTTCCACAAGACCGGAGAGAACTTTGAACGGGGTTCCGGCTTCGGCGACGTCCTCTCCGAAGATACACACGCTAGAGTCGCGGCGCATCTCTTCGGCAAGGGCTTCCCGCACGGCCTGGGCGAAGGTCAGTTCGCGCTCAGGCATAAACATCCTCATCCACTTGATCGACGCTGGGATAAGGCGCGGCAACCGCGAACTTGACGGCGGCTTCCATCTCAGCGCGCGCTTCCGACGTGATCTGCTCGAGAGCGGCAGCGTCGGCGTACCCTTGTTCGATCAGCCAATTGCCCTGCAGCTTGATCGGATCTCGATCCGTTTTCCAGCGCTGCTCCTCGGTTTTGGAGCGGTAATATTCGCGATTGATATCGCCAACGTGGTGCCCGCTGTAGCGATACGTGTCCGCCTGGAGAAAGGCCGGCCCTGCTCCCGCACGCGCTCTCTTCACGAGGCGGGTAGCGACCTCGTTTACGGATCGCACATCCTGACCGTCGACTGACGCAGCCTCAATACCGAATGCAGCCGCGCGGCCAAGGATCGTTCCAGCAGTGGTCTCGGAGTAGTGCGTGTACTCGTTATAGAGATTGTTTTCGCAAACGTAGATGACGGGGAGCTTCCAGAGTTGCGCCAGGTTCATGACTTCATAGAGCGATCCTTGGCCGAGCGCGCCTTCCCCGAAGAAGCACACTGCAACGCGCCCGTTGCCCAGCCGCTTTGCAGCGAAAGCCGCGCCGGTAGCGATTCCCACGCTGCCGCCGACAATCGCGTTGGCGCCTAGATTTCCGGTGGCGGGATCGGCGATATGCATCGATCCGCCCTTGCCCCGGCAGTATCCGGCTTCCTTACCCAGCAACTCGGCGAACATGCGATCGGGGGAAGCGCCTTTCGCCAGACAGTGTCCATGACCGCGGTGCGTGCTGGTGATGTAATCATCAATGCGCAAAGCTTCGCAAATACCGACTCCGACCGCTTCTTCGCCGCTGTAGAGATGCGCGAGTCCCGGCATCAGGGCGCGGGTGTAGAGCTCGTTGACCTGCTCTTCAAACAGACGGATGCGCGCCATTTGCCGGTAGGCACGCAACCATTTTTCTTTGATGCTGGCGCCCTGGCCCGTCTCCGGCTTGGAAGTCACAGTAGTCACTGCTTCTTCCCTCCCGTTGTGACCGGAGTCGACACCCCAGACAGGGCAGCAAGAACGTCGAACATGCAAGCAAAGTCATACTTCGTCCAGCCCATACCGCGGGCAGCGGTGAGAAACTCATTGCTCACGGCGGTCGTCGGCAAAGGCACGTCGAGTTGCCGGCCCAACTCCATGGCCAGCACCATATCTTTCTGCATCATGTTTACGTCGAACCAGGCTTCTTCCGGCTGTTGAAGAACGAACGGTCCGCGGTACTTGATCATTGGGGAAGCGATGGCGCTATTCACGAGAACATCCACGGCCGTCCCGCGCGCGATGCCACTCTTTTCGGCCAGCAGCACGCCCTCGGAAAAAGCGAGCATTTGGACGGCAAGGCTCAGATTCACGGCGATCTTCATCGAGAGCGCGAGGCCGTTGTCGCCGACGTGCGTCACCTTCGGCCCGATGTCGAGGAGGAGAGATTTGATCTTCTCGAACGTCTCTTTCCGTCCGCCGACCATGACGGACAGCTTGCCTTCCTGCAGAGTAATCACGCTGCCGGAGACGGGAGAGTCGACCATATCGGCGCCAATAGCACGAACTTTCGCGGCGAGAGCACGGCTCACGGTCGGACTCACCGTGCTCATATCGATGACGGTCTTGCCGGCACTCAATCCGGCAAGCAGTCCGTCGGGGCCTTCTGTGATGGCCTGGATTGCGGCGGCATTCGTGACCATGGCAAAGGTGTAATCCGAAGCGCTCGCCACCGCGCGAGGCGAGTCGGCCCAAGTCATTCCCTTCTCCACGAGCCACTGCGCTTTGCCGCGAGTGCGGTTGTAGCCGGTCACGGTATGCCCCTTGCTCAACAGCCGATTCACCATCTGGCTGCCCATGACCCCCAACCCTATGAACCCGACTTTCGCCATTCCTTGCTCCGACCTTTCTAGTGAACGTTCTGTTTCCCGGGGGCGCGTTTTGCCGCCGGGGCCTGACTGTCTTGGCTAACTTGCGAGAGATGCGCATGCATGGCTTCGCGCGCTTTCTCCGCATCGTGACGCTCCACCGCTTCGAGAATTCGCTTATGATGAACCTGGCCGCGCTCGGGACCTCCGGGCACGCGGAATATCCTCAGACGTTGCTCTCGCAATAGGCCGACGATGGAATCGAGGAGCGAAAGTATCAGCGGATTGGCCGCACCTTCTGCGAGGGCGAGATGAAAATCGAGATCGGCTTCGATGTAGGCTTCGGGATCCTGGCCCGCACGATCCATGACTGAGACGGCCTCGCGCATCGTCGCCAGCTCCGGCTCTTGAATCCGCACTGCCGCCAGCGCCGCGATTTCAGGCTCAAGGATCGCCCGGACCTCCGCCAGGTGCTTCGAGCCCTCTGGCTGTCCGATCTTTACCATCAGGTCCAGAGACTGGCGGACGGCCTGCGTGGTGCCGTCGGTGATGAAAGTTCCTCGTCCGGAGTACGCCTCGACCAGCCCTTTCTCGCGAAGAGCTTTCACCGCTTCGCGCACTGCAGTGCGACTGACACCGAAGCGTTGGGCAAGGTCCCGCTCGGCAGGGAGCTGGTCGCCGGGTTTCAGATCGCCTTTGACTATGGATTCCTCGATCTGCTGAACAATTTGCTCGTAAAGGCGCGAAGTGCGAACCAGTTTGTACACGAGCCTCTCCCCCGCACTAGGGACGGCGAAAGGCGTAGAGCCGCCGTCGCTGGTCCGGCTACTATACCGCAGAACCGAGCCGAGCTGACGCGTTAGTTGCGGGCGGAACATAGGATTGGTATATAGGTATGGTGGTATTACCACCTGAAAGTACCACACTTCGACTGGGCCATGCAAGCCCTCTTCTTACGCGATGTTTTGGAGTTGCCGCATTAAGAACTTGTCCCCTCAAGGTAGCTCGCGTAGCCTCGCAGAATCCGGCAAAACCTAATTTTGCTTGACAGGGTTTCCTTGATGGTGGTATGGCTGTCGGACCAGAAAGTGAGGGGTTCTATGCGATCGCGTACGGTCACGTCCCAAGATGGGCGGGCCACCAGAGCTCGCCGGCTTCTCGTTGTGGTTTTCACCTTGGTAGCTCTGTCCCTTTCGGCCCTGGCCCAGTCGACGGCCGGCAGAATCCTGGGCACCCTGACCGATCAGAGCGGAGCCGCCGTCGCGGGGGCCACGGTGGTGGTCACGGACGCAGAGCGTGGCACCTCTCGCACGGTTACAACCGATGAATCAGGCAGCTACGCCGTCCCGGATCTGCCTCCCGGCATCTACAAGATTCACGTCCAGGCCAAAGGCTTCAAGAGTATCGATCGACCCAACGTGCAGATCGAAGTGGCCAGCGACGTCCGTGCCGACTTCGCGCTACAAGCTGGAAGTGTTACTGAGATATTGACGATTACCGAGGAAGTGCCTCTGCTCAACACGACCTCGTCGACGCTCGGTGGAACGCTGAGCAACAAGGAGATCAACGACCTTCCGCTCAGCGGGCGCAACTACGAGAACCTGCTGCAGTTGCGGCCTGGGGTCATGCGTTATCCCGGCGGAGGATTCTCAACCACAAGCTCCAATGGCCTGCGCGCGGAAGACAATTCCTACTTCCTCGAAGGCCTGTTCAACAGCGAACCATACTCTGGCCAGGCGATCGTCAATGGGGCTGGCATTGCGGGAGACTCCGCAACCATCCTTCCCATCGACGCGATTCAGGAGTTCAATCTCCAGCAGAATCCTCCCGCCGAGTACGGATGGAAGCCGGGTTCGGTCGTGAACGTCGGTTTGAAGTCGGGCACCAACAATATCCATGGCACAGCGTTTGGCTTCGGGCGCGACGGGGACCACCTCGATGCTCGGAACTTCTTCAACGCAGCGCCGAGCCCGAAACTGCAGCGGACGCTTGAGCAGTTTGGGGGTAGCCTGGGCGGCGCGCTCATCAAAGATAAGGCATTCTTCTTCGCCGCTTATGAAGGGCAGCGCTACAACGTCGGCAATTCGTTTGGTGGAATTACGAGTCCGTCGATGCAGCACATCCCATCGAGCGGGGCAGACTGCTCCTTTGGTTTCGCCGGCGACTGCGTTAACAGCATTCCCGATGTTCTGGCTGATCTTGAATCGGCCGCCAACACCAGCGGATTCGGAGTGAGTGCCGCGAGCCTAAAAATTGCAGGTTGCAATGCTTCTGGCACGTGCGACGGCTCCGGATTCCCGCTGAACAACACCCCGGGGATCGCCATCACGAACGGCTTCAACAACGTGGTTCACGTGGACAATGTCGTCGGCAAGCTGGATTTCAAAGTCAATGATCGCAGCAGCATCAGCGGGACCTACTTCTTTGGCAACAACTCGGGAACCGTCGAGGACTTTCCGGAGTATCAGCAGAAATGGCTCTCGAACATTCACACCCGCGCCCAGGTACTCGGCGGAAACTGGATCTACACGCCAACCTCCCACCTGGTCAACGAACTGCGGGGCGGCTATAACCGTCTCTATCAGCCCACCTTACCGGGCGATCTCAACACGCCGGCCTCTTCCTACGGTCTGAACACCGGAGCGAACGGACCTTTCACGGGCGGTCTTCCCCGCATTGGCTTCGGCGGCTATTTCTTCCCCGGTCTGGGCGGATTCAAGTGGCCGAAATTCCAGGGCCCGGACTCGATCACGCAATTCGTGGATCACGTTTCCTACACGGCGGGCAAGCACTCTCTGAGGTTCGGTGGCGAACTTCACTACAACAATGTGAGGAACGCCGCGTACGGCAACGCGCGTGGCAGTGTAACGTTCCTTGGAGGCGTGGTCAGTGGGAACCCGCTTCCGAACGGTTCGAGCCCACTCGAGGATTTCTTCGCCGGGCTGCCATTCAAGTCATCGCTCGAGGTTGGAAACCCGACGCTGCAGCTGCACAACTGGGCTTATGCGGGATTCTTCCAGGATGACTGGCGGGTGAAGAAGAACCTCACGCTGAACTTCGGCGTGCGCTACGAATACAGCACCGTGCCGCAAGAAGCTCACAACCTGCTCGGCAATTTCGATCCGAATGTGGGCCTGGTGCAGGTCGGCCATGGAATCGGCAATCTCTACAATCCCGATCACAAGAACTTCGGCCCGCGTGGTGGTTTCGCCTGGGATATTACCGGCAACGGCCGAACCGTTCTGCGCGGCGGCGGGGGGTTGATGTACGAGACTGTGAACTGGCAGTCCTTCGTCGCTTTCAACAACGCATTCGGTCCCGGCAGCGTGCCGACAGGCTGGACCGTCACCGTCAATGGAGTGACGACTCCTAATCCTTCTGGCGGAACGATCACAACCGGAAACCTGACGACCAAAAACTTCTTGAATCCGGTCCCTTGGGATGTAGGTCCCGTTTACTCGCCCAACCAAGATTGTTCTGACAACGCCCCCTGTCCCATCATGTCGGTCGACCGCAATCTCACAGTTCCCTATGTGTGGAACTGGAATCTGAGCCTGCAACAGGCTCTTACTCCGAACTTGACTTTGGAAATGGCGTACGTCGGAAATCGCGGATCGAAACTGACGGGCATTCGCGACATCAATCAGCCGCCGGTGGGATCGGGATGGCCGCTCGGCACTCAAGCCAATCCGGGCGCCTTGGCGTTATGCCTGCAGAGCGCACCCGCGTACGACAATTGCGCTGCCGATAATAACGCCGAAGCAGCTGCCGAACCCTTCGCCTCGAAGTTCCCCTATCTCGCCAACATCTTTAACATGGCGAACGTCTACCGGTCCAACTACAACGGCCTGCAAGTCACTTTGAATGCGAGGAACTACCACGGCCTGAACATGGTCTTGGGCTATACCTACGCCCATGCCTCCGATAACGTGGGTGCGAACTGGGATTTCGGTTACGGCTCGGGCCTTCCGCAGAACTCATATAATCCGGGCGCAGAGTATGCCAACAGTGATTTCGACATTCGTCACCGGCTGACGCTCTCGCTCACTTACGCGATTCCTGGCCGCACAGGCCATGGTCAGATGCTGGAAGGATGGGAGATCAATTCGATCACCACGCTACAGACCCCGCAATATTGGGGACCGATCGACCTTGGAACCGATGCCGCCGGCACGGGTGCGCTGCCTGTAAGTCCTCCGGCAACGGCACCTATCCGATGGAGCTTTTATCGCGCGGGGAGCGCCACTCGCGGCAATCCCCCGGACTTTAAGTCGGGTAAGGGGGTTCCCATTCCTCTCTACGGCGGATCGAGCGGCCTTCCGATACCTTCCGGCTGCGCGGCATCAGCGCTCGCGGTCGATGGTGGCAATCCGGGAGCCGAGACAGCCGCGCTAAACCTGTTCGGCTGCTACGCTGCCGGCAATTCTGTGATGATGGCGCCGCCACTCGGACAATTCGGAAACATGGGCCGAAATATGTTCCAGGATACCGGCTTCAAGAACTTTGATTTCTCGATCGCCAAGAATTTTCACATCAGAGAAACCATGCGGCTGCAGTTCCGCGTGGAGTTCTTCAACATCCTCAACCACCCGAACTTCGCGAATCCCTACGGAGGACAGAACGGGTTTGGCCTGAATGACCCATCCGCCGGGGGCTTCGGCTGTGGATGTGCAACGCCTGACATTGCTGCAGCAAATCCGGCTATCGGTTCCGGCGGGCCACGCTCGGTTCAGATTGGCGCGAAGTTCGTTTTCTAATTTGAGTCAGCAGTACGGCATGACAGGCCGGACGCAGTTTCCGTCCGGCCTTTCTCATCGAAGTTCTAATGCGAGATCAAAGGTATGACGAACAAAAAGGGATTCGTTTTTCTACTTTCGCTCCTGGTGGCCTTACCACCAGTCATTGGCCACGCGCAGGAACACCGGGAACGTACCACCGACGAGATTAAGAGTGAGGCAGTGCATCGCGCCGAGGTCGGTCAGTATCCATTGATTGGACTTGATCCCGCGGACGTCAAAGAGGCGTTCGAAAGTGTCCATTCTGCTGACAAAGACGAATGGGCTGCGGCGTTTATGCGCGTGGCCGATCACTATTTCAACGAAGCCAAAGCGCTCGAGAAATCGGACCCCTCCCAGGCGAACGCTGACTACATTCGGGCGTGGCGGCTTTACTCTTTCGGGCGCTGGCCGATTCCCGCCTCTCCGGGGAAGCAGCGCTCGTACGAGAAGGCCATCGAGTCGTTCCTCGCTCATGCGAAGTTTTTCGACCCGCCGCTTGAAGTGGTGCGCATTCCGTTTGCGGGGAAAGAAATCATCGGATACCTGCGACTGCCGAAGAGCGCGAAAGGGCCGGTGCCGCTAGTCATCGCTGTGAATGGACTCGATAGCCGGAAGGAAGATTTGACAGAGAGTTTTGGCGCGATTCTTCCTTTTGGAATTGGCTTCCTAGCGGTCGATGGTCCCGGGACCGGGCAGGCGCCGATCAAGGTCAGCGAGACTTCCGAGCGCATGCTTTCGAAGGTGATCGACTACGCGCAGTCGCGGCCGGAGATCGACAAGAACCGCATCGCGCTGCACGGCGTGAGTTGGGGAGCTTACTGGGCTACGAAGATGGCCATCGTTGAACGCGCGCGTTTGCGCGGGGCGAGCGCGCAATCCCCTCCGATCGACGAGTTCTTTCAGAAAGATTTCCTCATGAACCATCTGCTGGGAAATCGGGAATACCTATTCGATCAGGTTCCGGCGCTGATGAACATCCTCGAAGGCGTGCACACGCTCGATGAGATGGGGGAATATCTGCCGAAGATGTCACTGGTGCATCAGGACCTGCTCGGGAAGCCCATGGCGCCGATGCTTGTGATTGCAGGAGTACTCGACACGCAAGTGCCGATCGCCGACGAATACCTGCTGCTGAGCAAGGGCGATGTTCCGAAAGACGCGTGGATCAACCCGCACGGCAGCCATCTCGGGCGGCAGGTGGGTGTGTGGCCCGATCCCAGGATCTTCAAAGAAGTGATCATCCCGTGGCTGGTGAAGACGCTGCAAACGCCGTAGAGGACCGCTCGGCTTCGCCTTCGCCTGACAGCCGAGGCGGCTGTCGCCACATAAACCGTTCGGATAAGAAACGAGACTAAACATGACGACTGCAACCATCCCCGCATCCCCGCCGCCCGCGCGCATCCGGCGCTGGTATTCGTCGTTGTGGGTGCAGGTCACCGCAGGAATTGTGCTGGCCGTCATCTTCGGAGCCCTCAGTCCCGCCCGCGCAGTCGCCATGAAGCCGCTCGGCGATGGCTTCATTCGACTGGTCACCATGCTCATCACAGTGATGATTTTCTGCACCGTGGTAACCGGAATCGCAGGCATGCGCGATCTGCGCAAGGTGGGGCGCGTCGGGGGAAAGGCGCTCCTCTATTTCGAAGTCGTTTCGACGCTTGCGTTGGTGGTTGGGTTGATCGTTGGCAACGTGGTGCATCCGGGCAGCGGTTTTAACGTGAACGCCGCTACTCTCGACGCGCGGGCGGTCGCGGACTACGCAGGGCAGGCGAAGGCGCAAACCGTCACCGATTTCCTGATGCACATTATTCCGACTACGATCGTGGACGCTTTCGCGAAGGGCGACATTCTGGAAGTCGTGCTCGTGTCCATCCTGTTTGGCTTCGCTTTGTCTGCGAGCGGAACGTTTGGCAAGCCTCTGGTGGAAATGCTGGAATCTCTGAGCCGGGTCGTGTTCCGCATGGTCGATATCGTCATGCGTTTTGCTCCGATCGGTGCGTTCGGGGCGATGGCGTTCACCATTGGAAAATACGGCCTGTCATCGTTAGGACCGCTGCTGAAGCTGATTGCATCGTTCTGGACAACGTCGATTCTCTTCGTGGTTGTCGTTTTCGGCGCGGTGGCCTGGATGGCGGGATTCAGCCTGTTTCGCTTTCTGGCGCACATCAAAGAAGAAATCCTGCTGGTGCTGGCGACCAGTTCTTCCGAGACGGCCATTCCTACTCTGATGGAAAAGCTCGAGGGCCTGGGCTGCTCGCGGTCACTGGTGGGCCTAATCGTGCCCACAGGCTATACGTTCAACACTGATGGAAGCGCGCTGTACATGACTCTCGCAGCATTGTTCGTAGCGCAGGCCACGAACACTCACCTGACGTGGCTGCAACAGTTAAGCATCTTCTCGGTCGCGGTGCTCACATCGAAGGGGGCGAGCGGCGTGCAGGGAGCCTCTTTCATTGCGCTGGTGGGAACATTAAGCGTAATTCCAGCGATTCCCGTCGCCGGGATGGCGCTCATCCTCGGCATCGACCGCTTTATGAGCATGTTCCGCGCGCTGGTGAACATGATCGGAAATGGTGTGGCGACGCTGGTGGTGGCACGGTGGGAAAATGAACTGGGGCGGGAAACTCTGCAGCGAAATCTGGCTTAAAAGGATTTTGCGCCCAGCTGATTAATTTCGTAATCTCATGCCCATGACTGCAAGAACTGCACTCGTCACCGGAGCTACTGGCGGTTTGGGAACCTCTGTCACCAAGACCCTGCTGGACGCCGGTTTCACGGTGGTCGGCCTCGCGCCCAAGGTCCATCCCCACGATTTCGACCATCCGCACTTCACGGCGATTCCGGCTACTCTCGACAGTCTCCCTGCGGCCAAGCAGGCGGTCGACACCATCCTCGCGCACTTCGGCAAAATCGACGTTTTGGCGCATCTGGTTGGCGGGTTCACCGGAGGACAAACGATCGCCGATACCGACGACGCGACGTTCAAGCGCATGCTCGACATGAATCTCATGAGCGCGTTTCATATATTGCGGGCGGTGCTGCCGCCGATGCGCCAGGCCGGCTCAGGGCGAATCATCGCGATCGGCAGCCGTGCGGCGGAAAGTCCAGGAGCGATGGTCGGCGCCTACAGCGCGTCCAAAGCCGCTCTGGTGTCGCTGATCCGCACAGTCGCGATCGAGAGCAAAGACCTCGGCATCACTGCCAACGTGATCCTTCCCGGAACGATTGACACTCCTGCCAATCGTAAAGACATGCCCGCCGCGGACACATCGCAATGGGTGCAGCCGATATCGATCGCGAGCCTGATCGTCTGGCTCGCGGGCGATGGGGGAAAAGACGTCACCGGCGCGGCGATCCCTGTCTACGGTAGAGGGCTCTAGCCACGTAACCCTTTCGTAACCCTCCAAAGTGCACAATTTTTGTTGCACGTTAACATTCATGAAATATCTTGCATGTAACCTGTCTTCAGGAGAGGGCCATGGGATCAGCCCGGATTGCGAAGTCGTTGCCGCTGCAGGTAGCCGCCGTCTGCTATCGACGCCGAGGCACAGCGATCGAGTTCCTGCTGGTCAACACCAATGGCGGCAACAAGTGGACTTTTCCAAAGGGATCTACGGACCCGCGGCTCTCTCACAGTCAGGCCGCCGAACGTGAAGCGGCTGAAGAAGCCGGAGCGCTTGGCACCATCGAACCTCGCCACTTTCACCTTTACATTCACTCGAAGGGCGTCTTCTGGCAGCCCGGAGGCGTGCAGGAATTCGTGGTGAAAGCATTCCTGATGGAAGTGCACCAGATGCGCAAGCCCGACGAGGCGAACCGTCGCCCGACCTGGTTCAGCCCCGAAGAAGCGAAACGCCGCCTCGCCAAGGGGCGCGAGGTGAAGTACTTCCACGAACTCGAAGCCGTGATCGACCGTGCGCTTGAACGTATACGGTTCCATAGCGAACTCTGGGGAGCCTATCCCGGAGCGCGACGACCGCCCGCCAAGGACCCCATCGCCGGCGCGGTCTGGCCGTAGAGGTACTCCCCCTTCGCCCTCGCCCTAGCCCGGCGTCGCCACAGCCCAGTTGCCCAGCCTTGTCATTCCGAGCAAAGCGAGGAATCTGCTTTCTGCCGGCCGCACAACCGCTGCCTGCGACAACAGATTGCTCCGACGGCTTGCGCCGTCTCGGAAATGACAAAGGTAAAGGTAGAACACGTCTGGTTTGTGAGACGATAATTCCAGTCCCATGATTCAGCTCTCCGGCGCCGGAAAACGCTTCGGCCACAAACTACTTTTCGAAAACGTCGACTGGCTGATCACCAACCACGACCACATCGGCCTGGTCGGCGGCAACGGCACGGGCAAATCCACGCTCATGAAAGTCTTGGCGGGCATGGATACGTTCGATTACGGCTCGTTGATCATCGCCAAAGGGACCTCCGCCGGGTACCTCCCGCAGGACGGATTGACGCTCTCAGGCCGAACGGTATTGGCCGAGTGCATGTCGGTATTCGACGATGTGCGCGCCATGGAGCAGGAGCTCGAGTCGCTGACGCACAGCATGGCGGAGCTTGATCACACGGGGCCGGAATATGCGGCAGTGGCGGACCGATACCAGCGGGTCGAGCACGAGTTTCGTGCCCGCGATGGGTACTCGATTGAGGCCGAGGTGGGCCGTGTTCTCATGGGCCTGGGCTTCGGAAAAGAAGACTGGCAGCGGATGACCGACGAGTTCTCCGGTGGATGGCAGATGCGCCTGGCGCTTGCCAAGCTCCTTCTGCAGAAGCCTAACCTGTTGCTGCTCGACGAGCCGACGAACCACCTTGATCTCGAGGCGCGTAACTGGCTCGAGGAATACCTGCAGAGCTATCCGCATGCGTTTCTGTTGATCTCCCATGACCGCTACTTCCTCGATGTCACGGTCAACAAGATCTCGGAGATCTGGAACAAGCGCTTCTGGTTCTACACCGGCAACTACGACAAGTTCCTGGCGCAGAAGACGCAGCGCAACGAGCAACTGCAGGCCGCGTACAAGAACCAGCGCGACCGTATCGAGCAATTGGAAGTCTTCATCAATCGATTTCGCTACACCGCAACCAAAGCGAAGCAGGTGCAGAGCCGCATCAAGGAACTCGAAAAGATCGAGCGGATCGAGATTCCGCCCGAAGAGAAGACCATCCATTTCTCTTTCCCGCAGCCCAAGGCCGGCGGACGAATCGTGGCCGAGTTCGAGGGCGTGGCGAAGACCTATCCCGGCAGGAATGGCGCTGGGCAAAAGGAAGTTTTCCGCGACGTCAGCTTCATGATCGAGCGTGGCGACCGGATCGCGCTGGTCGGCGTAAACGGCGCAGGCAAATCCACGCTGATCAAGCTGCTTGCCGGTACGGAACCTTCGACCGAGGGCGAGTTCCGCCTCGGCCACAATGTGCAGTCTGACTATTTCGCTCAGGATCAGTACAAGGAACTCGATCCGGATGCGCGCATGATCGATGATTTGGGCGAACTGTCTCCGCGCTCAACGGAGACTGAGTTGCGCGGCCTGCTTGGCTGTTTTCTCTTCTCCGAAGACGATGTCTTCAAGAAGATCGGCGTGCTCTCGGGCGGTGAACGCGGGCGCTACGCCCTGCTTCGCCTGCTGCTGCATCCGGCAAACTTTCTGCTCCTCGACGAACCCACGAACCATCTCGACCTACGCGCAAAAGACGTGCTGCTGAATGCGCTCGTGGATTACACAGGAACTGTTGTCTTCGTATCTCACGACCGATATTTCATTGACAAACTGGCCACGCGTGTCTTCGAAGTCGGCAGCGGGCAAGTGGAGATCTTCCCCGGCAACTATGAGGACTATCTCTGGCGCAAGCAGGGCGGGCAGAACGTTGCGCCAACACTGGATGATGTTCCAGGAGCGGTGAGAGCAAAAGAAACAGTGGGTGCCCCACTTCTGGCCGGTGTTGCCAGAAGTGGGCCGGGCGTTTCTGACCCCACAAACGGTAGCGGATCCGCAGCTGAGCCCAAGAAGCGACTGAATCCCATCAAGCGCAAGCAGATGGAAGACCGCATCCGGGAACTGGAAGAAGCGATCGGACGGACCGAAGATGAGATCGGACGCCTGGAGACGACGCTTCAGAGCTTCGTGAGCGTGGAAGAAACACAGCGGCAATCGCAGGAACTCGAACTGAACAAGTCAAGCCACACAGCGTTGATACGGGAATGGGAAGACCTCTCCGCAACCTTGCAAGCTGCGGAATAACCCTGCGTCATCCGAATGCGGACCTCAGGCGCTAAAGCGCGATCCCTTCTTTGCAATACTTTTGTGGCACGAGTAGAACTCGTGCCCTTCCCGCTTTCCCAGACTGCAGAGCACCTTCCGCACCCGTACAGCGCCTTCCGTAATCTCTCCTGCGCTCTTACCGCTGTGCGATAGTCAGATTGGCCAAGTGGCCACGCACCGCCGCAGGCCACAAATTTCAAGACCAACCGCTGGAATGATTATCAGGCGCGAGCAGGGCGCCAGGCGGGAACCCAAGGAAGGTCAAATGCTTCAGTCGTCGGAGAACTCATTCCTGAAGTCCGGAACGCCGGCTTCCAACCCCAACACCTTTAACCCGGTCAAGACCGTGACCGCTCCCGTGGATCAGGCGACCATCGGCCGCACCCTGGTGATCAAGGGCGAAATCAGCGGCTCCGAAGCGCTCTACATCGACGGCCGCATCGAAGGCAAAATCATCATGCCCGAGAGCCGCGTTACCATTGGCCGCAACGGCAAGGTCGATGCCAGCATCCAAGCCCGCGAAGTTGTCGTGATGGGCAAGGTGACCGGCAACATCGAGTGCAGCGACCGCGTTGACATCCGCGCCGAAGGTGCGGTCAGCGGAGATATCTCGACCGTTCGCATCAGCGTGGAAGATGGCGCCGCACTTAAGGGTGGAATCCAGGTCCGCAGCGATGGCAAGGGAAATCAGTCCCAGAACCAGCCCAAGCCGGAGACGAAGGCCCTGGCCGCCACGGCCAGCGCGTAGACAAAATTTGTCGGGTAGAAGACGAGGGGCACGCCATGGCGTGCCCCTGTTTATTTGAATTCCCTTAGAAACGTTGCTTGCAACTTCTCTCACCACGATTAGGAATGCCGCCGGCAAGACGTAGCAAGCTACGTCTCTACAGGTTCTTTTCTTTGGGCTTGAAGTCCAATGCCGCCGAATTCATGCAATAGCGCAGGCCCGTAGGCGCTGGACCGTCTTCGAAGACGTGGCCCAGATGCGCGTCGCATTTGGCGCACCGGACTTCGGTTCGCACCATGCCGTATTTCGTGTCCCGGTGCTCGACCACGCCGCCGTCTTCGGTAGACTTATAGAAGCTCGGCCAACCAGTTCCGGAGTTGAACTTCGTCTGCGAATCAAACAGCGGAGCCCCGCAGCAGACGCAGTGATACACGCCCGGTTCCTTGTTATCCCAGTAAGCTCCGGTAAAGGCGCATTCGGTGCCCGCTTCGCGGGTTACGTGGTACTGCTCGTCGGTAAGCTGCTTACGCCACTCGGCTTCCGACTTGACTACCTTTTCCTCAGTCTTTTCCATAGATGAACTCCATTTGAAAAATCTATCTGTGTACTGGATTGGATGTTTGAGCACCCCAAAAGTGGCATCGTCTACTTGCCGACTTCTTCCCCCACCTTCCGATACTTTCCCCGAAAGAACAACAGCGGATCCCCTTCCCGCAAGACGACATCCTCGACTTCTGCTATGAAAATTGTATGGTCCCCGGCTTCCTGTGCAGATTGGAGGCGGCATTCCAGGTAAGCGAGTGCGCCATGCAGCATCGGGGTTCCGTGACTGGTCCGGTCAAATCGGGCGCCCGCCTCGACTTCGGCGTGCTCATGACTGCGCTCCTGACGCGCATAGTACTCTGAAATCGCTTTGTGGTCCTCGCCGAGCACATTGATCCCAAAGCGCTTTTTGGAATGCAGATGGGCATGAGTGCGGGTGCTGTGATCCACGCAGACCAGCACCAGCATGGGATCCAGCGAAACCGACGTAAACGCATTGGCCGTCATGCCGTGAACCTCGCCGTCGAGGTCTACGGTGATGATCGTCACCCCAGTGGCGAACGCTCCCATGGCCTTGCGGAATTCTGCTGGATTTAAAGTCATTGTCGTAGAAACGTTGCTTGCAACGTCTCTCTCACCACGATACCGAGCGCCGCCGGCAGAGACGTAGCAAGCTACGTCTCCACAGCGCAACCGCATACATTACCACGGCTCGCCGTTGTATCATTCGAGGCAACGTGGCGGTTTCGGCAATCATGCACTCTGGACGGGGAAATAACAGCGCACGGCCGGTGGAAGTTTGTCCTGGCGAGGCCATATCTCGGGAGGACGCGCTTCAACTGATCCGCGGTCCGGATAGCGACCTACCGGATCTGCTGGCGGCCGCCCGTGCTGCAAAAGAGCGCTTCAAGCCCGGCGTCGTGACCTACTCGCGCAAGGTATTCATCCCTCTAACGAATCTTTGCCGCGATTACTGCGGGTATTGCACCTTCCGCCGCGATCCGGGCGATCCCGGGGCGCATACGATGACGCCCGATGACGTGCTCGAGGTAGCGCGCGCCGGGGAAAAGCTGGGGTGCACCGAAGCCCTGTTCAGCCTCGGCGATAAGCCCGAACTCCTCTTTCCAGCGATGCGCGACACGCTACAACATCTCGGCTACAAGTCGACGCTGCATTATCTGGAAGCGATGTGCGAACTGGTCCTGCGGGAGACCAGCCTGTTGCCGCATCCGAATCCCGGGCTGCTGAGTGCGGAGTGGGTCGCACGGCTCGCGGCTGTTTCCCCCAGCATGGGGCTGATGCTTGAGACCACAAACTCAGATCTTCTGGCTGCGGGACGGGCTCATGACAACGCCCCCGATAAGGTTCCGGCGAAGCGGCTGCGAACCATCGAGGACGCCGGCAAGCAGAGTGTGCCCTTCACCACAGGCCTGCTGATTGGGATTGGAGAATCGCTGGAAGACCGCGTGGATACGCTTCTGGCGATCCGCGATCTCTATGAGCGCTACGGGCACATCCAGGAAGTCATTGTCCAGAACTTCCGCGTTAAACCGACGATTCCGATGGCGAACTGGCCCGAGCCGAGCCAGGGCGAGATGCTGCGGACCGTAGCGGTAGCGCGCTTGCTACTCCCCGGGGTTAATATTCAGGCGCCACCAAATCTTTCCGCGCCGTACTATGAAGACTTGATCGATGCGGGCATCAATGACTGGGGAGGAATTTCGCCTCTGACCCCCGACTTCATCAATCCGGAAAAGCCGTGGCCGCACATTGAGCAGTTGCGGGTGCGCACTGAGGCCAAGGGGAGCGTCTTGCGCCAGCGTCTGCCTGTGTATCCGGAATTCGTCGAGCCGCTGCTGGCCAAACCCGGATTGCTTTCGGAAAAACTGAGAATGGCGATCGGTGACGATGGCCTCGCGCGGAGGGCGGCATGATCTGCGTCCTCAGCGGCGGCACCGGCGGCGCCAAATTCGTTGACGGGCTTCGCCAGGTCATGCCCGCGGAAGAAATCACGCTGGTGGTCAACACCGGTGATGATTTGCTCTGGTGGGGACTCTACGTCTCACCCGACATCGACTCCATTACCTACGTGCTCTCCGGGATGCTGAGCCGCGAGCGCGGATGGGGCGTGAAGGGCGACACCTTCCTCTGCCTGCAGGCCATGGGACAACTTGGCGAGCCCACATGGTTCCATACCGGCGACCGCGACCTGGCCATGCATTTGCTGCGTTCCCGGCTTCTCGCCGAAGGCAAGACGCTTTTAGAAGCAACAGCCGTCATCTCGCAGAAACTCGGCGTGAAGGCGCGGGTTTTGCCCATGAGCAACTCGCGGGTAGAAACTCGTGTCGACACCCCAATCGGTGAGCTCAGTTTCGAAGAATATTTTGTGCAGCGCTGGTATCAGGATCCGGTAAAGTCCGTGCGCTTCGCGGGGGCTTCCGATGCGGAGCCGGCTCCCGGAGTAATCGACGCGATTACGAACGCTGACGCAGTGTTGATCGCCCCAAGTAATCCCGTCACCAGCATCGGCCCCATCCTGGCTGTGCCGGGGATTCATGACGCCTTGTTGCACACCCGCGGGAAGGTCGCTGCCGTCAGCCCCATCGTCGGGAACGCTGCTGTCGCGGGCCCGGCCGGCATTCTCATGGAGGCGCACGGATTGCCGTGCTCCATCGCCGGTGTGGCGCACGCGTACGAGGACTTTCTGGACGTCCTGATCTGCGACACACGCGATTCCCGTGCCGCTGAGGTTCTTCGCCAAACCGGATTGCGGGTGCAGTGTACGCAGACGATCATGCGCAGCGCGGAAGATAAAGCCGCGCTCGCGCGGGAAACCCTCGCTTATGTGTCGGCGAGTCTGGTCCGGGAAGAACCGTCGTCGGATACCTCGTTTCGCCGGCTGGATCGCCAGCCGTGATCCTGGTTCCGATCAAGAACACCGCCTCAGCAAAGCAGCGTCTCGGCTCCGTCCTTGATCAGCCGGCACGAACACAACTGGCACAAGCCATGCTGGCCGACGTCTTGACGACTCTCCACGAGTGGAAGAATCGTCCTAAGGTCGGCATCGTCACCAGCGATCCTTATGCGATGAAGCTAGCAGCCGAGTATCAGTTTGAAGTGATTCCCGACCCCGAAAACCCTGGGGAAACTGGTGCGATTGAAATGGCAACTCGAGGATGCGTGGAGCGCGGAGAAGATAGCACGCTCGTCATCCCTGCTGACATTCCTCTGATTGAATCCTGGGAACTTGAAGAGATTTACAAACACGCGCCAGCCGAGGGAAGCGTTCTCGTTCCGGCAGGGGACGGCCGCGGGACCAATGCCGCTTTCCGCCGTCCGGCAGGATTGTTTCCTCTTCGCTTTGGGAATGACAGCTTCAAACCGCATCACGCCGCAGCGCAGGCCACTGGCAAACCGTGCGTCGTGTTGAACCTGCCGGGGATTGCCGTGGACGTGGACAGCCCTCCAGACCTGCGGCAGCTTCTATCTCTTCCCGGCGAAACTCGTGCGCAGCGTCTGGCGCGGAGTTGGAACTTGCCCGCAGACATACTCGCAAACGGTGCGGATGCGGTATAACCAAAGTCGCCGCAGTCCTGCGCGAATCGATGGCAAAAACAACGAAAGTTGGCGAGGTCCGGCTTATCCCGATCACTCTCGCGGATGAAATCGTCCCGGGTGCGTCGATCGCCGACAAGCTGGTTCAAGCCCTGCAACGAACCCGCCAGCGGCTCCACGCGGGCGATATTCTCGTCGTCAAACATAAGATCGTTTCCAAAGCTGAGGGCCGGCTTGTCGATCTGGCAACAATCCAACCGTCGGCTGAATCGGTTGCCTGGGCCGAGCAATACAAACTCGATGCGCGAGTGATCGAATTAGCTCTTCGGGAGAGCCGCTCTATCCTGAGACGCAAGAACGGCGTACTCATTACCGAGACGCACCACGGATTTCTTTGCACCAACAGCGGCATCGATGTCTCGAACGTGGACGGTGGGAATACGGCGCTGCTGCTGCCCGAGGATCCCGACCGTTCCGCCGCGATTCTGCGACGCGCTCTAAAGAAGAAGACTGGCGTTTCGGTTCCAGTGATTATTACGGACAGCTTCGGCCGTCCCTGGCGCGAAGGATTGACCGAATTCGCCATCGGGATCGCGGGCATGAAGCCTCTGCGCGATGATTGTGGCCGCCGCGATCCGCATGGATATGAGCTGAAGGCAAGTATCGAGGCCGTGGCGGATGAGTTGGCCTGCGCTGCGGGCTTGGTTTGCGGAAAACTGAACCGCGCACCGGCCTGTATCGTGCGCGGATTCTCCTATCAATCGGGCTCGGGCCGGGTCGGGGATTTGCTGCGACCTCCGGCAACCGACCTTTTCCGCTGAGACATCCATTACACTGTGGGGAGACGCTGCTTGCAACCTCTTGCCGACGGATGCAACCAACATGTGGCGAGAGAGACGTAGCAAGCTACGTCTCTACGGAGAAACGCATGCTCCGCGAAATGACGCATTCTGAACTTGAATCCTTCCCTTCGCTCGATTGGTCCGACATCTCGTCGCGTCTGAGTCCCCAAAACCGTCGCGCCCTCGAAAGAGTTTTAGAAACACTCAATGGCAGCGACCTTTCCCTAGAAGAGTCGTACGCCTTGGCGAACTCCGAAGGCGACGATCTGCTGGGCTTGTTGGTCGCTGCGAACATTCTCCGGGCAGAACTCGCGGGAAACATCGTCACCTACGTGGTGAACCGCAACATGAATTTTACGAACGTCTGTTTCGTGGGATGCAAATTCTGCGCGTTCAGCCGGGGGCCCCGCGAGGCCGATGCTTACTTCCACAGTCTGGATGACATGGCCCGAAAGGCAGTCGAGGCGTGGCAGCTCGGCGCCACTGAGGTCTGCATACAGGGCGGGCTTCCGCGCAATCTTCCCAAGTTCTATTACCGCGACATTTTGCGAGCGGTAAAGAACGCTGTTCCGCAGATGCACATTCATGCCTTCTCACCGATGGAGATCGTCTACGGCGTCGAACTCACCGGGATGCCGCTGGCCGATTATCTGGGCATGCTTCGCGACAACGGCCTCGGCACGTTGCCGGGCACCGCGGCCGAAATCCTCGATGACGAGATCCGCCACATCCTCTCGGCGAACAAGCTTTCCACCGCGCAATGGATCGAGGTCATCCGCACGGCGCACGGCTGCGGCATCCGCACGACTTCCACGATGATGTACGGACACACCGAAACCCCCGCGCACTGGGTACGCCAGATGCGCCTCCTGCGCGAAATTCAATCGGAAACCGGAGGCTTCACTGAATTCGTGCCGCTTGGGTTCGTCCATCAGAACACGATCCTCTTTCATCAGGGACTGGCGCGCACCGGGCCGACGTTGGCGGAGCACCTCAAAGTTCACGCGCTGGCGCGTGTATTGCTTGCCGGATCGATCAATAATCTTCAGGTTTCCTGGGTGAAGCTGAACCGCCGGCTTTCGCAACTCTGCCTGCACGCGGGCGCGAATGACTACGGCGGCACGCTGATGGAAGAGAACATCTCGCGCGAAGCAGGAGCCACGGCCGGTCAATACACCAGCCCGGAAGATTTCCAGAGCTTGATTCTTGAGATTGGACGCATTCCTGCCGAGCGCAACACCACGTACTCGCGCATCAACATCAAGCTGCCGCTCGACGAGTTCACCGCAGAACAAGCGCTCGAGGCCGAGTTTGCATGAGCTCTGAGCCCCGAACTTCCATTCGCCCCATTGCGATCATTGGCGGGACTGGCCCGGCGGGCATGGGTCTGGCGCTGCGTTGGGCGCGCGCCGGAGAGGCCATCATCATCGGCTCACGCGACGAGCAGCGCGCTCAAGCGGCGGCCGCTGCCATTCAACGGAAAGCCGGCAATCAAGCGAATGTTTCGGGCATGGAGAACAGCTTAGCTTGCAATGCGGCTGACATCCTGATGTTGACGGTTCCTTTCGACGGTCAAGCGACGCTGCTTAAGCAACTAAAAAATTCGTTCACGGAGGGCAGCATCCTGATCGACGCCACCGTCCCCTTGGCTTCTGCGGTTGGAGGTCGAGCCTCGCGCCCGCTGGGAGTCTGGCAAGGCTCAGCCGCGCAGCAAGCCGCGGAGCTGGTTCCCAAGGGAATCAGCGTGGTCGCCGCCTTTCACAATCTCTCGGCGGACCTGCTCAACGGCGATGATCCTGTCGATTGTGATGTCGTCGTCTGCAGTGACGATCCCGACGCGGCACAACTCACCCGCGAACTGGCTGCGAAGATTCCGGGAGTGCGTGCCGTGGATGGCGGCAAGTTGGAAAACGCGCGCATCGTCGAACAAATCACGGCGTTGCTGATCGGTCTGAACATCCGCCACAAAGGACATGCCGGAATCCGCATTACAGGTCTGCCCCCTGCAGCCTATCGCTAACCGCCTCGAGGAGCCTTTCGGTTGAGTGAAAACAACCTGATCGACGCCGCGCGCCAGTATCACAGTGGGACCAAGCACTCGTATCTCAGCGTGCACCTCCATCCGCACGCTCTCGATTGGGAGAACAAACCTCTTCTGTTCAAGATTTATCCGACGCTCGAAGTCACGCGTTTGCCCCGCGACTTTACGGATACGGGCAAGCCAGCGCTGTCAGCGATCGCGACGGCCAGCGTCGAGCCAAAGGGCGAAACCGTCCCGGACCTCGAGACCCTTGCGCAGTTGCTGTTTTTTTCTGCCGGGGTGACAAGGAGCAGGAAGCATGCGGAAGGAGAAACCTTTTTTCGTGCCGCAGCCTGCACCGGGGCGCTTTACGAAATCGAACTTTACGTGGTCTGCACCGATCTCCGATCGAAAATTCAACTTTCCGGGAGTTCTCCCGCATTGCCCGCAGGGGTTTATCACTTCGGGGCCGCTGAGTTTGGCTTGCGCCAGCTTCGTGCCGGAGACTATAGACAGACTCTCATCGCTGCCACAGGCGACGATCCAGCCGTAGCGCACGCCCCTGTCATCATCGTCTGCACCGGGACATATTGGCGTAACGCATGGAAATATCGGTCCCGCACCTACCGACACTTCGGTTGGGACAATGGCACGATTCTCGCCAACTCTCTCGCGATCTCGACTGCCATGGGTCTCCCCGCGCGGGTTGTCACCGGATTTATCGACTCGCAAGCGAATGCTCTGCTGGACCTGGACACCAAACGCGAAGTCGCATTCTCTCTGGTTCCGGTTGGCTGGACCGAGTCGACGCCACCTCCACCGCCCGCCGTCGAGTCGCTTGGCCTTCCCGTCGTCCCGTACTCTGCTAAGGAAGTCGACTACGCCTCCATGCGCAAGATGCACGAGGCTTCTTCTCTCGATTCGGCGGCGGAGGTGATCGCGTGGCGGGGCAAGACGCCCGGCAATGAAATGCCTCCGGCCAAGGAAACGACTTCGGCGTTGCTGTCTCTCAGCGATTCGCGCCGTACTCCCGACACCATCGAACAGGTGATCTCGCGCCGAGGATCGACGCGGCAATTCTCGCGCGATCCCATCACAATGGCGGAACTCTCAACCATGCTCGACCGCGTCACTCGCGGGATCCCTGCAGACTTTATCGATCCGCCCGGGAGCCATCTCAATGATCTCTACCTGATCGTGAACAATGTGGTCGGATTGCCCGCCGGGGCTTACGTGTATCACTGGGAAGAAAGATTCCTCGAACCGCTGAAGCGCGGAGAGTTCCGCGACAAGGCGGGATATCTCGGGCTCGAACAACAAATCCCGACGGATGCGGCCGTCGATGTTTTCTTCCTGGCAGATCTGAAAAAGATTCTGGAGCGTTATGGGAACCGCGGCTATCGTGCCGCACATCTGGAGGCAGGAATCATCGGAGGCAAACTGTATCTCGCCGCCTATGCCCAGAAACTGGGCTGCAGCGGACTCACTTTCTACGATGACGACGTGGTCAGCTTCTTCTCGCCGCATGCGCGCGGGAAAAGCGCGATCTTTCTGATTGCGCTGGGGCGCAGCGCGCAGGGTAAATTAAACCCATCGCGCCGTTAGTCCTCCTTTACCTCGACCACCGGGGTAGTCATCTCTTCCGCCGGTTCGCCTGGGGCCATGGCTTGCGCCATGATCAATTGCCGAGCCTCCGCTCGGACCTTCGGCAGTTGTTGGCTGAACCACCATGCGCCAAAAACCGAAGCCAGGCCACCGATGGCCACTGTCCATGGTGCGCCCAAGCGATCAGACAGAGCCCCGCCCAGCAGCGCTCCTACCGGAGCGAGTCCCATAAACATCATGGAATACACCGCCATTGTGCGGCCGCGCAGCGCATCCGGCACCATGGCCTGAATCAGTGTGTTCGATGAGGCCATCTGCAGCATGATGAAGTAGCCCACGGGGAGCAACAACAGGACCGACAGCCAGAACGATGTGGAAAACGCGAATAGGATGAGGCTCACGCCGAAGCCGGCGCAGCACACCGAAACCCAGGTCCCGAGCCCTTTCACGCCAGAGCGCATGGCGAGAGTCAGCGCTCCGAGAAGCGCTCCCACGCCGGCGGCGCCCATCAGGATCCCCAGTCGCACCGCTCCCAAGTCGTGTGACCCGATCAATGACGCGAGTTCCTGCCCGCCCCGGTGCAGGATTCTGTCTGCGAAAATCGGCATGAGCACGACATAGGGCATGCCCGTCATGCTCACCACCCCAAGTAGGACTAGAAGAGCGCGAATCGGCGCGGTCTTACCGACAAACCGGAATCCTTCGATAATGTGCTCGAAGGGCGACGTGCCCAGGGATGCCCGGGCGGGTGCATGCACATTCATCATCAGTAAACCCGTAATGACGGCGATATAACTCACGCCATTCGCAAAGAAGCACCACCCCTCACCCAGTCTCGCCACCAGGACGCCGGCGACCGCCGGTCCCACCACACGCGCGCCGTTGAACATCGATGAATTCAACGCGATCGCATTCATCAGGTCTTCCTTGCCCACCATATCGACTAGGAACGCCTGCCGGCCGGGGATGTCGAATGCGTTCACGACGCCAAGCAACGCAGCCAGAACGAAAATCTCCTTTACGGTCACCCTGTGTGTCAGAGTCAAAGCGGCCAGCACCAAGGCAAGGATCATGGAGGCCACCTGGGTAGCGATGACCACACGCTGCCGATTGGACCGATCGGCAGTGATTCCTCCCAGTGGCGCGAAGAGAAATACCGGGATCTGGCTGGCGAACCCTACGGCACCCAGCAGCAATCCTGATCCCGTAAGTTTGTAGACGAGCCACGACTGGGCGACCGTCTGCATCCACGTGCCCACCAGCGAAATGAGTTGTCCGCCGAAAAACAGCTGGAAATTACGGTGCCGTAGCGCCCTGCCCGCGGCTTGCCAGTTCAGCTTACGTTCGGCTGTCTGCCTGGGGTTGGGCGAGGACGAATCTTGAATGGAAGGTCTTGAATCAGCCACTGTCGCTTCTTAAGATGACGCCTCTGGGCTTTGCACTTCACGAATATTCTCAACCCAAACCGGTTCTGGTTGTCGACTTTTCCACAGCGAAAGCCTTGCTTGAGAGCTGATCGCGATATTCGACTTCCGCCCCAAGTATCGGGAAATGCTCGATTTGTGCCAGTCCGGATGTCTGACTAAACTTTCAACTTCTCTTGCCGGGCAACCTGCGCTACAGTGGCTCACTTGTGTTTTTTGGCGCTTCGCCAAAGGAAGTCACGCCATGACCACTTCTCCAGTCCGGGTTGAACGGCGCGTCGGGCAGCGCTTCCCATATTTGCTGGCCCTTTCTCTGCGCCAACCACTCGGATCCGTGGAAGGCGTTGGATTCACCCAGGATCTCAGTTCCCGTGGAGTCTTCTTTTTCACCGATGCACCTCTGACTGAGGGAGCCGAAATCGAACTCACTCTGCGTATGCCCTCTGAGATCACGTTAGGCGAGAGTATGCCGGTACGCTGCCGTGGCCGCATACTGCGAGTGGTGCGGTCCTCTACTGCCTGCAATCTCAGCGCAGACAGTGCGGAAACCAAGATCGGCGTCGCCGTTCGACTGCAATGTTACGAGTATCTGCCAGATCCGTCGGCGGATCTGGCGCGGGTCGCCTCGCTGCACTCCCACCACGAAGACGAGCAGCTTCCTTCCCATTCTCGCTCGTAAAACGGATCAAATCGTTTCTTGGCTTCCCGGGAGGCCTTCGTACCAGATCCCTGGAAATGATGGCACGATTGTTTCAAAACTATGGTGCAGAAGTGCTCTTTTCAACCGGTCGCGGCGGGCTTACAATACCCTTCAACGATCAAAGAGACCTTAAATGCTTCCCGTGTTGTATTCGTCCTCCCAGCCATACTTCGAGCATTCTTGGCTGAGGTGTGTCAGCGCAGATCGCGGACAGTCCTGCGCTTGTTCGGTTACCTAGGTCACTTGGCGGAGGCAAGGTTCTCTTTCTAACATGCAGACACCGAGAGAATTGAGCGAGCACCGCGCTATGCATGGCATCGCAGTCGCCCTCCTGACCGAGGACCGTGAGCAATTGTCGGCACTCCAGACACGTTTGGAGGCGACCCGACTGGGACGCGCGGTGTTCACCCATGTCGGATTTCCAACTGGGCCCACCGATTCGATCATCCGCGAACTCCAGGACTCACGCGCCGAAGTCGTCATCGTAGACATTTCTCCGCGCGACGCTCAGCGCGCCATTCGCGCCATCGAACTGATCAAGGCAACCACCCTTCAGATCGGGATCTTCGCTAACGGCGAGATGACGCAGCCGGCCAGTATTGTTGCCAGCATGCGCGCCGGAGCCGGGGAATATGTCGATCAGTCTGCCGGATCGGACGCTCTGCTGGAAGCCCTCACGCGCTACAGTTCCTCGCGCTCACATTCTTTCGGTGCCGCAGGCAGGGCGCGGGTTTTCACGTTCCTGAGCGCCAAGGGAGGCGCCGGCTGCACGACCGCCGCGGTCAACACTGCGCTCGCCCTGCAGCAGTCTCACGGCGACGTTGTACTTCTCGATTTTGCTCCCATCGGACATGCCGCCCTGCACTTGAATCTCAAGCCGCAATTTGGCGTGCTCGACGCGCTGCAGAACCTGCATCGCATGGATGTTTCGCTTCTCGACGGTCTGATGACCACAACGAAAGAAGGACTGCACCTTCTGGCCGGACCGCAGCAGCCTTATCCGACCGAGCCCACACCCGGGGAACTGGCGCGGCTTTTTGATCTGGTTGTGAACCACTACCGCTTTGTGGTGGTCGATGCTTCCAGCCGTCTTGATCCCACTACAAGGCTGCTCTCCGAGCTCTCGAACGCAGTGCTGGTCGTCGCGCAAACCGATGTCGTCTCCCTCTGGAGTGCTGGGCGCATTCATACATTCCTGGAGGAAGGAACCGGGCGGGACCGCCTGCGGATCGTTCTGAACCGGTATAAAAAGATTCCCGGATTTACCGATGAGGATGTTCAGCAGGTCACGAACTGCAAGGTTCTTTGGAAGGTTCCCAATGCCTACCAGGTGATCTCACCGTCCATCGATAACGGAACTCCGATCGTGCTGCAGGAGGGACCGGAGATCAGCCGCTCGTACCGTGCGCTGGCGGCGACGCTCGCGGCAGCCTCATCTGACTCAGACGGTAACGCCGATCTCGTGTATGGCGGCGAACCCTCCACCAAGAAGTCCCGCGGCGGTCTTAATCTGTCACCGGCCCGAGCGGGACAGTAGAGCAGTACCGAGTACCGAGCATACCTCGACGCCTTTCTTCTCCGACTGAATTTTCAGAATTTCTCTGACCGATTGCCAGTGAGGTCTGGTCTCGCTACTGGATACTCGGTACTCGCGGCTCACTTCCTGACGACGGGAGCAGGCGTCGCTTCTTGCGGGAACATCTTCAACACCACCGGTCGTGGGCGAGAGGTAACTTTCTTGTTCGCATCACTGATGTTTTCGGTCAGCGTGCCTTTGAGGACGAAGTACGCCTCGTCGCCCGGTTTCTTACCTGCACCGCGTTCCACGGAACCTTGAAAGTCGAATGCGATACCGTGTACGACTTCGGTGGTGAAGCTCAGTTTGCTTCCGTCAAGTTTTCCGGTCTTGAAGAACTGATCGAGAAAGGCTCCTTGATCACTCTCGCCGTCCCCGAATCGTGAGACGAACCCAGTGACGCTGCCACCCTCTTCCACGGTCAATTGCACGAATTCGCCGTCTTTGAGGAAGCTGTACATGCCTGAGTATGATTGCCCTTCTTTCGCGCCGGCCGAGGAAGGCTGAGACTTATCCTCCTGTTTCTCGGGCGAGGTCTGGGCATCTTGCGCGCGGAGATTCGCGGACGCGCAGCACATTCCGAGCCCGATCAACCCACAGGTCAGAAAGAATGGCAGTGTTTTCATAATGAATTCCGCCCCGCCCACATCGTACTCCCCAGAGGAGTGCTCGACCAAGTTCTAGCGGGGCAAGCGGGGCTAGCGAGGACGGTTGTGCTCTGATCGCAATCATTCGCGCTCTAAGTTTAAAAAAACAAAAAGCCTCAGTCGCTCGGACTGAGGCTAAGATTCCTGCCCACCGTTTATTTCTTTGTGGCCTTTGCTTCCATGAACGGCATCCAGTTTTTTCCGTCCATCGATATCTCATACTTCATGTTGTAGCTGGTTGGGGACAACTGCTTGATTGTCATCTTCTGCTGGATGTCCATCCCGACATAATTCGCTGAACTGTTCCAGGTCCAGGTATCGCCGGTGACCGTTCCCTTTGACGATTCATGTCTTCCCAGGCTATTGAACGAATCGTAGGTATAGACATTTTGCTGTGTGTCATAACCCATCAGCGTGACTTCCTTCGAGTCGCCGCCGATCTCAGGGGGCATTTTCGCGTCCGAGTGCGACTGGAGAAAGAAGTTGCCCGGCATCCACTCGCTGGTGCCGCTTGCAGTAAACTTGCCTCCCGCGCCCCATGGACCCTGTGCGATCGTGCCTTCGGTCGTCCATGTTCCCACGAAGTACTCGAGTTTCTTCACCTCTGGCCCCGGGGGACCGCCCATCTGTGCCCACCCGGATCCGGCAATTACCATCAGAAACGGTATCAAGGCGATTCTTCGATTCACGTTTGCTCCTTCGAGGGGCTGGCGATGTAAGACGTCCCCGACAGCCTAGCGTTCAAAAAATGCACTCGCTAGTGCGATTCGTCAACCCCGACCTATGACATTTGTCAGCTAGTTCTCACTTGTTCTTGGTAGCCTTGCCATCCATGGCGGTGGTCCACTTGGTCCCGTCCTGGGAGACGTCGTACGAGAAGTTATACGACGTGGCGGAAGTGACCTTCATAGTGAAGCGCCCCTTCATCTTCATGCCGTGCGTGGTGTCGTCGCTCAACCAGGTCAAAGTATCGTTGTCCCAAGAACCTTTCGCCTCTTCAAACTCACCCCAGCTGTTGAACGCGCGGTAGCTGTAGGCTTTGTCGTTCTCTGAATAACCCAAGAACGACTGGCCGGATCCGTTCCCCATCACCGCGCTGGTGAACTTCACATGGCAGGCGAGAAAGAATCCGCCTTCCATCCAATCGCAGGTCTCGTTTTCGGTGACCTTACCCCCCGGTCCCATAGGACCCGGTTTCAAATCACCGTCCAGCGTCCATGATCCTGCAAAGATGTCGAGCTTCTTATGCTCAGGCCCAGGTTTGGGCATTGGCATCTGGGCAACAGCAGAAGCCGTCAGCATCAGCGCGGCCACACAGTACAGTTGTCGAGCCTTCATTTGCGCGCCTCCCATATGTTTTTTTGATAATTGAAGCCACCGGGCACCGCGGCGAGATAGTAGATGGAATGGCGAAAGCAAGTCAACTGCAAGGTTTCGCGTTCTTCGATCAAAAACCATCCCTCAACAATTCCTACCAGTCTCCCCAGTGCGCCGCGGTCATCTGCTGGAACTTCATCTTCCAAATGTCACCCTGCTTCACCCAAACCGTAGTGAAGTGCTGATAGCGCGGCGGCGGTCCTTGATCCTCCGACGGAGGCACTCTCAACACCACGTTATAAGTCACGAGGGCAACACCCTCTCCCGCAGACACCACTCTCATTTCATAGGGCATCAGGTCCGTGCCACCCTGGGCGAACTGGTCGAGCATGTCCTGCCGCTCGTAAAGTTGGCCATCGAAGGCGACGAAGGAAAAGTCGTCGGTCAAGGTGCGCTTGAAGAAGGCCATATCACCTTTCTTAGCGGCGTCGATGAATCCCTTTTCGGCGGACATCAGAGCTTGCTCGAATTCGCTGGGTACCTTATTGGGCTTGGCCTGTCCTGCTTTCGCGAAACCGTTGGCACTGCAAAGAAGCAAAAGCATTACTCGACATACGCGTTTCATATTCGCCCCTTCGTGCTGGAATCCCTATTCTGCCAGCCCTGGTTCTGAGAGCCCAGGTAATCCGTCGATGCTGCGCCGATTTTTCTGCTGCCTGTACTCCCTCATTCCTACGGGCCCTTTCTTCTGCGCCCAGGAAAAATGTTGATCGCGTACGCCCTCATATTTCATGAGTGGGACTCCGAACCCGCACGAATCGGAAATCCTCGTCACGTCCACAACGATGATGGACCGCGTGCTTTCATACTTGGGGAATTGCGCCGCGAGGCCAGGAAACTCCGGCGAGTGCGGTTCCACCGCCCGGCCGTGTCCATGGAGTCGGACAATGTTCGGCGGCCCATCAAAGGCGCAGAACATCAGCACAATCCGGCCGTTCTCCTTGAGGTGAGCAATGGTCTCCACTCCGCTGCCGGTCACATCCAGGTAAGCGACCGTCCGTGGCCCCAGAATGCGAAATGAATCAAAACCCTTTGGCGAGAGATTGAGGTTGCCTTCGGAGGCCAGCGGTGCGGTCGCGACGAAGAAGACGTGCTGCGCCTGGATCATCTCCGCCAGATTGTCATTGATTTCGGTATGGAGTTTACCCACGATTGCTCCTCAACCATGCCGCCAAGTCAGCCCGTACGATCGACACCTGCTCCCCGGTGGCGAGATTCTTCAAAGCAAAGGCATCCGCCTTCACTTCGTTCTCACCCACGATAAGGATGTACTTCGCGCCGACTTTCGTCGCGGCTTCGAAAGATTTCTTCAAGCGGAAAGCGTCGTCTCCCAATTCAACGATCAAATCGTGGCGTCGCAGCTCGCGCGCCAGCCGCGCCGCATCGCCGTTCAGCCCGGCCATGGGAGCAATATAAACAACGGGCTTGCGCAGCACGCTCTCGACCGGGGCTCTTTCTTGAAGTGACATGACAAGGCGATCCTCGCCAATCGCGAATCCAATGCCCGGAGCGGCAGGACCTCCCAGGGCTTCCGACAACCCGTCGTAGCGCCCGCCGCCGAGAATCGCATTTTGCGCACCTAACGCGCCATGCGTGAATTCGAACGCGGTTCGCGTGTAGTAGTCCAATCCGCGCACCAGCCTGTCATTGAGCGAGAATGGAACTCCGACTTTGGTCAGGATCGCCTGCACCGCTTCAAAGTGCTTGCGGGAGTCTTCGCCGAGAAACTGGGTGATGCGCGGCAAAGTTTCAATGACCGGCTGATCCTGTGGCACTTTGCAGTCGAACACCCGCAGCGGATTCGTCACCGCCCGCCGCTGACAGTCCTCGCACATCTGTCCGACTACCGGCTGCAACGCCGCGCGCAATGCCTCGTTGAACCGCACACGATCGGCGGGCGTTCCCACCGAGTTCAGTTCGAGATTCCAGTCAGTGATGCCGATGCGATCAAGCAGCGTGGCGAGCATTTCCAGAACTTCCGCATCCCGCGCCGGAGATTCGCTGCCGACGGTCGGTGGCCCGATAATCTCAGCATCGATCTGATAGAACTGCCGATAGCGGCCTTTCTGCGGACGCTCGCGCCGGAACATCGGGCCGATGCAATAAAGCTTGCTCAGGCCGCGGTCCCCGAGTTTGTGCTCGATGTAGGCTCGAACGATGCCTGCAGTGGCCTCAGGACGAAGTGTCAGTGATTGTCCTTTATCGCTCTCCGCTCGCCCTCGATCCTCCCAGGTGTACATCTCTTTCGCGACGATGTCGGTCTCTTCTCCCACACCGCGCGCAAATAATTCCGTCGCCTCGAAAATCGGCGTGCGAATTTCCTGGAAGTTGTAGGCGCGGAAAACGTCGCGCGCGGTAGCTTCCACGAAATTCCAGAGCGCCGTATCCGGCGGCAGAAGGTCCCGCGTTCCTCGAACAGCTTTAATCATGATGGTCGCTTACAGCCTGTCACCAATAGCCTGTCATCCTGAGCGTAGCGAGCTCGAATGAGCTCGCGGAGTCGAAGGATCCCTATCACCACCAGGCATCGTGAGGCTATAGGGATCCTTCGACTCCGCACAGGATGACAATTCTCGGTACTCGGTACTGGGTACTCGATACTCTGTACCCGGTACTATCTACCTCTCCCTCAAATACTCATCCGTATACCCAAGATAATTCCTCGCATACCGCAGAATCATTTCTTCGTCTTCCGGACCCAGTTTCCGCCGGAACTTCCCCGGAGATCCCATCCACAACGATCCGGGTTCCACGATCGTCTTCTCTGGAATCAGTGTCCCCGCCGCAATGATCGATCCCGCACCGATCCGCGCCCCATTCAGTATGATCGATCCCATCCCGACCAAACACCGGTCCTCAATTACGCACCCGTGCAGCGTCACGGAGTGCCCGACCGTCACATACTCGCCAAGATAGACGCCCCATTGCTGCTTCATGCCGTGCAGCACGCTGTTGTCCTGCACGTTGGAATACGCCCCGATCCTGATCTCATGCACGTCGCCCCGCACGACGGCGTTCATCCACACCGATGCATGCTCGCCGAGCACCACGTCGCCGATAATCTGCGCTGATTCATCGACATAGCAACTGGCCGGAACCGTCGGCTTCACGCCCTTGTAGGACCGGATCACGTTCTCGCCTGAAAATTCTCCATAGAGATAAAGACAATCAACATAGCAGATTTCCAAGCAGGCGTGCTTATTCCGAGCTCAAGACTGCGCCAACGAACGCGCAGAAACGCTGATATTGCGGCTCTTGCATAGCTGTTTACAGACACGAGACCGTCCGCGGACATTCCTACGCGCCTTTTACAAGGTCAAGACGCAGAGGTGACACCCGGCTTTCATGCGCTCCGTACTCTCGATCCTGTAAGCGGATTGCAGAACGGACGCAAGCTGACGGAAACATTGAAAACAGCACCACGAACCACCAGTTCTGGAGCCGATCCGGGTAATTCGCGAAAGGAGGAAACACAATGCAAATCAAAACACTGACATTTCGGGCAGTGATACTCGGGCTGCTCACGATCGCGAGCGCTTCTTCGGTCTTCGCTCAGCAGGCGGGCTACTCGCAAACCAATCTAGTCGCTAACACCGCTGGGGTGGCTAACCACACTGACGCGCAGCTCTCGAACCCGTGGGGAATTTCCTTCATACCAGGACAACCCTTCTGGATCGCAAACAACAACGGCGGCACTTCAACGCTGTATGATGCGCAAGGGAACAAAGACGCATTGGTTGTGAGCATTCCCGTGGCCGCGCACAATCCTTGCCCGCAAGGCTGCCCTACAGGGACGGTTGCCAACTCTCAGGCCGGAGTTTTCGGTAACGGAGCGTTCCTCTTTGATACCGAGGATGGCATCATCGCCAACTGGACGGGGCAGGGCAACGCCGTCACCGTAGTCGACAACTCTGTGGCCGGCGCGGTCTACAAGGGCCTCGCTCTCCTGAACAACAATGAGGGCGCGTTCCTTCTTGCCGCTAACTTTAACAGCGGCAAAATCGATGTGTTCGACCACAACTTCAACCCCACACATCTTGCCGGCAGTTTGACAGATCCCCATCTTCCAGCGGGGTATGCGCCTCACGGAGTCAAGGTCATCGCCAATGTCATTCTGGTCGCCTACGCCATCCAGGATGCCGCCAAGCACGATCCAGCGATCGGGGCAGGGCTGGGAATCGTGGACGCATTCGACACAGAAGGCAACTTCACACGCACCTTTGCTATGGGAGGCATGTTGAATGCTCCCTGGGGTATGGTGATGGCCCCCGCGACTTTTGGCCCTTTCTCCAGTGATGTGCTGATCGGCAATTTTGGTGATGGAACCATGAACGCCTACGATACGCAGGGCCACTTCGTTGGACAGGTCACGGACTCCGCCGGTCATGCGATCGTGAACCCGGGCCTCTGGGACATGGTTTTCGGAGCAGGCGGCACCGGTGATCCGAGCACACTCTACTTCACTGCAGGAGGCGCCAACCAGACGAGCGGTTTATTCGCAACTCTCGTTCCCGCAACCGCGGCGAACGGCCCGAATTTTTCGCTGAATCTTTCAGCGCAAACTGTGACAGTCGCTGCCGGAGGCTCGACTACTCTCACGATTGGATCCGCGGCCGTGGGTGGCTTCAATGGCCAGATCGCTCTTTCGTGCACGCCGGCCGCTGGACTCACTTGCACCTTCGCTCCCAACACGATCTCGCCAGGATCAAACGCCTCGAGTTCCAGGCTGACCGTTTCCGCAGCAGCAACGGCTCCGGGTGGAGGCTACGGACATCCCGGAATGCTCTTGCTTTCAAGCCTAGGCCTCTTCGGAACGCTGTTCAGCGTGGGCCGCAGCAAAGTCGCATCGACTGCAGGAAAGAAGATGATGTTGCTCGCCATTCTGGTCCTGCTTGCCACAGGCATGACATTCACCGTCGCCTGCGGCAACTACTCTAACCACACACCCTCTAGCAACCAGGCATCCCTAACAATTACGGGTACGTCAGGTGGCTTGAGCCATTCCGTTCCAGTTTCGGTCACCGTTCGCTAAAGGACGACGGCCGGGATGCACAATGTGGCTCCCGGCCACTTTCTCTTTACGGCAAGGCGTAGCGACCTCGATTTCGCACTCCGGGAATCATCCCCAAAAAAATCCCTAGGATCACAGAACAACTCTGTTGCCGATGCTATACAGGACTGGGTTTCTCAATTTTGGCGGAGGAGCTTCGCGGCCGCGCCTCGCACGAACGCGCCCTCCGGTTCTCCTCCGCTGACTGTCTGGCGCGCGTCCGGTTAACGATCTGCTGGACCATCTCTCCGAGCATATCTCGCACGCAGGGGCGATCTCATGCTCGCTGTCCGCACTACTTGTCTTCTATTTGCTTTCTCCACTCTCGGAATTGTGCTGTGCACTCCGGTACGACTCGCCGGACAAGACTCCGCCACCGGATCGATTCGCGGCACCGTGGTCGACCCGGCAGGCGCGCGTGTGACGCAGGCTGCGATCGTCGTCGTGAACGCCGGGACCGGCACACAATATACGGCAACCAGCGATTCCGAAGGCCATTTCGCCCTGGAGTTACCCTGCCCGCCATGATCCCGATTTCACTGCTCTACGGCACTCCCGATGACGCCGCCGCGCAGATGGAGTATCTGAAGAAGCGAGGCTATCCCATTTCGTACGTGGGGATGGGTGAGGAACCCGACGACCAGGACATGCTTCCGGAAGACTATGCGGAACTCTACCTGCAGTTCGCCACCGCGATGCACAAAGTCGATCCGAACCTGAAACTCGGCGGCCCAGTCTTCGAAGGCGTAAATGAAGACATCAAGGTCTGGCCCGACGCGCAGGGCCGCACTTCATGGTTCGGTCGCTTCCTCGATTACCTGAAAGCCCGCAACCGTATCTCTGACCTGGCCTTCTTGAGCTTCGAGCATTATCCCTATCCGCCGTGTGAGATCGTACGGGCCGACCTCTTTCGTGAGCCGCAGCGAGTCAGCCACATTCTCGACGTATGGCGTCAGGATGGGCTTCCCGCGAACGTCCCCATGACGAACACCGAGAGCAATGTCAGTTATGGCAACGCCCAGCAGATGGCGGACATCTTCGCCGTGCCCTGTCGCCGACAGCGTCGGAGCTTTTCTGACCGCCGGCGGAGCGGTCTACTATCATTCCCCGATACAACCCGAACCCCTGCGTCCGGGATGCCACGGCTTCGGCACCTATGGAAACTATGTCGCCGACGAGAAACTCAACGTAAAGACCTTCACATCCCAATACCACGCCAGCCGCCTGATCCACCTCGAGTGGGTGCAACATCGGGCCGGAGTCCACAAGCTCTATCCGGCAGCCTGCGATCTTCAGGACGCTGCCGGCCACACGCTCATCACCGCCTATTCCGTTGAGCGCCCAGACGGCAATTGGTCATTGATGCTGATCAATAAAGATCAATCCAACCCGCATCAGGTCCGCATCGCGTTCGACGACGCTTCAGACAAGTCATTTACTGGACCGATCACCATGATCACATTCGGCAGCGATCAGTACATCTGGAAGTCGGACGGCTCCAATGGCCATCCAGATCCGAATGAGCCCCCGGTTACGAAAACGCTTGCGGCGGGGACGCAGTTCATTACTCTTCCCAAAGCCTCGGTCACGATACTCCGCGCCAAGACCGGGTCTTAGCCGGCTGCGAAATCTTTGTCCCAGGATTCGCAGACATATAATGCTGCGAGTTCCTCTATATGCAACGGCCCCAACGCACCGACTCTGCTTCGCCGAGAATGAAATGCGCCATTCTGTTCTTCACCATCTGCTGCCTGCTATCCACGATTCGCATTCTTCGCGAGGCGCCGAACCCGGCCCACATAACTACCGATGACGTTTCGAAGAAATCGGATCAGCGCTTCGCTGCCGTGAAAACGCGTCTGCCGGCGAGTGGAGTCATTGGGTACATCGGGGGGAATGGCGACTCCTCTACTCCCGACTATTACTTGACTCAATATGCCCTTGCGCCGTTAGTCGTAGATCGTTCAACCCATCACACGATCGTGATCGGTAACTTCCCCCTATCGCAGCCTTCGAGCCTTCCTCCGAACCTTCGCCTGGTTGAAGACTTCGGCAGCGGAGTCTTGCTACTCGCTGGCGAGGATACGAAATAGATGAATATTGTCCTGGCGCTGGGACTCGCCTTCTTATCGGGATATCTGGTCGTCTCCGCGGGATGGCCGGGCGAGAGGACCAACAAGTCCGAACGGTGGATGAAGCTTTTCATGTCGGCTGGATTTGGAATTGGGATCTTCTCGATTGCCTTTGTCGTCGAGCGATGGCTTGGCATCGTTGACATACTTGCTGCTGACTTATGCCTGATAACTTTGTTGCTCGCTGCGTATCTCGTCGCTCGCGCTCGTCGCACATCTGAGGACCTGCCTGCGTCCAAGTTCGCGGACATCAAACTCCCAAACTGGCTACATCGTAGTTTGATGGCCTCATTCGCAATCTCCATTCTCGCCGCGCTCTACGCGACCGTGCTTCGCGCGCTCGCCCGTCCGCACGGCGATGGCTGGGACGCTTTCGCCATCTGGAATCTGCACGCCCGCTTTTTGTTCCGCGGAGGCAGCCACTGGCGCGATGGCCTCAGCGCCTTGATACCCTGGTCTCATCCCGACTACCCTCCTCTTGTTCCGGCAGCGATCGCCCACATCTGGAGCTACATCGGCCATGATGATCCGATCGTCCCCGCCATCCTCAGCCTCGTTTTCACCGTCGCGACGCTTGGGCTCCTGGTTTCGGCTATGGCGGCGCTTCGCGGTATCACCTCCGCCGCGCTAGCGGGCATCACTCTGGCATCAACCCCCTTCTTCATCGAACAAGGGGCTTCGCAGTATGCCGACATTCCTCTGTCTTTTTTCTTCCTGGCCGCTATTGCACTTCTGCACGTGTTCCAGCAGCGTTCTGCACAAGTCCCCGATGGGAGTCTGACGGGCCTGTTCGTCCTGGCAGGAGTGGCGGCGGGATTCGCAGCCTGGACGAAGAACGAAGGCCTACTTTTTCTATTCGCGTTTCTGGTCTCTCAGGTCGCCGTCGTTCCCTGGCGGAGGCATCCGCCGGCGAACGAATCTCGCCTCAACGCTGGACGCAAGCTTGTTATTCTCCTGATGGCGACAACCCCATTCCTTCTCCTGAGCCTCTGGTTCAAGCATTTCATTGCCCCCTCCGGCGATCTGTTCTCCGGCCCTGAAGCCATGCTCCACAAGATCCTCACTCCCGGGCGTTACTGGGCGATTCTGCGATGGTATGGAAAAGACTTCTTGCGGTTCGGGAACTGGGTCGTTCCTACCACCGTCCTATTCGTAGCGATCAGCCTCTTGAGCCCCTCAGCCGGAATCCGGCGTCAGAAAACCGCATTTCGGTCTTCGGTCGTAACGCTGGCGATCACGCTTTGTGGATATTTCGCCGTTTATGTGATCACTCCCAATGATCTGTACTGGCATCTGAGATTCTCCCTAAACCGTTTGTTTCTACAGCTTTGGCCTACTGTCATCTTCTTGTTTTTCTTATCTCTGAGCCCTCAAACCTCCACCGAGTCTCAAAGTGAGGTCAAATTCGGGCCCAAACACAGGTAAACCTGTCAAGAATTTCGTCCGTCCCACTTGACTTGCAGTCAAATCCTTGTCATAACTATTCGGGTCCATCCGGACGAGTTTGGGGGTGTGTAGATTTGGCAGAAGTTAGGCTTCAAGAGGGCGAATCCCTCGAGAATGCTCTACGCCGCTTCAAGCGCAAGGTGCAACAGGAAGACATCATCAAGGAGGTCAAACGCCACTCCTTCTACCTGAAGCCCGGCGAAAAAAAGCGTGTAAAAGCTGCGCTGGCTCGCAAGCGCGCCAGAAAAAAGACACGCAAAGAACAGGATTAATGCAATGAAGGGCCGCTCCGTCCCGGAGCGGCTCTGCTCGATCTGGCCCCCACCATGTTGAGCTGCATCAGGGATTTCATATCAATATTCTTCCCGGCATAAACGCTATTCAGTAACCCACGCAGTCTTCCGACCGCGTGGCGGGCCGAGTCCAAGGGGCAGTACAAGAGGGGGGAGTAGTAGACGACCTGTCTTTCGGGTGTCACCACCGCAGTTCATTCCCCGCGAGTGGGAGCGACGGAAACGGGCTGAAGGAGCCATCCTCAATGGAATTTCAGGACAAGGTGCTGAAGTGCATCGACTGTGGGACCGATTTCATCTTCACGGCCGGGGAGCAGCTTTTCTTTCACGACAAGCAGTTCAAGAACGAACCTAAACGCTGCAAGGCATGCAAAGGCAAGCGGCTGGCCGTGGTGGGCGCGCCTCCTCCCCAGGGACAGAATTATCGCTACACGAAGGTTGAGACCCAGGCCACCTGCTCGGGGTGCGGCAAGCAGACCACCGTCCCCTTCCGTCCGACACAGGGACGCCCGGTGTTTTGCCGGGAATGCTTCCAGTCGCGGAGAACGCAGGCTTCCGCCTGATTCTCCGGCTCCCATTTAAGAATTCGGGAGTACGGTACCATAGGGTGTGCCCGGATTCTTTGTAGAAAATTTCGGCTGCCGCGCCACTCAGGCCGATGGCGCCGCCCTCGAACGGCAGTTCGAAGAGCGCGGACTTGCGCGTGCCTCCAGTCCGACGCAAGCTTCAGTCGTAATCCTCAACACATGCACCGTGACGGCGGGCGCCGATCAGGACGCCCGCGCCGCGATCCGCCGAGTCCGCCGCCAGAATCCCGAAGCCAGAATCGTTGTCACCGGCTGCTACGCGCAACGGGCGCCCGAGGAACTCGCGGCCCTGCCGGGAGTGGACCTGGTTGTCGGCAACTCCCACAAGCACCAACTGGCGGAAATCGCCCTCTGTGGGTCGGCGAGCGTCGAGAACACGCGACCGGCTTTCGTGCCGCTCGCAGGGTTGACTGAGAACCGAGAACTGAGAACTGACAACTCGATTTTCGTCTCCGACATCTTCGCCCACACTGAACTCCTTGCCGCACCGGTCTTCGATGCCGCCAACGAACGCACCCGCCCCAACCTCAAAGTGCAGGACGGATGCGACAACCGCTGCTCTTTCTGCGTAATTCCCTACGTCCGTGGCCAAAGCCGCTCGCTCCCATTGGAGCGCATCGTTCGCGAAGTCAACACGCTAGTGAATGCGGGATATCGTGAAGTCGTTATCAGCGGCATCAATCTAGGC
>Ga0210408_10000230_pt1 | contig 79111 bp, 69 predicted proteins | sample IncBWH4MmetaG_FD_155471 | JGI IMG/M metagenome (GOLD analysis project Ga0210408, IMG submission 155471) | Forest soil microbial communities from Barre Woods Harvard Forest LTER site, Petersham, Massachusetts, United States - Inc-BW-H-4-M | ecosystem: Environmental > Terrestrial > Soil >...
TCACTCGAGACCGCATCATCGCCGCCTATCAACTCATCCGCTCGCACGTCCGGCGGACACCCATCGTCGAAGCCGACGGTGCCGACTTCGGCCTCGATCCCATCAACCTCGTTTTCAAGCTGGAATCGCTCCAGCACTCCGGTTCGTTCAAGGCCCGCGGCGCTTTCACGAATTTACTGACGCGCGCGGTTCCTGCGGCGGGCGTCGTCGCGGCTTCCGGAGGCAATCACGGCGCCGCCGTCGCTTTGGCGGCGATGAAACTCGGAAGGCCGGCACGAATCTTCGTCCCTACAGTCTGTTCCACGGAAAAGATTGACCGCATCCGCAGCTATAACGCGGATCTTGTCGTGACCGGAGAGCGCTACGCCGATGCCCTCGCCGCCAGCGAAGCCTGGGCCGCCGAATCCGGCGCCCTGCGCATCCACGCCTACGACCAAGTCGAAACGCTGCTCGGCCAGGGCACGGTCGGCCTGGAGCTGGAAGAACAAGCTCCGAATCTGGACACCCTGCTCGTTGCTGTCGGCGGTGGAGGACTCATCGGCGGCCTCGCTGCCTGGTATTCCGGCCGCATCCGCATCATCGGCGTCGAACCAGAGGCCGCCCCCACGCTCACAATGGCGCTGCAAGCTGGCCGTCCCGTGGACAGTCCCGCCGGAGGCATCGCCGCCGACTCGCTCGCACCGAAGCGCGTTGGCGAACTGATGTTCCCCATCGCCCAGGCGCACGTGCAAAGCGTGCAGCTTGTGTCCGATCGTGCGATTCAAGATGCTCAGGAGGCGCTTTGGAAAGTTCTCCGCATCGTGTCCGAACCGGGCGGCGCCGCGGCTTTTGCTGCGCTGCTCACTCGCGGTTATCAGCCCCAGCCAGGTGAGCGCGTCGGAGTTCTCGTCTGCGGAGCCAATACAACCGCAGTGAATTTCGGACGCGGCGCAACTGACCCACACAGCGGGCCCGCCGCGCAAATTCTGAATAAAACAGCCACTAAATCAAGCTAAGGAGCCGCCATGTCTGTCTACGACCGTCTTGAAGCTTTGAAAATCTCCCTTCCTAAAGTTGAGCCGCCCGTGGCCGCCTTCGTTCCCGTTGTTCGTACGGGCAATCTCCTCTTCGTTTCCGGCCACATCGCCAAGAAAGAAGGAAAGCCGTGGGCCGGCAAGCTCGGTGAGAATCTCGTCACCGCGCAGGGCAAAGAAGCGGCCTGCGGCATAGCGATCGAGCTTCTCGCGACGCTGCAAGGCGCGCTTGGCGACCTCAACAAGATCGCCCGCATCGTGAAACTGCTTGTCCTGGTGAACAGCGCGCCCACCTTCACCGAGCAACATCTCGTCGCCAACGGAGCCTCCGAACTCTTGGTCGAAGTCTTCGGCGAAAAAGGCGCGCACGCCCGCAGCGCCTTCGGCGTCGCCCAAATCCCCCTGGGTGCATGTGTCGAAATCGAGCTCGTCGCCGAAGTTCGATAGTCAAAGCCCTGCGCGCGTCAAAGTTTCTGAATCACCTTTTCAAGGTGCTCAATCAACTTATGCAACTTCTCTCTGTCTTCGTGCGAAAGAGAGGAAAGAGCCTGCGCCAGCGATTCCACCCGGCGCCGCCGTCCCTCTTGCAGGATTTTGCTTCCCTTCGCCGTTGCTTCCAGCCGCACGCGTCGGCCGTCCTCCATCTTTCCCCGGCGCACCAGTCCGGCGCGCACCAGTCCAACGACGATGCGGCTCATCGTTGGCGGCCGGACTTGCTCCGCCTCCGCAAGCTCGCCGAGCGATCGCGGACCGCCTCCCAGCACCAGCACGGACAGAGCCGAAAGCTGCGCCGGGCCAACTCCCCTTTCACGGTCGCGCGCCCGCAACCGCCGAAGCAGGTGGATGGCCGCTGAGTGCAGCCGGTCGGCGGTCTCGAAGGTCTCCCCGCCCGCCAGAAATTTGGACTTGACATCCGTCATGGAATATAATTAGCTATGCTAACTAAATTGCTCCCGGAGGTAAATCGAAATGAGCGCCGCGCCAGCAAGCCTCGGAATCACCAACATCGGCCAAGTCGCCATCAATGTGCATGACCTGGAGCGCGCTACGGCATTCTACCGTGATGTGTTGGGTCTGCCGCTGCTTTTCACCGTGCCGAATCTGGCTTTCTTCGATTGTGCCGGAGTGCGTCTCATGCTCGGCAGTGCAGAAACGCCGGAGTTCGATCATCCTGGTTCCATCCTTTACTTCCGCGTTCCGGATCTGAATGCCGCTTACCAGAAGCTGGTGGAACGAGGCGCGCAAATTTTTGCCCCGCCGCGGTTGATTGCCCCGATGCTCACGTACGACCTCTGGATGGCCGCCTTCCGCGACACCGAAGGCAATATCCACCAATTGATGAGCGAAGTGCCGCGCGCGAAGTAAGCTTCGCTTTCCGCGAGACCTGCCCGCAACCCAGCGCTACAAGGGTTGCGCGGATTACGGTATCCTTCTACCTCCATGCATGACCTGAACTATTTTAGGGACCATCTGGATATCTTCGCCGAGATGGCGAAGAACCGCGGTGTCACGCTCAGCCTGGACGCTTTCCGAGCGCTCGACAAGGAACGCCGCGAGCTCATCACCGCGACTGGAGTGCTCAAGGCGCAGCGCAACAAAGCCAGTGACGAAATCGCCCGCCTTAAAAAAGAAAAGCAGAACGCCGACCCGCTGATCGCCGAAATGAAGCTGGTTTCCGAACGTATCAAGCAGGCCGATGAGCGCATCGCCGCGCTGGATGCTACGCAGCGCGACTTCCTGCTTACCGTCCCCAACCTTCCGCACTCCTCCGTTCCCAAGGGCGCCAGCGCGGAGGATAACAAAGAAGTTCGCCGCTGGGGCACTCCGCCGAAATTTGATTTTGCTCCCAAACCTCATTGGGAAGTCGGCGAGCGCGCGGGGATTCTCGACCTCGCCACCGCCACGAAAATCGCCGGCGCGCGCTTCGCCGTTTACAAAAGCTGGGGAGCCCGTCTCGAGCGCGCTCTCGCCAATTTTTTCCTCGACGTCCATACCCGCGAGCACGGCTACACGGAAATCCTGCCGCCATTTCTTGTGAACACCGCCTCACTCACCGGCGCCGGCCAGTTGCCGAAATTCGCCGCTGATCTCTTCAAGATCGAAAACACGGACTTCTGGCTCACGCCAACTTCCGAAGTCGAACTTCATAATCTCTACCGTGACGAAACCATTCCCGAAGAAAAACTCCCTATATACGTCACCGCCTGGACCGCCTGCTTCCGCTCCGAAGCCGGCGCCGCTGGAAAAGACACCCGTGGCATTCTCCGCCAGCATCAATTCCAAAAGGTCGAGCTCTTCAAGTTCACGCATCCCGAGAAAAGCTACGAGGAGCACGAAGCCCTAGTGCGCAACGCCGAAACCATTCTCCAGAAACTCGGCCTCCACCATCGCACCCTGCTGCTTTGCACCGGCGACATGGGCTTCGCATCCGCAAAAACCTACGACCTCGAAGTTTGGCTGCCCTCAAGCAATGAATTCCGCGAAATCTCTTCCTGCTCGAATTGTGAAGCGTTTCAATCCCGCCGCGCCGGTATTCGCTTCAAGCCCAAGGGCGCCGGCAAGAGCGACTTCGTCCACACCTTGAACGGCTCCGGCCTCGCGGTAGGCCGCACTTGGATCGCTGTGGTGGAAAATTATCAGCAGGCGGATGGCTCCGTCCTGATCCCCGAAGTCCTGCGTCCCTACATGGGAATTGACCGCATACCGGCACTGGGCTAAGCCCCCCTAGGCTAGCGAAAGCCCAAATTTGCCCTTTGCGCTCCATCCACGCTCAATACTCTGCCTTCTTCCCATAACCTATTGTAATCAAATGAGATAGCTATGAATTGGCCGTATCTTGTCCCAAAAGACGTAGTACAATTAGTCTCGCAACCCCTTGAAATCACACCTTTTCGTTTGACTGACCCTTTTCGCCTTGCATACACTCCCCTCACGGCGCTAAGGGGGATTAGGCAAAAAGGGGCCTCTTAGCTCACAATCTAAAGAGATGAACTTTCTCGCTCGCATCCTGAGGTTTCTATTTTGGCTTCTCGTCCTTTCCTGGGGCGTGCGACTCTTGCGCCGCATTATCGGCGGAATGCTCCGGGACCAGACCGCTCAAACGCCGCAAACCACGGATGCGTCTGACGGGATTCCGTCTCCAGCCGCGGCGCGCCACCTAGTCCGGGATCCCGTGTGCGGCACGCACATCGACGCGACGCGTTCCCTTCCGTTGCAGGAAGGCGGCCAGTTGCTCCACTTTTGCTCCCCCGCCTGCCGCGACGCGTATGCCGCCAACACCAAGAAGTTTGCGGCGAACGGATAAGCCGAATTTCTCTTAAGCGAATTTATGAACTTGGGCCAAGTGCAGACAGACGTTCTTAGACAAATCGAGTAGACGAAAGGACCGACGCCGATGGCTACGGTCGCAAAGCCCACAACCCCGACAAGACAGATAGGCGCGCCTCCCATGGTGCCGCGCATCGCTCCCCGTGAAGACTTGAATCCCTTTCGCATCGCGCAGATTCAGTTCGACATGGCGGCCGAATTCCTGAAGCTCGATCTCGGCCTGCGGCAGATTTTGCGTACGCCCAAGCGCATTCTGGAAGTTTCCTTGCCCACCAAGATGGACAACGGCCAGGTAAAGGTATTCACCGGCTATCGCGTGCAGCACAATGTGTCGCGCGGACCCGGCAAGGGCGGCATCCGCTATCACCCCAACGTCACGCTCGACGAAGTGAAGGCGCTGGCGATGTGGATGACCTGGAAGACCGCCGCCGTCAACGTTCCCTTTGGCGGCGCCAAGGGTGGCGTCATTTGCGACCCCAAGCGCATGTCCAAGAGCGAACTCGAGCGCATGACGCGCCGTTACGCCAGCGAGATTCTGCCCATCATTGGTCCAAGCATGGACATTCCCGCGCCGGATGTTTACACCGACGCGCAGACCATGGCTTGGATCATGGACACCTACGCCATGACCATCGGCCACTCTGCGCATGGCGTGGTCACCGGTAAACCTCTCTCCGTCGGCGGTTCCGAAGGACGCGGCGAAGCCACCGCGCGCGGGTTGCTTTATGTCGTCGAAGAAGCCTGCAAGATGAAGAAAATCTCGCTTCGCGGTGCCACCGTCGCCATTCAAGGATTCGGCAACGCCGGCGCCACCGCCGCGCGCCTCTTCGCCGAAAAGAAAGCAAAAATCGTCGCCCTCAGCGACACTCGCGGCGGCGTCACCAATTCTCGCGGCATCGATCCCATCAAGGCCATTCGCTACAAGGAGCGTTCCGGCACCGTCGTCGGCATGCCCGGGGCGTCGCGTATCACCAACGACGAGCTTCTAACCATGAAGTGCGACATCCTCGTGCCTGCCGCGCTCGAAAACGTCATCACTCTTCACAACGCCGAAGCCGTCAAGGCTCGCATCGTCGCCGAAGCCGCCAACGGCCCCACTACCCCGCACGCCGATGAAATTCTCGCGCGCCGCGGCGTCATCGTGCTCCCGGATATTCTCGCCAACGCTGGTGGCGTCACCGTGAGCTACTTTGAATGGGTCCAGAACCAGGAAGGCCTCATGTGGGACGTCGACGAAGTAAACGCGCGCCTCCAGAAAATCATGGTCCGCGCCTTCCACGAAATGGTGGACACCATGCGCAAGCATCACGTCCCCCCGCGCGCCGGCGCCATGATCCTCGCCGTCGGCCGCGTTTCCGAAGCCACCCTCGTCCGCGGCCTGTTCCCGTGAACTTATATCGTCGCTTGGGGGTCGGGCTTTTTCTTTCCCTGCTCAGAGAGTAGGCGGCTGAAGTCTAAGCTGCTCTCCAACTTCAAAATTGTTCTTGCACTGAACATTCAGCGCGCGTACATTCGCAAGTGCCGGTGCGTTTCTCTAGCGCGACCGGCTATTTTCATTCTTTGAGTAAGAAAGAACGATGAGCACGAACGGACACAGTCATTCAGCGCCACCAATTCTGTTGACGATTGCGGGTTTCGATCCTTCCTGCGGCGCGGGCACCGCCGCCGATTTGAAAACGTTCGCCGCGCACGGCTGCTACGGCGTCGCTGCCATCACCTCGCTCACCGTCCAGAACACGCAGGGCGTCGAAACTGTCCACAACACGCCTAGCGCTGAATTGCGCGCGCAACTTGAAGCGCTGGTAAACGATTGCGACATCGTTGCGGTGAAAATCGGAATGCTCGGCAACCGCGGCAACGCCGCCGTGGTGGCGGAATTCCTCGACGCGCACAAATTTGCCCACGTCGTGCTCGACCCCGTGATGAAATCGTCGAGCGGCGCGGAGCTCCTCGACGCCGCCGGAATCAAGTACCTCGCCTCCGAACTGCTCAAACGCGCCAGCGTCATCACGCCGAACGTTCCCGAAGCCGAAGTTCTCACCGGGCTGACGATCAAAGACGTGGCCGACATGGAATCCGCCGCGCGCAAGCTCGTGGAAATGGGCGCCCGCGCTGTGATCGTCAAGGGCGGCCACATGGAACGCGCCAACGACGTGCTCTTTGATGGCACAGAAATCTATCAACTAGCCGGGGACCGCGTGAAGGAAGAAACCTTGCATGGCACCGGTTGTACCTTTGCGTCCGCATTCACGGCGCAGCTCGCCGCCGGGCGTCCGCTGTTCGAAGCCTCCACCCTTGCCAAAGCCTATGTCACCAAAGCCATCGAGAAGGGCTATCCCATCGGCAAAGGCCGCATCCCCCTCGACCATTTCTATCGCCAGCGCATCGAGCCCCCCGCTCGCGGCATCCACGAAGTCCCCCAACACGGCATGCACCCCGCCGCCGAACCCACCGCCCACTAAGAACTAAACGTACTTGTCCGCAGGCCGCGAAGCAGTTCTCTGCGCTCTCCGTGTCTCTGCGTTTCGTTTCTTATCGCTTATAGACGACGCGGCCAGCAACAATGGTGGCCACCGGTCCGCCCTTAAAGTTCCTGCCGTCGAAGGGGGAGTTGCGCGACTTACTGGCAGATTCGCCCACGCGAAAGGTCCACGACGAATCAAACGAAAATAGCGTCAAATCGCTGGGTTGGCCTGGCCAAATCTTGCGGTCGATTCCGAGAACACGCGCCGGCCCGGCCGTGAAGAGTTCGACGAGCCGCATCAGTGAAATCCGTCCAGCATGCACAAGCTGCTCGAGCGCCAGGCCGAGCGCCGTCTCAAATCCTGTCACCCCAAAAGGGGCTTTGTCGAATTCCACATCCTTCAACGCCGACTCGTGCGGCGCGTGATCCGTCGCAATGGCATCCACTGTGCCGTCCTCCAAGCCCGCAAGCAGCGCCTTGCGGTCCTCGCGGGAAGCAAGCGGCGGATTCATCTTGAATTTCGAATCGTACTGCACGTCTTCATCGATGAGTGTGAAGTGATGCGGCGTAACCTCGCAAGTAACGCGCAGCCCGCGCGATTTTGCCCAGCGAACCTGCTCGAGAGACGACTTTGCGGAGAGATGCGCGATGTGCACGCGTGCTCCGGTAAGCTCGGCGAGCTGTACATCGCGCGCCACGCAAACCGACTCCGCCGCCGCTGGCATCCCGCGCAAACCCAGCCGTGTCGAAGTCACTCCCTCGCGCATCACCGCGCCCGCGGCTAGCGAGACGTCCTCCGCATGCTCAATCACTGGAAGAGAGAGCGACTGGCAGTAATCCATCACCTGCCGCGCTAGCTTTGCCGTGGCGATAGGTTTTCCATCGTCCGAAACCGCCACAATCCCCGCTTCCTTCATCGCCGCGATTTCCGCAATCGCTTCGCCCTTGCTCCCCACCGACGCCGCGCCAATCGGCCACACACGAACGCTCCCACCCGCTTTCGCCCGATCCAGAATGAACCGCGTCACCGAAGCATTGTCGTTTACCGGTTTCGTATTCGGCATGCAGCAAACCGCCGTGAACCCGCCGCGCGCGGCCGCCCGCGTCCCCGTCTCAATCGTTTCTGAAGATTCCTGGCCCGGCTCGCGCAGATGCACGTGCAGATCGATAAATCCGGGCGCAACGATGAGTCCCGTCGCGTCAAACACTTCCACGTCCTTCGGCGCCGCAATCTTTCCGGGAGGCGCGACTTCTTTGATCTTCTCCCCGTCCAGCAGCACGTCGCGAACTGCGTCTGTGTTCGACGCCGGGTCGATCACGCGCCCATTTCTAATCAGTAGCATTCGCCGATTCCTTCGACTTCACTTCCAGCGCCGGATGCGTCCCGCTTTCCGTCGCACCGCTGATCAGCAAGTACAGAATCGCCATGCGAACCGCGACTCCATTCGTCACCTGCTCCAGCACGCACGATTGCGGCCCGTCCGCCACCTCCGGCGTAATCTCAATCCCACGGTTCATCGGCCCCGGATGCAGCACAATCGCATTCGAACTCGCCCGCCGCAGCCGCTCCGCGTTCAGTTGATACAGCAAAACGTAATCATTCGCCGAAAGCGGCGGATCATTCAGCCGCTCCGTCTGCACGCGCAGCATGACGATGACGTTCGCGTCCTCTAGCGCCTCTTCCATCCTGTAGACGCATCGAATCGGCGTCCCCGGCGCGATTTTCTCCAGCTCCCGCGGAACCCACATCGCTGGCCCGCACAGAGTGAACTTGCATCCAAACTTTCCCAGCAGGTGAATGTTCGAGCGCGCCACGCGGCTGTGCAGGATGTCGCCCAGAATCGTCACGTTCAAATTTTTGATCGTCCCGAGCCTGTCGCGAATCGTCAGCGCATCCAGCAACCCTTGCGAAGGATGCTCGTGCGTGCCGTCGCCCGCGTTCACCACCGGAATATCCAGGTGCCGCGCCACATAATCCGCTGCGCCCGAAGCCGCGTGCCGCATCACCAGGCAATCCGGCTTCATCGCATTCAAATTAAAGACCGTGTCCAGCAGCGTCTCGCCCTTCTTCAAGCTGGACGCTTCCGCCTGCAAATTCATCGAATCCGCGCCCAGCCGCGAAGCTGCCGCCCCAAAGCTGATGCGCGTGCGCGTAGACGTTTCAAAAAACGCCAGCGCCACCGTCTTCCCGCGCAGCGTCGCCAGTTTTTTCAAGGGATGCTTCTGAATTTCCTGAAAGGGCTTGCTTTGGTCGAGGAGAAATCCCAATTCGTCCGCGGTGAGCGGTTCGAGCGCCAGCAAATCGCGGAAGTTGAAGCTCAATGTCCCTTCTCGGATGTGGAACCAAGCATTTCCAGCAGAATCTCCAAATCTATTCCACGCGGTCGACCAGCACCACGCGCTCTTCCTTATCAATCTCCCGCAGCCGCACTTCGATAATTTCCGTGTCGCTCGTTTGCACGTGCCGCCCGATAAACTGCGCCTCAATAGGCATCTCGCGGTGCCCCCGGTCGATCAGCACGCAAAGCGATACGCGCTTCGGCCGTCCCAGGTCAAACAGCCCGTTCATCCCCGCGCGAATCGTCCGCCCGGTGTACAGCACGTCATCAATCAGCACCAGGTCCATATTATCCACGCCAAATGGAATGTCCGACGACCGCAGCACCGCCATCGGCGCCACTTTCGAAAGGTCATCGCGGTACAGCGTAATGTCCAACACGCCCACCGGCACTTCCACTCCGTCAATCCCGCGCATCGCTTGCGCAATCCGCTGCGCCAGCGGCACACCGCGCCGTACGATCCCAATCAGCGCCAGGTTCTTCGTCCCGCCGCTTTTCTCCACGATTTCATGCGCCAGCCGTTGCAGCGTGCGGTCAATCTCCGGCGCGGACATCAATTGAGCCTTTTCGACGATGCGCATGGTCGGGTAATCCTATCATCCCTGCCCGCGCTCCGGTCAATCCGCCCGCTGCACTGGTCTATCCTTGTAGGGGCGCAGCATGCTGCGCCCCTACTAGCCATACGCCAGCCGCACGCCTCGATTCACGCCGCGACAATTCGGGCATGATAGACTTTCGCGTCGCAGTGGGGAGGAATCTCTGGCTATGACTCGCAGAACGAACTCAATCGTGCACCCAGTTCTTAGCGCCTTCATTGCGGTGGTGCTGGTATTCGTATTTCCCTCACTGTCAGGAGCGCAAGCTAAGCCTCCCGCTTTAGCCGCCTCCAAGGTCACCGCCAAGCCCAAACTCGTCGTCCTTCTCGTCGTCGACCAGATGCGCGCCGACTACGTCGACAAGTTCCTCCCCCAATGGACCGGCGGCCTCAAGCGCCTCGTCGACGAAGGCGCCTGGTTCCGCGACGCCGCCTATCCCTACGCCACCACGGAAACCTGTGTCGGCCATTCCACCATCTCCACGGGGGCCTTCCCTGCTACCCACGGCATAGTCTCCAACTCCTGGTGGGACCGCGAACTCGGCAAGAATGTGACTTGTACCTCGGATCCAAAAGCCAAAAACCTCGCTTACGGCGGAGCATCCTTCAAGGATGGTGATTCCGAGTCGGACGAGAAGCAGGGTGGAAATAGTGGCAATCACCTCGCCGTCCCGACCTTTGCTGACGAATTGAGATTTCAGTCCGGTACGCCCACGCGTGTAGTGACGTTTTCTTTGAAAGCCCGGGCTGCCATCTCGCTCGCGGGGCACCAGGCCGATGGCGTAGTGTGGTTGGACGACACTACCGGAGCCTGGGTCACTTCCAACAAGTTTGGGGCGCTTCCCTTCCTCGATGACTACGTTATGAAGAATCCTGTGCGAAAGGACTATGGGAAGACCTGGAATCTGCGGTTGGACAGGAAGAATTACGTATACCCCGAAGAAGCTGTCGGTGCCGTGGCACCCGACGGCTGGGGTCATTCCTTTCCACATCCGCTGCGCGGAAAAGCCGCCGGTCCCGATCCCGATGGCGCATTTTACAAGCAATGGAAAACGAGCCCGTTTGCCGACGCCTACCTGACGCAGCTCGCTGAGTTAGCGATAGACCAGTTAAGCCTCGGAAAAGCTAACGGCACGGATTTTCTCGGAATTGCATATTCGACTCTCGATTACGCGGGGCACGCTTTTGGGCCTCGGAGCTGGGAAGTTCAGGACATTTTGGCGCAACTCGATAAAGACCTTGCTGACCTCTTCACGCATTTGGACAAAGTAGTGGGGCGAGGGAATTACGTCGTTGCGTTGTCCGCCGACCACGGTGCTATGCCCATCCCCGAAGACATGCAAACCAGCGGAGCCGACGCCGGCCTGCTTCATTTGCCCGACGTACAGGATTCCATTGAGAAAGCCCTCGAATCCTTAAACTATCCAAAGCCTTCGGTTGCGCGAATCGTCGGCAGCGAGGTATTTTTCGCCAATGGCGTTTACGAAAAACTCGCATCGGATCCGAAGGCCCTGAAAGCAGTGCTCGATGCCATTCGAACCGCGCCCGGCGTAGCCGCTGTTTATCGCGCTGAGGAGTTGCAAAACCGCCCCGCCACGCAAAGCCCAACAGTCCGCGCCTTCGCCAACAGTTATTTCCCGGGCCGCAGCGGCGATCTATTCATCGTGCCGAAGCCTTACTGGCTGGTGGACAGCACCCCACCTGGGAAATCGCGCTCCTACGGCACTAGCCACGTCTCACCATACAACTACGATCAGCATGTCCCCGTCATCCTGATGGGCTTCGGCATCCAGCCCGGCCAATACTTCCAACCCATCACCCCCGCCGACATCGCCCCAACCTTTGCCGCTCTCTGCGGCATCACTCTCTCCTCCCGCGACGGCCACCCCCTCGCCGAAGCCCTGAAGAAACCCGCCGAGCCCCACATATCATCTCAGCCAGCGCGCCCAAAGACCGCAGCTGCTTCGGCTCCAACCACAAATCCCTGATTCAGGTTTTGTGGCCTCGCTCGTTTGTGCATGGCCGGATATGATAGCTCGGCTATAGAAGCTCAGCAGAAACGAAAAGCGGATAGCTTCGAGTCCCCTCTGATGCGCACATTTCCCAAATCCCTCGCAACGTTCCGAAATATCGTGGACGAGCGCGGCGCGCAGCTCCGCAACATGACTCAAGAAGAGCTCAAGAAGCTCGCGTCCGAGCCACCAGAGCAACTAATAGTCGAGTCACGCCCGGCGACAATTGGAATCATCGCGGTACCCAAGTCAGATGGAAAACTCCAGGTTGTCATTCAGGGTTTTATGAAGGCGCGCTTCTTTCCAGGGAAACACGTCGCCTTGGATGGCTTCTACAAGGATGCCGACGGATCGGTAAGCGCAATGCCCGATGAAGAGTTCTATGAATTTGATTAGTGCTTGCGCGGCCAAATTCGATAAATCAGCGAAACGGAATTAATTGAGTGCGAAATTTTGGGCGGAGTCGAGAGCCTTCATGTTATCCTTTTCTCCGAAGTGAGCTCTGCTGGTGCCGTTGACCTCAGCGTAAAAATTGGCGCGTTGCGCCTGCGGAATCCTATTCTTGCCGCCAGTGGAACCTTCGGTTACGGCCTCGAATTCGCCCACCTCGTCGACCTGAACCGCCTCGGAGGCTTCGTCACCAAGGGCCTGTCACGCGAACCCATCGAAGGCGCCCCCGCCCCCCGCCTCCACCCCACCCCCTCCGGGATGCTCAATGCCGTCGGCCTCCAAAACGTAGGGGTCCGGGCCTTCGTAGCCGAAAAACTCCCGGTACTGCGAAAATTCGATACGGCCGTCATAGCCAACGTCTTCGGCTACACCCTGGAAGACTACGTCCAGGTGATCCGAGTCCTGGAAGACGCCGAAGGGCTGGCCGGCTACGAACTCAACATCTCTTGCCCCAACGTAAAGAGGGGCGGCCTGCAGTTCGGCAACGATCCGTCCCAGGTCGCCGAAGTGGTCGGGGCTGCCCGGAAAGCCGCCATAAACCGCCCGCTCTGGGTCAAACTCTCCCCACTCGTTACAGACATTGGACTTATTGCCCGCGCGGCTGAAGAAGCCGGAGCCGACGCCCTGACCGTGGCAAACACTTATCCCGCTATGGCCATAGACTTCCGCACAGGCAAGTCCCGGCTGGGCAATCCAACAGGGGGCTTGTCCGGCCCAGCCATTAAACCCATTACTTTGAAGCTGGTTTGGGATACGAAGAAGGCCGTCAAGACACCAATTATAGGTCTGGGAGGCATCGAGACGGTCGAAGACGTGCTTGATTACCTGGCCGTAGGCGCTTCGGCGGTACAGGTCGGGACGGCCAGCTTTACTGACCCGAGGGCCAGTCAGCGACTTTCCGACACCCTTACGAAGGTCCTATTACGAGCTAAAGCGTTTACTGTGAATGAGTTAAGAGACAAATTCAGAGCAGAAAATGGTTGACATAACGACCCTTTTTCGCTACACTTTTTAGGTTCTTAGTAGCACAAAGAACACACTATGAGACATCGACTTTTCATGAGCTGGGCTGCACTTCGATGGGTACTCCTCATGTTCCTGTTTGCTCAGGGCATGGAAGCACCCCTCGTAGCGAACCTGAATCAACCCGTGAAGCCGATCAAGACCTGGGTAGGCAATTCCAGTTGGTATGGCCCCGGGTTCAATGGCCGTAAGACCGCCAATGGCGAGCGCTTCGACTCCGAGGCCCTTACAGCGGCACACCCCAACCTTCCTTTTGGCTCCGTAGTCCGCGTGGTCAACACCCGTAACGGCAAGTTTGAGATAGTACGCATCAATGACCGTGGCCCATATCAAGAAGGGCGCGAAATTGATGTATCCTATCGTGTCGCCCGGAAAATCGGCTTGATCCATTCCGGCGTGAGCCAGGTCCGCCTCGAGCTCATGGCACTGCCCGAGAAGCACTGACCCCGTGGGAGTCGGGGTCGCCTATGACCCCGACTTTCGATGCCCATCCCCGCAGCAGCCTGATTGTCGCGCTCGATTTCGATTCTCTCTCTTCCGCGGTGAAATTCGCCAGGCAGGTCGCCGATCTCGTAGGCATGTTCAAAATCGGCAACCAGCTCTTCACCGCCGCTGGCCCCGCCGCCGTCAAGGAAGTCGCCGCTCTTGGCCCCGGCGTTTTTCTCGACCTGAAATTCCACGATATCCCCAATACCGTAGCCGGCGCCGTGCTTTCCGCTGCGGCCATGACCGGAGTGCAGCTTGTCAACGTGCACGCGCTCGGCGGCAAAGCCATGCTCGAAGCTGCCGTGCAAGCCATCAGCGCCGGAGTTCCCATGGGCGCAGACCGCCCGCGCCTCTTGGCGGTGACCATCCTCACCAGCATGGATCAGAAAACCATGAAAGAAGTTGGAATTGGCGGCGCGCCCAAACTCCGCGTCGTAAAACTGGCGCAACTCGCAAAAAAAGCAGGCGTAGATGGTGTTGTAGCCTCCGTGCAAGAATCCCGAGCGATTCGCAAGGCTTGCGGCCGCGATTTCCTGATCGTCACCCCCGGCGTTCGCCCGAAAGATTCACCAGTGGAATCCAAATCCGAAGACCAAGCCCGGAAAGCAACGCCCACTGAAGCGATTCGCGCCGGCGCCGATTTCCTCGTTGTCGGCCGGCCTATTCTCGCCGCGCCCGATCCCCGCGCCGCCGCGCAATCCATCGTCGAAGAGATCGCCGCCGCGAAGTAGTTCCGCGGTTTGACCCCCGATTCTCTCCTCCAGTAGCATCCAAAGCGGCAGAAGAATTTCCGCCCATTCCAATATGTCCACTGCGATGAAAAGCGTCATTGTTGGCACCGCCGGGCACATCGACCACGGCAAATCGGCGCTGGTCGAAGCACTGACCGGCACGCACCCGGATCGTCTCGCCGAAGAGAAGCGCCGCGGAATCACGATTGATCTGGGTTTCGCCTTTCTGGAAGAAAACGGCGTCCGTTTCGGTCTTGTAGACGTACCCGGGCACGAGCGGTTTGTCAGCAACATGCTCGCTGGTGCGGCGGGGATTGACGTGTTGCTCCTGGTGATTGCGGCAGATGAATCCATCAAGCCCCAGACGCGCGAGCATTTCGATATTTGCCGTTTGCTGGGTGTGAAGCGAGGCGTCGTTGCGCTGACGAAGAGCGACTTGGTCGATAGCGAAACGGCGGAGCTAGTGCGAATGGAAGCAGAGGAATTTCTGCGAGGATCGTTCCTGGAAAAAGCGCCGATTGTGCCGGTGAGCGCGAAAACGGGAGCCGGACTCGCTGAACTCAAGAAAGCACTGAGGGACGCCGCGGCGAATTCATCGGCGAAGGATGAGGCGCGATATTTTCGGCTGCCCATCGATCGCGCCTTTGCCATGAAAGGATTTGGTTCGGTCGTGACCGGCACGCTGATTTCCGGAAGCGTCGCTCCTGGCGACGAGGTGGAATTATTTCCCGGCGGCGAGCGGCTGCGTGTGCGCGGCGTGCAATCCGGCGGGAAAAGCGTGGAACGCGCCACTCCCGGCCAACGCACCGCGGTGAACCTCGCTGGAATCGAACACACCGCGTTGAAGCGCGGCATGGCGTTGGCGTCGCCGGGAAAATTCCGCAAGACGCGCCGCATTGACGTTCGTCTGGAGCTGCTGTCATCCGCAAGAAAGTTGAAGCAAGGTTCACGTGTGCATTTTCATGCGGGGACCGCCGAGACCATCGCGGAAGTTTTTTTTCACGGACAAAAGGAACTGCCGCCGGGCGGAAGCGCGCTTGCGAATTTGAAATTGCAGGATGAGGTGCTGGTTCTGCCAGGCGACCGTTTTATCGTGCGGCAATTTTCTCCCGTCGTTACGATCGGCGGCGGCGCGGTGCTGGACCCGCTGGCGCGGCGCCCGATGCAGCGTGATACGGGGCGCGCGGCATTTCTCGAAACCCTGGAGCGCGGAAACCAGGAAGAAATTCTGGCTGCAATGACCGAGCGCGCGATTTTGGGCCTGGGTTATGAAGAGATCGTGGCGCGAACGGGTTGGATGGAAAAAGAAATTCAGGGCGCTCTCAAAAAACTTCACGGAACGGGGCGCGTAAGAATCGTTTCGACCGAACCCCTGGTGCTCGTCTCCGGAAAATTGTTTGAAGAAGTGCGCAAGAAAATCACCGAAAAGGTTGAAAGATTTCAGAAGGAAAATCCCTTGCTGCCGGGAATCCCCCGCGAGGATTTGCGCGCCAGCCTCGGCAAGCGAGTGCGGAGCGAAACTTTCCGCGCCGCGCTGGAAGAATTGGCCGCGCAGAAAAAACTCGATGCCCATGGTGAGTTGGTAAAAAAAGCGGGCTCCGAAATCGCCCTGCTTCCCGACGAAGCCAAAGCCAAGGAACAGATCGAAGCGGCGTTTGCTTCCGCAAGTCTGGCGGTGCCCTCGGTGAAAGAAGTGCTGGCAAAACTGACTGTCGAAGCCAAGCGCGCCGAGAAACTCTTGCAAATTCTTTTGAGGGAGAAAAACCTGGTGCGCGTCTCGCCGGAGCTGATTTTTCACCGCCAGGCCCTCGCGCAACTGAAGGAGCAGCTTTCCGCCTACAAAAAGGCCAAGGGCGACCGAATAACCGTGTCCATTTTCAAGGAGTTGACGGGAATCACGCGGAAGTACGCCATCCCCCTGCTCGAATATCTCGACCGCGAGCGTCTGACGCGCCGGGTAGGGGAAGAGCGTGTTATCCTGTAGGTGCAAGAAGCGGCAGAGACTTGCCGCGCAGGGCTACCTGCGCTAGGGTTGAAATAGCGCGCCCCAAGCGGGGCGCGTGGAGGCGTTTCATGGGTGAATTCAGTATTTTTCATTGGCTCATAGTTCTGGCTGTTATTCTGATTTTCTTTGGCGGCAAGCGCATCCCCGAAATCATGAAGGGATTTGGCGAAGGTATTCGCAGCTTCAAGGACGGCATGTCGGGCGCGACGCAAGCTCCGACACCCCCAGCGCAGGCGCCTGCTCCTCCAGCAGCCGATAAGCCTGCCGAAGAAAAGAAGTAGCGCCGAGGCGCAGGAGTTTCCTCACGATTTGAGATGGGGCGGCCCGTGTGGCCGCCCTTTTTATTTTTCCGCAAGAGTCTTGAAGGATTTTCCAGATGCAAGCGAATTGTGTCCAAAGAGTAGCGGAAATTGCCTATCCAACACCGAAAAACTGGACTTTCGACCAGTAGCAGCGTCTCCACTTTTTCTTCAGACTTCCAGTATCAAAGGGTGTCCGGGGATTCAAACATTCGGAATGATTTACTAGGAGAATAGAATGAAATTTACCTGGATGAAGTGGAGCGCCTTGCCTGCTGCGGTGCTGCTTGCCGGAAGCGTGGCAATGGCGCAGGACCATCCGCCCTCCGACCCGCAGCAGCAGCCCGCGCCAGCGCCGGCCGCAACACCAGCGCCTGCGCAAAGTGGAAGCTCGGCGCCTGCGGCAGCTCCGGCAGAGAAACCGAAGCCGACTATCGCGCAGCGCAAGGAAAATCAGCAGGACCGCATCGCGCAAGGCGTGAAAAGCGGCCAACTGACAGCCGGAGAAACGGCCAACCTGGAAACGAAAGAAGCGACCATCAATAAGGAAACCGCAGCAGATCGCGCGGCCAACGGCGGCAAGCTGACGGCGGCGGAAAAGAAGCAGGTCAACGGGCAGCAGAATCAAGTGTCCAAGCAGATTTACGCCGACAAGCACAACGCCAAAACGCAGCACTACTCAAATAACAAAGTGGACAAGCGCCGCGAAAACCAGCAGGACCGCATCGCCCAAGGCATCAAGAGCGGGCAGTTAACGCCTGGGGAAACGGCCAAGCTCGAAAATCAGCAGAAAGGCATCAACAAGCAAGTTGCCGCGGACCGCAAAGCCAACGGCGGAACGCTGACGGCCGGCGAGAAAAAGCAAGTCAACCACGAACAGAACGCCGCGTCGAAAAATATCTACCACAAAAAGCACAACACCAAGACGCAGCCGCAAGCTCCTGCGCAGCCAAAGCCGTAAATTTTCCTCCACCCCCAAACAAGAGAGGCGCTCCGGCTCGGTCGGGGCGCCTCTCTTTTCTTGCGTTCTAAATTGTCAGTCCTCTGCTTTCAATCTGGATGAGAAGAGCCATGCCCCGCTTTTTGTCGTCATCCTTGCAAGAAAAAGATGCGGCTACTCAGGGCGTAGAGGCGTGAGCGACTGGCGCTTGCTGATGGATTTGCAGAGTGTCAACGATTTTGCCGAGGCGGTGCATTACTTTGACTTCGTCAGCATCCTTTGTGCCGGGGTCGTGATCAGGATTCGAGCCGGTTACGATCTCTAGAAAAAGTTCGTAGCAAGTTCCGTTCGCATAGCCCGCGTAATCTCGGTTGAGAGATCCCGTGCCCATGGCAGCCCAGCCTCTTTGTCGCCAATTAAAGGTGACGCCCTGAATCGATGTTGAGCCGAAGGCGTACGTCCCATCGAGGGGAACGGCAAAAGACCGGCAGACCTCGGGCGTGACGACTGGGTTGACGGCAAACTGGAGAGTCCCGCTGCGAAAATTCGTATTGGGATAAGCGTCCGCAGGAATCGAAACGAGGGCCACAAGTGTTGCACCGGGCTGCTGGGCGGCGAGTTCCTGCTGTGCCTGTAAAATAGTGGGTTCCTCAGAATCGAGCGCTTCGTCCAGAGAATAGTTTCGAGGATAGCGAAAAGTGATTCCGTAAGTTGGGTTGTTGTAGACGGAGAGCGCCGAATCGTGCGGCGGATGCTTTGCAACAGACACCGACGCAGCTTGCGGTTTGGCCGCAAGTAACGGAGAGGGCGCGGCTTGCGCGTGCGTGCTGTGGCAGCCGGAAAGCCAGACAACACCGAGAATCAATAAAAGAGAACTGGATCGCCGCTGGAGAAGCATAGTAGGGCCTCCTTTTCTTCGGGCTGGCCATCAGAGATGCAGAAGATTTGCCAGTGGCTATCACGCTGATTTGATTGGTGATAGGGACTTGAGTTGCCGTGATACGCGTGGGCTTGCGCCCACAGTGTTGGCCTGAGGACGCACAGTTGTAAGCGACCGCCGCTTCTGGTACTTGCAGTACTCCAAAATTTCACCGGGGCTGAAGGATTTGCCGGTGAATAGACGCGGGAAAAACTCTATCCACTTTATTTTGAATTCTTTACGAGGGCAGAGGGCGGTGGAATGGGTGCCTCCAACCTGGGTGGGAGGTGCACATGCATTTGACCAAACGGCACTACCTCATAACGGGGGGAGCGGTCCTGCTGGCAGCGGCACTGACCGTGTCCGCAGCCACCTTGCGGGCCGGATCCGACCCGGTGATGCTGCCAGAGCGCACGGCAATTCACGTGACTCTGGACCAGGCTGTGGCGACAAACCAGAGCCGGCCAGGAGACCATTTTGACGCAACGGTCTCCGAGCCGGTGGTCGTCAACGGCAAGACGGTGATCCCTCAGGGCGCCCACGCTGAGGGGTTGGTAGTAGATTCACGACAGTCCGGAAGGCTGAAGGGCCGGGCACGGTTGCAGCTCGCGCTGCAGTCCGTGGACGTGAACGGACAGAACTACGATGTCCGCACCATCGCGCACCCGAGGATTGGCCGTGACCACAAGAAGCGCAACTGGGAGTGGATTGGCGGGTCGGCCGCCGGGGGAGCTGTGATTGGCGCCCTGGCTGGCGGCGGCACCGGCGCGCTCATCGGCGGTCCCGTGGGAGCGGGCGCCGGAGCGACGGTTGCGCTGGTGACAGGCAAGAAGGACATCGAGCTGAGGGCGGAGACGCCGCTCAAGTTTGAGCTTGCCGAACCTGTGACCATCAACGTGAAAGGCTGACAGTTCGTCATAAGCCTTTCACTAAGAGCGTCGAAAGGGCGGGCGCAACTTGTGCCGAGGGTTGGCCGAGCGCGCCCGCCCTCTTTCTTTGTGAGGACGTTTGCAAATCGAAGAGCACCTGGCGGGGGCGAGTATAGGCGGAGCGGCAAAATTGCATTGACAAGCGTGAAGCAAGAGCATACTGTCGGCCCACACTGGCCGGTGCCGCGAGCACGAGCCCTGTATTCCAGGTTACCCACAAAACAGAACGCCGTATCCCTCACCATCCGCGAAGTGCGCGAGTGAACGACGAGGAACGACCTTCCAAGGTATTGCGCCGCGCGGCCTGCCAGAGAGTCCAGGAGGACTAGATATGACGAAACGGATAGCGGGCCTGTTTGTGATTGTGTTAGCAGTGATGCTTGTGCCGGCGGCTCTTCCGCAAATGGAGCCGACGCCGACGGTGTATACGTTAGTAAGCCAGTTCCAAGTACCGCGGGCGCATTGGGCGGCATATTCGGAGGATGCCGAGAAGACGCTCGTTCCGATTCTGGAGAAGTTGACGACCGACGGGACGATCGGTGGCTGGTCCACCTTTGAGCATGTCGTACACACGCCCGAGGGATACACGCACGGCGCAGCGTGGTCATCGACATCCATCGCGGGGCTGATGAAGGTGCTCGACGAAATCCGCAAGGCCGGTCCGCGGCCGGGGCAAATCGCCGCCACCAAGCACGAAGACCTCTTGATGCAGACATCGATGTACCACGCGGGCAGCGGAACACCGGCGTACGTGCGCGTGGTCTGCTCGAATGCGAAGGCGGACAAGCCGGGCGAGTACACCGCAACGCTCAAGAAGCTCCTCGTGCCGACGTTTGAAGCACAGGTGAAGGCAGGCGTGGCGACGTACTACGGCGTTGACGAGCAGTACGTCAACACTATGGCGCCGTCGGCGCGCTGCGTGGTCATCAACTACCCGAATGCCGAAGGCATGGACAAGTGGGCGCAAGCCATCAGCGCGACGATGAGTAAGTGGACTCCGGCGGAACGCGCGGAATTCATAGCTTCCACCGTGCCTGACAGCCGGCGCGACATCCTGGCGCGGATCACGCACTCCGGCCATAAATAGCTGTTGCAGCAGTTTCCGTGAGAGGAGGGGGCGAAGTTGGCTCCCTCTTTTTTTCGACCACAGCTGGCTGCGATCGTAAGAGGCCCCACTTGCTGCTAGGTCTATGGCAGGCGTTTAAGTTGCAATCATACCTTATAAGGGATATCCTATAAGAGATGGAATGGCAGGTTGATTTCTTCGTGGACGAGCGCGGCGGCGCGCCTGTGGAAGAATACCTGACAAGCCTACCTGTGCAGCACCGAGCGAAGGTGCTGGCGCTCATCAAGATGCTGGAGCAGGAAGGGCCGAATTTGCCATTTCCATACTCTTCGCAGGTTCGGGGCAAGCTGAGAGAACTGCGAACGCAGCAGGGGAAGGACAAGTTGAGAATTCTCTATTTTGGAGACGCAAGAAGGGTGTTTGTTCTTTTACATGGGATTGTGAAACGAAGCGCACAACTGCCGGAAGAGGGTATTCGCATTGCGGAAGCGCGGATGGAGCTGCATGGACGGCGGCTGGAAGGAAAAAAGAGATGACGACACGATGGAAGCGGTTCTATCAGAAGCAGATGGAGGATGCGAAGCTCAGGGAGCTGGTGGAAAGCGAGCTTGAGAACCTGCAATTGGGAGTGCAGATTGCGAAATTGCGGGCAGAAGAGAATCTGAGCCAGACGAAATTGGCGGCGAAGGCCGAGATGAGCGCGCCGAAGATTTCGGCGATGGAGAATGAGCCGCGGAATCTGACGATTGGGACCTTGATCCGGGTGGCGCATGCGTTGGGCAGCAGAGTGGAAATCAAATTGGTGCGGAGAAGAAGGACGAAGGCAGGGGAGAAAGTTCACGGTTGAAAGTTCAAAGTTGACGATCAAAGAAAAGGATAACGCGGAGGCGCGGAGGATATGCAGAGAGAGGAAGTCAGCGGTAGATTTCCCTGCGGTGGCCGACGCGAAGGACAAGAATCAGCAGGCGGTCGTCTTCGATTTTGCAGATGAGCCGATAGTCGCCGACGCGGTATTTCCAAAATTCACCGAATTTTGAGCCTTGCAGGGCCTGTCCGATGCTTCGCGGATTGTCCAATCGAGCGACGCGCTCATGAAGAAACTTCAGGATGCGCTTGCTTTGTTGAGGGTCGAGCTTGCCCAGCTCGCGGTCGGCCTGTGCGGAAAGCTCAATTCTCATGCATGACCGCCAAGCGGTCAATCTTCCAGGCCATGCCGCTTCAGAGCATCTTCCAGTGGAATGGTCCGCTCTTCCCCGCTACGGATGCGATCCAGGGTACGCTCGGCTAGATAGAGGTCCTCGAGGTCGTCGAGATGTTCGAGGATAGCTTCGCGGACGTAGAAGGTCTTGGTGCGACCAGTGCGACGAGCCAGTTTTTCCAGACGTTTTTCAATGGACTCTGGGAGACGAATCGCAAGCATGGGAACCTCGCTATACAAGTATAGCATAAAGTAGCTGACGGTTAAGCTGCGAACGGCACGCTGGACAGAACCTACACTCGTCTGTCGGGGAGTCAATAGCAGGCGGCAGCCGTCAGTTGCCCCTCGGTATAGATTCGTGGTATATATTACTGAGCGGAGGTGATCGATGGGCAAAAGCGGAGTGGCGAAGCTGTTTCGCAATGGGCGCAGCCAGGCAGTGCGGCTGCCGCGGGAGTTTCGGTTCGAGGGAGATGCCGTGAGGGTGCGGCGGGTGCCCGAGGGCGTGCTGCTGGAGCCCATGATTTCGGATCCTAAAGAGTGGTTCGCCGCGATGGACAAAATCGGCGGGGACCCGCTGCTGAAGAGCGGCCGAAAGCAACCGCGCGCACCGCGCCGTAAGATTTTTGACTGAGACACCCGCGATGGGCTATCTGCTGGACACGAACGCGTGTATCGCGTTGATCAACCGCACATCGGAGCCGGTTCGCAAGCGATTCTCGAAGGCAGTGGAATCGGGTGAGCAGGTGTGGGTAGGGTCGGTGTCGGTGTACGAACTTTGGTACGGCGTGGCAAAGAGCGCCCAGACGGAAGCAAATACCTTGCGTTTGAAGATATTCCTCGCAGGCGCGGTGCGGGTACTGGAGTTTGGAGAGGAAGACGCGCGATGCGCGGGAGAAATCCGCAACAGCTTGGAGCGGATGGGCAGGCTCATCGGAACATATGATTTGCTGATAGCGGGACAAGCGCTAAGCCGCAAACTGACGCTGGTGACGGCGAATACGAAGGAGTTTGCGAGAGTGAAGAGTCTAATCTGGGAGGATTGGGGCAAGGTCTAGGGATTTGAAAATCGAAAACAGAAATTCGCATAGCCTCCCCAGATAGTTTGTTTCACGGGCGGGCAGCGCCGGAGTACAATCCACGGCCATGGTTCCGAAAGCGGGATATTTCACGCCGCTGCTGCACGTCATGGATGTGCGGCGGTCGATTCGCTTTTACGAATTGCTGGGATTCGAGCTCATCGACCTGGAGGGCGATCCCGCATGTCCCGGCTGGGCGCGCATGCACTGCGAGGGCGGCGCCGTGATGTTCCTGTTGGCGGAGGAGCCCTTCGATCCCACAAAGCATGCCCTGCTCACGGCCATGTATACCCCGGACCTGCCAGCGTTTCGCGAGCACCTGTTGGCGAACGGCGTCGCCGTGCCCGCGATCACCTATCCGGGATACATGCCAAGCGGAAGTCTCTCGTTGCGCGACCCGGACGGCTACATCGTCGACATCCATCATTGGAGCGACGCGGAACACACGGCCTGGCTGAAGGGCATCGAGCAAAAGAAACACTCCGGAGTGCTGCGGTCCAGTTAGTAGCGCCCCGCTAAGATGGAGAAAGGCCAAAACCCGCAGCCTTAAAACCGAAGGCCGCGGCACCCGGCTGCGACGTCTGCGCATGCTGGTGAATCATTTGTCTTTGGATTCTTTCTTACGCTGTGCGTCCTGTTCCAACATTGTGGCCATCAGCCTTTGCGGCAAGCGAAACGTAGTCTGGCGCAGGCGACTGAACACATCCGGCAAGTCTATCCAGCCGCGGGCGGCGGCAGCATCCAAAACGCCGAGGGTGCCGATAACTTGCAACTTGCGCGCACGTGCCGCTGCGGCGCCGTCGCGCTCGTCCATGAGCAGAAGGCCAGCTTGTTGTTCCTCTGCGAGGGCAATGGCGTCGCGTTCGCCGTCATCGAGGTGCATGAGCGAGGAGTCGGCAGCCGCCTGAAGAGGCACAACGCGCAGCCAGTCGCGGGATTGCGCCGCCCAGGCGCGGACTTGGCTAGGCGCTTGGGGATCAGAAAGCTCTGCGAGTACGGATGGTGGGATGAGGACGCGTCCATAAAGCCGGGGGAGCATTTCGACAGCGTTAATCAGGACAAGATAATTGAGAGGCGTCGTATCCGCGACGATCGGGGGCATCTACGAGCCGAGATGGCGGTGGGTTTCGCGGTCGCGGTCGAGGTCTTCCAGACTGTATTCCAACTCAATGCCGTGGTCCTTGAGGAAGGCGTCGACTTCCATGCGGGTGTGGAAGCCAAGCAAGCGGCGCAATTGGGCAGTGGAGATCTTGCGAGTGCGGTAGGCTTCAAGGGCCAGCGCTTCCAAAGCGGTGCGGGACAAGTCCTTGTCCTGAGCGGTGAGCGCAGCCAGGAGTTCGTCTGGAAGCGAAATGGTGACGTGCTGCATGGATTTAGGATACCGGAAGAGTGGGACAAAAGCACGAGTTCGCGGCGTTCAGGGCAAGCGGTAGGAGCCCCTCAACTCCTTTCGGGGTGAACCGGAGCCGAGGAAGGTGAGGAGGCCCATATCACGGAGGACTTGGAGTTGTTGGCGGATTTTGTCGCGGACGTGGGCGTTGTTGGGATGGAGTTTGGCCAAAGCGGCGGCGTGGGCGTAGACATCGGCGAGAGTGAATTCGAGTTTGCCTAACGATTGGACCACTTGGAGCACGTCCAGGGTCCAGCCGCGCTTTTCTACCTGTAGTTTTTCCAGTGGGCGGAGTCGATTGTAAGAGGCTCGCACTTCCTGCGAAGTCTGCGGCGTTCCTTCATTCACTACCGAGATGCGGGCATGGACGGGAATCTTATCCAACAAAATATTGCAGCCAACCCAACCGGCGCGGCGAGCCGTCGACGCGAGGGGCTTGCGCCGTTCCACAGCGGATAACGCAAAGGCGAAATGGGGGACGAGAAGGACGGTGCGGACGGCCCACGTGTCGAGGTCGTAGTGCAAGACGAAGAGATTGGGAGTTCGGTCTTCGAGAATGGCACGCTTCATTTCAGAGTAGGCGGCGTCAACGATTCTGGTGCCTAGCGGCTTAGATTGGCTCTTCAGTTGGAACGGAGATTCGCAGGAGGGACAAAAGTAGTCAACGGCGACGGTGTTTCGCGGCGCGAGGTTGAGCCTTGGCGATTCGCAGGCGGGACAGAAGAAATTCGTGGCCCCCCAGGATTCGGTGCCGATGCGGGCGCGTTGGGAGGCGCTTTTGTAGCGGTCGAGGCCGAGTCTCGGGAGGTCAAGGTCCATCTATTGATCACTTATAGCGAATAGAATCCGCTTTGAATTCGAGATCCAGCCTCTCTTTTAGGAATTCTGCTAGCCTAATTATCTGAATCTTGTTTGCAGCGGCGGCATTATCCAGAAAATACGACGTTTTGCCGTCCTTGCTTTTGTGGGGCTTGATCTTTCTGACGTCGGACTCCTCTATGGAACGGAATTCCGAGCTCTCATCGACTCGCTTATCGAAGTCCCAGCAAACGATCCATCGCAGGTTCTTGAACGCGTGATTAAACGTGTCCTTAAGTTTGTATTTTAGTTCGACATACCAAAAATCAGAATCGGCCACCCTGTTCTTAGTTTTGTTGCGGGCAATAATGTCGATTCCTCGCGTGGTGTTGTAATCAAGCGGTTCGAATTCGAAAACCTCAGGACGTAACGAGTAGACTCCGACGAGGAGGCCGAACAGCTCTGACTCGTTCTGGGGCTCAAGAAAGATGTGGTCGTCCAGAATCGCCGTCTTTCTTTTTTCGATGGCTTTCGTGCGGCGGCCAAACTCCGCTTTTTCCTGCTCTAGATTCGCGACTCTGATTGCCACTGCATCAGTGTATAGAGTCCGTTGTTTTGAAGGTCCTTATCTATCGTCGCGACAAGCCGCCCGACTGCTTTTTGAAGCTCGCTTGTAACCTTGGGGTCTGTGTTAGCGATGGAGCCCCGATTTGCAGTGAGCTTGAGTGTTTGGCAGTTGATGAAGCCGTGTAGCAGAACAAAAGCATTCGACCCGCTGCCAAAACCTGAGATCCATTCATTTACCTGCTGGATTGGGATGTAGTCCTTGCAAAGCCAGATCCCGTAGCGGTCTGCCACCTTGTACTTATTCGTGTCGCCGCCCCGCCCGCGTTCCTTTATCATGGGGTTGTAGCTGCGCTTTAGCCGGTCCCCTTCGACTGAAATGATGGCTTGAACAGCAACGTCAGGAAGCTCTTCAAGAGACTCATTCTGGATATACCTCTTGCAAAACCATTCTCCGGCCTCGGTCGTATGTTTCTCGAATAGCGCCTCGATGTCGCTGGTCTCTTCTGGAAATATGTGGCCGAAGGATATTTCCTCGAAGGATTCGGCACGGAGACACTTGAGGAAAACCTTGAAATTGGAGAGCCGGTGAACGTCAAAAATCTTTTCGATTGAGCCTAGCTTTGTGAACCAGAGAAGGTAGTCTTTGACTCTTTCTTGGACGAATGTCGCCCGCTCGCTTCTATTGTAATCCTCTATTCTGATGAATGTGCCCGGCTGGTCTTGATATTTCGGAATTTCTCGAATTCTGGGCTTGTGCGATTGGCGGTTGGCTAGGTCTCTCATGGGGCGCTCGCAGATTGACTCAAAAGCTGTCGATTCGGTCTGCGTTTTGACGATTATGCGTTCCGATCGCAGGTATATTTTTGTTCCGTGCCCTTTTTCGCCGATCTTCTCTGCATCCCCTCTGGCTCTTGAAAATCCGAGGCCCCAAAAGTCCTTTGCCAGTACCTCGTGCGTCATGCCGACGCCGTTGTCTTCGAGTTCGATCACCAAGATCCTCGCGCCCTCAACCTCCTCAACGAAGAAATGGATCCGGACCCAACTCGCCTTGGCATCGATGGCGTTGGAGATTGCTTCCCTTAGAATTTCAAGCGGATCTCCGAAATCGTTCGCTATCTCCCAGAATTCGGCTTCTTGATTTACGGAAGGGGGTACGTATTCCCACTCGCCCATGCTTTATCTCCTCTATACGTGCCCTCTGGCACAACGTAGCAGGATTAGATCACGACACGATCTTCAAAGGAAGGGCGTCGCGTAGTTTAGGCGAGGTAAATTTCAGTTTCGGTTTTGATGATGAAGAGGGCGTCGGAGTCGGGGCGGCCGGAGGCGCGGAATTTTTGGCGGGCTTCGTCGAGGGAGTCGGCGAGGACGGAGAAGATGACTTCACGTTTGAGGCGGCCGATGAAATAGAAGCGGCGTTCTTGTTGGACGAGTTGAAGTGAAGATGACACGCATTTGGATCGATCCATAGGATCGGGGAGCGGATCAACAGAAAACTGGACGCAAGTGAGAGAAAGATCGACCTGTACCAAATTGGAACAGACGCGACGGAAGGAAAGGCTGAGGAATTCGGCGCTCAATTCGCAGCCTAAGGCGTGGCGCCTTAGGCGCAAAGCGGCTAGAAGCGTGGTACCGCTGCCGGAGAAGGGGTCGAGGACGAGGTCGCCTTCGTTGGTGGAGGCTAGGAGGATGCGTTCGAGGAGGGCGACGGGTTTTTGGGTGGGATGCTTGCCGAATTTTTTCTCCCAGGATTCGGGCGGACGGATTTCCCAGACGGATTTCATCTGCTTGCCGCGATTGGTTTCCTTCATGAGCTTGTAGTTGAAGGTGTGGCGCGACTTGGAGTTCTTGGCGGCCCAGATGATGGTTTCGGTGGCGTGGGTGAAGTAGCGGCAGGAAAGATTGGGAGGAGGATTGGGCTTGACCCAGGAAATGTCGTTGAGGAGCTTGAAGCCTAATTGCTGTAAAGCGAAGCCAACGGAATGGATGACGTGGGAAGTGCCAGAAACCCAGATGGAGCCGTTGGGCTTGAGGACGCGCTGGCAGGCGGCGAGCCAGGCGGTGTTGAACTCATGATTGGCGTCCGGGCCGCGGGATTTGTCCCAGGCGCCTTTGTTGACGGAGACCATCTTGCCGGCGTGGCAGGTGATGCCGCCGTTGGAGAGGAAGTAGGGCGGGTCGGCGAAGACGAGGTCGACGGAATTCTCAGGGATGGCGGCGAGGATGTCGAGGCAGTCGCCCTGGTAAATGCGGAGGTGGTGCTTGGGGTCGTCGAAAGCGGGGGCGGGGAGAGAGTTGGGGGCGAGTTTGGACATGGGAGAAGAGCCGGCTAGAAGCCGGCGGTACAGTTAATCAATCGGGATCGTTGATCAGATGGGCAATGGAGTCAAGGGAGGAAGAGAGCGTTTGAATGTTTAGAAGGTTGGAAGGTTCGAAGGTTTAAAAGAAGGAGAAAAGATTTAACACCCCGACCGGGTCGGGGTAAACGCCGGACGCAGAGAAGAGCAGGAGGCCGAGCGTCGCAGCCTTAGCTCCAGAACCTCGCGAGTTTGTCCTGTTTGCTTGGACTTTGAACTTTCAACTTTCAGCTCTCACCCGCACCCACGGGTTGCACTTGCCGGTCGATCTCGGAAACTTTTCCCGACCGCCTGGTCACTTCCAAATCGTAAAAATTCTGGAGGTTCAGCCAGAACTCCGCGTTGGTCTTGAAGTACCGCGCCAGGCGCAGCGCCGTCTCCGCGGTGATCCGCCGCCGTTCGTGCACGATTTCCCCAATCCTTGTGGCCGGCACGTGCAGCTCCAGCGCCAGCTTGTTCACGCTCAACCCTAGCGGCTTCATGAAGTCCTCCCGCAGGATTTCTCCCGGGTGCACCGGCGGCATCAATTGTCCTGATTTGCCCATCCTCTTCGCCATCCCCTCTTAGTGATAATCCACAATTTCCACGTCATAACAATGCCCGTCGCGCCAAACGAAGCAGATCCTCCACTGCTGGTTAATCCGAATCGAATGTTGTCCCTTCCGGTCACCGCGCAGGGCCTCCAGTTGGTTTCCCGGAGGCGATGCCAGGACGCGCAATTCCGTCGCGGCATGCAATTGCAGAAGCTTCCGCAGCGCCACACGCTCAAACGCACCGAAGCGCCGGGAATGTTGAAAGTGGAAGAGCTCCTCGGTTTCCTGCGACGCGAAGCTCTGAATCACACGTAAACCATACTACGTAGGACGTTATACGTCAACGATACAATCGGCAAATGCCAGGCGTCGCACCCTTCGCAAGGGGCTAGAAGGAGCCGCGGGGCTTGGTGGGTTTGAAGTATTCGATGCCGCAGCGGAAGAGGGATTGTTCGGGGAGGGGCTCGACGAAGACGATCCGGGCGGGGACGAAGATGGCGGGCTGGCCGGGCTGGTAGGGGACGGCGACTTCGATGAGGGACTGGGGGTAATACTGCTTGCGGCACTTGAAGCGCAAGCCGCCTTTGGACATGTCCTCGCAGGTGACGATTTCGTCGCCGCGCTCGGGATGACGAATGCAGGCAGAGTAGGTGACTTTGACGCGAGGGTACCTGCGGCGATTGGCAGGAGGGGCGGCAGGTGCGGCGAGAACCGGAGGAGACAGGGTGAGGACGGCAGTGCGAGGCTCGGCGGCAGGGCTGCCGACTGGCTCCCCGACAGGGGCGGGGCGAGTAGCGTTGACAGTGTAGGCGGAATCTTTCGCGGAATTGTAGGACTGGGCGTAGAAAGAAGGCGCGGGAGCGGGCGGGGCGGGCGGAGGGACGGGAGAGGAAGCTGGCGCGGGAATGGAATTTGACGGAGGCGCGGGGATTGGCGCGGGCGGCGCAGTGTTGGGCTCAGAGAAGAGTGGCATCTGCGAGGTTTGCGGCGAAGCGGGCGGGGGATTCGCGGCGGTGGAGGCGGGTTTCCAGAGGGTCGAGGAGCCGCAGCGCTGGCAATAGCGCAGGACGGCGCCGTTGGTGGCGCAGATGTCGGCTTCGAAGCTGGAGTCGTCAATTTTTTCGAGGGTCTTGCAGGAGCTACAGACGAGGGAGACAAGGCCGAGCTGCTTTTCGACTTCGCTGACGGGAGGAAAGTCGATTTCCCAGAAATTGAGATGGAGATCGAAGAAGGCGACGCCGTAGGTGTGCTGGCCGGATTGTTCGCCGAGGTGGCCGACGACGCGGATTTCGGCTTCCTTGTTCTTTTCGGTCCAGCGAAGGACGAGCTCTTGCTCGGGGGAAAGCTTGTGGCGGGAAAGAATGCCGGCGCCGTGAAGGCTGAGGAGAACGGTGGTGGTGGTCTCGGAGAAAACGCGGCCGTCCAAATCGCTGCCGATGAGGAGGATGGGAATTTGTTTAGGGATGCGGGCAGAGCTACGCACAACCTGTAGTGGCAAGCGAGAGGCCAGAGGGAGGGGCGTGGCGGGACAAATTAGTACCAGGGGAAAAGGAAGTTGAAAGTTCAAGGTTAAGAGTTGAAAGCGAAAGGCCGGAGCGGAAGAGACGAAGCAGAAGAGACGAAGCAGAAGAGCGAGGAGAACACCCAAGTGTGTTTCAAGTTGGAACGGGCGGGGAGCGGAAATCAGGGGCGGGCGAAATTAGACGGGCGCGAAAACAAAGAGGGGCACCCGCCGTGGCGAGTGCCCGTATAAGGGAAAACGGAAGAGATGCGCGAAGGGCTACGGCTGCGATCCAGGCGCGGCGGAGGCTACCGCGGAGTTGCCGATGGCGTCACCGTTGACGACTAGCTCGACGCGGCGGTTGCGCTGGCGGCCTTCGGCGGTGTCGTTGGAGGCGACGGGCTGCATTTTGCCGAAGCCACGGGCGGTGATGGAGGAAGCAGGCACGCCTTGCTCGGCGAGGAAATCGCGGACGGAATCGGCGCGGCGCTCGGAAAGCTGCTGGTTGAAATCGTCGCCGCCGACGCTGTCGGTGTGGCCCTCGATCTGGAGAGAGAGGCCGGGGTGGGCGAGGACGATGCCGGAAATCTTGGCGAGCTTTTCGCGGGCGCCGGGCTTGAGCGTGTAGCTGCCGGTGTCGAAGAGCACGTCGGACATGTTGACGATGAGGCCGCGGGCGGAGTCGCGCGTTTGCAAAATGGAATTTAGTTGCGCGAGGAGCTGGGCGCGCATCTGGGCTTTTTCTGCTTCGGATTGCGCGGCGGCCTGGCGCGCTTTTTCGGTTTCGGCTTCGGCGGCGCGCTGCTGGGCGAGGGCGGCGGAGCGGTCTCTGGCGGCCTGGTCAGCGGCGGCTTGCGCGGCTTGCTGCTGGAGTAAGGCGGCGGCGCTGGCTTTTTCGGCTTCGGCTTGCTGGCGAGCAGCGGCGGCGGCGGCTTGCTGCGCTTCCTGCTGCATGCGGAGGGCTTCGGCCTTGGCGGTTTCGGCTTGCTGGCGAGCCTTCTCGGCTTCCTGGCGGCGCTGAGCTTCAGCCAAGGCATCGGCGTGGGCGCGGGCTTCGCGTTCCTCGGCGGCTCTCTTGTCGGCGGCAATTTTGGCGTTGGCGTCTTCCTCGGCTTTTTGCTTCACGGCCATGACGCGGGCTTCTTCGGCGGTTTCGACGACTTCGCGGGATGCGGCGATGACGGATTTTTTGTCGCTCTTGCGGCCGTAGACTTCTTCGGCGTTGCGGAGCTGCGCTTCGGCCTTGGCGAGAGTAGAGGCGGCATATTTGTCGGCGAGCGCGATGTGCGCGATTCGAACGGAGTTGCGCGCTTCAAAAAGTTCGAGCGGTGTTTTGCGGTCGATGCCGAAGATGGCGTTTTCAATTCTGGTGTTGGAAGAAGAATAGATGCCGCGGCCGAGAAGCTCGTAGCTGGCGTCAATGTTTTCGACTTTACCGAGGGTGGCGGGGCCGAAAACGTTTTCGAGTACGACGGTGTTGCCGGGCTGAGTGACGGCGAAATACGGTTCGGCGGTAACGATCATGCCGAAAGTCTGCATGTCGGAGATGGCTTTCACTTCGCCGGCGCCATTCTTCAGCACGATTTCACCGAGATTTACGGCGCGGCCTCCCGGGGAGACGGCCCAGAGAACGTAGGTGAGATATTCGAGGCCGAACTTGGTGGCTTCATCGAAGCCGAGGAATTTTGCATCAATCTCGGTGCGGCTGCCCTTGTTCTGGACTCTGGCTTCGCCGCTGGCCTGTTGCATCAATTCGGTGCCTTGAAAATCGATCTTGGCGGCGCCGGCGCGGCGGTAGTTCACGGCTTTGGTGGTGCGCGAAACCGTTTTAGCGGGGCTGGCGGACGCGGGCGCTTGACCGCGCGCGGGAACAGCCAGAATGCCGAAGAAGGCGGTTAAGACGAGACCTGCCGATGCGATTCTCATGTCAAAACTCCCTATCGCCTTGAAGGCGAAGAAATTGCAGGGCCGTCAAACGGCCCGGTGACTTCACAAAACCCAGGGACCCAGGAAGAAGATTCGCGACAGAACCCGCATCGCAAGAGAACAAACGTGCGAGCGACGGGGTTATGTCGTTTCGTATCTACAGGCTAGCAAAGAAAGAGCAGGAGCAAGGCGGCGCCGAAGGGGTCTTTGTGCAAATAATTACCCGTCCGGACGGACAGGTGCGTGTATCGGGGAAGAGGCTATCCCGGAAAGGTTACAGGGAGCGCAAGAATTCCAGTAGGGCCTCCTGATCGCCGGGTTTAAGCTTTCGGAATTTTTCGGCGACATCCTCGGCTTTGCCGCGATGAGGTTACCAGCAACTCCTCTCGCTAGAGAGATCGGAGGAAATCGATGATTTCCTGTTGCTCTTGAGTGCTCAACTTATTGAAATGACTGATGACTCTATTGGCCTCGCTACCTTTGCTCTTGTGAGCGCCGATGGCCTCAACCAGATTGGATGTGCGTCCATCGTGAAGGAAGAAGATGCGTTGCCCGACTCCCCAGAGAGGGGCTGTCCGAAACTCGTCGGGCCCGGCGCCGCCTTGCGTAATGCCGTCAGCAAGACCTTTGCCCATGTGGTGGACGATCAGGTCAGAAAAAAGATTCACCGCTTTGTTGGAAAGCGCGGCACTCGGACTGGTCGAGGAGCCGCTTGCAATCTTTGCGCCCGTAGTCAGCGAGGGTGTATGGCAGTGGACACAGCCTATGGTTGCAAAGGTGGCGCGTCCCTTTTCGCTGGACGGCGTTGAAGGAGCGGGGGTAGGTGGAGCTAGCATGCGCATGAAGTTGGCAAACGCTTCGATGTCGGAGATGACGGCCGGATTGGAGGTGGCAGTAGTCGCAGGCGTCGTAAAGTTGAGAGCGTCATTCGGTGAGGGGAAGAAAAGACAGGTCGAAGTCTCGTCCCGCTCCTGAGGGAACAATTGGTTCGAAATTCCCATTTCCACGTTGTAGGCCTCGCCCGAGAACATAAGCAGGGATTTGTTTTGCGCCTTCCATCCGAAGCGAGTGATGGTGCCATCATTTGCGCTGCGATTCACGTTTCCGCTCAGATGCGCGTTCGGGTGGCCGTAAATGCCCAGAGCCGACTTCGCGCTGGTATTGGCTTGCATGTTGGCGAGAATGACGGAATCGGGAATCGCTTCAATCAGCCCTGACCCAAAAACGGGAGTGGGGATACGGAAAATAATGTTTGGATTCCCGCCCTGGCCCGTTAACGGATTTCCCGCGGGCAGGAAGTCCGGTTGCGCGATGCTGCATCCCGGGGCGTCGCTCCGCCCGCTGATCACGAAGAGGTCGTGCACTCCGCCGTCGGCGACGCCGTTACTTTTTTTGAAGCGCGCTTCGCGGACTGGGCCGTTTGGCGCGATGAACCAGGGCACGGTGTTGGTCGCCCCACTCAAGTGAGCTACGTCGGGCAAGGGGTTTTTCGCCGGACTCGAACCGCCCATATTCGGCTGCGAGTGGCAAGAGAGGCACTGGTTGGAGTTGAAGCGCGGCCCGAGACCGTTGTTCGAGCCTCCTTGCACAACCTCGATTTCGCCGAACCTGCCCTGCCCGTCCTGGAAGAACGTAGTTTCGTCCGCAGTCAAACCGTTCAGCGGACCGCCTGCGCCCGGCGGACCAGGGCGCACGCCGGGGTCTACGGGACTAGATTTGCTCTGGGACAAAGCGCAGGCGCACGTGAGCAAGGCCAAAGCTAATATTTCGCCAAACCTCTTCGACACAATTCTTCCCAATGTGAGGACACCAACGAAGAGTTTCATGAGGACCTCGGCTGGCTGGTAAGCAAAAATCTACGCTGATTTTCTCTGAAAGCCAAGCGGGAAATGGAGCCGCACGACGAACTGCGCGATGAGTCACACACGGCATTCCCTCAAACTGCTGGATCGGACTGCAGAACTTCGCGAGCCTCCCGCTGTCGGCGAGAGCCAGCTTCCGCGGAGGCCGACCACTTCGTACGAAGTTCTTCGGCGCGGCGAATCACGCGCTCGATGAGATCGGCGGTGGGCTGTTTCTTTGCGGAAGCCGCCGAGGCGGCACCGTTGGGAGAAATTTCCAGGAACTGGAGTTTTTCAAAAATGGGTTTCATGGCGCGGTCCGGGTTACGGAAAAATTCGGTGCCGCGGATGCGCGTGAAGATCCAGCCCATGCGTTCGAGGACGGACTGGCGGTCGAGGTCCTCGGGAAGTTTTTCGAGGGGATGATAGCGGTCGCCGTCGCACTCGATGGCGAGGCGATGGCCGTTGCCTTCGACGACGAGGTCGATTCGAAACGCGCCGACGCGCCATTGCGGAGCGACATGGTAACCGGCGGCGATGAGGCGCTTCATGACTTCGCGCTCAAAGGTGGACTGCGTGCGCTTTTCCTTTTCATCGAGGGCGCGCATGAGGCGGCTGGGATCCTGAGCGTGCTCGATCAACTGGCGGCGAAGATCATCGGCCTTGAGGTCGTGGTTGGGACTGAGGGAGTGGACAATCCACATCTGGTCGCGGGCGCGGCTGGCGGCGACGTTGAAACGCTGCTTGAAGAGTTCCTGGTCGCGGAGGGAGAGCGGACCATGCTGTGCGGTGTCTACCAGAGAGATGAAGATGACGTCGCGCTCGTCGCCCTGGAATTGAGCGGCGTTACCGCAGAGAAGGTGGTGGAGTTCGTAGCGGTCGGGTGAAAGATACCCGCGGAGAAGATTGTCAATCTCGATGGCCTGTTCATCACCGACCAGGGAAACCACGCCGAAGCTGGTGGGCTCACCGGCATCGTTCTTCTTGTATTCGGGCTGTTCGATGGCGGCGGCGAGAAGCGAAGCGGTAGCCAACGCCTCCTGACGATTGACCTTGCCGTCGCGGCTCGAGCCGGAAACACGGTAGGCGATGGTGTGAGGACGCAGCCGAACGCGGCTGGCGTCGCGCAAAGGCTTGATGCGGTAGTCGTAGGAAATCAAGTTGCTGAACTGGATGATTTCCGGGACGCAGCGGAAATGTTCGACGAGGCAAGTCGTGCCGCCGAAGGACTGGCGCGCAAGGTCGTAGATGGAAATCTGGCCATCGTAAAGATCGGAATTGGGGATTCCCGGCAGGTACTGGAAGATGAGGTTCTGGATGATGCCGAGATCCTGGCCCACGGCGGAAGGGCTGACTTGCTCGTGGTCGCCCACGACTAGGACAGTTTTCCCCAGATAAAGCGCGACGAGGGCCATGACGTCGCTCTGGCTGGCCTCGTCGATGATGACAACATCAAAGCGAGTGACGCTAGGATCGAAGTTTTCAACCACGCGGGAAAGTGGCATAACCCAGACGGGGACGGCGCTGCGGCATTCCGACATTTTCCTGGCGGCTTCCGCGCGCAAGAGCGAAACGCGAATGCCGTGGCCTTTGCCGATGCGACGAATGGTATCCAGCCATCCGACGAGGGCCTGGCGCTGGCGCGCGGAAGTGCGGCGAGCCTGGGCAGACCAGGCGCGCTTGTCAATCAGACCGACGGTAACGCGGCGCAGTTGTTCGCGAAGCTTTTCACTTTTAGTTTGGAGAGTATCGAGAGAAACGGCGGCGCGGCGGTCGAGCTCATCGTTGAGCTGGCGCCAGGTCCACGCAGCGGCGGGATCGCGAGGCGGCTCGCCGCGGCCGTGAACGGTGGTGCGATTGCGAATGGCGCCGGCCCACGCAGGCGCAGCGCTTTCGAGCTTGGCGAGTAGAGCGCGGCGGAGGTCGAGATCGGCCTGGCGGCTCTTGAGCTCCAGAAGGCGCTCGTAGGCGTCGCGATAGTCGTTCGAATCCTCGTCTTTGACTGCGGCGAGGAGCCTCGAAATGACTTTCGAAGATTTGGCGAGGCGCGCCGCGAGTTTGAGGCGGTTTTTGAACTCGCGGGCTTCCTCTTCGAGTTGGAGCAACTTCAGTTTTTTATAACGCGAGTCCAGGATGGGAAGCAGCGAGTTCGCAACGGCCCTGCCGAGGCGCACTAATTCCCCATCAGCGCCGACGACTGGAGGCTGTTCGGCAAGAAACTTTTCCCAGCGCAGGCCGAGGTCTTCCAGCTGCTGTTGAAGGGGGAGCCAGGTTTGCGCGTGCCAGTTCAGGCAGCCCTCGATCGAATCGCAAAACTGCAGCAGTGTTTTTTCAACTTCATCGCCCATTTCGCTGGAAGGAGCCGTCCCGAGCGCGGCCATTTGGCGGTCCCAGCGGCCAGCAAGGTCCTGGCGCAAGTTCATGAGGCGCGAAAGTTGGCGCAGGGCTTGAAAATGTTCAGCGAGGCGTGGGCGGGCGTTCTTGATCTTTGTGGCTTCGATAAAGCGGCTCCAGGCTTTGTGCGTGAGAAGCGCGAAGGAGCCGAGCTTGCCGCCACCCTCGAGATGGGCGAGGATTTCGCCCGCAATGCGCTCTTGATCCTCAAGGGGATGTTCGCGGGAAAGCTGCGGGCCATGTTTGAGGAAAGATTCCTGCGCGTTCGCGGCTTCGCGGTGCACGAGGCGGACGAAACTGATCAACTGGTCCCAGGGCTGGCGATGCGCGTCGCCGTACTTGCCGGCGTAAACGGCCGCTAGCTTCCACTTTTCTTTCCCGGAGAGGGGCTCGACAGCCTGAGTCAAAGCGGCGGCGAGGGATTCCAATTCATCGGGCGCGCCTTGGGACGTGCCGGATTGCCAAAGATCGGAACGCAGATCGAGATCCTCCATGCCGAGGCGATTGCGTTCGCTCAGGGAGGCCTCGAAGTCTTCGGGACTGGGGAGATCGTGCAATTCGGGGAGGTGGCCGGAGAGCTCGGCTTCATCTTCGCGAGTCACCGTGACATTGGTGCGATAGAGATCCGCCAACTCTCCAGCGGAGAGAGGCAAGGGCGCCACGGCGGCGACGGGACCGGGGATCCAACCGAGGGTGTCTTTTTCTTGCGTTACTTTGCGAGCGGCGTCGGCCGGCGCCCAGGATTTTCCGGCTAGGACCAAGTCGCGATATTCGCCGGCGCGGGCATCGGCGAATTGGTTGCGCACATCGTCGAGCTTTTTCAGGAGTTCGCCGCGCTCGTTTTCCAATTTCTTCCATTCGATTTCGAGGGAACCGGCATCGGCTCGAGACAATCTTTCGGCAATAGAGCCGACGGCGCTTTCGAGTTGCTTGCGGCTGTCCAGGTCGCTTTCGAGCAGGCTGACGCACAGCGGACGCAGTTCCGGAACAATGTGATGGCGCACCATGCGCAAGGCTTTGGTAGTGTGGCTGGTGACGAGAACGCTTTTCCCCTGGGCCAGCAGGTGGCCGATGAGATTTCCGATGGTGTGTGTTTTTCCCGTGCCTGGCGGGCCTTGAACCAGCACGCCACCGTATTCCTCGAGTTGCCTGGCAATGCGAATCTGTTCGGGATTGGCGGGTTTGCTGAGAAGGACTGAGGCGTCGGCTTCGCTGTACCGATTCGCCGAAGGACCCGTTTCTCCCGTGTCAGGCAGCGGAGATTCTTCCCCAACGATATTCAAGAGAGACCACGGCAAGTCCTCGCGCGTGCGAAGGTCAGCCAGGATGCCCTCGATAGCGGCGGCGAAGCCCAAGGTGCGCGCGCGCAGAAACAGAATGGGATCGCGGCCGATACAGGGATCGAGCGCTTCGGCGGCCGGCGCGCGGTCTTCGAGCAACTCGCCGCGCGGCGAGAGCTGAACCACCAGGCGTTTGAGAAACCCGGAAGTGGCTCCGTTCAGGAGCGGATGAAAGCCTTCCTGCTCGAGCTCTTCGCGGCAGCGGCCGATGGCGCGGCCGTCCACGTCGGTCATGGATTGGAAGAGAGCGGAGTAAAGTTCGACGGGGTGGTCGGCTTCCGAGAGAGTGAATTCGGGAACCGCAGCATTGAACTGAAGCTGCAGGCGCTGCAGGAGAATGGGATGGTAGATGCTGCCTTCAGAGCGCCGCCAACTGAGAATGCCGTCGCCGAGGACCAACTCAACGCGCTCGGCTTCGCGGTCGATGCGGCCGTAGAGCGTGTAGAGGGTCTCGAATATTTTCATCGCGGCGCGAGCGGGCCTTTCGTTTTTGGCCCATTCTTCCCGCGCCACTTTCCAACGCAGCAAAGCGTTTATGCGTGCCGGATCATCGGCGAAGTTGGCGATGCGCGTTTGGCCTTCTTGATCCGATTCGTTACGGGTGGAGCTGACGGAAGGTTCCCTGGAGGGGTCGTCCCACCCGGCTTCCAGCCAAGCGGTGATCGAGGCTGGGGGTTCAGGAGGAGAAGTAAGCGCAGGCCGCTGCACTTTGAGAACGAATCCGCTTGAACTGGCGTCACCGTTCTGAGGATCCGCGGACTTATTTTTCTCGGACGCGGATTTGGAAGCGCCCCGCTTGATGGAAGGATGGTCCGGCAGATCGTTCAACCAGAGGCTCCAGAGTTGCTCGCGAAGCTGGCGCCGGGCTGGATTGCGATGCTGGTTGAGGGCTTCCAGGTAGCGGAAGACACGGGTAAGCTTTTCCCGCGCGACGCGGAGTTTCTCAGGATTCATGACTCGCTGCCTCTATTCCCCCGGGGTGGGGAGGCTGGGCACGGCTGGTGAGAGATTCAGAATACCAGCGGTCCTCGATGGGCTGTCAATAGAACCCAGCTTGTGGAAAAAAGTTGAGCGGGCGTGTGACAACCCTTAAAGAGGGCCGATTCTGCCCGAATCACTTTGAATTTTGGCGGGCAAGAGTATAATGACGTGCGTGAGGCCAGCAGGCTCGGCCCCACACCCACCCTGGGCCCGCCAATTCGGCATACCTTCATCCCCCACCGCTGAAGGCCGCTCCGAAAATCAAGAGGAACGCCTCTTAGCCAACATGAACATGAGGAACATAAATCTCGATCGTCGCGAAAAATTGAGAAAGGCGCCGGAGAAACTTGCGTTCCTGCAATTGGAGCGGGATGACGGCGGGACGGTGCTGGATGTCTCCGAAAGTGGTCTGCGCTTCGAGACGTTTGCTCCGGTGCATCAGAACGGGCCAGTCCATTTTTGGTTTTCTCTGAACCTGCGGGACCGGATCGAAGCGTGGGGAGAAGTGGTGTGGACCAACGCGACAAAAAGGTCCGGCGGGCTGAGGTTTCTGCGCCTCTCCGAGGAAGCTCAGGCACACATTCGACAGTGGATGGCGGAACTTCCCTCGCGGCAAGTTTCTGGCGGAAAAGCCGCGCCAAGTACCGGAACTGAAGGAACGCCAGGCAAGAACGAAATGGGCAAATGGGACGCCGTGGCGGCTTTCGTTTCGAAAGCGCGGCCGCGGCGCCTGACGCTTTTGGCGGGGACAGAGGATTCTGGAGACTCCAATTTAGGCCCTTCGATGCATCAAGAAAGTTTGCAACAAGCATCAGCGCTGGTTCCGGCGCAAAAGTATCTGGCGGCGAAGCGAAAACAGTTGATATTCGGGATCGTGCTGGGCATGTGCATCTCGGGCACCTTCGCGATGGCCGCTTTCAAGTTTTCGAGTTATCTCCGCCAGACCCGGGACGCCGGGAAGTTGGCCGGAGAATCTCGGGCGGCAAGACCCGGGGCTGAGGTTCAGCCGCCGGCGCCGGCGATTGCAACTCCAGCGGCGCCCCATCCGGCCACCGGGGATATTTTTTCGCCCGGCAAGCAGAAGAGAGGGACGTCTTCGGACAACACGCCGAATAATCAGAAGGCCAAAGTCACATGGCCGCCTCGTTCGCTCGCGATGGAACCTCCCCCATTGGCGGCATCGACAGGATCTTCCTCTTCTCGTGAGCCGCGCTTGGGCGACGATGCGAGTCCAAGCCGGCATTCGCGGACGCCCGCGCAACTCTGGGCTTCCGTGCAAGCCGGCAACAGCAAAGCCGCAGTGGAACTCGCCGAACTCTATATACAAGGCGAAGGCGTCCCGCGGAATTGCGCGCAGGCGCGCGTGCTGCTGCTGGTGGCGTCCGAAAAGCGAAATGCGGGCGCCATCAAGAGGCTGCAGGATCTGGACAAGACAGGATGTCCCGGCGAGTAAACCGCAAAAGAGACTTAGTTCCTTGCAAACGAATCAGACTGGGCGGCGGATGCCGAGCTTGCGCATGCGGGCCTGGAGCGTGGTGCGTTTCATGCCGAGAAGAACGGCCGCGCCCTTGGGGCCGGCGATGCGCCACTGCGTGTGCTTCATGGCGCGAAGGATGTGCTGGCGTTCGGCTTCTTCAAGGGTGGAAATTGTGGATGGTGAGGAGGCAGAGGAAGTCAGGGAAGCAAGAGATGAAGAGGAATCGGCGCCTGAGGCCACGCCGGATATGGCCGCGGACTTCAATTCGGCGAAGGGGATTCGCAGCTCTTTGCCGGGAGAGAGAAGGACGGCGCGCTCGATGAGGTTTTCCAGTTCGCGCACATTGCCGGGCCAGGAGTAGTGAATCAGGGCATCCATGGCGTCGGCAGGAATGTAGGCGACGTCCTTGTTGAGCTGGCGGCTGAATCGTTGCACGAAGTAGCGAACGAGGAGGGGAAGATCCTCGGCGCGCTCGCGCAAGGCGGGGATCTGAATGGGGAAAACGTTCAAGCGGTAGTAAAGGTCACTGCGAAAGGCGCGCTCGGCGACACGATTCGAAAGATCGGCGTTGGTGGCGGCGACGACGCGGACGTCCACGCGCTGCGTGCGGTTGCCGCCGAGGCGTTCGAATTCCTGCTCTTGCAGCACGCGAAGCAGCTTGGGCTGAAGTTCGAGGGGCAGGTCGCCGACTTCGTCGAGGAAGAGCGTGCCGCGGTCGGCCAGCTCGAAGCGGCCGATTTTCTGGTTGATGGCGCCGGTGAAGGCGCCGCGCTCGTGGCCGAAGAGTTCGGATTCCAGAAGCCCGCTGGGAATGGCGGCGCAATTGATTTTGACGAAGGTGCGATCGCGGCGCGGACTGAGATTGTGGATAGCGCGGGCGAAGAGCTCCTTGCCGGTGCCGGTTTCGCCGAGGAGAAGGACGGTGGTACCGGCGGGAGCGGCAAGCTCCACCTGGGCGAGGGCGCGCTTGAGCGCGGGACTCTCGCCGATGATTTCCTCGAAATTGAATTCGCTGCGAATCTCTTCCTCGAGGTAGAGCTTTTCTTCCGCAAGCTTGTTTTTCAGAGCCTCGATTTCCTTGAAGGCCAGGGCGTTTTCCACGGCAATGGCGATCTGCGCGGCGACTTGTTTCACTAGCTCCACGTCTTCCGGAGAGAAAGCGTCGCCGCGGCGGGTGGCGAGATTGAGCGTGCCAAAGGCGCGTCCGTGGGTGATCAGCGGAACGAAACAGAAAGTCTGCAGGCCTTCGGCACGGAGGGCGCGCAGGACTTCGCTGGGGAAGCGGTCGAGTTCCGCGCCGCGTACCAGGAGCGGCAGGCCATTGGCGATGGCTTGCCCGGAGGGAGAAGCGTCTTGCGAAATGGTGACTTCCTGCTTGATGAGGTTCTGGTGGCCGGGAAAATCGAGTGCGTGAATCTTGAGCAGCCCGGTTTGCGCATCGAGAAGCGCGAGGCTGGTGTAGTCATGGTGAATGACGCGCTCGAGAGTGTTGACGATGCCGCGGAAAACTTCGGGGAGTTCGCGGCTCGTGACGAGGATATTGTTGAGTTCGAGAAGAACCCGGAGGCGGTCGCGCTCACGCGAGAGTTGCGCTTGATAGGCCTGAGAGGTTTCGAGATTCAGGGCATTATCGACAGCGACGGCCACCTGGCTGGCGACGCGCTCCATGAATTGCAGCTCGGTGTCCGTGATTCCCTGCGGGACCAGGCGGCCAAAGCCCATGGCGCCGAGGCGGTGCTGCGCGGTGGTAAGCGGCAGGATGGCGAGCGAGCGTACGTTGTGCTCGCGATAGCGCTTCAGGAATTCCGGGAAGCGCGTCTCCTCCTCGGTGTCGCTCACCACAAATGCCTGCTGCGTTTGCCAGACCCAGCCGGCGGGGTTGCCCTCGACGGGAGACTCGGTGCCGGTCGGCTTATCGGAGGGGAGGCGCGTTTCCAGCACGTGGAGGCGCATGACGTTGCGCGAAGCATCATGAAGAACCAGAGTGAGGAAATCGAAGTCGACAACGGAGTGGAGTCGGCCGGCAAGGTCGTGGAAAAGCGCCGGGAGATCGCGCTGCTGGGCGATGGCTTCGCTGACTTCGAGCAAAGCTTCGAGTTGACGCCGGGAGTGTTCGAGCGGCGAAGCGAATACCACTTCCGGCGGCGAGATGACGGGTTCCGCCATAGAAAGCAGGATAACACCCAGGTTGGCGGAGGCTCAACTTAGGCCGGTCGCACGTCGCGGATGGAGTCCTCCAATAGCGGCTGATGGGAAATATTGACCGAATAATGTCGTAAGCTCTGTTCCCGGCACAGTCTTGAATTTACGAATTCCTAATAGACTGCTCAGGATTTCCTTCGCGTCTTTTCCTTACCATCGGAAACGATCGTTGCAGGGTATGAGTTGTTGCCTAAGCGATTCGTGGATGCCTTCACGACTGTCGATTGTGACCGTTGTCGCAGCAGATCAATTTGTTGCGCTCTGGATCGCGAGACATACGAGGGCGGCAAGGAGTCGGGGAATTTCATGTTAACTGGTCCAAAGGGCACGGAGAAGGATTCCATTGCACAATGTAGTGTTTGTGGCCACATCCAGGAATTATTCGAGCTTCCTGGAAGAACCGAGAAATGCTGTTTAGAGTGTAGCGCGGACTTGGCGACCGCCATTCTGTTGAGTACTGAGATTGACGCCGCGACGATGGCCGGCGGGAGTACCAACGCATTAGTGCGCGAATTTTCCGAAATCAGCAGCCGGATGCTGGAACGATCTCAATCTGCGGAACTGGGCAACGGATAGCGAATACGGCTTCCGGCGGGGAGATGACGGGTTCCGCCATAGAAGGCAGGATAACACTCGCGTCGGCGAAGGCTCAACTCAAGGCGTGCGCGCGCGGGGGACGGGAATCCGCCGGCGGCGCTGCAATGTCCTGGCATTCAGGCCGGCCAATGAGAGGCGCTGTGGGTGAGAAAACCAACGAGGGCGCTGTCCATCGTTAGATGGAGAAGCGCCCTCGTCAAAAGTTAGCCGAGCCTGGTACGGGCAACTCTGCCGAAGTCTTGCCCGGGATGCTGCCGGTACCAGGAACAGCCAGTTTAGTCAGCTTTTGCGCCGTGTACCTCCTTCCTTACGGCAAAGGAACGTTGATCACGGTGTTGACCATGGTCACCGACGCATTGAGTGCCAACGCTCTGCCATTCAGCGTCGTTATTGCCACGTTGCCGGCGGTGGAGAACGTGATTCCCGCCGAAGCGATGATGGTTCCCACCATGGTGCCGCCTCCTGCGGCGTTAATCGTCGCGGCGCTGCCGACCTGCCAATAGACATTCTTGGCCTGGGCGCCGCCGATCAGGATGATGCTGCGAGGGGCTCCCGGGGCGCCGACAGTGAGTGTGGACGCCATCTGGAAGACCCAAACAGCATTGGCGTCTCCTTTGGCGTCGAGGGTGAGATCCGTTCCCGTTATCAGGAACGAGCCCGACGCGGAGGTATATACGCCAGGGGCAAGGGTTAGGGCGCCAAGCTGGCCAGCGCCTGGATCTGGACCTCCTGGCAATCCTTTGAGGGTGTTAAACGCCTTTTGCGCGTCTGCCAAGGCCTGCGTGGCGATCGCGAATGTGGCGGCAGTTCCTTCATTAGGACACGTAACAGTGGGTGGCGGGGTAGCGGTGTATATAGTGCCGTTTACGACTCCAACGTTAAGCGTTGTCTCAGTATAGATGCATCCCGATGGCGGGTTGTACGGGATCGTCGTGTCGTGGAATCCAGTCACCGTGGTCGAAGCACCGGTGGTCCCAATATCCCCGTTAATCACGGTGTTGATCCCCGAATTGGTTTCCCCGGCGGCGCCCCCCATTGACCCTGCGAAAGTCCCGGCCGCTCCAAGGCTGACTGGCCCTGTACCCGTCGTTGTGCCGACCGTAAAGGTCCATACCTTGTTCGCCGCCAAGGCATTGCCGGAAAGGTCTTTGGCCCCGGTTGTGACCGTGGCAGTGTATACGGCGCTGGCTGTGAGGTTGGCAGTGGGAGTAAACGTTGCAATTGTGCATCCCGAATTGCAGCTGACTGTTCCGGTTACGCTGGTTGTTCCGGGTCCCGCCAGCGTAAAGGTTATTGTGCTGATCGTTGCAGGGTCCATGCCCGTGCTGAAGGTTGCGTTGATTGTCTGGTTCTTGTTCACATTGGGCGCCATATCAAGCGGGACTGTCGAAGTCACCGTGGGTGCGGACGTATTTGAGGTCGTACCTGTTGTGAAGTCAAAGACAAAGGGGCTTGCCAGTGCATTGCCTGCCAGGTCTTTAGCCCCGGTTGTAATCGTCGCAATATAGTGAGAACTGGCTGTGAGATTGGCACCTGGAGTAAAAGTTGCGGTTGTTCCAACGTAGCTCACCGTGCCCGCAACAGCTGTTGTTGTGCCTAGCGTTACGGTGAATGTTGTTCCGGAGATCGTGGCCGCGTCCATCACCTTGCTGAAGGTTGCGGCGATTTTCTGATTCAGCGGCACACCCCCGACTCCACCCGGAGGGTTCGTGGAAATCACCGTTGGCGCGGTGGTGTCCGCGGTCGCACCTGTTGTGAAGGTCCAGACAAAGGGGCTTGCCAATGAAGTGCCTGACAGGTCTTTGGCCGTGGCCGTGATCGTGGCGGTATAAGTAGTGCTGGCTGTGAGATTGCCCGTGGGCGCAAAGGTCGCAACATTGTTTGCCGCATTATAGCTGACTGTTCCGGCTATGTTCGTTGTGCCTACCAACGTAAAAGTGGCTGCGGTGATGGTTGTGGGGTCCATGGCCTTACTGAAGGTTGCGGCGATTTTCCTGTTGATGGGGATGCTGGTGGCACCATTGGCAGGGTTCGTGAAAGTCACCGTGGGGGCGAACCCGGTCACTGTAAACGTCTGCGTGCCACTGGGCCCGCTCGCGTTCGTTACGGTGACGTTCTGAGCGCCGGTCGGAGCGCTTAGAGCGATGGTAAACGTCGCGGTGATAGACGTGCTGCTCACCACCACCGTGTTGCTGACGGTGATGCCCGTCCCGCTCAGCGCAACCGTCGATCCAGCCGCGAAAAGCGTTCCCGTTAGTGTGACGCTCACAGCCTGTCCCTGCGCGCCGGAACTCGGGCTAACCGAGGTCAGCGTGGGTGCGCCGGAGTTCACCGTGAACGCCTGCGAACCGCTGATCTTGCTTCTGCTGGTCACCGTGACGTTCTGGGCGCCGGTCGGAGCCGTCGCCGCGATGGTGAACGTCGCGGTGATGGATGTGTTGCTCGCCACCGTCACGTTGCTCACGGTGACGCCCGTCCCGCTCAGGCTGATCGTAGACCCAGCGGCAAAATTCGTTCCCGTCAGCGTGACCGCCACGGCCGCTCCCTGGATGCCACTGCTCGGAGCGATCGCGCTCAGCGTGGGACTAGGTGTTCCCCCGCATGCGGCCATGAAAAAGGCGAGCAGGAGTGCTATTCCGAGGCCCAGCGGCGGCATTTTGCCGGCGCCGTATTTCCAAAGCGGGGACTGCTTTCTATTGACGGACATTTCGTTTCTCCATTCCTCAGTTGAGTGGGCGTAATTTCGAATGACGGAACCTTTTCGTGTCAGCATTTGGGGCGTCGGCTCAAGAACGCAACAGCCTTGGGGGAGCTTTGAATTTATAGATGAGAACAAATCGGGAGTCTGTACACTTTAGAACACCTTACGAAGGATGTATTTTCCTGGTATTCGAGGTTCCGGGAAATCCAGTCAAGTCAAACTTGATATGTCGTAAGCCTGAGCGTGTCGAGCGCCCGTGGCTACGAGCTGCTCGATGGAGTCGACGGACTGGATGCCACCGCGGGCGCCGACGGCGGTGCAGTTGAGCGCAGCTGCGGCGCATGCGAAATCGAGCTGGCGCGGCAAAGGCCAACCTTGCAAGAGACCGTAAATGAAGCCGGCGTGAAAAATGTCTCCGGCACCCGTGGTGTCAACGGGCTGCGCATGAAACGCAGTGGCGTAGTGGAATCGCGTCCCGTCCCAGGCCAATACCCCCTCTTCGCCCAGTGTGGCAGCGGTGAGGCGGCAGCCAAAACGTTCCCGAAGGGCGGGTAGGGACTTGCGCAAATCCGGCTCTCCCATCAGCCGGCCCGGAATATCTCTGCTGGTAATGAGATAGTCGACGTTCTTCAGCAATGCTTCGACGCCGGGGTACAATTCGTCCAAGTCAGCAATCGTCGGCACGCCATGGGATCGAGCCAAGAGAGCAGCTTTGGTCGCTGCAAGCGTATCGTGGCCGTCGACGTGAAGGGCGCGGGCATTCACGATCCATTCCTCTTGGAGTTCATCGGCCCGCAGGGTCAAGCGCTCGTCGCGTTTCCAAAGAACGGTCCGCTCGCCGGAGTCATCTACGAGAATAAAAGCCTGCTGGCTGGAACACCCGGATGCAATGAAGAGATGCGCTTCGACACCGAGGCGTGCAAATTCCGCGCGGTGGAGTTCGGCAGCGCTGTCGTCGCCGACCTTCCCGATGTAACGCGTGCGCAATCCCCACTGCTGGCAAGCCACCATGGCGGTGGCGACCTGGCCTCCGGGCAAAACCTTCGCGGAGCGAAATTCGACTTTGGACCCGCGTTCGGGATAGTGTGCGACGGGAATCAGGGTGTCGGTGGCGTTTAGTCCAACTCCGACCACGTCGACTTTCGGTGTTTTTTTCATGCCCGCCGGAGCCACTCTAAAGGAAGTGCGGAAGTTTTCAAAGGCGGGATGGCCCTTCAGTGGAAGCGCGTGGTGCGCCAAAGGGCGAGGCCAAAAATAAATAGGAGCAGGAACATAGCCGCGGTCAAAAGCGCGGCGGGTCCCCAGTGCAAGGACATTTGCGGGACGCGAGCCATGGCGGCGAAGATCACGAAGACGCTGGTGGCGGCGACGACCAAAAGCCAGTCCAGCCCGTTGCGGGAAGGTTTGGCCTCGCCGAGAACCTGGCGCCCGTCCATACGCGCCTCGACAAAATCTGCGGCAACCCTGTAGCGGTCGCTCTCGCGGACAGCCGCCTCTTTCCAGCGCGTTTGCTCTTGACCAGTTGCCGAAGAAAACGCGATGGCGGCAACTCCGAGCATCATGAGCAGGGATCCGCCGATGACTTCCACGTAGACGGAGGAACTGCGCCCGTGCAACTCTCCGAAAACAAAGATCCCCCACAACAATCCCCAGAGCTGATTGGAATTGGAAAGCGGGATGCCGCGGCTGATGCCAACGTACTTTGCAGCGTACTGCTGGAAGACATCGCCGATGACCCAGACAAAACCTCCGAGCATCAGCCAGAAAACAACGCTGCGCGCGCCCGACAATTCCCGCCAAAGCGGATTCAGCCCCATCGAACTTACCGAGAGGATCGACATCATTCCCAATTCGCCGAACGAGAAAAAAGTCACAAACGAAAGTGGATTCATGCCGGTCAAATAAGCCTTACGGTAGGGGATGTACATGGTGCCCCAAAGAATTCCCGCACCAAGCGCGGCCCAAACACCGCGAAAGGAATGCGCCGCTGGAGCCGAAGTTGAAGAGGCTACGGCTAGCAAGGCCGCGCCGGCGCACATTACGAGTGCGCCGCCCAACACACCCGTCCAGCGCCGCCAGCCAGCCTGGCGCAGTTCATTGAAAAAGAGAAATCCCCAAAGAATGCCGAGAAGGCTATTCGAATTCCATAAAGGAAAGGCGATGCTCAAGCCGATGTCACGGATGGCAAATATCGTGAGCGTGTTAGCCACGGCCCAAAGACATCCGGCGAGAAGCGCCCAAATGACAAGGTGAGGGGCGCGGCGGACATCGGCGCGAACGGACGAAGTACCCAGAATGAGCGCGGGCAGGCTCCAGCGCGCGAGAAAAACGCCAATAACCATGATTAACGAAATGACCATCGGCGAAAGGCCGATGGAAACAAGCTTGGTGGGCGCTTCCGCGGCGCCGAGCCAGGCTCCCGCGGCAAAGCCGGAAAGAACGCCGAGCAATTGAAGCTGTTTCGATCGCGACACGTTTTGGATTGCAGGGGCAAGCTGGGGCGTTTCGGCAGGCGACATTTCGCTCCGATCGGAGAATCAACGAATAAATCGAAGTAGAAGCAATCCGCCCATCAAGACGGCGACAGGCACCCAGAAATGAATATCGCTGAGGATACTGCCCCACCAGCTTCGAGAAGCGGCATCGCGGACCACTTCTTTTCCGGAGGATAGACTCATGATTGGTGCGCATTATATCCCCGGTTCTCCCCGAGCGCTTGTCGTAGCCGCCAAAGATTTTGTCAACGCGGCTTTACTTTTCCTATGCTCGCGGGGAGGCTGGCCCTAAAATGTTGCGACAGCTATTCCATTCTCGAGGAGTGAAATGAAGCCACGGCTCCAGGTCATGAAATTCGGCGGCACATCAGTCGGCGATGCGGCTTGCATCGCCAGGTCGGCGCAAATTATCGCGGCGGCGGCGAAGGAGGGCGGCTGCGTCGCCGTGGTTTCGGCGATGAGCGGCGTGACCAACCGGCTGATCGCGGCTGCCAAGAAGGCTCAGGAAGGGGACGCCGCCGGAGCCGCAGAGATTCTCGACGCGTTGCGGCAGCAGCACGAAGCCGCGTTGCTCATTCTTATCCCGCAGGAAGAAAAACGCGCGCGCCTCCGGCAGCGGAGGGAAGAGGTGCTCGCCGAGGGGCGGCGGCTCTGCGAAGGAACGGCGCTGTTGCGGGAACTCACGCCGCGCGCCCTTGACGCGATTTCGAGCCTGGGGGAAAGGCTCTCCGCGCCGCTGGTGGCCGCAGCCGTTGGAGAATTGGGGCAGCCGAGCGATGCGCTCGAGGCCACGGAGTTGATCGTGACGGACGCGTTTCACGGCGGGGCGGAACCGCAGATGGAATTGACGCGCGCGAAATCGCAAGCGCGGTTGCGGACGCTATTGGAGAAAGGAATCGCCCCGGTCGTGACGGGTTTCATCGGCGCCACGATGGAAGGGCAACTGACCACGCTGGGCCGAGGAGGCTCCGACTATTCGGCGACAATCCTCGGCGCCGCGATGGATGCGGATGAAGTCATCATCTGGACCGACGTCGACGGCGTGCTGACAGCAGACCCGCGGCTGGTTCCCGAAGCGCGCACGATTCCCGTGATTTCCTATCGCGAAGCCGCGGAGCTGGCGTACTTTGGCGCGAAAGTCCTGCATCCAAAAACGCTGAACCCGGTGGTGCAGGCGGCGATTCCCGTGTGGATTCGAAACAGCTTTGCGCCCGACCGGCCGGGCACGAAGATCACTCCGGAAGGGCGCAGCATTGGCGGCGGCGTAAAGGCGCTGACGGCGATTCGCGACGTAACCTTAATCAGCGTGGGCGGCCCGGGAATTGTGGGATTGCCAGACGTGGTGGGGCGGACGTTTTCGACGACCGCAGAAGTCCGCGCGAATGTCCTGCTCATTTCGCAGTCGTCCTCGCAAAACGATATCTGCTTCATCGTTTCCACCGTCGATGCTCAGCGCACCGTGGCAGCGCTGCGCAAAGAGTTTGCGCAAGACCTGGCGCACCACAAGGTCGAGCACATCACCGTGGATTCCAATATCGCCATCGTGGCCGTCGTGGGCGAGAACATGCGCGGCACACCGGGAATCGCCGGCCGAACCTTCAACGCGCTGGGGCGCGAGAACGTGAACTTGATCGCCATCGCCCAGGGCTCTTCGGAAAGCAACATTTCCTTCGTGATCGACGAGAAATCCGTGAAAACCGCCTTGAATACGGCCCACCGCGAATTCGGCCTCGACGCAGTGCCACAATAGTAGCTTCAACGCGCTCGCCAGTGGGGCACGTTCAAGAGGTTCGCGGCGGAATGGTTTGACACCAGCACCTGACTACATACGTGATATAAGCTTTTAAAGTGGTTTCAATGTCAAGGGAGTTTGGTTGCCTCCCTTGAACGCTTCGCGAATCCCGATGAAACTCCTCGCGCCCGTATTCGTGTTTCTTGCCAGTGCTTGTTCCTTGTTCGCCCAGTCAAAATCCCCAATCCTAATGCCGGGGTTGGGCCAACATCACCACACCATCTCCACAAAGAGCCCTGAAGCACAGCGTTTCTTCGATCAGGGACTCACACTGGTTTTCGCTTTCAACCACGAGGAAGCCGCCCGTGCATTCCGGCGAGCGTTAGAGCTGGATCCGCAGTCAGCGATGGTGTTTTGGGGTGTCGCTTTGGCATTGGGTCCATGTATCAATCTAATGGATGTCGATCCCCCTCACGAAAGGGAAGCGTACGAGGCTGTGCAGAAGGCGTTGTTGCTCGCGCGGGGCGCAACGGAACGTGAGCGCAACTACATTCAGGCTTTGTCGAAGCGCTACTCGCCCGACCCCAAGGTCGACTTGAGGAAGCTGGACGTGGAGTACGCCAAGGCGATGCGAGAACTGTCCAAACGTTACACGGACGATCTCGATGCTGCCACCCTCTATGCGGAGAGCCTGATGGACCTCCACCCTTGGAAGCTTTGGAGTCTCGATGGTCGTCCGGCAGAAGGTACTGAGGAGATTGTCGCCGTATTGGAGTCAGTGTTGCGACGCGATCCTGACCATCTTGGCGCGAATCACTACTACATCCATGCCACGGAAGCGTCCCCCCATCCCGAGTGGGCCTTAGCGAGCGCCAGACGTTTGGAAACCCTCGCACCCGCTGCGGGCCATCTGGTGCATATGCCCGCGCACACCTATATGCGTGTAGGAAACTATTCGGCGGCAGCGCGGAGCAATGCGATCGCGGCCGAGACCGACCGCGTCTATCTGCGGGAGAGCGGCACAACAGGCAGCATGTACGACATGATGTATTACTGCCACAATCTCCACTTCCTCGCCGCCTCCTATACCATGGGGGGCGACTTCACCCACGCTAAGCAGGCCGCAGATGAGTTGGCAGCTCATGTCGGCCCCATGCTCCGCGAAATGCCGATGGCCGAAGTGTACGTGCCTACACCGATCTTCGTGCTCGTTCGGTTCCATCGTTGGGATGAAGTCCTGAAGCTACCTCCACCGAACCCCAGTCTGGCTATGACGACTGCGTTCTGGCATTTCGCCCGCGGAGCCGCGTTCGCCGCAAAGGGACAGCTTGCGATGGCAGAAGCTGAGCGAAAAATTCTTGAATCCGCACGCAAAGAAACGTCTGCCGATTTGGAGTTCAGTCTCTTTTTCAACAAAGCCCAAACCTTTCTGGGCCTCGCTGAGAGTGTCTTGGATGCTCGGATTGCCACTGCAAAAGGTGACCGGGAGCGAACGATCAAGTATTGGGAGAAGGCGGTAGAAATCGAGGACGGGCTTAATTACGGTGAGCCGCCCGAATGGTTTTATCCCGTTCGGGAGTCCCTCGGCGGCGCCCTGTTACTGAACGGCCAAGCGGATCGGGCGGAAGCTGTGTTTCGCGCCGATCTAGAACAGTACCCCCGAAATCCCCGGTCGTTGTTTGGCCTTCTCCGGACTTTGGAATCCCAGAAGAAGAGTGCCAACGTGGAAGAAGTTCGAAGAGAATTTGAGGCCGCTTGGAAAAACGCGGACGTGCCGCTCAAACTTGGGGACCTGTGAACCAACGTTCCTGAAAGTCTCGGGTTTTTGATTTCAAGATGGAGTTGCGACCGGAAATGGTAGGCCCGTGGGGACTCGAACCCCAGACCTCTACCGTGTCAAGGTAGCGCTCTAACCAACTGAGCTACGGGCCTAAAGTTCATAAAGCTTAGCACGGGTGGCGCATCAAACGCAGTGGCGGGGCTGGTGAACTGGCCTCTGCTTAATTGCCCGCCCCCAGCGAATGATGCTCCCGACGAGAAATCGGGCGGTGTGGTAGTGTGTCCGGGGGAGAGCGCTGAAAAGCATGCCGGTCAAGACCATCATCGAGCCGTTCCGAATCAAGAGCATCGAGGCGATTCGCCGCACCACGCGGAAAGAACGGCAGAAACTCATGGAGGCCGCGGGCTACAACCTTTTTCTCGTACCTTCCGATGCCATTCTGATCGACTTGCTGACGGATTCGGGAACCGCGGCGATGTCTACAGAGCAGTGGGCTGCCATGATGCGCGGCGACGAATCTTACGCGGGTTCGCCGAGCTTCGCGCGTTTTCGCGATTCGGTGAAAAACATTTTCGGTTTCCGGCACGTTATTCCCACCCACCAGGGCCGCGCCGCGGAGCGCATTTTGTTTAGCGTCATGTGCAAGAAAGGCGACGTGGTTCCGAACAACACGCATTTCGACACCACGCGCGCGAACTGCGAATTTGTGGGAGCGCAGGCGCTGGATTTGCCCATCCCGGAGGCGCAGGAGCCTGGGCGCGTGCATCCCTTCAAAGGGAACATGGACGTGGCGCGGCTGGCGGAGACCATCAAGCGCGAAGGCGCGAAGAAAATTCCGCTGGTGATGCTGACGGTCACGAATAATTCCGGGGGCGGCCAGCCGGTTTCGATGGAAAATATCCGCGCGGTGAAATCCATCTGCAAGCAGCACGGGATTCCGCTGTACATCGATGCGTGCCGCTTCGCCGAAAATGCCTACTTCATCAAATTGCGGGAGAAGGACTATGCCGCAAAAACGCCGCGCGAAATTGCGCGCGAAATGTTTTCGCATGCCGACGGCTGCACCATGTCCGCGAAAAAAGACGGCATGGCGAACATCGGCGGGTTTCTGTGCACCAACGACGATACGCTCGCGCAGCAGGAGAAGGATTTGTTGATTTTGACCGAGGGATTTCCGACGTACGGCGGACTCGCGGGGCGCGACCTCGAAGCGATCGCCGTGGGCTTGAACGAGGCCCTGGAGGAGGAGTACCTGGAATACCGGATCGCCTCGACGGCGTTTCTCGGAAATCACATCGCGAGCGAAGGCGTCCCCATCGTGCAGCCGCCGGGCGGACATGCCATATATATTGATGCACGCGCCTTCCTGCCCCATATTCCGGCGGAGCGATTTCCGGGCGTGGCGCTGGCGAACGAACTTTACCTGGAAGGCGGAATCCGCTCGGTGGAGATTGGAACGCTGATGTTCGGGGAGCACGCCAAAATGGACCTGGTGCGGCTGGCGATTCCACGGCGGGCGTACACGCAGAGCCACATCGAGTACGTGGTGGAAGTGATTCTGGACGTTTGGCGCAAGCGCGAGCAGATCCGCGGCTACGAAATAACGCAGCAGGCGAAATTCCTGCGGCACTTTTCGGCCCGGCTGAAGCCGGCGGCGAACTGAGGCCGCGATGAAGGTAACCATTGATGCAAAACTGAAAGCGAAGTGCCCGCGGACGGCGCTGGGCTGCGTGACAGCGCGCGTGGAAGCGGGAGCAACGCCTGACGGTTTGCTCCAAGAGATGAAATCGCGAGAGATGGAAATCCAGAAATTGCCTTTCCCGCGGGGCGTGCTGGAATCGCCGCAAGTGGAAGCGACGCGCAAAGCGTACAAGGCGCTCGGGAAAGATCCGGCTAGATACCGCGGCTCGGCGGAAGCACTGCTGCGGCGGGTGGTGGCGGGAAAAGGCCTGCCGCAAATCAACGCGGTGGTGGACGCGATCAATCTGGTGTCGGTGGAGAGCCGGCTGCCGGTGGGGCTGTATGACCTTGGGCACGTCGTGGGTGAAATTGTTTTTCGCGCGGGCGTTGCCGGCGAAACGTACAAAGGCATCGGCAAGTACGATTTGAACCTGGAAGGCTTGCCGCTGTTCGCCGATACCGTTGGGCCGCATGGCAGCCCGACGAGCGATTCGGAGCGAACGATGGTGACGGCGGCGACGAAACAGGTGCTCGCGGTGATTGTCTCGTTTGGCGGGGCGGAGAACCTGGACCGCTGGGTGAAAAGACTGGGAGCGCTTTTGCAACAGTACGCGTCCGGGTCTGAGATCGTGACAAGCATTGCGAGTTGAAAATTTGGGACCGGTGTAGTTTGTAGTTAACCATAACCGGCACCCCACCCCCCGTGCTTTTTTGCAAAGAGTGCGGAATCGCTTGAAAACAAAAGGGTTGAGTTTTTGGCGAGTGCAAAAACGCGCAAAAGAGTGCGCAAGAATTTGAAAAGAAAGGGGATAGGGAGTGGTGAAGGCAAAGGTTAAAAGTTATAGGCTGAACGTTGAAAGAAAACGAAGGATCTAAGGCCCTGACCGGGGCCCGGTAGGGTCGGGATCTTCGATCGGGGCGGGCGCCGACCATAGAGAACGCAGAGCGCGCAGAGCGGAAGGAAGAGACGACTAGAGCGCTCAAGTTGGTTGAGTTCCAGATTGGGAATTGTTGGTGTGCACCCCGGCAGTTTTCGTCCCGTAGAGGCATTCGGGATGCAAAATTCGCATAAGAGTGGCAAACAAAAGAGATAAGCCGGGGCAACATACCGGTATAGCGGTACGACCAATTAGGACAACTGCCATCGGAGGTGAGAGTTAGAAGGACCGCGTGGCCGGAGGGCATGGCTTACCAGGGCGGGAAGGAATCTTGCCGACCTAACGAACCCATTATACCATACTGGTACAGTCTGTCAATGATTATTTTCAGTGTGTGTCAAACCTCTTTTAAAATGTCCCCTGGTTTATCTCGATAGAAGTGCTCCCTTGAGTAGGGATGGAAGGAGCCGGCTGGCGGGAACGCTCCGACGGTGGCAGAGTTTGCGATTTCGCCCTTCCAGCAGCGACGTGACGTCATGATAGCGACGGGCGGTGCCCAACAACCCCGCCAACCCCGAGATTTGAACGGCAAGCTGATAGCTCTGGGCTTAATGCGTCAAACGGCGACATGGGGGCTCTGGGGGACGATTGTCGCGGGATGTCGCTTGCCAAGGGTGGGGGCTGCGGGTAGTTTCGCGGCAGAAACAAGAAACTGGGCAACTCATTGAAGCGAACGAAAATTGGGAGTAGCGTATGGCGCAACGGGGAATAACGGAGGCAAAGATGGTTTCCCACCGCACTGCGCGTGTGCAAGCGGGTGTCCTGCTGGCATGCGGGCTAATGGCTCTGAACGTTCGAGCGAATGACCCCAAACCCACACCTGATAACACGATCCACGTGGAGCTAAGCGAACTGGTCAAGCCGCAGTCGTTTGCGCGAGCACTGAAATTTTGGGTAGCCGATGTAACGGATCGCTCCGGCAATGCCCAACCGATGCTGGTGCTTAAGGCACGAAACGGAATCTTTCTGGACCGGACGCCCGCGGAAATTACCAAAGAAGGCTTAACGAACTGCCTCAAGTCCGCAGACATGCTGGCGGTGGATCGCGATTCGGCCGATTTCATCCTGACGGTCTATCTGTTTCGGTTTGGGTTGAGAGACAGCTCCGGAATGGACTATTTCGGCAAAGTGGAGCTGGCGGTGATGGTGAAAAATCCGAAGACAGGGAAATCGCAGCAAGTTGCGGCGGCGGGCACATCCATCGCAAATGTGGCCTTGCGCAAAAAGAACCTCCAGAAAAATGTCCTGGAAAACATCAACACAGCTTTCGGGGACGCCTTGAGGAACTTGTTGCGGGGCGAGAAACTTCGGGACGCAGTAACGGCGCTGGATGTTCCAGCAGCAGACAAAACACCAGCTGCGAGGACGGCTCCTGCGGCGGCGGAAACACCCGCGGTGCAAGAGTGAAACAAGTTGGATTTAGGAAGGGAGAATGACGATGCGATTGATTCGAACGGCTATGGCTGTTGCCGTTGCCGTGCTTGCAGCAGCGCTGCCGGCATTAGCGAAAGACTCCGAAGCACAGTTCAAGTCCGTGGAGGCAAAACACTTCACGAAGGCCGAAGGAGTAGAGCTGTCGCCGGAGTTTGCCGATTATCTCTACGCGGAACTGCGCGCGGAGCTGACCAAAGCAAAGCTCTTCGGCCAAGTGATTGGCGAAGGGGAAGTGGTGGATGCCGCAGACGCACCGGCATCGATCATCATCGATGGGAATATCACGGAATACAAGAAGGGGAATGCCGTAAAGGACGCGCTCGTCGGGTTTACCGCGGGCTGGCGGAGCCTGAAGGTAGACACAACGATTAAGCGGCGGAGCGACCAAAGCGTGATCGTGAGCCCGCAGATTCACGTTCGCGCGTCACCTCGCTGGAAAGACAAGGTGCTCGCAAAGGAAGCGGCGCACCAGATTGTCAAAGAGCTCAAGCAAGCGTTGAAAGATAAAGGCGCGTCGAAATAAGAAAGCGAACGGATGACCGGCAAGGACTTTCCCAATGCGCGACAACAAACACAAGCGCGGATGGAATAAAACGGGAGCGGTACTCGCGGTTTTCCTTCTTTTGCAAGCGGGGCTCCCAGCAGAAAAACTGGCGGCCGCGCCGCCAGCAACTGCAAAACAAAAACTACGCGGCTACTTGACGGCACGCATCGACGGCACAACCGTGGCGATCCTTGACGACCAGATTCATTGCGGAAACGCCAGGGTTGCGAGTCACGACAGTTCCGGAGAGCGGCCAATGACTGCGGCCGATTTGGCAATCGGGATGATGGTGGAAGCTGAAGGAACGTGGTCAGGCCATCACCAGTTCGCAGCGGAAAAGGTAACGGTCGACGCGGGAGTAGTCGACAAGCAAATCCACGAAAAGGCGTATCTGCAGGAAGAACCGAAAGACGCGGAAAAGATCAAGAACGGCGCCCCAGCGGAACTGAAAGCGGATGGAGAGTGGCTGCTCTTGGAATCCAAGACAAAACGCGCCTGGGAGGCGCCGGAACCCGGCGTGGTGAATGCCAGCGTGAGTGGCGGGGGGCAGGCGTTGGCCCCACCAGCAGATGCTGGGGCGCATGGCAGCCTGGCAGGCTACCGGGTGGAATATCAAGGCATACGACTCCCCGACGGAAAGATTTCGGCGGAAAAGGTCGAATTAAGCTCACCGGCGCCCCCCGATGCCTACAAGATGCCGCATGGGATGGAAGTCGTGCACGCGAAGGACCCGCAGACAGGGATCGACGTCATCGAATTCCGCCGGGGGAAAAAAGTAGACGGGCGGATGAAGCTCATACCCGACAAGACGGTTCAGGAATATGTTTCGCAACTGGGCGATTCGCTGCTCCCAGCCGGAGCGAAGGGGACAAGCAAAGCGCTGGAGTTTCGCTTCTTCGTGGTGGAGGACTCCAGCATCAATGCGGCGGCGCTCCCGGATGGGACGGTGCTGGTCAACAGCGCCTTGCTGGGAGTGGTTGAGAATGAGGCGCAGCTTGCGTTCGTACTGAGCCACGAAATCTCACACACTTTGCAGGCGCATTCCTGGAGGGAAGTACACGAGACGCGGCCGCAGCGAATCGGCCTGCTCATCGCGGGGCTGGCCGCCAGCTATTTCATTGGGGACCTGGGGACATTCATGGCGCAGCTGGGGATGATTTCGGTGATCAACGGACATCAGCGAGAACTAGAAAACCAAGCCGACCGGCTCGGGCTGCAGAACGTTATCGAGAAAGGCTACGATCCACGACCCGCCCCGGGATTCATGAAGATTATCATCGAGCACTATGGGAACCGCTCCACGAGCAAGCTATGGTCAAATCATGACTCCGCCGTCCTGCGCGGCAGCTTCATGACCGTCCAGCTGCTAAAGCAGTACCCGGATCACCACTTTGATGGAATGCGCGTGAACACGAAAGGATTCGAGGACATGCGCGAAGCGCTGGGCCCCGTGAAGATTGATTAAAAGTCAGCGGCGGTCGACGACGTTGTGGCGGATGTCCTGGCCTTGGACTAGGTAGATGACGTCTTCGGCGATGTTGGTGGCGTGGTCGCCGATGCGCTCGAGGTTCTTGGCGACGAGGATGAGTTCGAAGGCGGGGAAGACGACGCTGGAATCGCCCATCATGTAGGTAAGCAATTCACGGAAAATCTGGTCGCGGTAGCTGTCCACCTTATCGTCGGTGGCGAGGACGCTTTGCGCGAGCTCGACGTCGCGGCGGACGACGGCGTTGAGGGCGTTGCGGACCATTTCCTCGACGAGTTCGCTCATGCGCGGGAGATCGACGTAAGGCTTGACGCGCGGATGGCGGAGGATGCGCAGGGCGCCCTGAGCGATATTGACGGCCTGGTCGCCGATGCGCTCGAGATCGTTGTTGATGCGGGAGACGGCCAGGACGAAGCGGAGATCGATAGCCATGAGCTGGTGCAGGGCGAGAAGCTGAACGACGCGGTCGTCGATTTCCATCTGGAGTTCGTTGATGGCGTCTTCTTCCTGGAGGACGCGCTTGGCGAGGGGTTCATCGGATTCGAGAACGGCCTGGACAGACTGGTGAACGGCGCGTTCGGCTAGGCTGCCCATCCAGAGCAGGCGCTCTTTCATTTCGTTTAGGTCTTTTTCGAAGTGGCGTTCCATTAACCCTTCCCGTAAATTCTCAGAACCAAAAAGCAGATTCCTCGCTCCGCTCGGAATGACAATCAAAAACAATGCTTCTATAGCAACAATGCTTCTAAAACAAAGCCTTATCCGAAGCGGCCGGTGATGTAGGCCTCCGTGCGCGGATCACCGGGGGTGGTGAAGAGCTGCGGCGTGGGGCTGAACTCGATGAGCTGGCCAGTGAGCAGGAAGGCGGTGAAGTCGCTGATGCGCGCGGCCTGCTGCATGTTGTGAGTGACGGTGACGATGGTGCAGAGATCCTTCAACTGGACGAGGAGTTCTTCGATCTTGGCGGTGCTGATAGGGTCGAGCGCGGAGCAGGGCTCGTCGAGAAGGAGCACTTCGGGCTCAACGGCGAGGGCGCGAGCGATGCACAAGCGCTGCTGCTGCCCGCCGGAAAGTTCGTAAGCGGACTTGTGGAGGTGGTCTTTGACTTCGTCCCAGAGGGCGGCGTGGCGGAGGCTTTTTTCGACGGCTTCCGCGAGGGGAGTTTTCGAGCCGTTGATGCGCAGGCCGTAAGCGACGTTGTCGAAGATGGACTTGGGGAAAGGATTGGGACGCTGGAAGACCATGCCGACGCGGCGGCGGTGGGCAGTAACGTCCTGAGTGAAGATGTTCTGGCCGTCGAGAAGAATCTCGCCCTCGAGGCGGGCGTGGCGCACGGCTTCGTGCATGCGGTTGAGGGTGCGCAGCAGGGTGGACTTGCCGCAGCCGGAGGGGCCAATGAGAGAAGTGACTTTGTTGGTGGCGATCCCCATGCTGATGTCGAAGAGGACCTGCTTGGGGCCGTAAAAGAAATTCACTTTGGAAATAGTCATGCGCAGGGAGAGGGCCGCCGAGGTCTCTCTCGCCGCCGTGCTGGTCGCGATGGGAGGTATGTTCACGGACAAAGCTGGCCTCACAGAAGCGTGCATAGGTTAAGTCCTTGGAACGGCAATGCCCCGGGAAAGAATCGCCCGAGCAACGATGTTAATGACGAGAATTAAAACAAGCAAGACAAGCCCCGCGGCCCAGGCCTGCCGGTGCCAATCATCGTACGGAGCGAGGGCATAAGTAAAGATCATCACCGGCAGGGAAGCCGTGGGATGGGTCCAGCCAGGGCTCCAGAATTGATTGCCAAGGGCAGTAAAGAGGAGCGGGGCTGTTTCCCCGGCGACGCGGGCGAAGGCCAGGAGGACGGCGGTCAGGATGCCGCGATAGGCGGCGGGTACGATGACGGAGACGATGGTTTTCCACTTACTGGCGCCGAGGGCCATGGCGGCTTCGCGGAGGGCGCGCGGCACGGCGCGAAGAAATTCTTCGGTGCTGCGAAGGGTGATGGGAATCATCATCAGGCCAAGGGCGAAACCGCCGGCGAGTGTGGAGTATTGCTTGAAAGGGTGAACGACCAGGCTGTAAGCAAAAATGCCGATGACGATGGAGGGCACGCCGTTGAGCAAGTCAGCAGCATAACGGATAACGAAAGCGATGGCGCCGCCGCTGAATTCGGCGAGATAGATGGCGCCAAAAAATCCGATGGGAACACCAAAGATGGTAGCAAGCAGAAGCATCTTGGCGCTGCCGAGGATGGCGTTGGCCAAGCCGCCGCCGGTTTCACCGACGGGAACGGGCAATTTGGTGAAGAAATTCCAGTTGATGGAAGCTCCGCCATGAACAGCGAGATATCCAAGAATGAGGAAAAGGACGGAAACAGCGACCAGAGCACATACGCCGGTCATGGTCAGCATAAAGCCGCTGACAAATTTGCGCCAGCGAAGACGAGGGCTCATACGTGGCCCGTTCCGCTGCCGCGCTGGGAAGTGGCGACGATCAGCAAACGCGCAAAGCCGTTAAGGATGAAGGTAAGGATGAAAAGCACCAGGCCAAGCTCGATCAAGGATTGCGTATGGAGATCGCCGGTAGCTTCAGTGAATTCATTGGCGATGACGGCGGCAATGGAATAGCCAGGAGAAAAGAGCGAAGCGCTGATGACGGGGGTATTGCCGATAACCATGGTGACGGCCATAGTTTCGCCGAGGGCTCGAGCAAGGGCCAGGAAGATTGAACCAAAAATGCCCGCGCGGGCAAAGGGTACGACCACTTTCCAGGTGGATTCCCAGCGCGTGGCCCCGAGAGAGAGGGCGGCTTCGCGCTGGTCGCGGGGGACGGAGAGGAGCACTTCACGGGAGACGGAAATGATATAGGGGATGACCATGATGGCGAGGACGATGCCAGCGGTCAGAAATCCGACTCCATAGGCCGGGCCCTGAAATAACGGAAGGAAACCGAGGGAATGCTTGAGGGCCGGCTGAATGTATTGACGCATCAACGGAACAACGATGAAGATGCCGAGAACGCCATATATGACGCTGGGGACGGCGGCGAGAAGATCGATGAAAAATTCGAGCGTATCGGAAACTCTTGCGGGGGCCAGCTCGGCAAGAAAAATGGCGGCGCCGATGCCGAGGGGCACGGCGATCAACAGAGATACCGTCGCGGTGACGAGCGTGCCGTAAATGAACGGCAGAGCGCCAAACTGCTCAAAGATAGGATCCCAGACGGAGGTGCGGAAAAAATGGAAGCCGAACTTGTGGCGGGAAAGAGCGGAACCTTGCCACAATTCGAAAACGAGCAGCACGGTGACGAGAACCACGGAGGCGGCGAATAAAAAGGTGATCATGCGGGCGATTTCATCGCCTTCGCGGAGCCGGGAAAAGAACGAGCGCGAGCCCGCGACGGGGCCCGCGCTCGGAACGGTGGTGGTCGTTGTTGCCACGTTACTGGACGTTATTCAAGGCCTTCAGTTCCTTGGCGACGACTTCCTTCGGAAGCTTTGCATAGGACAGGGCCTCCGTGTAGTTCTGACCGTCCGCGAGCATCCACTTCACGAAGCCCTTGATGGCATCGCGCTTGGTGGCATCGGAGAACTTAGCGGGAACGAGCAGCCAAGTAAAGCTGGAGATGGGATAGGCGGTCTTGCCAGGAGCGTCCGTAATGGAAACGCGGAAATCGTCCGGCATGTTCTTCGCTGCGCCAGCCGCCGCGGCAGTGACGCTCGCAAGGTCCGCCTTGACGAAAGCGCCCGAGGAGTTTCTCACCCGGCCATAAGGCATGTTGTTCTGGATCGCGTAGATCAATTCGACATAGCCAAAGGAATTTGGCGTATTCTTGATCGTGCCGGCAACGCTCTCATTGCCTTTGGCACCCAGACCTACGGGCCAATTGACGGACGCGCCTTTGCCGACTTTGGTTTTCCACTCATCGCTGACCTTGGAAAGATAGTCGGTCCAGATGTAGGTTGTACCGCTGCCTTCCGAGCGATGCACCACGACGATGTCGTTCGCGGGGAGGTTCAGCCCCTTGTTCGGGCCGGAAATCGCGGGATCATTCCACTTCGTAATCTTGCCCAAGAATATCCCTGCGATAGCGTCCTGGGTGAAATTGAGTTCTGCAGTCACGCCAGGAACGTTGTAAGCCGGTACGTCGGCACCCAGCACGGTCGGAAAGTGCAAGATCCCGAAACCGTGCTTGTCCTGGTAAGCCTTAAGCTGATCGTCGTTCATGGGACCATCGGTGGCGCCGAAATCCACGGTACCTTCGGTAACCTGTTTGATGCCACCGCCAGAACCAATCGATTGATAGTTGATCTCGAGATTGGCGTTCTTCTTGTGGTATTCGTCAAACCATTTGGAATACATGGGGTAAGGGAAGGTTGCGCCGGCACCAGTGATCGAGAGCGCGCTATCCGCCCATAGAACGCCAGCGAGGGCGAGAACTACCAAGAGGAATCCTGCAAGTCGCTTCATGCATCATCTCCGTCTGAAAGCATTGTTTTTTCCCGGGAGTAGAAAGTATGTGCTGCGATTGTTACGACAGTGTTACAACGGATTCATTGTTGGTTAAATCGGAGGGAGCCGGAGGCCGCAACAGGCTGTAAGGCTGTTGGGATGAGGGATTTAGAGGGGCGCGAGGCGGAGGAAAGAAAAAAGGGCAGCCCGATGAGGAGCTGCCCTTTTCCGCTCCCAGGGGAGGGGCGGAGCGCAATTGCCGGCCTGGACTACGGCAGGTAATAGCGGAAGGAAGTCATGACCATGTTTTCGGTGGCTTTGGGGATAAGACTCAGCCCGGGCGCCGCGTTGCCTGAGCCATTGTTCCCCGACCATCCGATCTTGGTGAAATAGGAGTATTGAAGACCCCACTGCACGCGGCCCTTCGGGCCATTGTAGAACTTGTGCCAGAAGCCGAGGGTGCCCTCAATGATGGTGCGGATGTCGCCGTTGCAAGGGCCGCCCCCGGTCGGGAATGCACTGCCGCTCGGGCCGGTCGCGCCTGTGGGTACTGTCTCGGTGGAGCAGCCGGAGTTGTTCTGCAACGGAGAGCCGTAACCGACTCCCACGGGGTGGCCTGCCGCGTTAGTGAAAATGTACGCGGTACGCGCGGCGTATTCGCCGCCCCCGTAGGCGTAGAAGTCAATCTTTGGAGTGGGATGGGCTTCCAGCATGCCCAGCCATGCCGCGGAGCGGATGGGGGCCAGCGTGCCGTTCGGCCGTGCAGTTACATCCTTGAGCTGCGCTGAGCTGTAACGCCCAATGCCATCGCCGCCCTGGAAGTGCGCGACTAGATCGAGCTTCTTGGCAATGACTGGAAAACGTCCGGTCGCTCCGATACCGCCGCCGACCCTCGTATCGTTGAAGGCGCCCGTGATATCAGTAGTGCCAGTGCAACCAGCAATCGGCTGGGTGGCACTAAGCGCGAAGCAAGGATAAACGCGAGCACGGAACGGGCTGAGTATGCCCACGATTTCATAGTGTCCCCACCCTGGATCCAGGGTGGCTTTCACCAAGAAGTCAGGAGACTTATTGATGGTGCAGCCGTTGGAGTCGAACGCATTTAGTAGCCCTGCCGAATCGCATGTGTTGTTAAAAAAGAAATTAGGGTTAAAGTTGCGGCCACCAATGGTGGTTTGCGGGCCTTCCACGGAGAAGCCAACTGCAAATTTATCGAAGTTTTGGGCTACGCGGAATCCGTAGGCACGCTGCCACGCCCAGCCAACGACGTACTGCGCGTCGATCTGTAGAGGAAATTGTTCCTGGCGGTTTTCGATACCCTTCTTGCTCTCCGTCACCAAGCTCCACATCTGGCCACCAGCGATGTAAAGCCCGCTGTCGAACTTCGCACTGAGCCACGCTTGGCGCTGCCGGAACCCATAGCTGTTGCTCTGGCGGTTGTTGGAGGTCACGGCGGCGGCGAGGAAGTCACCCTCGTAGTAGCCGGTAACCTTTGCACTCCCGATCTTGCTCTCTGCCATCAGCCAGAGACGAGACTGCCGACCCGAAAATTGGGTTTCGGTGATCTTACTGCTAGCTACTCCCGGATACGGGATCCCCGTAAAGTCCGTGTTGATGTCAGAGGTGTCGTTGCGCGTCCGGAAAACCGTTTCAGCCGCGAGGAAGCCGCCGGGGGTAATGTTGATGCCCTTGTACCTGATGGTGGAGGGGCCTTCTTCCATGTTTTTCTGAGCGTCGGCTTGCTCGGCGGCCACGGTGGTCTTGAGGACTTCGTTGCTGGCCTTCAAGTCGCTGACGGTGGAGTTGAGGGCCACCGCAGTGGACTTCACTTCGGCGGTGGAGTTTACTGCTTCGGTGGCTTTGGTGCTGGCTTCGGCGGCGCGAGCGTTGGCGGCCGCTGCAGCCTCGCGCGCTTCGTCGATCTGGCGGTCGCGCTTGGCGAGCTCTTCCTTCAGCATCTGAAGCTGCTCCTGCTGCGACTGGAGAGCCTGGCGGAGCTCTTCGAGCTGTGCCGCGATGGCTGCGTCGGACTTTTCAGCCTTCTTGGCCGCTTTGGGTTTGGCCGGAGCCGCGGTGGGTTGCGGATCGGCGTTTTTCGGTGTATCGGCAAAAGCAGTTCCGGAAACGAGGAACAACGATAGTGTGAGCGCTGCTAGTTTTTTCATTTCCTCTCTCTTTGGAGCAAAATTCGACCTGGTACGTAAAAGAATGCGTACCACCCCGGGGCTGAAGGTAAAGGCCCCGTCTTACAACTGCGTCAACCGAATGTTAATATCCCGTAACAATCCCTGGGAATTCAAGCGAAACCATTGACGTATCAGAGGTTGCGGATTTTTTTCAGCGAAACAACAACAATAGACATACAGACGGCCCGAGCCAAAAGCAGCGTGGTTAGCTAACGTGTTGTCTGTCAACGGGTTGTAACAAAGACCAAGTCATCCGAAATCTGCAATGAGCGGCTTCCCCTAGACACAGCGAGGAATTCTTGACATTCAAGGGCAAGGCGTATATTAACGGGGCGTTTCAGGGCCTTTTACGTCTGAAGACCTGACTGGCATGCCAATGCTAAGTCACAGGGGGGTATTCGAGATGAGAAGGAAACCATTTTGGGTGGTGGTGTGTGTGGTGATGTGCTTGTTGCTAACCCTCGGTTTTTCGGATTGCAGTTGGGCGCAACAGCAGATGGACAATAAATCCGCCGTCAATCCGCTCGTTCGCGTTTTGCAAGCAAAGGGTATCTTGACGGCGGAGGACGTAGCGCAAATCAGCCAGGCATCGTCTGCCAACGATGCCGATCAGCGACTGGCAAAATTATTGCTCATGAAGGGTGTAATCTCCCAGGCCGATTACGACCAAACCGTGGGCGCGCCAGCGATGATAAATGCCTCGACTGCCGCAACCTCCAGTCCGAGCGTAATGGCGGCCGTATATCGGGTGCCTATCAACAATGGGGCGATTCTCGCTCCCTCCAAGACGCCCCCGCCGCCGCCCGAAGGACCGACAGTAATCCCCGCGGTGACGCCCGTGCGCGTCTTGCCGATTGACGTCCCGAAGCAAGGCGGGCTGATACCCGACATCAAGCTGGGCAGCGGGGCAAGTCTGAAGCTGTACGGGTTCTTCAAAGCCAGCGCGGTTGAAGACACGTCCTCAAGCGGCGGCGCCACCTTCGGCAGCAACGACTTTCCGCTTCCGCTCCTGCTCGCCGACACGGGGCCCACGTCCGACCCGCAATTCCATATCAAGGCGCGCAGCTTCCGTATCGGCAGCCAGTTCGAATGGGCTCCTAAAAACTCAGACCTGGTGCTCACCGGAAAGGTCGAAGCTGACTACGAGGGCGATTTCACAAACGCAAACAGCGTAAACATCAGTTCCGTCCGGAACGGCCAATTCCGAACGCGGCTTGCCTGGGCGCGGGTTGACACCAAGCTGGGTGGAACCCTGCCGTGGTTCGCGTTGTTCGGCCAGGATTGGGCGCTCTACTCTTCGAGCCTGCCAAACATCTACGAGACCACCGGGACGGCTATCGGCATGGGTGCGCTCTGGGAGCGCGTTCCCCAGTTCCGCACGGGCGTTCAATTTCACAGTGGCGACCTAAAGATCCAGCCCGAGTTCGCTATCGTGCTGCCGGTTGCTGGTTCATCGGGTCTAACCGACGAACAGCGGGCGCGTTTTGGCGACCGGGCAGGCGCAGAGAGCAACGAACCTGGCCTGGAATCCAGGATCGTCTTGCAGTTCCCGCTGTCGCATAACTGGCTGAACGTTGCGCCGGCACAACTCATCGTCAGCGGCCACCACGCGCGGATAAATGAGATTATTCCCGCCGGCACAGCGGCTGCGCCTGTCCTCTCGGCCACCGTGATTCCCGGCTCCACCGGTTGTGCCACGCCTCCGTGCTCCGTTTTGACCACATTCCCACACGGGGTCCAGGCGGGTAATCCCCAGAACATCTGGACGGCGGAAGCACAACTGCCAACACCGTGGGTTACCTGGGTTACGAAGTTCTACAAAGGCGACGATATGCGGTTCCCATTCGCTGGGCAACTTAACGACGTGTTTACCGATCTGAACGGCGCGACCTCGATTGGGGCCGCGAATTCAGCGCTGAGTTTCAGCGGCAAAAGCATTCCGTTCGGTTGCTTAGGCGGAACTGGGGCCGGAGCCACGTTGAATTGCAACGGCAATCCCATCACCATCGGTAGTCTCCGTCCCATCCGCGGTCAGGGTGGATTCTCGGAGCTGACCTTCCCGCTGTCGCGAATCTTCCACGCGGATCCGAGCGGCCATAATGCAGGGTGGTCGTTGCACATTATGTACGGCACGGATCGTGCTAACGCCGCGGACACTCGCCGCCCCGGAGGAAACGGCTTGGTTCGCACCGATCTCGACACCGCGTCGCTCAATTACAAAGTGAACTCCTGGTTCACGATCGTGAACGAAGTCAGCTACATCGACACGCGAACTGCAAACCGCGGCGCGAAGCTCTTCCGAGGCATTCCGGCAACTCAGGCGCACTCGTGGCGCAATGAGTTCGGAACGATCTTCACATTCTAATCTGAGCGGACCAAACGTCAGCGGGAGCCCCGCGAAGCCCTTGGGTGTGTGGCTCCGCGGGACCCGTCGGCCTTAGGTCGGAGGGGGCACCATCTTTACGTCCTAGCTGCACGCGTTCTGCGGGACGGAGTGCTGCAAGTATTTCTGTTCCGCTAAGACGCCGCGCCGCGGCAGTTTCGACCAATTGACTCGCGCACCGGCGCAGTAGCATCATCGGTTCCGGCGAGCTCCTTCTATCCTTGAAGCACGCTTGCTGGGACCCAGTTGTCCATCGGAGGATAGCAAGATGGCGAAGAAAAAACAGGAAGGGCTGTCACGTCGAGACTTCATCAAGTGGACGGGGGGCGGCGCTCTCGCGGCTGGCGTGGGTTCCGGCCCATTTTTTCTGTTCCCGGAGCGCGCGGCGGCTGAGCAAAAAACGCTGAAAATTCTTCAGTGGAGCCATTTCGTCCCCGCTTACGACACCTGGTTTGACGGGACCTTCTGCAAGCAATGGGGACAAAAACACGACACGAACGTCATCATCGACCACATCAACCTTGTGGACCTTGCGGCGAAGGCTGCCTCTGAGGCTTCAGCGCGAAAGGGCCACGATTTGTTCATGCTGCTCTCGCCGCCCGCGGCGTACGAGAAGCAAACCATTGACATGTCCCATGTGTACGAGGAAGTGGAGAAGAAGCACGGCAAAAAGATCGATCTGGCGCACAAATCCACGTTCAATCCAAAGACCAAGCGCTATTTCGCTTTTTCCGATTCCTACGTTCCGGATCCGGGCAATTGGCACAAGGACTGGTGGACCGACGCAGGTTTCCCCAATGGTCCAGATACTTGGGAAGATCTGCGGGTCGGCGCGAAAAAGATTCGCGACAAGTCCGGCCATCCCTGCGGCCTTGGACTCTCTCAAGAACTCGATACCAGTATGGCCATGCGCGCCCTACTTTGGTCCTTCGGCGGCGCCGAACAGGATGAAGCGGGAAATGTCGCCATCAATTCCAAGGAAACCGTTGAAGCCCTGAAGTTCATGAAGGCTCTTTATCAGGAATCGGAAACCCCGGAGGTTTTCACTTGGACTCCGCCCTCCAACAACCAGGCCATGCTTGCCGGCCGCGTTTCTTTTGTCGCGAATGCCATCTCCATCACTCGCCAGTCCGAGAGGGAGCATCTGCCCATTGATGCCAAGATCATGATCAGCCAGGCGCTGAAGGGACCGGTGCGCCGCATCGCCGCCGAGCACGTCATGGATTGCTATGTCATCTGGGACTTCGCCGAAAACAAGGACGGTGCGCAGCAATTCCTGATCGACTACATCGATGCGTTCCATGACGGCTTTATCGCGGGCCAGTTTTACAATTTTCCTTGCTTCCCCAGCACCGTGCCCAACCTCAAGCAGGAAATCTCCAATGATCCGCGGGCGACGCCCCCAGACAAATACAAAGTCCTCGGCAACGTTCTCGATTGGGCTACGAACGTGGGTTATCCCGGTTACGGTACCGCCGCCATCGACGAAGCTTTCAAAGCGTGGGTCATTCCCACCATGTTCGCCAAAGTGGCGCGCGGCGACGAAACGGCGGAGAATGCAGCCAAGGCGGCCGAAGACGAATACAAGCGTATCTTTGCCAGATGGAAATGACGGAACGGGGCGCCGATGGCTGTCGTTGAGACGCGGGATCTGACAAAGGTATTCAAAGAAGGACAGCTCGGAGCCGTCAACAACGTGAACCTGGAGACTCGCGAAGGCGAGTTTCTGGTTTTCCTTGGGCCCTCAGGCTCCGGCAAAACGACTCTCTTGCGGATGATCGCCGGGCTGGAAACGCCCACGTCCGGCGAAATCCTCCTCGGCGGCCAGGTCGTCAACGATCTCTCCCCGCGCGAGCGCCGCATCGCCATGGTCTTCCAGAGCTATGCGCTGTATCCGCACCTGTCGGTCTACAAGAACATTGCCTTTCCGCTGAAGGCCCAGAACGTAAAGAAAGAACTGCACAAGGAAAAGGTTGAATGGGCGGCGTCACTTCTCGGCATTGGGGCGCTCCTCGACCGGAAGCCCCGCGAGCTTTCCGGGGGTGAGAGGCAACGAGTGGCCCTAGCCCGGGCCATCGTCCGCGAACCGGCGGTCTTTCTTCTCGACGAACCCCTCTCCAACCTCGACGCCAAGCTCCGCGCCTCCGCGCGCGAGGAGCTTGAGCGCTTTCATCGCCGCGTGGGTACCACCACGATCTATGTCACGCACGATCAAGTGGAAGCCATGGCCATGGGCGACCGCGTCATGGTGCTCAACAAAGGCGTCGTTCGCCAGCTCGGCACTCCCACGGATGTCTATGACAATCCCGCCGACACTTTCGTGGCCACCTTTCTTGGCTCGCCGCCGATGAACCTCGCCGAGCTTGGCGACGTAATCGTCGGCTTCCGCCCGGAGCATTTCCGGCCGGCGCCCACGATATCCGATGCCGCGATTCCGTTTCGCTTCAAGGTAGAAAATATCGAGTACCTAGGTTCGGAGTGGATTGTTTCCGGCACACTAGTCGGTGGGAAGCTCGAAGGCAAGAAAGTGTTCTCGCGTCTGTCCTCCGCGCAGAATTTCCAACTGGGCGCCACGTATGACTTTGCCGTGCCGCAGAATCACCTGAAATTTTTCGACCGCTCTTCCGAAAAGCGAATCGAGCCGAGGGCCGTGTCATGGCAATAGCTCGCAACAAAATAAAGTCCATCGGCGCAGCGCAGAGCCCGTTGCTGGGCGCGGCCATGTTTTCACCAGCGGTTCTCTACATCTTGTTGCTTGTCGGCGGGCCCTTTTTCCTTGCCATCTTTTATGCTTTCAGCGACGCCCGCATCGGCAATGCCGAAATGCATTTCGTTGGCCTGGAAAACTTCCGCAGCATCCTGCAAAGCCCCAGTTTTCGCGTTGCCATCCGCAATTCCTTCATTTTCACGATCTGCTCTCAAATCGTCGTGATCGTCGGCGCCAATATTCTCGCCATATCCCTGGAAAAAACCTTCCGCGGCCGCGGCATTGTCCGTTTTCTGATTCTTCTGCCCTGGGTTGCGCCCATCGCCCTCGGCGCCATCGGATGGAAATGGATACTTGATTCGATCTACAGCGTGATCACCTGGGTCCTTGTGGCCGTGCACATTTACAAGCCCTTCAGCGCTCCCATGTGGCTCGGCGAGCCGCGTCTAGCCATCGCTTCGGTGCTCCTGGTGCATAGTTGGCGCCTGATGCCATTTTCCACGGTCATCTTGCTTGCGGGGCGCACAGCAATCCCCAAGGATATTCCGGAGGCTGCCGCAGTGGATGGCGCCGGCTTCTGGCGCACGCAGCTACAAATCGTCATTCCCATGATGCGGCCTATCATGAGCGTTGCCGTGCTCTTCGGCCTCATCTTCACCTTCACGGACATGACCGTCGTCTACATCCTTACCGCCGGCGGGCCGTTCGACTCCACGCAGACTCTGCCCTCGCTCGCTTTTGCGCTGGGCATTCAAGGCAGCGACCTCGCCGCGGGCGCCGCGATCTCGCTCTTCCTTGTGCCTTTGCTGGTGATCATTGCTTATTTCATGTTGCGCGTGGCTCATCGCGCCGAGGTGAACTGATGGCCCAGGGGATTTCGCGGCGCATCTGGGGCAAGATCGTCCACGTTCTCGTGCTGGCAACATTCACCATCCTGCTGGCTTTCCCTTTTTATTGGATGCTGATCACCAGCTTCAAGCAGAACGTGGATCTCTATACCATGGAGAACAACCCCTTCGTCTTTAATGCCAAGCCTACCCTGGATCATCTGAAGTTTCTTTTCACCGAAACCAGATTCGTCCGCTGGCTTGGCAACACCGCTTTTGTAGGCGTCGTCGTCGTTGCCATCACCCTGCTCCTAGCTGTGCCGGCAGCGTACTCACTGGCCAGGCTTTCCGGGCGGTGGGGAGAGCGCCTCGGCATCGGCATCTTTCTCACCTATCTGGTCCCGCCGACCTTGCTCTTCATTCCTCTTTCCAGGGTGGTGGCGTACCTCGGCCTGCAAGATTCCTTGTGGGCGCTAATTCTCGTTTACCCCAGCTTTACGGTTCCTTTTTCCATTTGGCTACTGATGGGATTTTTCAAATCTATACCCAAGGAATTGGAAGATGCCGCCATGGTGGACGGGCTAACGCGGTTCGGCGCTTTCGTCAAATTGGTGATTCCCATTTCCGTTTCGGGAATTCTCACTGTAGTGATTTTCACGTTTACCCTCGTGACCCAGGAATTTGTCTATGCCTTGACCTTCATCTCTTCGGAATCGAATCAGATGATCGGGACGGGTATTCCCATCTTTTTGGTTCGCGGAGATGTGTACTACTGGGGAGCGCTGATGGCCGCCTGCCTGATCGCTAGTCTTCCCATCGCGTTCATGTACAACCTGTTTCTTGACCGTTTTATTGCCGGCTTCACTGTCGGCGCCGTCAAATAGCGATCACTCCCCAGATTCACTCATCGCGGCGCGGCAATCGTGTACGCGAGGACGATTTGGGTCAGCCGATATTGGTACTTGGCATCGGTGTCGGCGATGTCGGCCTCGGTTTTCTGGAGTTCGGCCTGGCTGAACTCGACGATGGAGCCGAGACCGAGGTTGTAGCGGGACTGCGCGAGGTCGAGAGAAAGAGAAGCTTGCTCACGGAGTTGCTGGGTGACGGAAAGACGCTCGAAGGCGCGAGCAGTATCTTGCCAGGAGGTGCGGACGTCACGGGCAAGGTTGTTGCGAAGGTCGGAGAGTTTCTGGCGATTGAGCTCGGTTTGCAGATCGGCGGCTTTGGCGCGCGCGTTGAAGAGAAAACCATTGAAGACGGGGATATTGATGTTGACGCCGACGGCGCCGTACCAATTGGGGATGTGGTCGTCGCGAACGGGAGCTTCGCCGACGACGCCAAGCGCGCTGACAGTTGGGCGCCAGAGGTCGTGTTCGGCATTGCCAAATTTTTGCGCGGCCTGGACTTGGTCCTGAAGGGCGAGAACCTCCGGGCGCTGCTGGAGGGCTTGCTGGATGAGCGGGGTGACATCGGGCGCGGGAGCGGCGATGGGGACTTGTTCCTCGACCAACTGGAAATCCTGTTCATCGGGATAGCCTAGAATCGCGGAAAGTCCGGCGAGCGACGCCTGATAGTTATTGCGCGCTTCGAGGAGCAGGAGTTTTCCGCGAGCGAGATCCACGCGAGCGAAACTGAGGTCGAGATCGGACTTCAGCTTGGCATCAGTGAGGGCCTTGATCTTGTCGACGAAAAGTTGACGCGAGTCGACGGTTTGTTGCGCGACGACAACGAGAGCTTTTGTTTCGAGGACATTGTAAAAAGCTTGATCGACCGCAAGGGTGATTTGGGCAGTAGTAGCCGCGGCGTTTTGGTCCTCGGCTTTGGCCTGAGATTGGGAGCTGGAGAGCAGATTCGTGGAGCGGCCAAAGTCGGTGATCAATTGGCCGACGGTGGCGCCGGCAGCGGCGCGCGGGAAAAGGATGGGATTGTTCAGGGCACCGGCGGAGACGCGGCTGCCAGGATTGGAGTCCACCGCGGTGACACTGAGGTAGGCATTGGGGAGCAGCGCCGAGCGAGCCTCCCGGACATATTGGTGCGCGACCAGGGCGCGCAGTTTTCCAATCGTGATTTGTGGATTGTTTTTCAGGGCGAGGGCTTCGGCTTGGGCGAGAGTCAGTTCCCTGCCGGTGGAAGCGGGCCGAACGGAAGACGGAGGAGCCGCCTGGTTCGTGGGCATCTGCGCAAGAAGCGGCCCGCAGAACAAAATGGAAAGTACGCCGGAAGCAAGAATAGTACGCATCACGCTTGGGCCTCCTGGGGATGGCCTTCTTTCCCGCGGTGCACGATGAGGTAGGCCGCGGGGACGAGGTAGACCGTCACAACGACAGAAACAAGCAAGCCACCGATGATGGCGCGAGCCAGCGGGGCATATTGTTCGCTGCCAGGCTCGGTGCCTAGAGCCATGGGGATCAAGCCGAGAAGGGTTGCAAGCGAAGTCATCAAGATGGGGCGAAGACGCAATCGAGCGGCGGTGGAAACGGCTTCCTTCAGCAGTTTGCCATCGTGGTGGAGATGGCGGGCGAATTCTACGATCAAGATGCTATTGGAGACGACGATGCCAACCATCATGACCAGTCCCATGAGGGACATGACGTTCAAGGTGGTGCCGGTGGCGAGCAAGAACAGGAGCACGCCGGCGAGGCCCGGAGGTATGGCCAAGAGGATGATGAAGGGATCTTTCCAAGAAGCGAACTGTGCGACCAAGACGAGGTAGACAAGTACGACGGAGAGGATCAAGCCGATTCCGAAGCTCTTGAAGGATGCACGCATGCCCTGTACCGAGCCACGAAGGTTGACGCGAACGCCTTCCGGCAATTGCATGTCCTTGATAATTTTATCCACTTGAGAAGTCAGCCGGCCGAGGTCCTCGCTTTTCGGAGACACGTAGACGTCGATTACGCGAAACAACTGGTAGTGGTCCACTTCGGTGGGGGACGGAATGGTGCTGACTTTGACGACGCTGTCGAGCGAGGTGGGTTCAGTGCTTTTTATGCCGCGCAGGGGAATCTGTTTCAGATCGCTCATGGTCTTGACCTGGCCTTCGGGATACTGGACGGTGAGCATGTAGGGATTGCCGCTGTTCGGATCGATCCAGTAATTGGGGGCGATCATGCCGTTGGAAGTGAGGGCGGTGATGACATTGTCCACGATCTCCTTTTGCGAGAGACCCAAGAGACTGGCTTTGCCGCGGTCCACGTCGAGCTGCAAGGCGGGATAATCGATGTCCTGGGGTATAAGCACGTCGCTGACGCTGCCAAGTTCGCGAACGGGCGCGGCGATTTTAGCCGCGGTGGCGTAAACGCTCGCGAGATTGTTACCGCTGACTTGTATGTCGATGGGCGCGGGCAAGCCGAGATTAATCACCGCATCGACTAGCCCGCCGGACTGAAAGTAAGTACTGAGCTGAGGGAGTTGCCGGCTGAGCTGCTGTCGCACGCGGCGCATGTACTCGTAGCTTCCGAGCTTGTGGCCCTCCTTGAGGCTCACCTGCACGAAAGCGGTGTGCGGCGCGGAGTTGGGGGTGTAAATCGCGGAAAAATCCGTGGTGATACCGATGTTGGAGACGATAATTTGGAGTTCGTTGTCCGGGACCACCTCGTGGATGATCTGCTCGACCTGTTTCACATAGTTTTCGGTTAACTCGACGCGGGTACCGGAGGGAGCTTTCAGGTTGATCACGAACTGGCCGGGATCGGTTCTAGGGAAGAAGGAGACCCCGAGGAAAGGAAAGAGAGAAAGGGATAGCAGGGAGACGCCGGCGAGGCCAACAACGGTGTTGGCCGGTTTCAAAAGCGAGGTTGCTAAGGTGCGGTCGTATTTCTGGACCATCCTCTCGAAGTACAGGTTGAACCTCTTGACGATCCAATTGTGACGCAAGGTAGCGTCTTCCCCCACTTCTTCATCCGCCTCATTCTTTTTGATGAGCTTCGCACAATAGAGCGGCACGACGGTCATGGCGACAAAATAGGAAGCGAAGAGGGAAAGAATGACGGCCGAAGCGAGAGCCATGAAAAGGAAACGGCTGACGCCGTAGAGAAATACTACGGGAAAGAAAACGATGGCGGTGGTGATGGTGGCGGCCAGCACGGCCAGAGCGACTTCCTGTCCGCCCTTATCCGCGGCGACCTCCGGAGATTCTCCCATCTCGAGATGGCGGAAGATATTTTCGAGGACGATGACGGAATTGTCGATCAAACGCGAGAAAGCCAGCGCGAGTCCTCCCAACACCATGGTGTTCACGGTGCCGCCGCCGGCACTGATAGCAAGAAACGCAGCAAGCGCGGAGAGTGGGATCGAGAGGAAAACGGCGAGGGTGGCGCGCAGACTGCCGAGGAAAAGAAGAACCATCACACCGGTCAGGATCAGTCCGATAGAGCCCTCGCGGAGCAGATTGGAGATGGCCGTTTTGACAAAGAGGGACTGGTCAAAGACGACGCGAGTGACTAACTGCTTGGGAATATCGACGAGGTGACGGAGGGCATCCTTGATGCCGTCGACTACAGCGATGGTATTGGTGTCGCCGCCTTGTTTGAGGATGGGGAGGTAAACCGAAGCCTGGCCGTCGACGCGGACGATGTTGGTCTGAATAGCGTTAGCGTCGACGGCTTGGCCGATATCGCCAACGAGCACGGAAGATTGACCTACCGTTTTCAGCGGCATGCTGTTGATGAATTTGGCGGTAGGAGCCTGGCTGTTGGAGTACAGGTTGTAATCGACCGGCCCGATCTTGACGTCGCCCGCGGGAAGGATAAGGTTGCTTTCGTTCACCGTGCGCACCACGTCCATGGGGCTCAACTGGTTCGCCTGGAGCTTGAGCGGATCGACGTAGACCATGATCTGGCGATACTTTCCGCCGAAGGGCTGCGGAACGGAAGCGCCGGGCACGTTAGCGATCTGATTTCGCACCGTGTAGCGGCCCAAGTCCTGGAGATCGGTTTCGTTCAATCCCTGGCCTTTGAGGGTGATGAGGCAGACGGGCAAGCTGGAGGCGTCAAACTTCAGTACCACCGGCGGGAGCGTGCCGGGGGGAAGGCGGCGGAGGTCGGCCATGGCGAGGTTGGAAACGGTGCTGAGGTCGGCATCCGCGTTCGTGCCCGGCTGGAAATAGATCTTGATGAGGCTGACGCCGGGAAGCGAGCGCGACTCGATGTGATCCACGCCGCTGGCGAGGGTGAAAAACCGCTCGAAGGGATTAGTGATGTTGGTTTCGATCTGCTGCGGGGGCATGCCGGAATAAAAAGTAGCGACGACGACGACGGGAATGTTTATGGGAGGAAAGAGGTCAACGGGCATGCGCACGAGGGTTACGGTGCCGACGATGGCTACGACGAGACACGCGACGATGATGAAAAAGGGATACTTGATTGAGAAGCGGGACATTACTTTACTCCCCCTGTTTTTGAGGAGTCTGAGGCGATTTCCTTGGGTTGAATCTTTTGTCCGCCGCGGAACTGGCTGCGGTTGCCGATGACCACGCGATCTTTGTCCGTCAGGCCGGAGAGCACCTCGACGCGAACACTGTCTTCCAGTCCCAATTTCACGTGGCGTTCCTCGATGATGTTCTGAAGGTTGACGGCCAGCACGGTGGCATCTTCGCCATCGCGCGTAACCGACTCGAGCGGAACGGTGAGTGCATCTTTTTTCTCGCGAAGAGAAATCTGCGTTTCCGCGTACATGCCGGGAATCAGGCGGCCGTCACGATTGTCAAAATCGATTTCCGTCTCCATGGTGCGGGTCTGGCGTTCCAGGGAATCCGCGAAGCGCGACACCTTTCCGACGAAATCCTGATTGAGGGCTTGCACATGGGCTTGTACAGGGTCACCCAGGTGAATTTGCGCGGCAACGGATTCGGGAATGGGGAGAACAAGGCGCAGCTTGGAAATTTCAGCCAGCCGAACCACCGGCACGGATTGCGCGCTGCTGGAAGTGCCGGCGGCGATGAGCGCCCCGGTGTCGGCAAAACGCGCGGTAACCACGCCGGAGAAGGGCGCCACGATGCGCGAATAATCCGAGAGGGCGGCGTACTGCTTCTGATTCGCTTCTGCTACTTGAAGCTGCTGCTGCGCGGACGATAGAGCGGCGCTCGAACTGGAGACCTGGGCCTGCGATTCGAGATCCTTTGCTTGTGAATCGTCAATCTCCTGCTGCGCGACCAAGCCGGCGCGCGCCTCAGCGGCTTGTTTCAAGCGCGTGTAAGCGGAGTGAGCGGCGGAGGACGCCGATTGAGCGCGCGCCAAGTCTCCTTCCGCCCGCCGGATTTCTTCCTTGGAGCGCCGTACGGCGGCGTCCGCGCCCGCCAGTTCCGCGGCCAGTTCGGGGATCTCCAGGACCGCGAGCGTCTGGCCGGTCTTCACATGGTCACCGACATCGACATAAATTTTCTTGATGTAGCCGGCGACTTTGGCGTGAACATCGACATCCTGAAACGGCTTGAATTCGCCAGCGATGGTCAGCGTGGTCCTCACGCTGTGGCGCTCGGCGCGCGCGACTGCCGCGACGCTTTCCGCGGAAGTGGACAGCGAATGATTCTGGTCATCCGCTTCGGCGGGCCCGCGTGCGATCCAGCGCCATGCCAAGGTGACGATCACCACGAGAACGGCAGCAGCAATCCATAGCCTTTTTTGCGTCATAACCTGTATCCGAGGCAGGCTGCGGGCCCCCGCAAAGTTTGCGTTGGCGGGTTCCAGACACCTGCAGAATTTTCTAAAGGGCCTGACCAACGATGGCGATGCCGGTTCAGCCGGCAACGCAGACTATTCTGTTCAGCGGAGACGAAAACCGTTTAGAGAGCAGGCGGCGGCCGGAACCACAGGCTCGAGCCGAAAAACTGCTGCGAAGGAGAAACTACTTGTGGAAAAAGCGCGACGGCATGAGAGGAGGTTTCCGAAAACGATGCGAGTGCCTCGACAGCGGCAGTCGCATGTGTTGAAAGCGGGTCTTGCCCCTCCGCAGGCGAGAAGTGCTGCAACTCCGAAGAACCCACCGTGGCGCGATTAGATGCGGGATGACGAACATTCAAGCCATTGGTCGAAAACGGCGCAGCCAAGAAAGGGTTGTAAAGCAGGAAAAGGGCGAGACAGAAAGAAACCCAGGAGTGCCTAAGCGGCACGGCGCGGCGCTCCGGAGAAGGAGTGAACGGATTCATCTGGACTCTCTCTTAGGACGATAGTAGGACTGCGTGCCGGGGTCAAGAGGATGCCTGGAGAGTGTTGCAGAATTCGAGGAGGGAGGAGATGGGGACCGGAGCCAGGGGTGCACCGGTCCCCGAGGTGGGACTGCAGGTGAAGATCAAGCGCGCTCAGTTTCGCAGGCCGGGGTCACATGCGAATCAAGGACATGTGAATTTTCCGTGATGGCGGAATCCCCGGCAGAGATTGTTTCGGTCTGGCCGGCCTGCTCGGGGCGGACAGCAAGGCCGCGGCCGTGGCGGACGTCGAGACCACGGACCCAGAAAATGATGTCCTCGGCAATGTTCGTAGCATGGTCCGCGATGCGTTCGAGATGGCGTGTGGCCAGAATGAATTGCAGGCCCGGGCTCACGAGCGTGGGCTCTTTGGTCATGCGCTGCAGGAGCTGTTCGAAAATGCGATCGCGGTATTGATCGACAACGTCGTCGCTTTCGAGAACCTGGGTGGCCATTTCGACATTGCGGAAAATGAGTGCGCCGAGACTCTTGCTGACCATGGCGCGCACAGCGGAAGCCATGGGCGCCAACTCTTCGGGGACTTGCGCACCCTGCATTTCACGCAGGGAAACGACGCGCTCGGCGAGATTCACGGCGATGTCGCCAATGCGCTCGAGGTCGTTGGTGATTTTCAAGGCCGCGACGATGAGGCGCATCTCGTCGTCACTGAAGGAACCCCGGCGAAGCAAACGGATGGCGTGTTCATCGATGACAATTTCCATTTCGTTGATGCGCGGTTCGAGGAGAAAGACTTCGCTGGGGAGTGCCGAGGTGCGGGTACTTTCCAAGCTCACGATGGCGTCGAGCGCGCGGTTCATGGCGCCTTCGACGGTGCGCGCCATGGAAACGAGATAGTTCACCAGCGTGTCATAGAGCACGGCTTCCGTTAGTCCGGCGGTGCTGGCCATTAGTCCCCTTTCGGAGCGCAGGGCGGGAGGGCACACCCTTGCTCGTAAGCAAAATGTTGCCTTGGAAATAGTTACAGTTTGTTCACAAGAATGTGAAAATGCAGAAAACAACGGGAGTTAAGGGCGCGAGGAACTTTCGCTATTATCTCGCCGTTGGGCTAGCGGCCGGGGCGACCACCGTTGCGCTCCGGGTCGAAAATGGGAACGGTGAAATGGAACCGGGAACCCTGGCCCACTTCGCTCTCGACCCAGATGCGGCCGCCGTGAACCTCGACAAGATGCTTGGAAATGGAGAGACCCAGGCCGGTGCCGCCGACTTCGCGGGAGCGGGCGACGTCGACGCGGTAGAAGCGCTCGAAGATGCGGGACTGGTCGGCGCGGGGGATGCCGATGCCGGTGTCGAAGACCGTGACGGTCACTTCGTCGCCGTCGGCGGAAGCACTGACGGTAATCTGGCCGCCGGCGGGAGTGTATTGCATGGCATTGTCGAGGAGATTTTGCAGCACTTCCGCAAGACGGCGGCGGTCGGCGGCGATATCCGGAATGGGCTCTTGCAGGTTTACGGAGATGCGCAGATTTTTTTCGGCGGCAGGGCGCTGCGTCGTTTCAATACAACTTTCGACAAATTGGGAGACGCTCAGGCGGCGAATCTCCAGTTCCAGGCGGTCGGCGTCCATTTTGGAAAGCTTGAGCAAGTCGTCGGTGAGCCGCGCGAGGCGGCGGGAGTGCTCGAGAATGATCTCGAGGAAGCGGAGGCGATTTTGCGGGTCGTCGATGGCGCCGGCGAGAAGCGTTTCCGCAAAACCCTGAATGGCAGTGAGCGGCGTTTTGAATTCGTGCGAAACGTTGGCGACGAAATCGCGGCGGACGCGCTCGAGTTTGCGCAACTCGGTGATGTCGTGCAACACGATG
>Ga0210408_10000231_pt1 | contig 78887 bp, 75 predicted proteins | sample IncBWH4MmetaG_FD_155471 | JGI IMG/M metagenome (GOLD analysis project Ga0210408, IMG submission 155471) | Forest soil microbial communities from Barre Woods Harvard Forest LTER site, Petersham, Massachusetts, United States - Inc-BW-H-4-M | ecosystem: Environmental > Terrestrial > Soil >...
ACGGTCCCTTTGCCGAGATTGCTGGCCAAATGGAGTTTACCGCCGTGTTCGCGCACGATGCCGAGGACAATGGCAAGGCCGAGGCCGGTGCCGACACCCGCTGGCTTGGTAGTGAAGAACGGATCGAATATGCGCGCTTGAATGCCCTGCGGAATTCCGGGGCCGTCGTCGCTGACCTCTAGGAGCACGCGTTTTTCCCCGACGCGCAGCGTCTTCACGCGGATAGTGCCCCCTTTTCCTTGCTCCTCGATGGCTTGGCGGGCATTGCCGATAAGATTCATGAGCACTTGCTGGAGCTGTCCGGCGTCGCCGAGCACGAACGGGAGCACGGGCTCGAGATCAAGCTCGACGCGGATATTGTCAGGAACGGGATTAAAGCGCTGCAGCTCCAGTGTCCTGGAGACGACCTGGTTGAGTGCGACACGGCGACGCTCGGTGCGCGAATCCCGGGCGGAAAGCAAGAGTTGGCGCAGAATAGCGCTGGCCCGCTCGGCCTCCTGAAAGATTTGGCGGGCCTCGTGAGAATCACCCAGGCGATCAGGGCGCAAGAGGAGGCGCTGAGCGTAGCCAAGAATGCTGGTGAGGGGATTGCTCAGCTCGTGAGCGATGCCGGTGACCATTTGGCCGAGCTCGGCGAGTTTTTCGGTCTGGAGCAACTTAGATTGAAAGACGCGCTGCGCGGTGACGTCACGATATACTTCGACACGACCGATGAGCGCGCCGTTGTTATCGAGGATGGGTCGCGCGACGCGCTCCAGAAGACGGGGAACCGGGCGGATTAGATGCAGCTCTTCACGGAGTGCCGCTTGCGTAATGTCGAACTTATGCCACTTATCGGCGAAACTATCGGTATCGGCAGTCCGCGCCCCGATTGAGGTGACAAGATCGTTACGCGTCTTGATGCTTGCGAGTTCTTCGGGAGCTAATCCGATGATTTGGGCGAAGCGCGTGTTCAGCGCGCGAATCTCTTGCTGCGCTCCGAAGAGCACCACGCCTTCTTCGAGCCATTCAATAACATTCTGAACCTCGGCAATCGGGTGGTCTGTCCCGCCCTGTTGGTGGCCCTCAGACTTTTCGAGCGCCGCGACGATTTCCTTATGATGCAACTGCAGCTCGGCGGCCTCTTGGCTACGTTTCAGCTGCAACAGTGCCGGACCAGCCAGAGCAGCGCTAAGTTCTAGTTGTTCCAGTGCGTCCAGCGAGGCATGACCGCGACGAACGCCAGCAATCAGCGCGCCAAGTGTTTCACCGGCAGCTTCTACGGGCCAGGCAACCACGCGCGCGACTTCTCCCGAGGGCGAAGCACTTCGGGGTTCACTGCCGGTGACGCCATGAGATTCAAGGGCCCGGCGCCAGACGTCAGCCAACTCCTCACTCTCGAGCGTGCGAATCCAATCGGCGGCACCGCTCTGCCAGGCAAACCGGATTCTACGTGCGGGCTGGTGAGTAGAAGCCTTCCCTGTTTTCGGCGGCTCGACCAGGCAACCAATCGCGGCGAAAACCGTAGTGGGCTCGCTTTCGTGAACTTCCTTATGAGTACAGTAATTCACGATGCCGGCCAGAATATCGCTCGGCGATTCTGAACCGGCCACGGCAGCGAGCGTGCGACGGGAGTTATGATGGCGCTTGCGCGCCAGACGGCGCTCATCTTCGAGTTCCATAGCCAGAGCTAATTCGGCCGCGACGGACTTGAGCAGCGCTCGAGGCAGATGTGCCTGCTTCTTTCGAGAGCCGGCAAGCAGCACACCGCTCAGCTGTGAGTGAACTTGCAGCGGAACCCAGAGTACCCGCCGCATCTCGATCAACGCACCAATCATGGGACGGCCGGGTGAATCATCAACGTCCTGCTCGACGGCCTGCATGTTCACGAGTAACTCCACCGGCAGAGGGGACTGCGGAGATAGCCTGGACCACTCCGCGGGCGTAGCCTCTCCATCTTTCTCCGCCACGATCCCGCGGAAGCTACCGCGCTCGCCAGAGTTCGCGACCTCACCGTCGCAAGCATTAATCCAAACACCGGCTCGGTCTACCTGGCCGCTCGCCAGCAGCATCCCAATGGCTTCTTTCAGCAGGTCTTGCCGCACCCTCCCTTCGAGAGCAGCGCGCGCCACTCCTAGAACCTCCGTTGGCGGTTCCTGCGCATTTCTCCAAACCCACATCAGCGTTTTACTCCCGCGCAGTGGCGCGAAGTGTCCCTTTGTACCCTGCGGCGAGCGAACACTTCCTATTCGTGGATATTGCACAGAAAGGCCCAAAGGAATTGGCTATATGGTTTAGAATGTGTAGGTTACGCGGAACGGGTTGGGGCGGGGTATCCCATGTCGAGACTCGCCGATGATTCGAGTCCCGAACTGAGAAAGGGCCTAACGTAAAGGGAGATAATGAGGAGCTTCTTCCATGCGATTCTGTTGAAAGAATACGCGACGGTCGTTTCCGACTAGGCGGTCGCGGTTCGCCCTTCTCCTTCCAGGTGGTATTGCTTGAGTTTTCGGTACAGAGTCGTTTTGCCAATGCCCAAAATGCGCGCTGCGGCTAGTTTGTCGCCTGCGGTTTCGCGCAAGGTACGCAGGATGGCGCGACGCTCGAGTTCTTCAAGAGGAAGAAGTTCGTTCCTTTCCGGGACACGCTCTGTTGTTGGATATTGCAGATTGCTTGGCAAATCCGCCGCGTGGAGGATAGGACCGGAACCCAGGGCCACTGCGCGTTCGATCGCGTTCTCTAATTCGCGCACGTTTCCCGGCCAGTCGTACGCAATCAGCTGGCGCATGGCGTCTTCAGAGATCGTTCGTGAGGTCTGCTGAGAGGTCGAGAATTTCTCCAAGAATGACATGACTAGCAGCGGGATGTCACTCTTGCGTTCGCGTAACGGCGGCAACTTAATCTGCACCACGTTGAGACGGAAATAAAGATCCTGGCGGAAGGTCCCGGCCTTGATGGCTGAATCGAGATCCCGATTGGTCGCGGCGATGATGCGCACATCAATGCGGCGCCGTTCCGTTGAGCCGACTGGCTTCACTTCGCGCTCCTGCAGGGCGCGAAGCAACTTGGCTTGCAGGTCCACTGGCATGTCACCGATCTCGTCAAGAAACAGCGTGCCACCGTTTGCTGCTTCCAATAAGCCTTGCTTGCCATGCAGGGCGCCGGTGAACGCGCCTTTCACATAGCCAAAGAGCTCGGACTCAATCAGCGTAGGAACTAGAGAGGAACAATCGACTGGGACGAAAGGCCGGGCTTTGCGCGGGCCGGAAAAATGCATACTCTTGGCCACCAACTCCTTGCCCGTGCCGCTCTCCCCCAAAATCAGGACCGGATATTCGTGAAGCGTTACTTTCTGGACGATTTTGTAAACACGCTGCATGCGTTCGGAAACACCGATGAGCCCACCGAAACCGGGGCGCGTCCGCAACTGCTCACGCAATAGGTGATTTTCCTGCTGCAATTCAACGGCGCGCGCCGCGCGCTCCAGCCGGGAGCGGAGCTCCTCGATGCGAAACGGTTTGGTCACATAGTCCACGGCGCCCAAGCGTGTCGCGGCGACCGCGGAATCAATCGTTCCGTACTGTGTTAGCACGATGACGGGGAGCGTGGGGCTGGTGTCGTGAACGCGCTTGAGCAGATCCAGCCCGCTGGTTTGCTGCAACATCAGGTCCGTCAGCACGATATCAACCGCGGAGTTCTCCAACACCTCCAGAGCCTCTTCTGCGGTGGCAACAGGAATGGCCTTCATGCCCGCCTGTCGCGCAACCTCGGCACAAGCGTCGCGGATGGAGGGCTCATCATCGACGATCAGGATGCTCATGGTGACAGCGTCGCGCGGGACTGCCGCTTCGTCGCTCAAGCGTGAACCTGGGGATTCCATGGCTTACCTCGGAGCGCTATTCTTCCCAAATCAGGAACTGGTATTTCCAACTGATTAAACTAACAATTTATGGTAATAAACAGTATACACGGAAGAGCGAGGGCAGGCAAGTATCAATTCGGTACTTACTGGCATGGCTAAAGTTCCAAAACGGAACGGATGGCAGGGAGGAAATCACAACTCGTCATGCCCGGCTACGCTAAGAAAAAAATGGACCTAGGGATGATTGGTTGCCACAGATATCAAAATCGATGCGTCCGGGTTTCGGACGAACGCACCACTGCGCCCGCTGCGATCGGGCGCAGTGTTTGCGACTGCCGTTGAAATGCTGGATCGCTTACTGTGCCGAGCCGGGGTTCTGCGTTGCCGCGCTTTGCCCGCTGTCCGCGCTGAAGATGGTGACTTCCACGCGGCGATTCTTCTGCCGGTCGTCCCGTGTTTTCTCATCGTTGACTGGTTTGTCTTTGCCCAGTCCCACGATTTGGACGCGATACACGGGGATATTGTGCTGCCCTACGAGGTAGGTTTGTACCGCCTCGGCACGCCGACGGCTGAGCTCGAGGTTGTATTCGGGAGTTCCCGTCTTGTCCGTGAAACCTTGAATGGCCACGAAATAGCGCTTCATGCTGCCCATCTTATTGCTGCCCAATTGATCGAGTTGCTGTTTGGCTTCATCGGTCAATTTCGCGGAATTAAATTTGAAGAGCACGACGACATCACCGGCGGGCTTGTAATCGTCGATATTCGCAATGCGCTCGTTGAGTTCGCTGTGGAACTGATTGGTGAGATCCGACTTCACCTGGTCAGTTTTCTTGGAGGCAGCGTCCGCACGGCCGAGAGCGTCGCCCGCACGAGCGTCAGCGGAATCCGCCTTTTCGGCGGCCGCGCTGATCTTGGGCTCGTCACTCTCCAATTGCTTCTGTGTGTTCTGCGCCTGCTTTTCAACTTCGTTGACCTTCGCGGTGATGGGATCTGTTTGCTTGGCGACGTATTTCTTCGTCGCGCAGCCTCCCAATAACAGCACCACGCTGGCCATGATGGTTGCTTCGATGACCCGCTTCATGGGTATCCTCCATTCGAATTTGAGCTGGTTTCCCGTTGGTACAGTCGATTTATTCTGGGCCGGGCAGAAGCGGGCTGGACACTTCGCGGAATTACCTGGCGCGGGGGCAAGGCCACCGGAACCATTGAGTCAAATCTTACTGTAAACCCGCGTAACTTACCACTACCGATCTTCAAGTTTCAGCTCGTTGCCGACGCCCAAACCTTAAAACCCAGTCCGGTATCCTACACCTTTTTCTACAGGTTTTCGCGGACATCCATTGGGTCCACCTAAGTTCACGATTTCGGCTTGGCCTAACGACGTGAGATCGATGGAATAGGGTGGCTGTCGCGTCGACGGTGCCTCCTAGCGCAGACATTAACCGAGTCGAAGACGGCGGCCACGCTTGCGTCTCTTGAGTACGGTCCTGGCACCTTACCTGTACCTGCCGCTCGCGCCCGACCCGCGTCTCTTTCAGAATCCGCACCCGCAGAAGTTCGCGAGGTTAGCTCCTTTTCCTTCGCCGCAGTTTTTGCCCAGTGATGAATCGAACACCGGCGCCTTTTTTGACTCCCGTCCCAAAATGGAACTGGCGCTACTCTTCTTTCGTAGGAACCTCCGCGTGGAAGATACCATCCCCTCACCGCCTCCCCCGAAAACGGACCAGCGCCGAGGCAGCCGTTTTCCCGTAATCGTGCCCGTGCAGGCCAAATGGCAAGAGGCCAGCGGGCGCATCGTCATCGAAAATGCTCAAGCCCGCGAAGTGAACATGCAGGGCGGCCTGCTGGACATGAAAACGTTTCCCAGCGTGGGCAGCCAGCTGGAACTGACCAATCTTCTGTCCGGGGAAACTTATCGAGCCCGCGTAGTCGCCATCCGCCGTAAAGATGGACACGTGCTGGGGGTCGCGGTCGAACTACTGATCCCAAGCGACACATTTTGGGGCGTAAATTTTCAGCTAAAGAAAACCAGCGCCGAGCTACTGCAACTGGAGCAATCGATGCGCACCGGCGGCATCGACCAGCGCATTCTTATGGATTTCCGCGACGCCGTGGATCACGTTCGCAAAACCGCGTGGGCCGTGCAGGAGTGGCAGGAGCGCCAGATCACGCATCACGATACGCACACGCTGCTCCCGCTGCTCACCAGCGAGCGCATCCGGCGTGCCGCGCAGTTGGGGAACGCCATCGTTGCGGACCTCACGACTCACGAGGTGACACGGGAAACACCTGGCGTGGATCAACTGTTTAACGCTGTGCAGCGCATGCACCAACTTCTGGCGGAACTCCTTCAAAATTCATAACGTGAGACCAGAGGCCGAAGCTCCTTAGGACAGCTCGCTCAATCCAACATCTTTTCAGTGGTTTTCGGCGAGGTGCCGAGCGACTTAATAAAGCTAACGAGCTGCCACCTCTGCGGCTCGGGCAGTTTTGACCAGACAGGCATGCCGCGGCGCACCACGCCGTTCGTGAGAATCCAAAAAATAGCTCCCGGTGGCGCGTTCTGCACTTCCTCGACGCGGAGGCCAGGGGCTTTTTTTGTGCCCTGACCGCCGCTACCGTGGCACTCCACGCAATGCTGCTCGAACAAGTTCTGCCCTGCGGCGACCGCATTGAGATCGTTCTCCATCGGATTGCGCTTGGCCTTGGCTTTGTCCGGGACCTTGGCTAGTTCGGTGTAGACAAGTGCGTCTGCTTTATAATTAGGAGCAACGGGTTTCTCGCTTTGGCCCAAAATATGAGAGGGCCCGAGAAGGACACCCACTATCGTTAGCACGATTACGAACTCCTTCATTGGTGGCCTCTGAACAGGCGATTCACTGCTGCGCCGAAACCGGTAATTTCCCTGGAAACACTCCAGCGTAGAAGGAAAGCGTGACTGTTATTGTTCAAACCAAAACCGGGGGAGAGACGCAGCGTCCAGCCAGATGGCAGATTCCAGTCTACGACCGGAGCGACATAGTGCGAAGTGTTGCTTAAGCCGAAACTATGGCGATCGCCAAGTCCGCCAAACATCTCGACCCCAGCAATGAAGTTTTCACGGCAGAATGAGCAGCGCTTTGCGGAAGCCTTGAGTGCAAGAGGACGGCTGGCACCAAGGGCGTATCCGAACTCCCAAGGATTGTTTGAGAGATTTTTGGAAGCGATGATGTTTTCCGCGAAGTTCCAACCCTTCACAGTACTTGAAAGGATGAGTTTGAACTCGAGTTCATGGTTGTGCTCCTTACGGGCTTCGGCATTGGGCACCAGGAAATCCAACTCAACGTCGTGACCCTCGACCTCCTTCAGGATTTTGTCTGCGCCGCTTTTCCTTTCGTACTCAAAATAGAGAACTGGATTGATGAAGTGTTCGCGTTTGAGCGGACGGATGCGGTTCTCGAAACGTAGGCCCGTAAATACGGTACTGTCCTGAAACGTAGTTTGCCCGTCCAGATACAACTCGGTGGTCCACCAAGCGGTAGCCCCATACTCAAATTCAGCCCAAAAGGCGTGGAAATCGTTGCCGCCGCGCTGTGTACCAAACGTGGAAAAGTATTCGACCTCCAAGTTGCCCGGCTCTTCCAGATAGTGATCATATGTAACGATGTAGGGGCTTTCCTGAGCGTGGCCGGCATCGCAAAGGGCCAACAACAGTAGGAAGCAAGCTGCGGAAAACGCCAAATGAAGTCGAAACGTCAAATCCTATCCTCTTGCAACTTAGTTGCAACTAGCTAAATAAGACTAACTCAGTCCTATATCTTTTCCAAACGGGTTTGGATGACCTACTTCGAGGGTTATTTGCTGACGGCGGGGGGCTTTCTAATCGCGGGCGTCGTTGATACTGAGGCTCCCGTGCTGGGGCCCTGTAGATTAGGCTCCAAAAGGCCTTTCACGCATTCGAGGAGTTTACCAATACCATCCGCTTTGGATACGACGGCCTTGGCCCCCACGGCGGTGGCCAAGGACAACCCCAACATTTCACTGTACATCGTGTATAGAACGATCGGTAGATCCGGCATTGACCCAGCAAGTACAGACGCAACCTCTACGCCATTGAGCATCGGCATCGCGACATCAAGCAAAATCAGGTCTGGCTTCAATTCCAAGGCTTTGGATACCGCCTCAGCACCGTTGGCGGCCTCCCCGCAGATCTCGTAGTCGGTTCGCGCTTCAAACATGGCTCGCAGTACCTGGCGAACTTCTTCGCCGTCATCTGCGATTAGAATGCGCTTGCCCACTGCCCGTACCCTCCCCGGTCGCAGGGCAGACGGTAGCACCAACGCCAGTGAACGCCCATACCAACGTTTCCGTAGGGTAAACAACTGAGGCAGGGTGGTCTGCAAATCGGGTACAATGCCGCCGTTCAACCCAAAACGCTTGTTTACCCGTCGGGACTTTGCCGTCGATATGCGAAATAACCGACCTCAACCTTGCAAGTGCAGCCATCCCAAGAGCATTCATGCACGCATGTATTTCAAGATGAAGCCTGCTAAGTTGCCCAGAGTCTGCAACTTCCCAGGATGCAAATGCGCCAGCTACCGGCCTACCCCACCCTCTGCTCGAGCGACCGCACAAACAACCTAGCGTGCGAGCAAAGCTCAGGCCACAAGTCGCTCAAAAGGCGGTGCGGTCCGGGACGTGGCTGAGGTATGATAGAGTCTTCGGAATCCATTCATTAGGATGATGATGCAGACAGAAAATGGAAAGATCTTGCTGAGAGTGCGTCCTCGAGGCTTCTGTGCCGGGGTCGTGCGCGCGGTGGATATTGTCGAATTGGCCTTGGAGGCTTATGGCGCTCCGGTCTATGTGCACCATGAAATCGTGCACAACACTTATGTCGTGGAGCAGCTGCGCCGGCGTGGCGCGATTTTCGTAGAGTCCATTGAAGACGTTCCTCATGGTGGCGTGCTCGTCTTCAGCGCTCATGGTGTGCCACCCACAGTGCGCCAGGAAGCCAAGGATCGCTCCTTAAAGGTGATCGATGCCACCTGCCCTCTGGTCACCAAGGTTCACTTGGAAGCGCTTAAATTTGCGCGCGAAAACCGCACGATAATTTTGATCGGGCATCGCGACCATCAGGAAATCATCGGCACCTCTGGCGAAGCCCCGGATCGTACGATCGTTGTGGATTCGGTCGCGGCCGTCGACGCCTTGGAGGTCGACGAACCCGAGAAGTTGGCGTTCCTTACGCAGACCACATTGAGCTTGTATGACACCCAGGAAATCGTGGCCCGCCTGCGCCAGAAGTTCCCGGCCATCACAGGACCGGCCAGCGACGACATCTGCTATGCCACGCAGAACCGCCAGGAAGCCGTAGAGCAGGTAGCCAAGGACGTCGACTTGATCCTGGTGGTGGGTTCGCCCAACAGCTCAAATTCCAATCGGCTAGTCGAGGTCGCGCAACGCAGCGGCGTTCGCGCGCAACTCATCGATTCGGCGCAAGACATTGACGTTAAGTGGCTTGAAGGCGTGAAACGTGTGGGCCTGACCGCGGGAGCCTCGGCGCCGGAAGTGCTCGTCGAGCAGGTCAGCGAACGCCTGGCTGAGTTTGGATTCACGGATCAGCGAGATTTGGATTTGATCCGCGAGGATGTGCGGTTCACTCTGCCGCCCGAACTTGCGACCATAGCGGCCGCGCCGCGCCGCTGAAGAATTTGAAACGAACCCGGCGGGGGTAGGCCGGGAGTCAACCCAGCAGGCGGAAACAAAAACAAGGAGTGCAAACTTGGCGGCCAAAATTGTCCGTCAACCGAAGAAGATTGCCCTGATTGGCGCGCCTTCCAGCGCGGCGGCATTTTCGCCGGGAACCGAGAAAGCGCCCGCCGCTCTGCGCGCTGCCGGTCTGGTCGAACGCCTGCAAAACGCCGGCTTTGAGGTCATTGATTACGGCGATTGTGCGCCCCGGCACTTTGCAGACGACGATGAGCACCGGCGCGCCCGAAATCTAACGGAAATCGTAGCCGGCCTAAACGATCTCAAGACTCGCGCCGAACTCGCGGCGAAAAGCGGCGCGCTCGTCCTCGTGCTCGGCGGGGAATGCGTGCAGGTCGTAGGACTACTGACGGGCGCCAGGCGCTATTACAAACACATCAATCTCTTGTGGTTCGATCGTGATGCCGACCTGAATACTCCGGCAACGACTCCGTCCGGCAGAATCGACGGCATGGTAGTCGCGCACATCATCGGCAAAGGTGCGCCGGAGCTCGTGCGTTTTTGGGGCGAGCCGCCCCTGGTGCGTGAACCGGACATTACGCTCTTCGGATTGGCGCGGCTTGATCCACCCGAGCAGGATTTCCTTTCGCGCGCACCGTTGCGGCATGTTCATGCCGACGACATAAAAGCAAAGGGCGCCGCGGCAGCCGCCGTCGAGGCGCTGAATCATTTGCATGCCGAGAGCCGCGAATTCGTTTTGCATCTCGATCTGGATGTTATCGCGCAAGAGGATTTTCCTGCGGTGGTGGTGCCGGGAAGCGGAGGTCTTGGCTTTGAGGACGTGCGCGCAGCCCTGAAGGAGATTTTGCGCCACAAGAATTTGCTGGGATTGGATATTGCTCAATTCAACCCGGGAAAAGATGCCAATGGTGATTGCGCCAAGAAAATTGTCGATATACTCGTGGAAACTCTCGCAGCGCGCCTTGAGACACCGGCATCCTCCAACACGGAAGGCGCCGCGCAGCCGGAACAATCTTCCGACGAATCTTCAGCAGGTAGCACCGCCTAAGCTCGGCCCGCCCGATATCACGCGTCAGGCCGTTGCTTCCGCCCGCTTGCGTAAATAGCGCGCCAGTCCTAGAAAAGAGAGATCCAGTCCTGCGGTGAAGGCGTGATGCTCCGCTTGCGCGAGCCCCAAAAGGCTTTGCATCTCGGCGCGAGCGCGGGCCACGAATCCCTCCTTCGCCTCCGCTTCGCTAGCAGCAGAGCGCAAGCATTCGTCAGCTAGTTCCGTCCAGCGATGCAACCGCTGCCGAAATTCGGCGATGTGTTCCGCAGGATTGTCCGCATAGCCGAAGTGCGTCAGGAAAAGCCGCAGGGGCCGCCGCGCGAGAATCGTGGCGAAAGAGCCCTCCCAAATCTCAAGACTAATATCCGGCGGCGGCGTTGCCGGCAAGATGTACGGCGCGTTGTTAATGCGAATGCCGGCGGTGTCTCCGACGAACGCAACTCCATCCGCCGCGTCAAAATAACTAACGTGGTGCGACGCGTGTCCCGGTGTGTAAGCAACCTCAAGTTTGCGCGTGCCCAGGGTCAGCCTTTCGCCGCCTTCGAGGATGCGCAAATTCTCCTTCGGCACCGCTAGTGTGTCTCCGAAAAGTTGGTGCAATGTGTCTGGCCACAACCGCTCCGCGCTCGCCAGCAATTTGCTCGGATCTATCATGTGCTGCGCACCCAATTGGTGAACGTAGACCGCGATGCGGGGATTGTCGCGCACTAAGGAGCCGCTCGCGCCGGCATGATCGAGATGAATATGCGTGAGCAGCACGGCATCGAGTTGCGCCACCGAGAGTCCGCGAGAAGCCAAGCCTTCGCGAAGCGTCCCATACGTCGACTCCGGACCGGGATCGATGATGGCGCGATGCCCGCCGGATTCCAGCAACGCCGCGGCGATGGAGCGCGGCCGGCCGACCCAGTTCAGGTCGATGGTGCTGATGTCGTTCATGGTCCGACCTAGTATAGCTTGAGAGCCAAAGCGGCCTGCTACCGACGCAGTCGCAAGAGCGAGAGCGCTTTCTTACGTGGCGGATCCGGAGCAGAATTCTCTACATATGAGCGAAGCAAAGGTGATCGCGCCCGTAATTTTGCAGGGCGTGCACGTGCGGCTGGAACCGCTGACTCTGGAGCACACCGCCGGTCTGGCCGCAGTAGGACTTGATGCCGATCTCTGGAAGTGGATTCCAGTTCCGGTGAGCACGCTCGAGGAAATGCGCACATATGTGCAAACGGCGCTCAAGGAACAGGCCGACGGTTTCGCATTGCCGTTTGCCCTGATTGAAAAATCGAGTGGCCGCACGGTTGGCTGCACGCGCTACGCAAATATCGAGCGCACCCACCATCGCCTCGAAATTGGTTGGACCTGGGTCGCTCGCCAATGGCAACGAACGGCCATCAATACAGAAACGAAATACCTCTTGCTCCGTCACGCCTTTGAAACGCTCAAATGCATACGGGTGGAGCTAAAGACCGATTCTCTTAATGATCGCTCCCGTGCCGCGATCCTGCGGATCGGCGCCCGAGAAGAAGGTACTTTCCGCAATCACATGATCACCGCCAGCGGGCGCATCCGGCACACTGTCTATTTCAGTATCATCGATTCCGAATGGCCACGCCTGAAAGCGGAGTTAGAGGCGAAGCTTCGCTAGTAACGAAATCGCACTATCCCTCCTCGCGTTGCAATTGCTCGTTCGTCTCGTGCGGTATAGTGATCGCAAGCTCGGTCTGACAAAATGACGGATCCCCATCCAGCGAATCGGCGCCGCAGCGAGCGTGTAATGCTGCAAATTCCCGTGGTCGTACAGGTCCGCACGCGCGATGGTAAAGAGCTGCGCGAACAGACGCAAACGGTGGTGGTCAACGCGCATGGCGGCTTCATGAAACTACGCATGGAGGTCAAAGCCGGCCAACCCTTTCTTCTCATTAACGAAAGGTCCAAAGCACAACAAGGCTGTCGCGTGGTCCGCGTCGAGACCTCTGAGGCTGGGAATTCAGCCGTGGCTTTTGAGTTCGATCAACCCGCTCCGCAGTTCTGGCCCATCGTGTTTCCTCCCGCTGACTGGGGCCCACGTCCTTGAAACGAGCAGCGAGCCGTTAAAACCGAAGCAATCCGCAACTATCGCCAACGACCGGGGTTAAAATAATGGAAATACTATTGTTGAGACTTTGGAGGAAGTGCTGATGCTATCTCACAGGCATGTAAAGGCTCGAGCTCCACTTTTCGCTGCCGGCGCTCTTGCCTGCGCGGTTCTGCTGGCTGGATGCGATGAATATGTTCACATTACCCGCGACCCGGACGCACACCTTTCTCGCCATGCTACCTGGGCATGGCAGCCCGCCGCGGAAGAGACCAGTCGCCACGGCTCGCGCCCGGTGATATCGCGCGACGATATCAACCGCCGGGAAACCGTAACTCGCAAAGACAATGCGGACAACGACGTCTTTCGCGGCAAAGTAAAATCCGCAGTGGAGCGAGACTTGACACAAAAGGGCTTCAAGGAAATTAGCGATCCCGATGCCGCCGATTTTCTGGTTGATTTCCACATTGCCGTGCGCCGTCGCAACATGACCGTGGAACGCGTTTACCCAGGCGCTTATCCCGGCTTAGTGTGCGGTCCCTTTGGCTGCTATTCCGGATGGGGCTACGGTCCCGCAGCCGTAGGCTATGAAAATATCCGTTTCCGCGAGGGCACCATCGTCATAGATGCCCTGCAAAACCCGTCGAATCACTTGATCTATCGCGCCGTCGGCGAGAAGCCGGTTCGCCGCGACACGTTCTCTTTCTCTCAGGACGAGGTAAACGGGCTGGTGCATCACCTGCTCAAAGACTTGAAGCCCTCTAAAAAGTAGCGCGGCAGGAAAATCAGAGTAGCCCAAAGACCGCCACGCTATTCGACGTGCCGACGAACACCTTTCCGTTCGCGATCATGGCCGTGATGAACTTGTTTCCGGTGAACTGGTCGCGATTTCCCGACGCCTGGTTCGAGTTGTAGAGTTCAGTCGCGAGATTCGTCGCATCGTAGGCACGTAAAACCGCGGTCGTCCCATTCTCCACGGCCCACACGATGCCGTTACTTGCGCCGTTCGCGGAGATGGCCGGCGTCACCCCCGGATACGGAAATCGGACGGACGTCTTCGACGATGGCGTAGTGGCCAATTTGCCGCCAGCGATTGGAAAGGCTTTGACCGCGTCACTTACCGCGCCGTAGTAGACCGTTCCATTAAAGTATGAGGGCTTGGCAAATTCCCCGCCGGCCAGTTGTCCCGAGATCTGCTGATAGACGTTGTTCTGTGCGGAGTTGAACTTGCCCATATTATCGCGATCCAGAACATAGATCACGGCATCCTTGCCCGAACCTACCGCCAGATGCCGCGTTGTGCCGGACGCGTCGGTGATGTCCGGTAGCAACAGCGGTCCGCCGGAGCCGAGGTCCTCGTCAGCGTTGGACTCAGCGACGGTATTGAACGGAGTAAAGTAGTCGAGAAGCTTGAGTGGCGCGGTCGAGGAAACTTTGACGTAACAGTTGCCGCAATCACCCTGCGAAGGAAACCCGGCGTTCAACGCGGTGTCAAACGTTCCGTTGCCAATAATGAAATAAATATTCCCTGCCGTGTCGGCCGCAGGCGCCGCCCCGGACATCCATGTGCCGCCATCATTGCCGTTTGGCACCAGGTTCAGCACGCTGGTTTGCTGCAGCGTGTCAGCGCTGAAAGCCATCATCCATGACGTATAGGCGCCAATATCGCAGTGCGATCCCCACGTTGTGTAGATCGTCCCGCTCAGCTCCAAGAGTCCCGGTCTCTCGTTATATTGACTGGGATCGAAGGTCACACTGCCGAGCGAGCTGCCGGCCCCATTGCCCGGAAAGGTGGCGGTAATCGTTGTCGGACCTCCAAACAGTTCCTTACCGCTTGCCAAATCCAATGCATGAAGGCGATGAAAGTAATTTCCGCTGGTGTTTTTGGATACCGCAACAACGTAAATGGCGCCGCGTGTGCGATCGATCACGGGCGTCGAGGTTATCCCGATCTCCGGCGTAACCTGGCCGCATCCGCGATCATCGCTGGGCACTTCGCCTGCCAGTTGCGTGGAAATCTGCCACAGAGGTTTGGCCGCCGTTCCACTGACGTTATCGGCATCGAAAGCGAAAACGCTTCCATGCTCCGTTGCCACGTACAGAACGTTTCTCGTGCCGACGCCAGGAATGGAAACATTTGACAAGTAAAGCGGCTGCGCATCCACCTTGCCATCCACCATTAGCTCCCCGAGTTTGCCGAACTTGGCTTGGTTTACGTTCGCTGTCGTCAACGTTGTCTCCGTCACGTTCTGCCCTGTGCGGAGATTGTCATAGTGATAGGTCGTGACGTCGATCGAAGACGGACTAGGAGTGGGAGTAGGCGTCGGGCTCGGCGTCCTGTTACTCGAAGAACCGCCGCAAGCCGCTAACGAAAAAATAACAAAAAGAGCGACAAAGATTTCACGCAAACGCAGGGACGCAAATAGTCTGCTCACGCCTGGCACCTCGAGGATATTTGAACCCACTGCCAAGTAAGATGCTGTTACCTGGATTAAGTTTGTCGCGCCGGCGCTTTGGGATGTCGTACATGCCGTCTGTGTGGAAAGGTCCTTGCCCTGTTCTCCTGTTCCTTCTATCCTCCTCGTCCTATGTTGTTGAGGGACAAAGTCGCTCTCATCACCGGCTCTGGCAGAGGGATCGGGCGTGCCATTGCCCTGCTCTTTGCCCGCGAAGGCGCCTCCGTTTTTCTCGCCGCGCGAACCCGCGCCGAGCTCGCCTCCACCACCGCGGAAATCAATGAATCAGGGAAAGCCGCATTCTTCACCGCCGATCTCACCAGCGCCCTGGAGTGTGCTCAATTCATTGGCGCCGCACGCAAAAAATTCCGCCGTATCGATATCCTGGTGAACAACGCCGGTCACTACGGCCCGGTACTTCCGATAGAAGAATATCCGCTCGCGGAGTTTGACAAGGTCATTGCCGTCCACCTCCGCGCGGCTTTTCTGCTGAGCAAGTTGGTTCTTCCCGAGATGTACGCCCGCAACTCTGGTGTCATCCTTAATATCTCCAGTCTATCGGCCAAATCCGCCTTCGCCTGGGGCTCTGCGTATGCCGCCGCAAAGGCTGGATTGCTCGGTCTGACGCGAGTCACGGCGGCCGAAGCCGGCCGCAAGGGCGTCCGCGTCAATGCGCTGTGCCCCGGCCCAGTAACCGAGACCGTAATGTCCCAGGAACTTGGCGCCACGCTGGCCAAGAAAATGGGCATCAGTCCCAAGAAACAGTTGGAAGGATTTCTCAGCACTCTGTTGCAGGGCCGCGCGCAAACCGTCGACGAAATCGCCGCCTCCGCACTCTTCTTGTGCTCGGATTATTCCAGCGCGATCACCGGACAGTCCATTAATGTTGACGGCGGCGCCGCATTCTTCTAAGAAGCAGTTTTTTTAAGGGAATGTATGCCGCTCCCGGTTATTCGGAACGCAACACCATAATCGGATCGACTCGCATCGCACGCCGCGCAGGAAAGTAGCACGCCAGAAACGCAGCGAGGCCAAGCGCCACTGCCGCTCCCGCAAAAATGCTTGGGTCCGTCGCACGCACGCCGAAAAGCAAGCTGCCCAGAAGACGAGTAAGCGCGAGGGAAGCAAGCACTCCGATAAGAATCCCCGCAAACGCCAGCGTCATTCCTTGGCGAACGATAAGCTGCAGAATCTGTCGCGGTCCCAGCATGTCCCGCACATTCCACAACGAAAACGTTTTAATGCAAATCGTTCTTGAAGACCGCCCCGCCCTTCATCACGAACGTCACCCGCTCCACTTCCGTAATGTCCTTCAGCGGATCTCCGCTCACCCCCACCAAGTCCGCCCACTTCCCCTGCTCAATCGTTCCCATCTTATCGCTCCACCCCAGAAGTTCCGCCGCCACCACCGTCCCAGAGCGAATCGCCTGCATCGGCGTCATCCCATAATTCACGTAATACTCGAACTCCTTCGCCTGGTTCACTTCCTTCCAATCAAACCCGCCGGCATCCGTCCCCAGCGCAATCTTCACGTTTTTCTTCAGCGCCTTCTGAAACGCCGCCTTTTCCAGATCTACCATTTTCGTCCAATTCCCGCCGCGCCCCGGCGCCACGTAGGCGCCCACCGTGATCGTCGGCACCCAATACACACCTTTGCGAACGATTTCGTCCATCAGCGCATCCGTCAATCCATCTCCGTGCTCGACCGTGTCCACTCCCGCCCGCAACGCCGCCGCAATCCCGTCGCTCCCAATCGCGTGCGCCGCCACCTTCTTCCCCAGACGGTGCGCTTCATCCACAATCGCCTTCGCTTCTTCGTCCGTGAAGTTCACCATGCTGTGCAGCACGCCATCCGCTTCAAAGTGATACCGCCGGTCCGAGTAATACTTGATCCAGTCCGCCCCATACATCACCTGCTCGCGAACCGCCTTGCGCGCCCCCTCGACTCCATCCACGTACTGCACACCCTTCGGCACTTGCAGCTCCCACGAATAGCCCAGCAGCGGATACATCCCCGTCGGCGTCATCGCCCGCGTCGCCACCTGCATTCGCGGCCCCGGCACTTCTCCATTCGCAATCGCGTTCTTGATGTCCACGTCGGCGTACATCGCGCCTTCCGTCTCCAAATCGCGCATCGCCGTAAAGCCGTGCTCCAGCGCAATCCGCGCATTCCGCGCGCTCAGAATCGCCCGATACGGAATCGACTGCTTCAGCAACTGGACGTCATAATCCTCCGAAGTGATGTCCCCGTTCAGCAACAAATGCGTGTGCGTATCGATAAATCCCGGCAGCACCGTCGCCTTCGACAAATCGATCAGCTCCACCCCTGCCGGCGCTGTCCCGCCCGCGCTCACCGAAACAATGCGATCGCCCTCAATCACAATCAACGCATTCGTCAACGCCGTTTCGCTCTTCCCGTCAATCAGCCGCCCGGCACGGACTGCGACACGCTTCGCTGCTTTGGCTTTTTCCTGCGCTTGCCCCGCCCCACTCATGCAAAGCAAAGCCGCCGTCACCGCAATCGCCGCGCCCCACTCTTTTCCTCTCATCCGCTCCCCCTCGCCGCGCAGAGAGTAGCACAAAAGAAAAAAGGGCCAACCGGTTTCAAGTCCGGTTGGCCCTGGTGTGCTCTGGCCTTCGCCAGAAATTCGTTAAGTTAAATCGACCGCGCCGTCACAGAACCCGGTCGCCGCAGCGGTCGCCGCACCATATCTTCCACGGTCGATGCTCCGCGCCGCGCAAAATTCACCAGCGGATGATTGCTGTCTGCCACGCGCGCAACCGCGATCTCCCAGCTCTTCTGCAGCATATACAAGCTTATAATCACGAACGCGACAGCCGCGAACGCCAGTGCAAACAGAGCAAACGCCGCCAGCAGCTCCCGCACAAAATAAAGCTGCAGGGCTACCAATACCCCCAGGAACCGCCACATCCATTTCCGTCCGTTGTCCTTGGTCTTCATTCTGTCCTCTGGCCGATTCCTTTTGCCTAACGTTCGGCCACTTCTTAGATGCTTGATCCTGTCCTTAAGGTCCACTCCCCGATTACCTGTACCATTGGACACTAGAGGGGGTTCCAAAAGCGATAGTACACAAGGTACATTTTCGCTTTTAAACCTTTTCTCCTAGTACCGGTTTAATGCCCATCTCTATTTGCTAACATCTGTTTTTACAAATACTTACGTGGCCGCAGCGCCGGGCCGAAATCTTAGTACGGTCGTAACCTGTACCGCCTGTGGAAATCCTGACCTTGCGTACAGGCCTTTCCCTCCACTTTGCGCTCGCCATTTCCAGCGCTCTGCGGCGTGATCCAAAGAACGGCCTGAGCAATATATTCGCCTTTTATTCGCTTGTCAACGGGATTCTACCTACCGGCAGGAACCGCAAAGTACAGCTTCGTGGACCGCTCTTAACAGCGCCAGGGCCGCGAAAATCGCGCCAACCTAATTCCCCTTCAGCGCATACCCGATATCAAATGGCAACTTCCCATCCACTCGCAGCACTTTCACCGTGCTGTTGATTGCGTATACGTCCAAAATGCCCACCGCTCCCGGCGTCGCTTCGACCGTACGCAACAGATCGTCGTCGCTTTCCACAATCCGCACCACCGTCCGTGTCTCATTTAACCTGGCAATCGAGTTCTTTACCTCGCTCGCCGCAACGCCAAACAGCTTCTGCACCGCCACGTGCAGCTCCGGCGATTCCGGATCCCTCATGACCAGCGTAAAGCTTCGTCCGTCTGTCCAGGTTTTCTGCGTGCCCTTGCAGAGCTTCGCCAACTCCGCCAGCGGCACATCCTGCAGCTTGCTTCCCGCCGAAGTTACCACCGCCATGTTCTTGATTCCCGGCGCGGCAATCCCCGCTAATAGCGCCGCGGCGCAAAACAGCCCTCCCCAGCGGAGCGTATTCACTCGTAAATTTGCCTTCATAGCGCGCAAGCATCCCTCGTCACGATTACCTGATATTCGCATCCTCCGTGCCTACGGCAAGCGAACATTGCTCCTCTTGTGTCTAACCGTGCGACTCCTCCGAAGCCGTAACCAACCCGCGCAGCCTGTCCATTGGACCAGTATGCCGTCCGGCACTTCGCACGCTAACTTCATCTCTGTAAGCATCGTTCACACAAATGAGGTGTGTGCTCATGAACCGCTTCTCAGCGCGCGTTCTTCTCCTGCTCTTCCCCTCGCTGTGGGGAATCCCCGCTTGGGCGCAAAGCCCCGCGCCACGCGTCGAGATCGCTAAGGCCCGCAACACAAGCTCCGCCGCCAAAATCGCCCCCATCCCCCGGCAACAACAACTCTTCGGCAGCATCCCAGTTTCCACCCGGTCCGTACAGGCCCGCAAATTGGTCGAGCTCTCGCTGGACAAATACGAAAACCATAGTGTCGACGCCGCCGTCTCCAACGCTCGCCGCGCCATTCAAAAAGATCCTCAATTCGCTCTGGGCTATGCCACGCTCTCGCTCGCTTCCCTGGGCAGCATTCCGGATTCTGCTGCTCTGGCCCGCGCCAAGTCTCTTATGCCTCGCGCCACCCCGGACGAGCAGCTCCTCATTCGCTGGATGACCAGCCTTACCGATCGCGACTTGCTCCCCGCCATCAGCGGCATGAACGACCTTCTCCAGCGCTATCCTCAGAACAAGCATGTCCTCTACATTGTCGCGGATTGGCTCTACTCCCAGCAGGACTACGACCGCTCCCGCCAAATCCTCGAGACTGTGCAGCGCCTCGATCCCGATTTTCCGCCGGCACTCAACCTACTGGGCTACGCTTACGTCCAGACCGGAACGCCCGATCCCGAAAAAGCTATCGCTTCCATCAAGCGCTATACCGAGGTGCTGCCAGACTCTGCCAACCCGCAGGACTCTTTCGGTGAAATCTCCCGCATGGCCGGCGACGATCAGGGCTCGCTCGATCATTACTTGGCCGCTCTCAACATTGATCCTACTTACATTTCCTCGCACTATGGTCTCGGGGATACCTATGCGTTGATGGGCAACTTTGTGAGTGCACGCGCCGCATACGACGACGCCATGGTGATGGCCAACAACCCCCGCGACCGCCGCCACTCCGAATTCCAGAAAACGCTGGTCTTTTTCTGGGAAGGGCAGCCCTTCGAGGGACGCAAAGCCATGGACGCTCTCAACGAAAAAGCGCGTCAGGAAAAGGAGCCTTATTCGCAATTCGAAATTAGCTTCGGCCGCGCCATGCTCGCCGCGGACTCCGCCGTGGAGCTGGAGCAACTCCGCGCCGTGGAAACCTGGTTGCAAGATCCTATCGACGGCTTGAGTGAATCGGACCGCGGCAGTTTCCTCGCTCAGGTTCTTCGCGAACGCGCCCGTATTTCCGCCGGCCGCGGGGAATCCGCCCTCGCGGAAGCCAGCATTCGTAAACTCGAGCGCCTCGCCGACCAATCGCGTGACCCGCTTGTCGACAATAGTCTAGAATCCGCGCGCGGCTATTTGCTCGCGGCCAAAGGTGATTTCGCCGCTGCCGTAGGTGAACTCGCTGCAGACCCGCGCTCGCTGTTCGCCCTCGACCAACTCGCCGCCGCCCAGCAAAACCTCGGCAACTCCGATGCCGCCCAGGCCACACGAACCCGCATCAAGTACCTCCGTGCCCCCACCGTCGAGTGGTATCTGCTGAAAACTGCACAATCCGCAAACTAGAGACCAGTGCGGGTGACAGGCCAGAGTAAGATGCGGTCGATATGATTTCGAGACGCGAATTCGCTCACGAAAAAATAGGACGATCCATCAAAGGACTATCCCGACTGAAACGCCGCGAGCCTGTCCAGGCTTAACTGCAGATGTTTGAGGTGCCGTTGACACTCTTTGTGAACATCAGCCAGTCGCACGAACTGTCATCCTGAGGTCCCGGCGTTTTTCAGCCGGGCCGAGAGATCTCAACTGAGTGCCACAGATGTAAGAGGCAGACCGCTCTCTACCGCGGATTCCCCGCTTTGCGAATATAGATCTTCCCCTGAAAATTTCGGAATTGGATTTCCGGGCCGCCGCCATTGATCGTCCCGCGCACGGTCTTATCAATCTTCACGCGGTACTTGCCGCCGTGCCCGCGGCTGTCTTCCACCACCGGTTGCGCCGCTGTCGCTTGCAGTTGCACATCAAAATCGCTGAACACATCACCCTGATCCGAGCGAATGCTGACGTTGGCCTTCAAATCCGCGGGAAACGTAACGTCGATATCCCCATTCAACGAACTGAAAGCCATGGCCTTCTGCGGCTCTACGCGGGTCAACGTCGCATACACGTGCCCATTCAACGCATGCGCCACCACGCTGCCGGAAACATTGTTCAACGTCACCGCTCCGTTGATGTCATCCACATCTATTTCGCCGTCCACACCCGTAACAACAATGTCTCCATCGTTTATCGCGCGCAGCTTTAGGGACGTGTGCACCGGCACCGAAACAGTCATATCGATCGCGCGGTTATACGATTCCGTGTTGATGTTGACCTCGTTGTTTTCTTCCTCCACGGAAAGCCCGGTCGTCGAGATCGTCAGCCGCTTAGGCCCGCCCTCGTTGCGCGAATTCTCGTGATTGCGCACGCGCGCTTCCACCACCACTTCTTTGCCCTCGTATCCCTTAACCGTGATCCCGCCATTCACCAGGCTGACTTTCACTCGCGCCGGCCGCGATGGATCGCTCAGCGTCACCGGAATCCGGTCCGCGCCGGATTGCGTTTGCCCTTGCGCTAACGTCGTTCCCGCGGTCAATCCCAGCGTCACCGCTGCGATGCTTGCTACCGCCAACCGCCCCGAAATCGATGAGAACCTCGTTTGCTTATTCATGGTTTTCTAGAATGCGAATGTCTCCATTTAGATTTTCGACCTTGATCTGCGGACCACCCGCATTTATCCGCGCTCCCGTATATCGGTCCGCGCGAAAAATCACTTTCGTACCGTGACGCTCCTCCTGCATGCCCTGCACCGGCAGCGCCGTCACCGGGAAATCGCTATAGATCCCGCCGTTAAATGTCTTGAACTTGAAATCAGCCGAGAGATCGCGCGCGAACGCCAGCTCGATATTTCCATTCACGGTGTTGAAGTCGGACGCCTCGCGTGGATTCTGCCGGAACGACACCTTCACCGGACCATTCACCGTACGCGCGCTTCCCGACCCCGCGATATTCCGAATCTGTATGTCGCCGTTCACGTTGCGTACCAAAAAACTCCCATTGATATCGCGCACGGAAACGTGCCCTTCATTCACCGTCTTCACCTTGATGTCGACATCGCGCGGCACCTGCACCTGAAAATCCATCTTCACCACGTACCCTTCATCATCGCGAGACCGCCCACAATCATGGCAATCGCACCGGAATGGCCCGTTCACGTACAGCTTCAGCGCATCCGCTTGCTGTATGATGTCTAGCGTCACATCCTTGCGCGCCTGCTCGATCTTCCCCTTCGATTCCGCGCGAATGCTTTTATTCACCGTGAGCTTCACCTGGTCCGACGCCGTGCCCACAACCTCGATCGATCCCCAGACGTTGTCGATCTCCACCGTTCGCCGACCCGCACCCGCCGGCATCGCAAAGGATTTCTCGATTTTTTCCTGCTCGTGTTCGCTGAAGCGCGTATCGTCGTGATCGATCTCAACATCCACTTCAGGCTCATCTCGCTCTGGCTCGTCTCGCTCGACGTCCATCTCGATCTGCGGTTCCTCGATCTCGACCTGTACGTCTGGAATCTCAACGTTGACGTCAATATCCATATCCGGCTCGTCTTGATCAACGTCAACGTGAACGGCGCGGCTCTCCTGCTGCTGTGCGGACTGCGCTGGCTGCTTTTCCTGAATCTTGCGCTCCGCTTGCGCCGGGGCCAGAAGCAAAGCCATTCCCGAAACCAGCATCGAAAGAAAATATGTGTTGCTCATGCTCAGCTCCTCAATTCAGCTTGCTGATCGCCCAATCCGCCCGCTGCCTCACCGTCGGATTCACATCTGGCATTTGCCGCAGCTTCTCCAGCCGCGGCGCCGCCTCCACATCCCGCCATTCCACCAGTTGATCGATCAACGCCACCTGCACAAGCGGCGATTGCTGCTCCTGCAACGCATCCACGACCGTTTTCTTTACTAACGGTTGTCCGGCGTGGCGGCTCAGTGCGTCCAGCGCCGCAAGCCGTACGTCCACGCTCGCGTCGTACCGCAACGTGTGCATGAGCGCCGCAAGCACTGCTGGATCGAGCTGCCCCTCGCGTCGCGTCCACGTCACGCCTTCCAACCGCTGGCTTGCCGACTGCTGCTGCAGCATCGACAACGCAACCATCTGTCGCATGTTGGTTAGTTCCGTATGCATCGCCGCCAAATCCTGCTGCGGATTCGACTTCGCGTTCCCTAATTGCAGCCCGATGTACGTGCCCAATGCGACCAGCGCAATGCTCCACGCCATCGCGCCCACCGGCGAACGCAACCACTGGAACACGCTCCAAAGGGACGCGCGCCCTTCGCGCACCCGTCCTGTTATGGCCTCTTGTCGTCGGCCCGTCTGATACGCCTGTAGCATCGCCTCAAATCGCTCGCGGCCCGCCGCGCTCGGTTGCTCATCTGGAATCAGCGCAAGCTTCTTCCACAGACCCGCGACCTCGCTGCACTCAACGCAGCTCTCCAGATGCTGATCCACAATCTTTTTCTGCTCGCCGCTCAACCCCTCTTGCAAATAGTCCGGCAAGAGCTCCCCGATCTGTTCGCATTTCATGTTCCCAACCTCCGCGGCGGAAAATTCTGCGCCGCACTCCGCTGCGGCGAATTAGCAGGCGCCGCCTGTAACGCGTGGAAAACTTGCTTCAGCTCCTGTAGCGCCCGATGGATGCGCACCTTCACCGTCGCCACACCGCAGCCCACCAATCGCGCCACATCCTCGTACGGCAGCTCTTGAAAACGGCAGAGCACCAACAACTCTCGCTTTTCTTCCGGCAGCTCCATCATTGCGCGGTGCAACAGTTCCGATTCCTGCATCTGCTGCGCCGGATCGCCCTGTTCAACCGCCGGCGCCATCTCCGGCTCGAACGGCACCTGCGGCCGGCTCTTCCGAAAATGATCAATCCGCGCGTTTCGCGCAATCTGGTATATCCACGCGCGAAACGGAGTCCCGTCGCGAAACGTTTGCCGGTGCCGCAAAATCCGCAAAAACACTTCTTGCACAAGGTCCTCGCTAAGCGCCCGGTCCCCGGTCAGCTTCGTATAAAAGTTGTAAAGCGGCGCGTGGTAGCGTTCAAACAACACCCCTAGCGTCTCCCCTGCGCCATCCCGTACCTGCAGCATTAATTCCTCGTCGCTCAGCGACTGCATTCTCGGATCGTTTTCTCGGGGCTTGCGTCTTGCCCCTGCATACAGGAATACCGACCAACCAGGAAAAGGTTACATCCGCAGACTATCGAGGGGTAGCGAACTGGCTGGCGAGGGGGTAGCTAACCTCGCCGGCCTACCGATGGCACTGTTTCGTTCAGCGAGCCTTGAATGGCAAGCCCTTGCGCGGAATGAGGATTTTTGCGGGCGGCGCTATGCTGAACTTTCTCGAATAGTTGTCTTGGTTCACCGCAATACCCACCCTGCCGCGCGAATCAATGTACAAGAGCGATTCGCCCACCGGAACGTCCATGAACGTTTTCGCGTAGGGCAGCGCGACCACTTTTTTGTTGATCTGCACGAACACTTTGTCGCCGGGGTTGTAGCCGAGTTGCTTGAAATCTTCGCCGGGAATGTTGGTTACGAGCGAGCCGAAAGGATCGTCCAGCCCAATAACGTCGCCCTCGATGCCCTTCGCAGATGTCATCGAAGTTTTCGGTGACAACCGCACCAATTGCTGCACTGGCGGCCCCACCAGATTAAATTCCCAACCCTCCGCCAGATGCGCTGCGGCCGGAGAGAAAATGTCGCGCCCGTGAAATGTGGAAGACAGCGGGGCCTGAATCATCCAATGCTGGTTTGTGATTTCTCGCGCGATCTCGAGTCCGTCGCGGTCCAGCACCGGCGTAATCACACCGTTGTCCGGCAAAATAAAATATTGCCCCTTCTTCGATTTCACCGCGATGGCTTTCCGCGAAGTCCCCACTCCCGGATCAACCACCACCAGAAAAACCGTTCCAGCCGGATAGTAGGGCGTAACTCCATACAAAAAACGCGATGCCTCTTCGATCGAATACGGTGTTACCTGGTGCGTGATATCCGTGATACGCACGTCGGGCACGATCCCGTAAATCACGGCGCGGCAAATCGCGACCGCGTCATTAGCCGTCCCGAAATCCGTCATGAACACAATAGACGGCCGTGCCGATGCGGCCTGCGCCGATGCCGGCCCAGCCGCCTGCCGCGAGCACGCGCCCAACGTCACCGTCACTACCATGAAGACAGCTACCGCTGCACACGAGCGCAAACCCATCACGCCTCCTCCGGCGAAAAAGTATAACCGAAGCCGCGCGCGTTCAAGCGCTTGCCTTCTTTTGGTGCTTGTGCGGCATCCAATCATGGCTTAGTGCAGCCCCAGCCATGGCCCAGCCGGCCTCCTGTCTAGCGAAGGAAAAAAAGGAGAAAGCAAGTGCATCGAAGTGCGAAATTGGCAGCGTCGTTGTGTGTCTTGGTATTGATGTGCGTGTTGACCTCGGTGGCTAAGGGCGATCAAGTGACTTTGAAAAATGGCGACCGGGTCAGCGGCACAATCGTGAAATCCGACGGAAAAACGCTGGTGCTGAAAACGGAGGCGGCCGGCGAGTTGACGATCAAATGGGATTTGGTTAGCGGGATTGTTTCGTCGCAGCCGCTGAGCCTGCAATTGAAAGATGGGCGGATCGTTTCCGGCGACGTCACAACCGACGACAGCAAGTTTGTGGTTGCGACGCGAGATCGCGGCGCTGTTGCCGCTCCGCGGGACTCTGTGGTGGCGGTCCGCAACGGCGAAGAACAGAGCACGTATGACCGTTTGCAGCATCCGCGGATCACGGATTTCTGGAGCGGTCTGCTCGATACGGGTTTGAGCGAGACGCGCGGAAATTCCGCGCAACTGGCGTTTAATCTGGCGGCGAAAGCGACGCGCGTCACCAACCGAAACAAGCTCAGCCTGTACGCTGTTTCGGTCTATGCCACGGACAACACCACTCCGCCGAGCCGCACTACCGCAAACTCTATTCAGGGTGGGGCGCGCTTTGACTACAACCTCAGGCCGCGCCTTTTTGTGTTCGCCATCGCCGATTTCGCGTATGACGAATTTCAGCGCCTGGATTTGCGCAGCGTGCTGGGCGGCGGTGCAGGCGTTCACCTCATCAAGACCGAGACAACTACATTCGCTGTTTTTGCCGGCGGAGACTACGATCACGAGAAATTTTCTCCTAACCCGCCACTGGTGCTGACCGACACCACTCGGAACGTCGCGGAAATAGTGGCCGGCGAAGAGCTCAGCTGGAAGCTGAACCATCGGGTTTCGGTCAGCGAGCGATTTTCGGCTTTTCCTAATTTGAGTGACGTGGGCCAGTATCGCTTTCAATTCGACGGGACGGCGGCGACCAAACTCAAGAACTGGCTGAGTTGGCAAATTACGGTCAGCGACCGGTATCTGAGCAATCCCCTTCCTGGGTTGAAGTCCAACGATGAATTGTTGTCCACGGGCCTGCGGGTGACGTTCGGCAAGGGCGCACTCTGAGTTGCGCACCCCCACCCGGGTGTTTTTTGTCGAAGAGTGCGCAAACGATTGAAAACAAAGGATGGGAGCGCGAAAAAAGAGCGGCAAGAGAGATGAAGAGTGCGCAAGAGAATGAAAATGCGTGACTTACCGCAGAGACGCAGAGAGTGCAGAGACGGAGAAACGCTTGAGACAAAGTCGTGAATGGTGACTGGTGATTGACGAAGATAGGCGCGTGGATACCCGACACTCCGGTGTGTTTGCGTAAATGCGGTGGATAAAGGGGTTAGTGGGCGATTCGGCGTAAAAGCGGTAGATGAAGGACTTACGGCTCTGAGCGACTGTACAAACAAGTTTAGTGGCGTAGAAAAGGAAGGACTAGACGGGGACACTGTTCAACAGACCCTTGCTTTAGCGATTACCACGACCGTTGCGGACTTAGACTCGCCGTGGCGACCAAGCTTCGCGGATTAGAGTACGCCGTTGGGTACGCCGGGACAACTGGTCCGAGGGACGGTTGAGGTGCAGCTGCCCGAGAATTTTTATTTCTGAGGAACTCGGCTCTCGGTCACCCGCCGCCAGTATTAGTCATAGCTTTAGGTCTTCTGACTCAATCGGCAGATTTCCGAGTCTGCCTTGGGAGCGGGCTTCCACCATAGCGAGATTCCTGGTTCGGGGTCCCATGTACTTCCATGCGCGACGAATGCTCTCTTGCTTGTAAACGAGGGGTTCGAGGATGGCGATGCCTAACAAATCGCGACTGACGTTTGGGTCCGGCGAGTTAGCCATATCCTCAAAAAATCGGAATAAGCGACCTAGGAGGGCCTGATTAGAATCATCCTGCAAGAGCTCAAACATTAACTTCTGAACGACATCTTCGAAGATCGGGTACGCCTCAGGTGTCTCCTCTTCGAGATCATAATAGGAACCAAATGTCTTCTCGATACGTTCCCAGAGTTCGGGGAAGGATGAGATTAGGGCTTCCCTGATCCGACCGAATACTAGTTGGTTTTCCGGCATCGCTTACCTGCCTGACATCGCGTTGATTAGATCCTGAATCACCGCTTTCGCAAGAGCAAGGCACACGCCCTTATCCTCTCTCAGTCCGCGCGGCGGATTGGAGGAATTCTCGGGCGGCGGCGACCGTACCAATTTGTATTGTCGGCGAACTGGATTACGTCAAAGTGTCGGTACAGGAATTTGTGGTCCACTGTCCGTTCGTAATCGCCATCATCATTAACGAGCCAAATACAGTCCAGACCGTCCATTCGACTGTAGTAGCCAACCCGAAAAACGCGACCATTATGTTTGCGAAAAAACCTGCTCTTCCCTTTGTATGCAGCGCGGACCACGGAAAGCGGCGGAATGGGGACAGGCATTGGGACTGCGCCTCGGGTTTCTCGTTTAGTGGGCATTTGCGCTCTGCTCGTGTTCAATCCGGAGAAGGCATTGGTATCCAGAAGGATCATTCGTCGAATTTTGCGGGTTCGATGGTTCGGCTCCGCTGTCGTGAAAATTATATAGTCGAAGGCGAAGAGTCGCGTGTGCGTTACGCGGGGCCTTCGGATTTGGTTTTGGCGACCATGGCTAGGGCGGCGCGGTAGAAGGGTTTAAGGAATTCGGCGGCGGCTATGGGGCTTTTGGTGGCTTGCTCGCCGAGGAGACCTTGCAAGTGGCCGTCTTTGAGGAAAATGGTTTGCACGAGGATTGCGGCTGCGGATTCGTTCCCTGCGTCCATCTGTCTTTCTCCTTGTGTCGATAGGTTGCGGAGGGAGTTTAGCATCTTGGCGTCGCAGAGTCTGATTCCGGCGGGGCTTGTGGCCTCGGCGATAGGACGCGCACGGGAGTCCCGTGCCCTTACAACAGCTCTTACCAGAAATTGACGAACGGGTCGGGGAATGCGCGTAGAATTGAGTTATGAAGCCCATGAAGTCGCAATCGGCTGGGACGCCGCGGAAGATCGTCGGTTTTCACATGAATGAAAACCGAGACTGGGTTGCAGATTTGGACTGCGGGCACCAGAAGCTTGTTCGGAATGATCCGCCGTGGACCGAGCATCATTGGGTGACGACGGCGCAAGGCCGGAATGATCACATTGGACAGGAATTAAGCTGCTCGGCCTGCCGCCCCGGCGGGTAAGTCTCCCCCAAGATGACACGAATAGCGCGCGGGCGTAGACTGCGGACGGGAGGCAGCCATGTCCATCCGACCGGTCAAGCGACTCATCCGCAGCAAACCTACTACCGAAGGCGCGGGCGTGCACCTGCGGCGCGCGTTTGGATTCGGGAATACCACCGAGTTTGATCCGTTTTTGCTGTTGGATGATTTCCGCAATGATGTGCCGGAAGATTATCTGGCGGGGTTTCCGTGGCATCCACATCGCGGGATCGAGACGATTACCTACGTGCTTGCGGGAACTGTCGAGCATGGCGACAGTATCGGCAACCGTGGAGCGATTGCTTCCGGAGATGTGCAGTGGATGACGGCGGGCAGCGGGATTATCCATCAAGAGATGCCGAAGGGCGATCAGGCGGGACGGATGCATGGCTTTCAATTGTGGGCGAATTTGCCGGCTGCGCTGAAGATGACGCCGCCGCGGTATCAGGAAGTGAAAGAGGCGGACATTCCGCAGATTACCGACGACGACGGGACGCACGTGCGGTTGGTGTGCGGGAGTTTCTGGGGCAAGCGCGGTCCGGTGGACGGGATTGCCGCTGATCCCGTTTATGTGGATGTGTCGGTGGCGCCGGGGCGTCGGAAGAGTTTGCCGGTGGAGACCACGCGGCACGCTTTTGCCTATGTGTTCGCAGGGTCCGGGAAATTCTGCAACGCCAGCGAACCTCTGTCCGTGCCCACGGAATCGGTTGGCTGGCTCGACACGGCGCCGCCTTCGACTGCGGATAATCGCTCGCTGATCCTGTTCGATCGCGGCGATGAGGTTGTGGTGCAAGCCGGCGACGAAGGTATCCGATTTCTGCTGGTCTCCGGCAAGCCGCTCGAAGAACCGGTCGCCTGGTACGGGCCGATCGTGATGAATACGCAAGAGCAACTGCGGCAAGCGTTCACAGAGCTGGAAAAAGGTACGTTCCTGAAGGACGGACGAACGAAGAAGGCGGGCGCGGAATAGCGCACAGCGGCATGGCCATCATGGGCGCGCGTACCGCACCTACGGCGCTGCGGAGGTATTCGCATCCTTACCCAGTGCTTACGCACTGGGCTAACCTTTGCCGCACCTACGGCGCTCAATAAAACCGACACTGAGAAACGAGGTGAGCAATGGCAGGGAAAAATGAACAGGCGGCTCGGCCGATCCGGATGTTGATCGCGGACGTTGATGGAACGCTGGTCACGCAGGAGAAGATTTTGACGAAGCGGGCCGCGGAGGCGGTGTTGCGTCTACACGAGGCGGGAATTCTATTCACCATTACGAGCGGACGGCCTCCGCGGGGCATGGCCATGCTGATCGAGCCGCTAAAACTCACGCAACCGCTGGCGGCATTCAACGGCGGGGTGTTGATCCAGCCGGACCTTAAGACCGTGGTTGATCAGAAGTTTTTGCCAGCGGGAGTGCCGGAGACGGTGATTGCGGCCATAGAGGGTCATGGTCTGGACGTTTGGCTGTACACGGACATCGAGTGGTATGTGCGCGACGCGAACGCGCCCCACGTGGCACGCGAGCAGTGGACGGTGAAGTTTCCTCCGACCGTGGTCAAGACGTTTGCCGGACTGCTCGGCCGGGTGGCGAAGATTGTGGGCGTGAGTGACGATCTCGAGCGGGTAGCGAAATGCGAAAAAGATGTTCAGCAAGCGGGCGGGACACACATTTCCGCGGCGCGCTCGCAGCCCTACTACCTGGATGTGACCCATCCGCAGGCGAATAAGGGCGAGGTGGTGCTGTCGCTCTCGAGGCTGCTGAACATTCCGGCCGCGGAGATCGCGACCATCGGAGATATGCCGAATGACGTTCTGATGTTCAAGAAGAGCGGCGTGAGCATTGCGATGGGGAACGCGAGTCCCGAAGTGCAAGCTGCGGCCACGTATGTGACTTCCTCAAACGAAGAGGAAGGATTTGCGAATGCGATCGAGAAGTTCGTATTGAATGTGCGTTCCGCGAACGTTTGAAGGCAGTCACCCAAATACATAATTCGAGTCCCCTCGCATAGGTCTGGAGCGAAGAGTGTGCCGCACCTACGGCGCTCCGGAGTTTTCTCGTCTGCTTACCCAGCGCTTACGCACTGGGCTAACTTTTGTCGCACGTAACGGCGCTCAGGAAGGAATCGGGGATCCGGGTGTGGCGGGGCGGACAGCCAGAAATGGTTGTCCCACTGGTGCTAGCCGGCGATTGCGTCAGGCAAGGCGCCACGGGTACGTTCGCGGTTGGCGAATTCGCGGAGGGCGGTTTGCAGATCTTCGGTCGTGAAGTCGGGCCAGCGCTTGGGGGTGAAGACGAACTCGGCGAAGGCGCATTCCCACAGGAGAAAATCGGAGAGACGCTGTTCGCCGCCCGTGCGGATGAGCAGGTCGACATCGGTGGAGCCGCCGCGCAGGACTTCGGAAAGGACATCGCCAAAGGAATCGGGGGAGAGCTTGGTGACTTTGTAAAAGCGGCAAGCGGCGTGGAAGATGGCTTCGCGCGCGGAATAATCAACGGCCATGCGCAGATGCAAACGCGTGCCATGGGCGGTGGCGGCTTCGGAGTCGGCGATCGTGTCGCGGAGGGTCTGCGGCATGCGGTCACGGCGGCCGATGATGCTGAGACGCACGCCTTCGGCGATGCAATTGGAGGTTTCGGTCAGAAGATATTCGTGCAGCAAGCGCAGGATGCCCTGCACTTCCGCGGGCGGGCGCTTCCAATTCGCGGACGAAAGCGCAAACAGGGTGAGCGTGTGAATGCCCAGCGCGGGAGCGGCGGCAATGATGCGGCGCGCGGCTTGCGCGCCGGCGCGGTGACCGGCGGAACGAGGCAAGCCACGGGAGGTGGCCCACCGGCCGTTGCCATCGGAGATGATAGCCACGTGGAGGGAGCGCCTGGGAACGAGCTCCTGGGGAACGGGAGTGGGTTGCTGCAAAACGATGGGGGACGATTGGGGCGATGTGTGCATGACGGTCTCCGAGCTGCTTGAAGTGATGTTTGTGCAAACTACTCTACAGTACAAAGTAACAACCCAAAAAAATTAACCGGTTAGCGTTCGCGCGTGGCGCGGATCAGCGCTTCCATGTGATTCAAATAGCGCTCCAGGGCCTTGCGGCCTGCTGCCGCGAGGCGGTATTCGGTCTTGGGGAGCCGTCCGTCAAAAGATTTTGTGCAAACGATGTAATCGGCTTCTTCCAACTTACGGGCGTGAACGCTTAAATTGCCGTCGGTGGTTTTCAGCATGGCCTTCAATTCGTTGAAGGTCAGGGAGCGATTGACCGCGAGGGCGCTAACAATACCCAAGCGCACGCGCTCGTGAATGAGACGGTCGAGGTCGACGGGAAGAGGCTCGCGTGACACTGGGTGCGCGGCAGGCAGAGAGGCATCGCGTTCGCGCGCGCGCTGGAAGCGTTCGTCCGGTACTGTCGATGATTTAGCCATTGCGAATCCTTATCTACGCCGCTCGATCTACGTCGCTAGCCGCCGTGATGGCGTGCGATCCATAAACCAAAACCAACTTGCAAAATGCCAAAGCCGACGGCCATGAAAGCGTCTCCCCAATTGGACGGCGCGAAGAGCGCGATGGCTCCGAGCCCCATGAGAGCGAAGCCCATTACCGGCACGACGCGGACCGAGAAGGCGCCGCCGGTAACGACGGCCGTGCCATACATAAGCAGCCAAATCCCTGGGAGCGCGGAAGGCAAGCCAGCCTGAAACAGAGCAAAGGTTAAGAGGCCGCCGACGATGATGGGAGGAGTAAAGCTGAGAAGAAATTTGCGGCCGGGCGGGGAAAGAAGCTTCGCGCTGCCGCGATGGGCTTTGGTGGCCGCGGAAGACGCAGCAATAGCCACGGCGACGAAGGCCTCTATCAGCCAAACGGTGAGCCAGGCGCGCGAGGAAGTCTGACGCGAGGCGATACGGGCCGCGACGATCGCGGTAAGCCCCATGGCGACGCCACCCCAACCGGGGACGGCGGTGAATTCCACGGCGCGCTCCATGGTTTCGCGAATGTAACGAAGGTGGTCGGCGGCGCGAGCGTCGATGGGAATGGGCTCGGATTTGGGGGAACGGAGAGGGGTAGCGAATGGCATGGTGCGTAAAATAGCAGAAGGCAAGGAGGCTGTCAAGTACTTTGTACGGCAAAGTGTAACTGCCCTAAGGACGCGGTGGGCGGTCAGGCGGCGCTGGCTATGGAGGTGGACGAGCGCGGATAGCGGCCGGAGAGGGAGTTCCAGCGGATGACGAAAACATCCAAAAACATTTGGATGCTGTCGCGCCACATGCTCACTTTGGTGGCCGGTGAATGGGCCCAACGAACCGGGATCTCCGCGGAGCTCAGGCCGTGGTGCCGGGCCAGGTAGAGGATCTCGGGATCGAAACCGAAGCGTTCAATGCGTTGTTGCTCAAAGATCACGCGGCATCGCTCACGGCGAAAGGCCTTGAAGCCGCACTGCGTATCGACAAACGGCAAACGTAGAATGGCACGCACAATAAAATTGAAAATGATTCCGGCGTATTCGCGGAAGAGGGACTGGCGGACGGAAATCAGGCTGCGGTCCATGGCGCGCGAGCCGATGGCGACGTCGTGATCGGCGAGAGCGGCGAGCAGTTTGTCCGCCTCGGCGATGGGCGCCGACAAATCGGCGTCGGTGAAGAGCACGACGCGCCCGCGGGCTTCCATCATGCCGTGGCGAACGCTGTAGCCCTTTCCGCGATTCTTGTTGTTAGCGACTACGCGGAGGCGCTCAATTTCGCCGCGGAACGAGTTCGCGACGTCGGACGTGCGATCGGTCGAGCCATCGTCGACCACGATCACCTCTGTTTCGCGCCTGCTGGAGCGGATATACGAACTTATCTCGCGGAGCGTGGTGGGCAGGCGAAGGTCTTCGTTGAAAGATGGAATCACAATGGAAAGCTCGGGAGGAACGGAGGTCATTGCCGAGGGGAGTCCTTCCAACCGTGCGCGCCGAGAAGGGGAACAAAGCGGCAAGGCTCGAGTGTGGTGGTATGGAAACTATCGTAGCTGCGCTGGATGAGCCGGAGATCCTGATTTTCGACACCGCCGACAGGCACGACCATTCTGCCGCCTTCGGCAAGCTGCGCGAGCAGCGGCGCAGGGACCGAGGGCGCAGCCGCCGCCACGAGAATGGCGTCATAGGGCGCGAATTCGGGTAACCCAAGGGTACCGTCGCCGCAGTGCACGTGAGCGTTCGTGTGACCTAAGCGCGCGAGACGCTCTGCCGCTTCCGTGGCGAGCTCTGGGCGAAACTCGACGGTGAAGACTTCTCTGGATAGGCAGGCCAGCACCGCGGCTTGGTACCCGAAGCCTGTGCCGATTTCCAGGACGCGTTCGTCTCCCTGAAGGTTCAGCGCGGCAGTCATAGCGGCGACGATGTAAGGCTGCGAAATGGTTTGCCCTCCGCCGATGGGCAGGGGGGCGTCTTCGTAGGCGCGGTCACGAAATTCGGCAGGGACGAACTCGTGGCGAGGCACACGCTCCAGGCATTGCAAAACGCGGGTATTAGTGACGTGACGTTTCCGGATTTGCGTTTCCACCATATCGTGGCGCGCTTGCGCCAAGCGCTCAGGCGTACTGCCGGGATTGCCATTTGCACCCATGAAATCAAGCAGGCGCGGAAACGGCCGCATGCTTCTCCCAGGCGTGCGTGCGAAGAATGTCGTCTACTTGTTCCAATGCGAAGTCGCACTCCTCAAGCCGATTGTAGAAATGCGGCGAAAAGCGCACGCCGGCTTTCGGGCGAAAGTCCACCAGGATTTCTCGCGCGAGGAGTTCGCGACAGACTTCGTAGGCGTGAGGACAATCGATGGAAACGGTGCCCGCGCGCTCTGTAGGATTTTCGGGGGTGTTGACGCGCCAGCCGCGCGACTTTGCGCCATCGAACAAGCGCGCCGTCATACGCAGGGATTTAGCGCGTATCGCCTCGATCCCCACGGCGTTGAGAATATCCAGCCCTGGCTGACACGCGTAGAGAGCGGGAATGTGCGGGGTGCCGTTCAGGTAGCGGAACGAATCCTCGCGCGCATCGATAGGGCCGGCCTCGAACTCAAAGGGGCGCCGATGCGCGATCCATCCGGTAAGGGCGGGGCGCAATTGGGAGCGCAAATCTTCGCGCACATAGAGGTAGCCAACGCCCGGTCCACCGCACAGCCATTTCAGGACGCCGCCGACGGCGAAATCGGCACCCAGTGCCCGAACATCGATCGGAATCGTGCCCGCCGCCTGGAACACATCGAGGATCACGTGCGCGCCGACGCGGTGGGCACGGTCGATGATCGCCCGTGCATCGACAATGTAGGAGCTGCGAAAGAGAACTTGCGAGATGGGCACAAGCAAGGTGGTTTCATCGATGGCCGCAAGAAATTTGTCGAGATCGATGCGCACAGGGTCCGAGCTTGCGACCAATTCCACGCGGGCGCCCAGGCGCCGCTGCTCGTGATAAAAATATTGGATGGACGGAAATTCGAGATCGGTCATTACGATTTTGTTGCGGGGACTGCGAAAATCGAAACACGAAGCGATTACGGCCTGGATCAAGGTAACATTTTGATGCAGTGAGATTTCGCCGGGTTTCGCGCCGATCAGGGGAGCAATTTTATCCCCGACACCGACGGCCATTTCCCACCAGCCCTCTTCCCAAGCCCGCACGCCGCGCTCCGCCCAGGAATCCGCATAGTCGCGCATGGAGTCGTAGACTCCACGGGGCATGGCGCCGAGCGAGTTGCTAATGAGATAGGTGGAGCGCTCGAGAATGGGGAATTCAGCGCGCCATTTCAGCAGGTCATCCATGAACCGTGACTCCAGTGTCTGGATTGCGGGGATGAGTCTTCCTCCATCCAAGGTAGCACAGGGTGATGAAAAGCAGCCACGGAAGGCCGGCGGTCAACGTAATGCGAAGCCCTGGCACCCACCAAGTGGAAATGAGGACAAGCGCGAGCGCTGTGGCACCAAAAATCGAACTCCAGGGCCCGCGCGGACCGAAGCGTACTGGCGGTTGCGCAGATCGCGCGGTGCGTCTCCGAAACATAAGATGTGTGACAAAGATCATGAGCCATACAAAAATTCCCCCGAAAAACGCGGAGCCGAGCATGTAGACGTACGCCGTCCCGCTGTAGCGGCGCTCGAGAAACAACGCGGCGACCATGCCGATGCTGGAGGCGAACAACGCCGTTACCGGCGTGCCGCGTTTGCTCAATCGCCCCAGAGCAGCCGGAGCATAGCCGCCGCGCGAGAGGGAAAACAGCATGCGCGCGGTGAGATATAGATTGCAATTCACGCTGGATAGAGCCGCCGTTAGCACGACAAAGTTCATCACTCCGGCAGCTGCGGGAATGCCGGCGGATTCGAAAACGCGAACGAAGGGGCTTTCGCCCATTCCGACCTGCGTCCAAGGGACGACACCCACTACCACTGCTAATCCTCCGATGTAGAAGATGCCGAGGCGCGCAAACGTCCAGCGCATGGCGCGAGGCAATGCCGTTGCAGGATCTTTCGCTTCGCCGGAAGTGACCGCGACGATTTCAATTCCCAAATAACTAAACACGGCCATGGCGATGCCAAGGCCAACGCCGGTCCAGCCGTTGGGAAGAAGTCCTCCATGCGCTACGTAATTGGTGGCGCCGATGCGAGGGAATCCAATACCAAGAATTAAAGCGGCGCCCAAAATCAGAAACAGCGCGATGGTTACGACCTTTAGCATCGCAAACCAATACTCGAACGCTCCGAAATTAGAGACGCTGCTGGCGTTCACCCAGATGAGCGCCGCGGAAAATCCCGCAATCCAGAGCCAGGAGGGCACGCCGGGGAACCAGTGCTTGCAATAAATGGATGCGGCTACCATTTCGCTGCCAATAGCGATCACCTGCCCAAGCCAATAGGAATAACGCATGGCGAAGCCAGCCCAGGGATGCACATACATTTCGGCATAAACACCAAATGAGCCGGCAACCGGATGGGCTATGGCCATTTCTCCTAGCGCCCACATAAGAGCCAGCGCGATCGCAGCGGCGGCGATGTAGCTGAGGATCACGCCGGGGCCGGCAAGCCTGACGGAAAGCGCGCTGCCGAGAAAAAGTCCCGTGCCGATGGCACCGCCGACGGCGATCATGGAGAGTTGTCGAGGCGTGAGATTGCGGTGGAGGCCCGATTCGCGTTCCAGGATGGCTGCGGGATCCGCAACGTTCGCAGAGGCGGAAGCCAGGGTTTGGGGCATGGCGCGGGAATCGTAGCAGACCGTTTGCCAACCGCCAACGCGGATAGTCGACCGGTAACGCTGCCCGGCCTGCACGAAAGTACAGCAAAGGGGGACAGTTAAGCGACCGGACACAACTGTACTTCGATGCACTTCTCCGCAAGCCGCCAGTCTCTACAATCCAAGCGTGGTGAAAGCGCAAGGATTTTCGCCGCGGAGGCAGGCATGAAGGCGGTTCTCGGGCTGGTCATCATCTATGTGGCGATGTTCTTTTTCGCTATCCAGGGCGTTTCTCAGGATTCCGTGCAAGCGGCATGGCAGGCTGGCGCAGGGCAAACTACTCGCCCGATTGATCCTGCAAAAGAAGCTGATATCCGCTCGCTAATGGAGCTCGCGGGCGCGCGCGACGCCTTGCAGGATTTTGCCGCCCACGGCGCCGACCAGATCCGCGACAACCTCCTCGCATCTGTTCCGAGCAACGATCGCGGCCAGCAGTTTGTGAATGCTTTCGTTGATGGTTACAAAGCGAAATTCAATCCCGACGACGCCACCGGCCAGCTCGTAACCATTTATGACCGGCACTTCACGCAGGATGAAATCAAGGGCTTGCTACAGTTCTACGGGTCACCTATCGGCCAAAAGTTTGCTGCGGAAATGCCCAAGATCAATGGCGAAATGCAAGCGGCCAACCGCGCCTTCAGCATGCGAATTGCGAAAGAAGTGATGCAAGAGCTGCGCAAGGAATATCCCGGCGTGGCGGCGCACGCGCGATTGGCCAAGCCACGACCCGGCCAGGCAGACCAAGCGCAACAACAAGCTCAGACACAACCCTAGCCTGCTCTATCGCGTCTCATAGCTCGCGGCATATCAGCGGAGTCAAAGAGCGCTGCATGAAGTGTCCGTGTTTCGTGTAACGTGCCCGCCGGAGGTCTCAATGCGACAGTTGTTCGTAGGGTGTGCGCTTCTTTGCGGCGCGCTGGTGATCCTGGCCTATTCGCCGTCGCTTGAAGTGATAGCTCAGGACAGAACCGCGGCGCCGCAGCCTTCTTCGCAAAGCAGCGCCAAGAGCACTGCGCCGTCTTCGAGCGCCATCGATCCCCAAAAGGAAGGGCGCATTCGCGAGTTGATGGAGCTGACCGGTGCGAAAAACCTCGGGCAAGAGCTTATCGAGGCCGGGATGGAGCAGTTCCGCAGCAGCGTGCAGGATTCACAGCCGGATAATCCACGCGCCAAACAGTTTGTGGATGCGTTCGTAGCGCGCTTTCAAAAACACTTCGACCCCAACTCCTTGACGGATCGAATCATTCCAATTTACGACAAATATCTGACTGACGATGATGTGAAAGGTTTGATCGACTATTATCATTCGCCGCTCGGACAGCGCATGCTGAAAAGCTTGCCGGAGTTGACCCGGGAATCGCAAGCCGCGGGCTTTGCCATGGGACAGAAAGCCGCACAAGACACTATGGAAGAATTGAAAACGGATTTCCCGGAATTTACCGGCGGGAAAGATGAAGAGAAGAGCGCCGAGCCGAAGCCAAATTAGAGTACGGTCAGGGAAAACGCTTTTTGATTTTTACGTCGATACCAAACGTTCCGTTGTAGTCGCGCAATGCCACAATCGATACATTGCGGTTTACGTTGAATTCCACCTGAATGACCTGCTGTTGCGTGGACCCGACGTTGGACACGTAAGTGACGGTCAGATTCCGCGTCACCTGTTGCTGCACGGTCACGCGGGCAGCAGCGTTCTGCGAAGCCCCCGTCGAACCCACGCCGGTTAGCCCGGGATCGACTCGAAAATTGGTAATACCAAAGAGTTTTTCCAGTCGACCGCCGACCTGGCTGGACACCGCTTCCGAAAGGAGTGCCGAAGCTCCTGCCGATCCGCTCTGCGCGCCCGACGCGGTGCGCAAGGTGGATTCCTGGCTGGTCTGACCAAGGGCCAGCAGCGTGACGATATCGTTGGCGGGGAGCGGCGGATCGGAACGGTAGGCCAGTGTTAACTTGCTGGCTGGGCCATTGAAATTGAGGGTGATCTCATACTGCTGAATGGTTGTGCTCGCTTCTACGTTCACGACCGGATCGAGCCGGAAGGGATTGGCAAAATTGATGTCGCCACGCGCAACGCGATAGCGACTCCCGTGAAATAGTAGATCTCCCGAGAGAACGTGGATATGGCCCAGTAAAATGGGGTGTTCCCATGTGCCACGCACGCGGATGTCAGCTTCCGCGTCCAACTCCGCCCCGGGCCACTCCATTCGCGCATCGGGCGCGGAAACGGCCTGGATGTCGAACTGCAGATTACGGAGAAACGTCGAGCTGGTCGAGGGGCCGCTGATCCCCTCTTTAGTGGATACCAGGGCGCCGGCAACTTCTAGGCCCTGCGTCAACGTGACGCGCTGGACAGTGACACGTCCGGAGAGCAGCCCTCCATCTGTTGTACCTGTCAAACGCAGCGAGCCTCCGGTCAACCAGCTCATGCCCTCCGGATAGCGGATGCGAGTGGCGTCGCTTCGCGCCGTAATGTCGTAACGCAAAGGGCGCTCCGTGTAGGTGACACTGCCGGAGAGGTGCAGTGTGCCCCCACCGGCTTGTGCGGTGATGTCGTTGAAGGACAGCCGCGTGTCGTCAAAGACGAAATCGCCATTCATGCTGCTGAGGCCAGTGGGAAAGTCGGCGACGCGTGCGTTTACGTTGGCGATGTGAATCCGCCCGGTGATGTGCGGCCGCTGGAGCGTGCCCTCGAAGGTGGCATTGATCTGAGCCGGGCCGCCAATTGTCAGTCCGGGCGAGATTCCCGCAAGCAGGCGCAAATCCAGTCCCCCATTGAGCCGCAGGTTCACGGTGGCATGCTCGGCAAACCCAACATTGCCGCCAATATGAATATCCGTGTCCGGTCCGCGAAACTGCGTGGGTTCAATCTGCAAATTATCTCGAGACGAGCGAAAGTGTACGGGGCCGACGTTTTCAAGCTGCACGTTTGCATAATTGAAGGTCAGTCGCGAGAATTGGGCGTCTAGAACAATACTTTCCGGCCGCTTCAGTGATCCGCTCAGGCCGATTTCGCCGTCGGCGTTACCGTGGCCATTGAATGCTTGCAAGTGCAGCGCGCTCATAATGAGCGCGTCGAGTCCCATATTCTTAACTGCGACCTTGCCCTCAATGTTGTATGGATCGGCGAGTGTCACTATGTAGGCGCCGGAGATTTCTCCGGCGGTCATGGACGATCCGAGTTCAAGCCGGGCGCTTCGCCCGTCGGAGGTCAGCGTGCCGTCGAAGCTGCCGATCACAGACTGACCTACGCGCAAATCCACTACGCGAAAGGTTCCCTCGCCTTTCGGCGCCAGCGGCGGACCACTCGCTTTCAGGCGAAAGGAAACCTGGCCGTCCAGCGCGAAGCGAGGGGACTGCAAACTCTGAAAATTGGCCAGCGGAATGGAGGCGCCCACGAGATCAACCGAAGCGGTGCGATCCGCGAAACTGTATTCTGCGGTGCCGGTGACGATTCCCGCGCCATGGCCTGGTTCTTTCCCCGGCGGAAATAAGCGCAGCTCCGCGTTGGCGATGCGAGCTTCGTCAGTTGTCAGGTTGAGCTGGCCGCGCAACCTGCTGAACGTGACGCCATATGCCTCGCCGTTAGCCAGGTCGAAAAGGCCGGTCACGGCGGGCGCTTGACGTGTCCCACGTCCGTGAAACTGGCCTGACAATTGACCGCGGAGTGGGTAGGAAGAATTCATGAGTTGCTGTAACGCATCCATAGGCGTCGCTTCCAGGTTGACGTCCGCAGCCCATGTGCTATCCGGCGTGAAACTCCATTGCTCGAGGCCGAGGACCAGGTCAATGGTCGCATCGGTGGGACCGCGCCGAACGCGGCCGCGCGAGAAGGTCAATTCGTCCGGAGAATACAAGAGTTCGCCATCGACATAATCAAACGCCAGATCTTCATAACGGACACCTTCTCCTCGCACGTGCCCTTCAAACGTTGGTCCCCCCGAGGGGCCGCGGATCTTCCCGTCCCAGCGCGCGCCTCCGGTAAGAACTTTGATTGCATCCGGAGAATTCGGCGCTGCGTCGCGAATAGCGTTGACGAAATCGCGATAGCTTTCCAGCGCGGCAGTTTCAAAGTGCACGTCCATTGCCGTATTGCGCGGTGCGAGTATTCCGGTAATCGAAGCTCGACTTGATGGAGTCTCGAACTCGCCGCTGCTGACGGTCAACGTCTGCGAGTCGTATCGATAGCGAATGTCCCAGTCGCCATCCACTGGAATGTGTCCGGATGCTACGGTGTCCGGGGATGTCCACTGCATCGCCCCATTGATTTCAAAATGCTGAAATGGACCGCTCCAGGTCTCAATGGTGTCCGCGGTTATCAGCGAGTCCCAGTGCAGTTCCTCGACCGGGAAGCCGGGGTGTTCAATTGCCGGCAGGACTCCCGCCAGGTGCGCGTCCTGGACGTGCGTATCGGCGCGGAATTTCAGTCCATCAAAAAGCATCACGACGCGGCCCTTCACCGTGCCCCCAAACGCCAGCGCTACAAAATCGGGGACCACCAGGCCCTTGTTGTCCATCTGAAAACTGCCCCGGCTGGACAGCCCCGCAACGTGAAATATCGGGTAGGACAGCGTAATGTCGTGGCCCGCATAGCTTCCAGTTGCTCGCAACTGTCCTTCCGCGAGCGTTCCTTCGCCATGAACATCGGCGCGCCCCGTCGGCGTTTCCGGCGAGCGCAGGTTCTCTCGAATGTCCAACAGATTGAGCCATCCACGGTAGCGGAACGTCCATTTTGGCTGCGAATAGTTCTGCATCTCGGCTTGCGCGTCTAGGTGTGACCGGCCCGCGCTCACAACGCCCTGTTCCAGCGTGAAGCCATCGCGTCGCAGCGTGAATTTCGCTGACACGCCCACCGGCCAGGGAAAGAAGCCTTTTGCGGCGTATTGAATGGATTGCCAATCGAGAGTTCCCAGATACATGGGTTGGTTAGCCGGACCGCTCGCATCCAGTGCCAAGCGCAGGTTGTCGCCTTCCAGCGCCAGCGGAGTTCTTACGTCGTTGTAAAGGACCCAGCCATTTTGCAATTGCAAACGGCGGATGCGCAGGTCGAACAGTTCTTCTCGAGCGGGCTTCCTTGTCGAAGCGCTTTGCGGCACCGGAACGTTGCTCGAACCATCTTTCTCGACGCGGATGTGCACCTGCGGCCTCTGAACAAGCAGATCGTTTAAGGAGACCTTGTGTCCCCAAAACGAGTCGATGCGCAACCCTACCTGCAGTTCATCCGCGGCAAAGAGAGGCTCCGTTCCGGCAGGTTCCCGGCCGTGAATCACCAGGCCCTTTAGCTTGAATTCCAGCGACAGCCAGCGAATGGAAATAGATTTCAAGGCAACTTGGCCGCCCGTCATTTTCTGCAGCGTGCGCACCACATATCTCTGAATCAGCGGATTCCCGGCGCCACTGCCGAAAAAAATCGCTACGCCCAGAAGGACCAGAATGATCAGGGAAATTTTCGCCGCAAGCACCCATACGACGTGCCGCAACCAACTCCATTTTCGTTGGCGCATCTCGCGGGTCATTTTGCCGTTTCCTTCAGAAATTTCTCCACGTGCAGGCGGGTCCGGCTTTCCTTCAGCCACACGTCGGCCTGCTCATTGATCCCTTGCTGCACAAGAGCTTCCTGGATGTATTCGCGGGAGGCATCCAATGTTGGCGGGGCCTGGTTGCGCGTTTTCGCCCTCGGAATTACCGCCCGTTGGTAAAAATCTTCCACCTGTTTGGCGTTCACCTGCACCGCAGGGCGAAACCTGGAATCCAGATAGTTGCTGAGATAGAGCTGTTCAGCGAGCATGCGCTCAATTTCTTTATCGTTCAACCCTGATTGGATTTTTCGCGCCTGGTATTCCTCAGGCGACGCAAACGATGCCTGCAAGTGCTCGACACCATGCGCGATCTCCAGATCCGAGGGATGCGGGAAACGTGCGGTATCGGCCTCGTTCCTGACGATCCACTGGTCGATCAGACGGTCCAAAATCGCGGCGTCGCTTTCCGCTTTTCCGTCCACCAGCATCTGGTATCTGCTGAGCGTGCGTACTTCGCTTAACAGGATGATGTCGGTCTCGACCCGGGCGGCAATCTCGTCGATCAGCTCCTGGCTTCGCGCACAGATCGCCGCCAGCGCCAGGAGCGCTCCGGCTAACACGTATTTGCGGTTGCGGTGCATCAGAACGTTGATCCCAGGTTAAAGAAGATCTGGAAGCCCGGCAGCCGCGTTGCCTGGAATCCAAACTTGCCTAGTTGACAGTCCACCGTCGTGGCTCCCTTGGGGCAGGTCGGCGCAACGAACTGCGGCCGGTTTATCTGGTAGCCGAGATCGATGCGAATCGGGCCCACCGGCGTACCGTACCGGAATCCCAACCCCACCGTATGCGCGAAGTAATTCAGCTCATTCGTGCAATTGAATTCGCACTGCGTGGAGTTGGGAAAAAAAATCGGTTTTGGTGAATACGGCCTTAGCGTCACTCGGCTCAATCGGCTATACACATTTCCACCGTCATAGAAGAGCGCGCCGCTCAGCGCCGTCCCGATGTACGGCAGCCGCATCGGGAAGCGGAATTCCTGATTTAGAACGAGCAGCGCCTGCCCGCCCACCGGAAATCCCAGCGAATCACGCGGGCCGGCTTGGTTCAGCGCAAATCCGCGCAGCGAAGTGCCGCCGCCCGCAAAGAATCGCTCCGGCAGCGGAATCACTCGCGGGAAGGGCGGCGCCGTTGGCGGAGGAAAACTCAGCGAAACCGTGTCGCGATATGGCTCCAAAATCCCGATCCGAATCGAACGCGCGAAACTGAATCTCCGCCTGATCGGGTGATAGGTCGAATTCTGAAAGAAAAAACGCAAGAAGCTCGCGCTCGAGCCAATTCCCGTATCCGCAATGCTGAAATCCGCGCTGTTGAAATTTCCCTTGGTGGCATCCGCTGGGTTGTCCCTCGCGTCGCGTACCCACCCTGCGCCAAATTGCGAAACCAGCGTGGGCGCGTTGAACAGCGGAATCTCCTCCTGCGAAATAGTCTTGTTCAAATTCGACACCAGCACTTTGCGGAAAGCATAGTGGTACTGCAGAGACGTTCGCGGCGTCACGCGGTCGTTCATCTCCACCGATCCCTCGTACCGCGTTTCCGTGAACGTATTAATGTCCTGCGTTTTCTCGGTGTATGCCGAAACCTGCAGATTTAGATGTGGATCGCTGAATGTGTTCGGGTGGTTGTACGCCAGCAGCGCCCGATCCTCTATCGTGCTGCCTCGCAGTTTTAGCGAAAGCGAATCACCGCGCCCAGTCACGTTCAGCTTGCTAATTTCCAGAATCCCTCGGACCGCGGCTTGCACCTGGCTTCCCGCAGGATTGGTGGTGCTCGCCAGCCGCTGCACTTCGAAGCCGCCGCCATAGGCCAGCGTGTAACGCTTCGCCTCCTCCACCAGGACCACGATGTCTTTGTTGGTATCCGTGCCATTCGGATTTTGCGGCTGTATCGTGACTCGGTTGAACACCCCAAGGTTATACAGCCGGCGCTGCGATTCGACCACCTCTCCTTCTCGCAACGGCGCCTCGGGCTTCACTCGGATCTCTCGTCGGATCACTCCCCGCCGCGTGTGCTCGTAGCCGGTCAGCAAAATCCTTCGCACCCGCGTCTGTGGCCCTTCCTCGATCCGATAAACCAGGCCCACGAAGCCATCCGCGAAGCCCTCGTCGTCCTTTTTCTTCTGCGTGTTAGCCGCGGCCCCTGTTTGCGCTTTACTGCCGGTGCCTGAGCCCGGCTTGTTTGCTTCTTCGTTGATTCTCTCCGCCGTCGCCGTGAACCTCGCCTCTGGAAATCCCTCGTTGAAATACAGTGCAAGGATATTGTCCCGATCCGTCTCCACGTTGAAGTCTGAGTAAGGCTGGCCCGGCGTCGAGGCGACTACGCCCAGCAATTCAGCTTGCGTGAACGCGTGAGTTCCATCGATGCTCAACGTCGCTACACGCGTCTGCTTCCCTTCCTGAATCGCGAAGCGAATTAGGAGGGCGCCTTCTTTCCCGTTGTAATTGTCCAGCGCCTGGCCATCCACCTTCGCTTCGAGAAATCCGTTCGCCAAGTACAAATTGCGCATCGAGTCCCGGTCGGCGTCCAGCAGCCTGCGGCTGAATCGCCCGCGCGTTGCAAACGATTTGGGGTAAATCGATAGGCGACCGCGCAGAAGATCGGTATTAAAGTAATGGTTCCCGGTGATCTCGATTCCCAGCAAGGTGTGTTTGTCGCCGCGCTCCACGCGATAGGTGATCACCTCTTCGGTTCCCTTATGCCCGCTGGCAAGTGTCACCTCGTGCGTGCTCGTCGCGTACTCCACATCCGCATCGAAATAACCGTCACGCTCCAGCCGCTCTCGAATGTTGCGCTTGCCTTCTTCCAGCAAGTCCGGATCAACCGCTCCCTCCTGATACACCGGCACAAGCTTTTTTAGTTCTCCGCCTGAAAATTTCGCTCCGGCCACCACGATCCTTACGCGCGGCCCTTCTGTTACCTCTAGCTCCAGTGGGAGCATGTGGTTCTTCGCGTCGTAATCCCCGCGGCGAACAACCGCGCGCGCGTTCAAGTGCCCCTTCTTGACCAAAAAATTCCTCAGGCGCGAAGTGGCACGCTGGATATGCGCGGCAGTTATCGCCCGCCCCACTTTGAGCTTAGAGCGCGAAAGAATCTCCGCGTCTCGATACTCCGTCCCGTTCTTCAGCTGAATTTCCTTGATATGCGCGCGCAGCCCCGACTGTATCTTGATGATTACGTCCATCTGGTGGTCCTGTGGATGTGGCACCGCGTCTGCCGATATCTGTGCCGCATACAGTCCTTCTTCTTTCAGCAATTCTCGTAACCGGTCCAACCCCTCCTTCACCGCATCCGGTTGGTACGGCTCGCCAAGCGGGAGTTGCACCGCCGCAATGGCCGAAGCCTCCGTCGGCGGAGATACCAACCCATGAATGATCACCTGATTGAAATAGAGTTGCTCGCGAACCACGAAGTCGATTCGCAATCCGCCGTCGATCGGCGTGGAAGTCGCCCGCACATCCGCATAGCCGCCGGTGCGATAGAGGGCACGGATACTTTGCGCCACCTGCTCGCGGTCCACCGGCTTTCCAATCGAAATAGGTAATACTGCGAACCCTTGCGAAAGGACGCGGCCGTCCTCGGTTACAATCCTAATTTCAGTGACAACGGGCTTGGTATCGCTTGCGACGTTTTGCTGCGCCGGCACGCTCGCCTGTCCTGGATTTTCTTGCTGCGCGCGCGCGTGGCTCAGTGCAACTCCGGTAAGGAGCGCGGCCGCGACAATCTTGCGCAACCCTTGCCCACAATGCGCTTTCATGCTTTCACAGACTCAGACGAAGCGTAGCATAGCGGCGTTGCCTCTCCGGCGAACTTTGGCGCTATCATAAATACCAGAACACTAATGCAAACTTGGATTCGCCGCCTGCAGCTTGGCGCTGGAATGAGAGACTTTGCACTTGAAAAGGCCATCGGCTAAGTGAACGATTCCTCGTACGAAAAATACTCTCGCCAGATTCTCTTCGCCGGTCTCGGAGAGCAGGGCCAGCGACGCCTGCTAACCTCCAGCGCCGTCCTCGTCGGTTGCGGCGCAATCGGCGCCGCCGCCGCCAATCTCTTAACACGCGCCGGCGTTGGAAAATTGCGCATCATAGATCGCGATTTCGTCGAACCCTCGAATCTTCAGCGCCAGACCCTCTTTGACGAATCCGACGCCCTCGCCGCTCTTCCCAAAGCCGTCGCGGCGGAGCGGAAGCTCCGTTCCATCAATTCTGGCGTGTCCGTCGAGGGTATCGTTGCCGACCTGCGCGCGCAGAACGCCGCTGAGCTGCTTGCCCCTTTCGACCTCATCCTGGATGGAACTGACAACTTTGAAACGCGGTTTCTGATCAACGACTTTACCGTTCAGAGCGGAAAGCCCTGGATCTATGCCGCCGCCGTCGCCAGCTATGGACTCACCATGACCATCCGCCCCAGCGAGACCCCTTGCCTCGCTTGCCTGATGGAAACCCAGCAGCCGGGTCTGGAAGAGACTTGCGACACCGTCGGCGTGCTCGGCCCCATTGTCAATCTGATCGCTTCTCTCGAAGCCGCCGAAGCCATCAAGCTCTTAGCGGGCCGCACGGACGCGCTGCACGGACGCCTTATCTCCTGCGATGTTTGGAGCGGCCACTTTCAATCCGTGCACATCGCCCGGAACCCGGACTGCCGCGCCTGCGGCCACCGCGAATTTCCGTATCTCAAGGGTGAAGCCCAGCCCCACGTCACGATGTGTGGCCGCGATTCCGTCCAAATTCACGAACGTGGCCGGTCCCTCGACTTGACGATGTTGAAAAAACGCCTCTCGCCTACGGTCTCCGACGTCCGTCACAACGAATTCCTGCTGCGCTTCCGCGTACCGCCTTACGAAATGACGGTGTTTTCCGACGGACGCGCCATCCTGAAGGGGACAAAAGACCCCGCCGTCGCCCGCTCCCTCTATGCCCGCTACATCGGGGCTTAGTCAATACCCGGCGCGTCATCCTTGAAGGTGTTTTGCTGGAAGCGACGCGACTATCGCGGGACGGGATGCCGCCCGTAAGAAGATCGCATCGAAGCCCTGTCCAGGTTTTCCCGAAGGTTCATCAACGTAAGAAAGGTGCTCAAAATTCGCGCCTTTAGGTCGTCGGTGAGATGCAACCCGCTAGTAGCTACCCGCGCCAGCTTCTCGCCGTTTTCCGTGATGAAGCGCATGATCTCGCGTTGCCGCTCGTGACCGGTGTTGCCCAACGCGGTCTCGCGGCGCATTTCCGCGCAACCGCTCTCCAGCGACAACGTGAAGTGCAGCACGCAGAGTTGCTGCTCCGCCAGAGCTGCTGGCGAGTCGTTCTTGCATCCTGCGGTTTGGCAGCGGGTTCCCATGAGGCGACGATGGCCATTTTGATAAGTAACATTACTGGCCCCGAGAATCCACTACCTCGCCGGACAGTGGTGCGAATCCTGCATTACTGGCCCACCGTCCCGTCGCTGTCCGTATGGCCAGTGTTCTTTAAGAACTCCAACTATCGCGTTGACATTCAAGTGGGATGACCGTATAAATATACAGGTGAGTGCATATTTTCACCGCACGATGAATTCAGGCAAAACCTTCCGCCACGGGCAGATTCTGCGCCTCATCTCGGACGCTTCCATCACCAACCAGGAAGAGCTGCGCCGTCGTCTTGCCGCGCAAAGGTTGCGGGTGACACAAGCCACTCTTTCCCGCGATCTCCAGGAGCTTCGCCTGGTCAAGACTCACGAGGGCTATCGCGCCGCCGCCGCGCTTCCGGAAGAATCCAACGGCCTGCCCTCCCTTGCTCGCGCTCTCGGCGAGTTCCTTTCGGATATTCGCCCCGCGGAGAATCTGCTGGTTTTGAAAACGCCTCCCAGCGGAGCCCAGCCGCTCGCGGCCGCCGTGGACGCCGCGAAATTTCCGGAAACCGCCGGAACGATCGCGGGCGATGACACCGTGCTGATCATCACGCCGGACAAAAAATCCCGCGAATCCTTGCAAAAGAAAATCGAGTCGTTGGTGAGCCGTCGCCCCTGAAATGAGAAAGCCCGAACAACTCGCCGTGGTGGGTGTCACCGGCTACACCGGTTTTGAGCTGGCGCGCATCCTTGTGCGCCACCCGGCCGTAAAATCGCCGGTCTTCTACGTTCGCGACACCCAAAACAAAAAGTGCCTTGCCGAACTTTTCCCGCAACTCCGGGGCCTGGGTGAGGCTCCTCTTCGACAGCTCTCCATTTCCGAGATCATCGCCAGCACAGCCGGCACGGCTTTCCTCGCCACGCCTCATGAAGTTTCCGCGGAGATCGCGCCCGCGCTCCTTGACGCTGGTCTACGCGTTGTCGATCTCAGCGGCGCTTTCCGCTTTCGCTCCGCCGATACGTTTGCCTCCTGGTATAGACTTCCCACTCCGCACGCGAAATGGCTAAACGAAGCCGCCTACGGCCTGCCCGAGCTTTATGCGAGCGAAATTGCCTCCTCGCGCCTCATCGCCAATCCTGGTTGCTACGCCACTAGCGTCATTCTCGCCTTGCGTCCCCTCGCGGAGGCGGGCCTTATCGCCCAGAGCTCAAGTGTGGTCTGCGACTGCAAGTCTGGCGCCAGCGGCGCCGGCAAAGATCCGCGGCGCGATCTGCAGTTCGTGGAAGTCGATGAAAACTTCAAAGCCTACAACCTTTTTTCGCACCGCCACACTCCTGAAATCCTGGAGCACACCGGTTTGCCCGAAGATCACATCATTTTTTCGACGCATCTTCTCCCGCTGGCTCGCGGCATCCTTTCCACCATTTATGTGACGCTCAGCGCCACCTATTCCGCCGAAGCGGTCGAGGCCGTCTTCCGCAAGTTCTACGCCGGGCGCTCCATGGTGCGCATTTGGGCCGCCGGCTCGCTGCCGGAGTTGCAACACGTGGCGCACACCAATTTCTGCGACATCGGTTTCGCGCTGGACAATTCCGGTAAACGCCTTATCGTCGTCTCCTGCCTCGATAACCTGGGCAAGGGGGCGGCGGGCCAGGCCGTTCAAAATTTCAATCTCACCTTAGGCATCGAGGAGCAGACCGCACTGCAATGAAAACCGTAATCAAGTTGGCTGGGGCATTACTCGAAGACGATGACATCGTGCGCTCCGTCGCCCGGCAGATCGCCGCGCTTGCGCAGCAAGGCCAGGAAATTCTCGTCGTGCACGGCGGTGGCCGGCTTTTCACCGCCACACTCAAGCGCATGGGCATCGAGAGCAATTTCGTTGCCGGGCTGCGTGTCACCAATCGCGAAACCCGCGACGTCGCCGTTATGGTTTTCGCCGGGCTCTTGAACAAGCGCGTCGCCTCCGCCATCTCTGCCGAAGGGGCCCCTGCCATCGGCATTTCTGCCGCGGACGCCGCATGCTTCCGTGCTGAGCCCATGGTTCACAACGAAGTCGAAGGCAGCCTTGGTTTTGTCGGCTATCTTACTGGACTGAATCAATCCTTTATTGAGTCGCTCTGGCGCGAAGGTCTCGTTCCCGTCGCTCCCTGCCTCGGCCTGGGTCCCGACAACGAGCTGTATAACATCAATGCCGATCACATGGCCGCTGCCTGCGCGGAGTACCTCGGTGCAGACCGTCTCATCTACCTGACGGACGTTGCTGGTGTCCTCGACGGCGAAAGAGTCCTCTCCGCGGTAACTTGGGAAGAAATCGAACGCCTCGTGCAATCCCGCGTGGTATCCGGCGGCATGGTGCTAAAACTTGAAGCGGCCAAGCGGGCTCTCGAAGGGGGCGTTCGCGAAGTGCATATCGTTGGCGCAGGTTCGCCGGATTCTCTTTTGCGGGTGTCGCAAGCCCCGAGCCTCGCTCACGATTCCGCGAATGCCGTCCCCGGCACACGTGTCGTTCGGGAGTCCCTTCCGGCGGCGCAAGCGGCGCTCTCGGCGGCGTGATGCGAGCCATAACTAAAACGAAGGTGGTCCGCTCCGCTATACCGAAGCCGAAGCGCGCACCCAGCATCAAGCCGACGCTCGATACACGGCTCAGCGACGCGGAACAGTTTCTGCTGCCCACGTACAAGCGCCAGCCATTCGTTATCACGCATGGTCACGGCGCTTACGTGTATGACTCTGCCGGCAAAAGATACCTCGATTTTCTTGGCGGCATCGCCGTCAACGCCCTGGGCCACGCGCATCCGCGCATCGTAAAAGTGATTCGCCGCGAAGCCGCACGCGCCATTCATCTCTCCAACCTCTATCACAACGCCTACCAGGGACCACTCGCCCGCAAGCTCGCGGAGATATCCGGAATGGACCGCGTCTTCTTCTCCAATAGCGGCACCGAAGCTGCCGACGGCGCCCTGAAGCTCGCCCGCCTCTGCGCACGCAGCGCCTCCGATGCTCCCGACCAGCCCGCGCCCAAATATCGCATCCTGGCCATGCACAATTCCTTTCACGGGCGCACCTTCGGCGCGTTGAGTGTCACGTCCACCGAGAAATACCGCCTGCCTTTTGCTCCGCTCGTACCCGGCGTTGAATTTGTGCGTTTCAACGACATTGCTGATCTCGAATCCAAGTTCGACAACACCGTTTGCGCTGTAATCTTGGAAACGATTCAGGGTGAAGGCGGCGTTCACTCGGTTACGGAAGACTTCTGGGATCGCGCTCGATCCCTCGCCTCACAGCACGGCGCTCTGCTCATCGCCGACGAAATTCAATGTGGCCTTGGGCGCACCGGGCGCTACTTCGCTTATCAAAAGTTTTCTTCCACGCCTGATATTGTGCTGGTTGCTAAGCCTCTCGCCGCCGGTCTGCCTCTCGGCGCGATCTTGACCTCCGAAGGCGTCGCGGCACGGGTCGTTCCGGGCTTGCACGGCACCACGTTCGGCGGCGGCCCGTTGGTTTGCGCCACCGCTCTCGAATTTCTGAGCGCTATCGAACGTGAAAAGCTGCTCGCCAACGTCCGCGTCCGCGGCGCAGACCTCCGCGAGGGCCTCACCAAACTTGCCGCTAAATTCGACTTCATCCGCGAAGTTCGCGGCGAGGGACTCATCCTCGGCGTGGAACTTTCGATCGACGGCAATCCCTTTGTCGCCGAAGCCCTGCGCCAAGGCCTGCTGATCAATTGCACCCATGACTTTACTCTGCGCTTGCTGCCGCCCTTCATCATTACTCGCGCGCAGGTACGCGAATTTCTTCGCCTGTTCGAGCTCGTTCTCGCAAAAACTCCCAAGTCCGTTTCGGCTGCGTCCGCGCAACCCGCCGCAAGTCCACGACGTTTTGCGCAATCTGCAGCGAGGTAAAAAAATGACCACTACTACTCTTGTCGCTCCAATTTCTCTATCGAACGATCTCCTTACCGGCGCCGAATGGAGTCCCGCGCACACTCGCGAACTTCTCCATCTCTCCGCGGACATAAAGGCTCGCCCGGTCCGCTACGCCTCGACGCTACACGGCAAATTCATCGCCCTTATTTTCGAGAAGCCCTCGCTGCGCACGCGTGTCACTTTTGAGGTCGGCATCCAAAGCATGGGCGGCTCCGTGATTTTCCTGGACCACACGCAGGCCTCCGCTTCTCTCGGCGCGCGCGAATCCATCGCCGACGTTGCGCGCAATCTCGATCGCTGGGTACAAGGGATTGTCGCGCGCGTATATCACCAGCGCGTTCTTGAAGAGATGGCCGCCAATGCCGACATTCCGGTGATCAACGCGCTCTCCGATAAATTTCATCCCTGCCAGGCGCTCGCCGACTTCTTCACCCTCGAAGAAAAATTCGGCGCGCTTCGCGGTTTCAAACTCGCCTACGTGGGCGACGGCAACAACGTTTGCAATTCTCTGATCTATCTCGCAGCGCGTCTCGGCGTGCATCTCCGCATCGCCACTCCGCCGGACTACGCCCCGGCCGCTGAGGTTGTCGCGGACGGCAAACGCGTCGCTCGCGAAACGAAAGCCAAAATCGAATTGACGACGGATCCGCGCGAAGCCGTCGCCGGCGCACAGGGTGTTTACACCGATTCCTGGACTAGCATGGGCTTTGAAGAAGAAGGCGAAGTACGCAATACCGTATTTCAGCCCTACCAAGTCAATGCCGAATTGATGTCGCTCGCCGCACCCGATGCCGTTTTCATGCACTGTCTTCCGGCGCACCGCGGCCTCGAAGTCACACCGGAAGTTCTGGATGGCCCGCGCTCGGTCGTCCTCGACCAATCTGAAAATCGCATGTACGTGCAGAAGGCCATCTTGCACACTCTGTTTTAACCGGCCTATGCTGGTGCCAACCGCACGTAACGCCGGCATCTTGCTGGCGGCCTTCTTGGAGTGCGGCGGACTTGCCGCCGCTTTTGCGACTTAAATGAGTACGACCAATAAAACCGAAAGAGGAACTGTGAACAAGCAGCTAAGCAAGCCCAAAAAAGTAGTCCTAGCCTATTCCGGCGGGCTCGACACCTCGATCATCATTCCGTGGCTGAAAGAAAACTATCAGTGCGAAGTCATCGCCATGATCGGCGACGTCGGCCAGCAGGAAGATCTCGAAGCTGCGCGCAAAAAAGCACTCGCCACTGGCGCTTCTACGGCCTATGTCGAAGATCTGCGCGAAGAATTTGTCCGCGATTACATCTGGCCCACTCTGCGCGCCGGCGCCGTCTACGAGCACACCTACCTGCTCGGCACGTCCATGGCCCGGCCTATCCTCGGCAAACGCCAAGCTGAAATAGCGCTGAAACTTGGCGCAGACGGCCTATCGCATGGCTGCACCGGGAAAGGCAACGACCAAGTCCGTTTCGAACTGGCTTACAAAGCCATCGCCCCAAATTTGCAAATCATCGCGCCCTGGCGTGAGTGGGACATCGACTCCCGCGAAGACGCCATCGCCTACGCGCAAAAACACAACGTCCCTGTGGAGCAAAGCAAGAAAAATATCTACAGCCGAGACCGCAACATCTGGCACCTCAGTCACGAAGGCGGCGAACTCGAAGATCCCGCCAATTCCCCGAACGATGCGATGTGGCAGTGGGTCGTCTCTCCGGAAAAAGCGCCGGATAAGGCCGCGGAAGTGGAAATCGGCTTTGAAGCCGGCTTGCCCGTTTCCGTGAACGGCACAAATGCCAGCCCTGTAGATTTACTGAACACCCTCAACGAAGTCGCCGCGAAGAATGGCATCGGCCGCACGGATATCGTCGAAAATCGCCTGGTCGGCATGAAGTCGCGCGGCGCGTACGAAACTCCCGGCGGTACTTTGCTGGTCGCTGCGCATCGCGAACTCGAAGCACTCACTATCGATCGCGAAACCGCGCATTTTCAGCAAGCGCTCTCGTTTCGTTACGCCGAGCTGGTTTACTACGGCTTGTGGTTCTCGCCTCTGCGCGCCGCGCTGGATGGATTCTTCAGCGTCGCGCAGCAGCGCGTTACTGGCGCCGTGGGCCTCAAACTGTGGAAGGGCACACTCACCGTCACGAAACGCGTCTCTCCTTTTTCTCTCTACCGCACCGACCTCGCCAGTTTCACCATGGGTCGCTACAATCCCAAGGACGCTGAAGGCTTTATCAACCTGTTTGCGCTTCCCGTAACGGTGCGCCCCAAAGCCAAAGCCGAAGGCAACTCGTGAACTTATTTAGCCATCGACACTGCTACTGCTGCGAACAATGCGTGCGCTGATGACAGAACGCAAAGACGATCGCCTGTGGGGCGGACGCTTCGAGCGCGAACCAGACAAACGGTTTGACGTGTTCCAGCGTTCGTTCTCGTTTGACCGTCGCTTACTGCCGTACGAAATTGCCGTGGATCGCGCCTGGGCAAAAGCCTTGCAGGGTGTCGGCATTTTCACGGCGGCGGAAGTACACGACACGTTGCTCGCCCTCGACGATATTGAACGGCGGATAAAGAATGATCCTTCTTTCCTCGAGGGCTCGACGGCGGAAGACGTTCACCACTTTGTGGAAAGTGCGCTGGTGCATGAACTCGGGGCGCTGGGCTGGAAGCTGCATACGGGCCGCAGCCGCAACGAACTGGTCGCCACGGATTTCCGCCTCTTCGTAATGGCCGCGGCCACAAGCGTGCAATCCGCCATCTTCGAGCTGCTGAGTGCTTTTCTCGAGCAGGCCAACAGCGTTTTCGGCGTTCCTATGGCGGGAATGACACATATGCAGCATGCGCAGCCGATTCTTCTTTCGCATTTTCTCCTCGCGCACGCCGAAGCCTTTTCTCGCGATTTCACTCGTTTGCAACACGCGGCGGACTGCGCCGATGCGTGTCCTATGGGATCCGGAGCACTCGCGGGCAACAGCTTCGGCATCGATCGCGAGGCTATCGCGCGCCAGCTTGGCTTTTCCCGGATTACGGCGAACAGCCTCGACGCCGTGAGCGACCGCGATTTCGCGCTCGACTATTTGTTTGCGCTCGCCGGAATTGCCACGCATCTTTCGCGCCTTGCGGAAGACTTCGTGATTTTCGCGTCCCAGGAATTTGCCTACGTGATTCTTTCGGACGAATATTCCACCGGCAGCAGCTTGATGCCGCAGAAAAAAAACCCCGATTCCTGGGAGCTGATGCGTGGCAAAACCGGCCGAATCACAGGTGCGCTGCTCTCACTCCTCACCACTTTGAAAGGCTTGCCCAGCAGCTACCAGCGTGACCTGCAGGAAGATAAGGAAGCTTTGTTTAGCGCTCATGATCAAGTCGCCGATATGCTCGCAGTCGCAACCGGAGCCCTAGCCACCACGAAATTCAACGTCGAGCGTTTGCGCACGGCGGCCTGCAACCCTTTGCTGCTGGCTACCGAAGCCGCCGACTACCTGGTGCGCAAGGGTATTCCGTTCCGGCAGGCGCACGACATCGTTGGCAAGGTTTTGCGAGAAGCCGAGAAGCAAAATATTCCTTGGACTTCGTTGCCGCTGGAAACGCTCAAGAACATTTCGCCGGCATTTGACGCCGGTTTTGCGAGCAGCCTGAGCATGGAAACGGCTCTCGCTGCCAAGAAGGTTCCTGGCGGAACCGCGCCGGAATCGGTGCGCGCCGCGATTTCCGAGTTGCAGAACCGTATCAACAAATTAAGCACCAAAATAAACGTCACGCGAGGAGCCACGCCATGAGCACGCAAGCTGTACGACTGGAGCAAACACTCTCGGAAATACGCGCACTTTTGCGCGATGCATCATCCGTAAAAGGCGCGGAGGATCGGAGGTCCCTTCCGTGAGCATCGCGCTCACGCTATGACTCCGCCGGCAATGCAACACGCCCTTTCCGAAGCTTCCCTTCCACGCGGCTTCCGCTTCGCCGCGACCGCCTGCGGCCTGAAGAAAACTGGCGCGCTCGATTTCGCCATTCTTTCCAGCGACGTTCCCGCATCCGCGGCCGGGGTATTCACGCAAAATCTGGTGGTCGCCGCTCCCGTGCTGATTTCCAAAGCGCACTTGCGCTCCTCCAAAGGGCGAATGCGCGCCATCGTTGTAAATGCGGGCAACGCAAATTGCGCAACTGGCGCCCCCGGACATGCTGCAGCGGTGCGTACCGTAGCAGAAACGGCGAAGCGTCTCGGGTGTAGACCCGAAGAGGTTTTTGTATGTTCGACCGGCGTCATCGGAGTCCCGCTGGCGCTGGACAAACTCTTGCGCGCAGTGCCGCTGCTGGCGCGGCATCGGCGCTCCTCCGCGCGCTCGTTCGCGGAAGTCTCGCTGGCAATTTGCACCACGGACACGCGGCCAAAAACCGCGGCAGCTTCCTTCAAGATGGGCGGCAAACGCATTCACATGGTCGGCTGCGCAAAAGGCGCCGGCATGATTCACCCAAACATGGCAACGACTTTGGCGTTTATAACCACGGACGCGGCGATCGCCCCGTCGTTGCTGCAAAAAACGCTCAAAGAAGTTACCGCGCGAACGTTCAATTCCATCAGCATCGATGGCGACACTTCGACAAATGATGCGCTGCTGGTTCTCGCCAATGGAGAAGCAGGCGCGCCCTCCATCAAAAGCGGAAGCAAAGCGCACCGGGACTTCACTGCCGCGCTCGAGCACGTGTGCCATTCGCTGGCGCTGCAAATCGTCGCCGATGGCGAGGGCGCGCAGCGCGTTATTGAAATCGAAGTGCGCGGCGCGAGAACTGAATCCGCAGCACGGCGCATCGCCGAAACCATCGCCACTTCCCCCTTGGTCAAAACCGCGTTCGCCGGAGCCGATCCCAACTGGGGTCGCGTCTTCGCCGCCGCAGGACGCGCTGGCGTTCGGTTCGATCCCGCCCGTGTGGACATCACGATGGCGGGGATCCCAGTACTGCGCCGCGGGCAACCTCTCGATTTCAACGAGCGCGCGGCAAGCGACCACCTGCTAGCGGACCACGTGCCCATCGTGATGCACCTGCACGCGGGTTCCGCAAGCTCCCGGTATTGGACCTGCGACTTCACCGCCGAGTACGTACGGATCAACGCTTCCTATCGTACTTAGGACTCGCGGCGATCGGCGGAGGCTATTAAACTAGGAGCGCAATGGCCCCCCTCCCCCCCCCTTTTCATAATTTTTCATTTTAAAGCGACTTAAAAGTGTTTGTTTTCATAGACTTTCATAAGTGTTCATTTTGAAGGACTTACCGACGCGGGACGCTGCGCAACCCGCAGCCAAATAGGACGACGGGCCGTGCTTCAAATGGAGGGTCGCGGGTAGAGCGAGGCCCGGAATCATGGCCAAGAGTAGCACGAGACGGTCTTATTGTCAATAGGAATACGTAGAGCTTCCGTTATCCGTTCGAACGGATAGCGAACTCATTGAAAGATCGGAAGTTGCCCGTTGGCCGACGGTCAACGCGTGCGGTTAATGAACACATTCTGTCGGAAGCCTTGGGCCAGAACCACGACATGGAAAGTTCGTTTTTTCGGAAAAAGACAAAAACGAGGCCTCGACTTGTAACGTTTTTACCCATCCTTCCCGACCGACCCCGAAACGACATCCATTCATCCAATCGGAACCCAGTCATTTACAGTAACTTACAAAGGAAACGGCGCTTGGTACGCCGCCTGCTACCCTCTCTGCATCGCGGCCTTCGGGCCGGAGACTTCAGATCAGCAACACTTGAGAGGAACTAGACAATGAGGGCGAAACCCAGCAAGCCCGGCAGGAACGCGCAGCGCGGCGTCTCCCTATTAGAACTGCTGGTAGTGGTTTTTGTGACGTTAGTCCTTGCCGCTCTGGCGAGTCCTAACATCATGCAGGCCGTTTACAACCTCAGATTGGTCGGCACAGCCGCCGATCTTGCGGGGTTGATGCAGCAAGCCAGAATCATGGCGTCAAAAAACAACGCCAGCAATCCGAACTATTCGATTCGGTACATCGCGCAAAATGGCAAGCAGGTCGCCTTTATCGACCTGAATAACAACGGAGTTTGGGACGCGAGCGTCTCGATCAATGGAGTGGCCACGCCCGAGCCAAAAGTCATATTCAGCGGGACGGTCTTTCCGGCCGCCGGTGCTCCGTCAGGATCGGGCGGGCAACCGGGTCCCTACGTGCTCGCCGGGGATTCTTCGTCAGGAACCGTCAATACCAACGTAAATATCATGGGATTTTCCTCCAGGGGCTTGCCCTGCAACTATGACGCTCCTCCGACGTGCTCCACTCCATCAACGAGCTATTTTGTCTACTATCTGACGGATACGCGGATGGGCGCGCCTGGCTGGGCGGGCGTGGTGGTAACCAAAGCCGGACGAACGAAAGTTGTTACATGGAACGGGACAGCGTGGCAATGAAAATGAAAAAAACAAAATCCAGTAAGCAACGTGGTATGTCGCTGATCGAGCTGTTGGTTGCGATCACCGTGCTCATGATCGGGGTCACCGGCTGCATGTGCGTCATCCCGTTCACGATCGGGATGGATTACCGCAACAAGCAGCAGAGCAGCTCGACGGTCATCGCCCAGATGGTGACGGAAAAAATAATGAGCGTGTCCGCGGGCACTTCGCCGGTCCTTACGCTTTCGGACTGTGCGGGTAACAACCCCACGATCAATACCGCCGGCTCGGCTACCGGGACGGGAGGAGCCTTAACTTCCAACGGCGACGTCGACTATTCGCAAACCCAAGCGAGCGGGGGCGCGGGCTACTACATGAACTGGACCACGTGCGGTTCGACTGGGCAGGCCGCGACGTATGACGTCCGCTGGAACATCAAGAGCCCTGACGGCACGATCAAGATCATCACGGTCAGTGCGAGATTGAAGAACGGTATTTCCGGCGGCAGTTTCGCGCTGCCGGTAACGATTCGCTCGTTGGTCGGGAGCTGACATGACACTGCGCAATGGAACTCGGAATAAACAACACGGCTTCTCGCTACTGGAAATGTTGATAGCCGTCACGATTCTCAGCGTGGTGGTGGGCGGCATTTTCGAACAGATGAATACGGTGGTGCAGCGGCAGGGCACGGAACGAATCAAGGTCGACGATATGCAAGAGGCGCGCGATTTCGTGGACCAATTCTTTCGCGATATCAACGAGGTCGGTTATCCCAACGTGCGAATGATCGATACCACCGCAGCGTGGGCTCCGGCACTCTCGTTTCCGCTAGTAAATGACAATCGCTTGGCGGTTGGGTTAGTAAAAGCCGCCGACAGCGAAATTCGCTTCGAGGCCGATACCAATGGTGACGGAAACGTGCAGAGCGTGGTTTACATGATCAATGGCTCCGGTTCTTGTCCGGTGTGCCTGCAGCGCAGCCAAGTCGCCAAAGCCGCGGCCAATCCCCTCACCGGCCAAACCCCGAACTGGGGAACCGAAGTGAACGACGTGATTAACGCCAACCCGATTTTCACCTATTACGATGCCAACTCGAACCTGATCGCCACGCCCGTGGACATGAATGCAAATCCGGCGACGATTGCGAAGATCAAAACCGTCAAGATCAGCCTGGTTCTTCGCAACAACAATATTCGCGACCTTAAGACCGGCCTGCCCATTGAAACCAATTTCGAGGGCGAGGTCTCTCTCAACAATTGCTCCATGGCTGCCAACAGCCAACCGATGTCTTGCCAATAGGAGAACTAGAATGAACTCCTTTCGCGTAAACAATCATGACGGACCCGAGCGCGGTATGGCGCTGGGCATAGCGATTCTGGTGCTGCTGGTCATCACTACCGTAGTTGCGGTCATGATATCGATGTCCAGCACGGAAACCGCGATCAGCGGCAATTTCCGCGACGAGCAAGCGGCCTTTTTCGGCGGCCGCGGCGGACTTGAAGAAGCTCGCGATCGCTTGCGCAGCAGCTCTACGGGCCCCTTGACGGCTAACCTCACCACGATGGGCAATGCGCTGCCAGGAGCAGCGAACGGTGTGCTCTACATAACCAACGCCCAGGCTGGAGAGACAGTAACGCCATGGAACACGGCTGCGGAAACGACCCCGCGGCACTATCCGGATGATGAGATTTGCAAAGAACTCGGCTGCGTCGGGGCGCCGGCAGGATCTTGGTATATATCGACGACCGCAAATAACGCTTATGCGACTACGCCGCCGCTTCCGTGGAAGTGGGTGCGCATAATGGCCAAGCTCAATAGGTCGGTCACCGCGACGGGCTCGCTGGTCACCTCCGTCAACGGTGCTCAGGACGGGCTTCGCGTTTGCTGGAATGGAACAGGGAACGAAGTAACCATCCCCAACACTTTTGCGAGCTGTACGGCGTTCAATGCCAACTACAGACCGGTGTATGAACTGACCGCGCTGGCGGAGACGGCCGGCGGTTCGCGCCGAATGACACAATATGAAGTGACCCCGGCTAGTTTCCCACCGATCCCGGGACCGATGATTTTTGACGGCCCGAACCCCACCTATGGCGCGCCGAACTCGAATGCGTTCAACGTGAGCGGCGCGGACGCTGCTCAAGGGCCCAATGCCGGAACGGGGTGCGGAGCTCCCGCCAACATGCCAGCCATCGGGGCATTCAGCAACGCCGACTCGACGAGCTTGACGAACAACGGCACGGTGCAAAAACGCTCGGGCAGTTATTCGTCGGCTGCTCCGTACGCAACTACACCCGCGATCGCCAACGTAAGTTCTACCTTAGGTTCAAACCCCAAGGTAAACTTGACCACGGTCGACGGTTTGACGAATCTGGTTAACATGATTACCGCCGCGGCCGGGCCCAACGTGTTCCCTCCGGGCAGCCCCTCCAACCTGGGTACAACTGCGGCCCCAGCGATTAACGTCGTCAATGGTGACTATACCGCCGGCAGCGGCACGGGCATCTTGCTGGTTACCGGCACATTGACCATGAGCGGTAATCCCAGCTGGAACGGCCTCATCCTGGTCATCGGGAAGGGCGACGTTACGAAAAACGGCGGTGGCAACGGCGTCCTGGACGGTTCCTTGTTCGTGGCCAACATGTATACCGACACCAATTACACGACCCCAATTGCTTTGGGGGCAAATAATCCTCCGGGCCCCCCCACGATCAACTGGAATGGCGGCGGCAACATGACATTCCAATACGATAGCTGCTGGATCAATTTGGTCACAGGCGGCGCGTTCCCCCTCACTCTTGTGTCCATGCGCGAATTGATCTACTAGGAGAAACACAAAATGATATTGGCCTCTCGTGGAAACAAACAGGATGGACCTGAGCGCGGTATGGCCCTAGGCGTTGCGATTCTGGTGCTGCTGGTAATTACCAGCGTGGTTGCGGTCATGATATCGATGTCCAGCACGGAAACCTCGATCAGCGGCAATTTCCGCGACGAGCAAGCAGCCTTTTTCGGGGGCCGCGGGGGACTCGAAGAGAGCCGCGACCGCTTGCGCTCCGGCGCCTCGGGTACAATGACGGCCAATATTACGCTGATGAATAATGCGCTGCCCGGAGCAACGAACGGTGTGCTCTATATAACCAACGCGCAGGCCGGAGAGACGGTAACTCCCTGGAACACGGCTGCGGAAACGACCCCGCGGCACTATCCGGATGATGAGATTTGCAAAGAACTCGGCTGCACCGGCGCGCCGACGGGAGCTTGGTATCTGTCGACCACCGCAAATGCCGCTTACGCGACTACACCAGCGCTTCCGTGGAAATGGGTACGCCTGATGGCCAAGGTCAATAGGTCAGACACCGCGGCGGGCACGCTGGTCACCTCCGTCAACGGCGCTCAGGACGGGCTTCGCGTTTGCTGGAATGGAACCAATGAAGTAACCATCCCGAACACATTTGCGAGCTGCGGGGCGTTCAGTTCCATCTACAAACCGGTATATGAACTGACGGCGCTGGCCGAGACTGCCGGCGGTTCGCGCCGGATGACACAGTATGAAGTGACCCCGGATAGTTTCCCGCCCATGCCGGGGCCGATGATTTTTGACGGCTCGAACCCCTCCTTTAGCCCCCCGAACTCGGCTGCGTTTACCGTGAGCGGCGCGGATGCTGCGCAGGGACCCACTGCCGGAGTGGGATGCGGAGCTCCCATCAACCAGCCTGCCATCGGGGCTTTCAGCAACGCGGACCAGACGAGTTTGACGAATAACGGCACGGTGCAAAAACGTTCTGGGAGTTATTCGTCGGCAGCTCCGTATGCAACGACACCCGCGATCACCAACGTAAGTTCCTCCTTGAGTTCGAACCCTAAGGTTAATCTGACCACGGTCGACGGCTTAACCAACCTGACTAATATGGTTATCGCCGCGGCCGGGCCCAACGTCTTCCCTCCGGGCAGCCCCACCAACATGGGTACACCTGCGGCCCCAGTGATTAACGTAGTCAATGGCGACTTTACAGCGGTCAGCGGCACGGGCATTTTGTTGGTCACCGGCACGTTGACGTTTAGCGGTAATCCCAGCTGGAACGGCCTGATTTTGGTCATCGGGAAAGGCAACGTCGTAAAGAACGGTGGTGGAAACGGCGTCCTGGACGGTTCCTTGTTCGTGGCCAACATGTATACCGACACCAATTACACGACCCCAATTGCTCTGGGGGCGAATAATCCTCCAGGCCCCCCTTCGATCAACTGGAATGGCGGCGGCACCATGGCATTCCAGTACGACAGCTGCTGGGTCAACCTGGTCATAGGCAACAATTTCCCGCTCACGCTTGTCTCTATGCGCGAGCTGATCTACTAAGACAAACTCGAGTTGAGGCAATTTCAGCAACGGGCCGGACAACATCTCCGGCCCTTTTTCCTTTTACGTCCTTTCTTTCAAGCGCGTCATTACAGAGTCCCCAACGCCATGCGGTATAATGGCCGAATGCCACTTCGTCAGGAAAGCGTACGGATGCACGGGACCACCGTGCTCTTGGTGCGCAAGGACAATAAAGCCGTGCTCATCGCCGATGGTCAGGTGACCATGGGCGATCATGTCATGAAGCACACCGCGCGCAAGACTCGCCGCCTCTACAACGATAAGGTCATCGCGGGGTTTGCGGGCTCGACTGCCGATGCTATCTCGCTCTTCGAGCGTTTCGAGGGCAAACTCCAGGAGCATTCCGGAAATCTGCAGAAAGCCTCTGTGGAACTGGCCAAGGAATGGCGTAAGGACCGCGCCCTCCGCCACTTGGAAGCACTGCTGATTGTCGCCGATAGCAAGGCCACGTTCTTACTGTCTGGAAATGGCGATGTGATCGAACCGGATGATGGCCTCTGCGCCATCGGGTCCGGGGGTAGCTATGCACTGGCTGCGGCGCGCGGGCTACTCAAGCATTCCAAGCTCGGCGCAAAGGATCTGGCCATGGAAGCCATGCGCATCGCCAGCGAAATTTGCATCTATACCAATGCGAACTTTACGGTGGAGGAGCTGTAAAGCATATTTGGGAATCGCGCAGCCACCGCAACATCCTCCCGGTGACCGATGATTCAAATGCCAGTACGCAAGGCACAGTGCCCGCATCTTAGGTAAGATGGAACGGATGGCTGGCTCAGGGAAACAGGAACAGAAGGATTCATGCCAAGCAAGTCTGAAAAAGAAATAATTTTCGCGCCCGGCGGCAATGGCGCGGCGCCGGACGAAGCCGAGGAGCTTCTTCCCGCGCTCGACGACATGACTCCGCGCGAAATCGTGGCGGAGCTCGACAAATACATCGTCGGACAGAACGCCGCGAAACGCGCCGTCGCCGTAGCCTTACGCAATCGCGTGCGCCGGCAGAAACTTCCCCCGGAGATAGCCGAGGACGTTCTGCCTAAAAATATCCTGATGATCGGCCCGACCGGCGTCGGCAAGACGGAAATCGCGCGCCGCCTCGCTCGCCTGGCCGGCTGCCCCTTTGTGAAAGTGGAAGCCTCCAAATACACGGAAGTTGGTTACGTGGGCCGCGACGTGGAATCCATGGTCCGCGATCTGGTGGAAACCTCGATCGATATGGTGCGCGAGGAAAAGCTCGATGAAGTCGCGGATCGGGCTGAGCAAACCGCTGAGGAGCGCGTGCTCGACCTCCTCCTTCCCCCCTCGCTTCCGCCGGCTCAAGGCACCAGCGAAACCGAGCTGGCGCAGCAGCGCGAACAAACGCAGCGCACCCGTGAAAAATTGCGCGCGCAACTCCGTGAAGGCAAGCTCGATCAGCGCATGGTCGATATTGAAGTGCGCGAGCGCTCCATGCCTTCCTTTGAAATCATTTCAAATCAAGGCGTCGAGGAAATGGACGTCAATATCAAGGACATGCTCTCTGGCATGTTCGGCCAGCAAAAAAAGAAACGCAAAATGAGCGTTGCCGACGCCTTCGAGTACCTCATTCAGGAAGAAGAGAACAAGCTGCTCGATATGGACCAGGTCACGCGCACCGCCGTGGAGCGCGCCGAGCAGATGGGCATCATCTTCATCGATGAGATCGACAAAGTCGCCGGCCGCGAGTCCGGTCACGGACCGGATGTTTCCCGCGAAGGCGTGCAGCGCGATATTCTGCCCATCATCGAAGGCACGACCGTGAACACGCGCTACGGCATGATTCGCACCGACCACATCCTGTTCATCGCCGCTGGCGCGTTCCATGTCACCAAGCCGTCGGACCTGATCCCCGAGCTGCAAGGCCGCTTGCCTATTCGCGTCGAGCTGCAATCTCTGAAGGAAGAAGACTTCGTGCGCATTCTCACCGAGCCGAAGAACGCGCTCATCAAGCAGTACGTCGCTTTGCTCGAAACCGAGGGCGTAAAGCTAAACATCACCGACGACGCGGTCGATACCATCGCCAAGTTCGCCACGGTCGTAAACGAGCAGACCGAAAACATCGGCGCCCGTCGCCTGCACACTATTCTGGAAAAGGTTCTTGACGAACTTTCCTTCGAGGCTCCCGATCTCAAAAAGAAAAACGTCAAGGTCGATTCCGCCTACGTGAACAAACAGCTCGCCGAAATCGTAAAGAACCAAGACCTGAGCCGCTACATCCTGTAAAATCCGAAAATCGAATATGGAACCTCGAAGCTCGCGGAACCCCGAGGCGCGTAAGATTCGGCCGCGGCTAATCTCGAATTCCCGCTTTCGACTTGCCCTGTTCCTATTTTTCTTCGTGGCCAGCTGCGGCGCACCAGGCGAACCCACTCCCCCTTCCTCTCCCATCCCCGTTGCCGTCAACGATCTTTCCGCGCAGCAAACCGGCGATGCTGTGCAGCTCGCCTTCACGATGCCCTCGACCACCACCACCCATGAGCGTCTGGCCCAGACACCGGCGGTCGAGATCCTGCGCGGCGCTCTCAAGCCCGATGGCTCCCCAGACGCAAAATCATTTCGCACCGTCCAGACGATTCCTGGCGCGCTCGTGGGCGAATCTCGCACTGGCGACAAGCTCCAGATCACCAACCGCATTTCCGTCGATGAACTCCGTTCCTATCCCGGAGGGGCGCTTGCCTATCGCATCCGCACGCGCGCCTCTCGTAGGCGCGCCTCTGCCGATTCCAATACCGCAATCGTCCATATTCGTCCGGTGCCAGAACCAATAGCGTCAGTGCATGCAACGGTCACTGAGTCCGCGATTGAGCTTTCTTGGTCCGCTCCAACGCGTACCTCCACCGGCGATTTGCTTCCTCCCATTTCCGAATATCGCGTGTTCCGTGGCGAAATCGACCCCGCCATTGCGGATTCGGCTACGAAGGATCTCTCTCAAGTGAAATGGAAATCGCCGCTCGCCCTTCTCGCCTCGACCCCTTCAACTACGTATCGAGACACCGCCTTCGATTTCGGCAAGACGTATCTCTACACGGTCCGCGCGGTAATTCCCGCAGATGGCGGCGCGGTCGAGTCCGCAGATTCGGTCCCCGCCATCGTTACGCCCCGAGATATTTTTCCGCCGGCCGTCCCGCAGGGTATCGTCGCTGCCGTCATTGTAGGGAGCCCGACAAACGGCCCGGAGGTAGACCTCTCCTGGTCCATTAACGCTGAAACCGACTTAGCCGGTTACCGCGTCTATAGAAGTGAACAGCAAGACACGCCGGGTCAGCTTGGTACTCCGGATCTGTTGCTCTCACCCGCGTATCGTGATACGTCTGTACAACCCGGTCACCGCTATTGGTACTACGTGACCGCTGTCGACCGCTCCGGCAACGAAAGCGCCCCCTCCGCTCCCGTAGCTGCAGAAGTCGCGCAACCTTCTTCGTAGAGTCGGGTTTGAACCTTGGCAAGCTTTCGGGAGCTTCGCTTTGATCGCTGTCCGTGCTCATCTCCCTGGTTATGGTCGGCTGCACGTTTTCAAGAACGCGGCTATCCGCACCGGGGTTTATTCCGGCGTCGGGATGGCCATGGTTCTTGTCGCTTGGCTTTTCGTGGCCAACCGCGCACCCTCCCTCGAACCCTTGGCGCTGGAGCGCAACCTCGCCGGTGCTGTGGTGCTTGGCCTGTTCGCTGCTGTTCCGGTCATTCGATTCTTGCGTCTTCCCGGACCTCTGCTGGCGTCCGGCTTGATCGCCTGGAGCATCGCGGCTCTTACTTACCGCCTGCTTTGTGTCTACTTCTGGGGACTCGCTGCGCGCTACAGCGCCGTGCACCTGTTCACGCTGGGCGCAATTCTCTATATGATTTTGGCCACGCTCTCCTGGATAGGCACGTGCATTTCGAGAGCTCGCGCATCAAACGTTTCGCACTAACATTCAAATCATCACGTGAGCTGACCCGATATGAGGTTCTGCCGCTTCGTTCCTGTTGATCGTGCTGTCTCGTCCGGCGCCCCGCTTTACGGCATCCTTGACGATTACCAAGTGCGCGAAATCTCGGGCCCGCCGTGGACTGAATGGTCTCAGTCATCCCGCATGTGGCCGCTCGCCTCCGTGCGCTGCGTCGCCCCGGTTGATCCCAGCAAGATCGTCTGCATCGGCCGCAACTATGCCGCGCATGCGGCCGAACTCGGCAACGAAGTCCCCAAAGAGCCGCTGATGTTCCTGAAGCCACCTTCCTCGATCGTCGGCCCTGACGAACCTATCGTCCTAACTCCTTACTCGCAGCGCGTGGAGCACGAAGGCGAATTGGCTATCATCATAGGCCGCCGCTGTTCGCGTCTTCGCGATTCAGACGACGCCCTATCCTACGTTCTTGGCTACACTTGCCTCAACGATGTCACCGCGCGCGACATACAAAAGAGCGATGTTCAATTTACCCGTGGAAAGGGCTTCGACACTTTCTGCCCGATTGGTCCTCACATAGAAACCGATCTTGATCCCACCAACGTTCTCGTTGAAACGCGCGTCAACGGTGCAGTTCGCCAATCCGGCAACACATCCCTCATGATTTATCCCTGCGCTTTTCTTGTCCGGTGGATTTCCCGCATGATGACGCTCCTCCCCGGCGACGTAATCGCCACCGGCACGCCCGCTGGCGTGGGCCCGCTCGCTGCGAGCGACGTGGTCGAGGTCAGCGTCGCGGGAATTGGCGTGTTGCGTAATCCGGTGCACGCACCTCCTGCGCAGTAGCCGCGTCACCTCTGCTTGAGTAAAATTATCCGCGTGGGGCTGGACCTGCCAGAAGCGGCAAGGTACTCGCCGCTCTTTGGCCCCGCACACAGAATCCCGCGCAAGAGCCACGGAGCCGTGTCATTGAATATATTGCCTTCGGATTGGAAACTCATTCTAACCATGGGCGGTGCTGCCGTTGCCGCTATCGCCATGATTGCCTACGCTTTTTTTCGCCCTGCGGAAGATCCCGAGGAAATTGAGCGCAGGCGCCGCCTCCATCTGAATCAAATCGGGCGCATCGCGGAGGGCCAGGTTGTCGAGCTCGTCGCGCACCCTCCCGAGCCCAGTGAAAAAGGCAAACGCCTGTTCGGCTCCCGTCCCCGGCCGCTCGCCAACTTGAGTCCTCGCCAGTTAGTTTCCTACAGCTACGCCATTTCCGGCGTCACCTATCACACCGCGCAAGACATTACCGGTCTCGAAAGCCAAGTACACCTCGATAAGTTAGTCGCCGGCCAACCCGCCAGCATAAAATATGATCCTTCCAATCCGACGGATTCCATCCTGGTAGCCGACGATTGGTCCGGTTTGCGCTGAGTATCCCGTACGGGCGCAACCATTCTGATTTAGGTAGCATTGCGCTATCCTTCTACCGCGACGAACACCCATGAAACGCATCCTCGCCTCCGTTCTGACCACCGTCCTCATTGTGGCGATGACGCTCGCCGCCATGTTTACTCTCGTACGCGCCACGGAGTATGTCACTTCCATCGCATCGCCCGTGGAACGTGCAATCGCGATCGTCGCCGAACTCTTTCTCGGCGTCGTTCTTCTCCTCGGCACCGTCTGGCTGGCCACGCATCTCGCCGTGCGTATCTTCGGCGTCAAGGAATCACCAACTCCGGGAGCTCCCCTTGCCTGAACCTAAGCGCGTTCCGCAATCGCTCTCCAATCATCACGACCGCATGGAGGAGCTCCGCAAGCTCGACGCGGAAGCGGAAGCCGGCGGCGGTTCTGAGCGACGCGAGCGCGAACACAAGGTAGGCAAGCTCACCGCGCGCGAGCGTATTCATCTTCTCCTTGACGAAAACACCTTTGAGGAACTCGACAAATTCATGCGCCATCGCTGCACCGATTTCGGTATGGAGGAACAGCGCCCGGCCGGCGACGGCTTCGTAACCGGTTTCGGCCGCATCGACGGCCGCCTCGTGTACGTTTTCGCGCAAGACTTCACCGTCTTCGGCGGCTCCCTTTCCGAAACCAACGCGCTGAAAATTTGCAAAATTATGGACCAGGCCATGCGCGCAGGCGCTCCCGTCATCGGCCTCAATGATTCCGGAGGCGCGCGCATCCAGGAAGGGGTCGCGTCGCTCGCCGGTTACGCGGATATTTTTCTGCGCAACACGCTGGCCAGCGGTGTGATCCCGCAAATCAGCGCCGTCATGGGCCCGTGCGCCGGCGGTGCCGTCTACTCCCCTGCCATCACCGACTTCATCTTCATGACTCGCGACACTTCCTACATGTTCGTAACCGGTCCTGACGTCATCAAGACCGTCACGCACGAGGAAGTCACTAAGCAAGAGCTCGGCGGCGCCATGACGCACAATGCCACCAGCGGCGTCGCCCATTTCGTCGCCCCCGATGACGCCGACTGCCTGGCCATGATTCGCGAGCTGCTCAGTTTTCTTCCGTCAAATAACGTGGACGATCCGCCCCGCCGCGCCACCTCCGATCCAGTCGATCGCCGTGATGAAGCGCTCAACACTCTCGTCCCTGATGATCCGCAAAAACCCTACGACATCAAGGACGCCATTCACTCCATCGTTGATGACGCTTATTTCTTCGAAGTCCACGAACACTTCGCGAAGAATTTAGTGGTGGGCTTCGCGCGTCTCGATGGGCGGCCCGTAGGCATCGTCGCGAATCAACCCGCGTTTCTCGCCGGCGTCCTCGATATCAACGCCTCCGTAAAAGGCGCCCGCTTCGTGCGCTTCTGCGACGCCTTCAATATCCCGCTGATCACGTTCGAAGATGTTCCAGGTTTTCTCCCCGGCACGCAGCAGGAATTCGGCGGCATCATCAAGCATGGCGCCAAACTGCTGTTCGCTTATGCCGAAGCCACCGTCCCCAAAATCACTATCATCACCCGCAAGGCCTACGGCGGCGCCTATTGCGTCATGGCCTCCAAGCACATCCGCACCGATGCCAATTTTGCCTGGCCCACCGCGGAAATCGCCGTCATGGGCCCGGAAGGCGCCGTCAACATCGTCTACAAACGTGAACTGGAAAAAGTTCCGGAATCCGAACGCGAAATTGTTCGCCGCGAAAAAATCGAAGAGTTCCGCGATCGTTTCGCCAACCCCTTCGTAGCCGCCGAGCGCGGCTACATCGACGCCGTAGTCGAGCCCGCCGCCACGCGCACTCGCGTAATCACCGCCCTCCGCGCCCTAGAGAACAAGCGCGACACCAACCCCAAGAAAAAGCACGGCAACATCCCGCTATGATCGTTTTCGCGTCCTGAGGACGCTTCTGACCTGCTAGAATCAAGGATATGAAGCATCAATTCACGTCGGTGATCGAGAAGCGCGGTAAATGGTATGTCGCGTATATCGAGGAAATTCCGGGCGTCAATACCCAGGGTCGAACCCTCGCAGAAGCAAGGCGCAACCTGAAAGAAGCCTTAACGATGGTCATTGAGGCAAATCGGGAGTTGGCGGCCAAGCAACGCTCTGAAGACGCGCTCCGCGAACCGATAACAGTAAGCGTTTGAGGCGTAATGAAGCGGCGCGACTTCTTGCGTCATTTAGCCGGTCACGGTTGCCATTTGTTGCGCGAAGGCGGCCGACACTCCATCTTCTTCAATACGCAGACTCGTGCGACATCGAGCGTTCCTCGGCACTCAGAAATTAGCAATTTTCTTGGCCGAAAAATCTGCCGAGACTTGGGAATTCCTCAACCTGAGTGACCTACGGATTTATTTCAGCAAATACTCTCGCAAAAATTCCACCGTCGCATAAAACTGAAAATCCTGATTCCCCTTCTTCCGGTACCCGTGCCCTTCATCCTTCGCGATCAGCAGCCACACCGGAGTCCCTTGCTTCTTCAGCGCATCCGCAATCTGCTGCGATTCGCTCACCGGCACCCGCGGATCGTTTTTCCCCGCGATCACAAACATCGGCTTCTTGATCTTCTCAATGTTGTTCATCGGCGCAATCTTTTCCAGGAACTCCCGCATGTTCGGATCGCGCTCATCGCCGTATTCCACGCGCCGCAAATCCCGCCGGTATGCTTCCGTGTGCTCCAAAAACGTCACTAGGTTCGACATCCCGACAATATCCACCGAGCAGCGAATGCGGTCGCTGTAAAACGTCGAAACCGCCAGCGTCATATGCCCGCCATAACTTCCGCCGGTCACCGCGATGCGCTCCGCATCCAAATCCGGCCGCGTCCCGATCCAGTCAAACAGCGCATTGATGTCCTTATACGTGTCCTCGCGCTTGAACCCGTTGTCCAGCAGCGAATAGGTCTTCCCGTATCCGGTCGACCCGCGCACATTGGGATAAATCAGGGCAATCCCCAGTTCGTTCAAGTAATAGTTGCTGCGTCCCACAAACGTCGGCTGCGATTGCCCCTCCGGTCCGCCATGAATTACTACCATCACCGGACGCTTCCCGGTAAACTTCGCCGCCGGCTTGTACAAAAATCCCGAAATCTCTTTGCCATCAAAACTCTTCCACTTCACCAACTCCGCCTGCGGAAACGAATCCGTTTTCACCGCCGTCTCGCTTGTTGTCCATCGCTCCAATTTTCCCGTCGTCACGTCCAGTGAATAACAATCGCCAGGCCCACGCGCATTCGTCACCGAAAATCCCAGGTCGTGTCCATTCCGATGCCATCGCAGACTTGTTACGACTCCTACCGGCAAATTCCGCAAAGCGATTTCTTTGTCGCCTGCTGTCTTCCGCACGTGAATCACGCTCACTCCATCCTCATCCTTCACGTACGCGATCATCTTTCCATCCATCGAAACGTCCAGGCGCTCCACATCCCATTTCGCGTCCGGTCCCGTGACAACGTATTTCGCCTCAGGACGATCGATCTCCAGGTGCGCCAAGTTCATATATTCCGACCCCGCATCCGTCGTGAGGTAAAGGCCTTTTCCGTCTTTGCTGAATCGAACATCGCCGTAGGCGACCTTGTCTCCGCGTTTTGTTCCTGCGGGCATTAGCGCGGTCTTCTCGCCCGTTTTTGTGTCCACCAGCCACAGATACGCTTCGTTCAGTGAAATTTCTTCCTTCAGCAAAATCTTCGAATCATCCGGCGACCAATCCTCCGGCCCCCAGCCGCCACCTTCCAATTTCGTCAGCAACCGATCGCTCTTCGGATCCCCTGGATTCATCACCCACAAATCCGTATCCTTCCCCGTCCGCCGCGTCGACATATACGCGATCTGGTCGCCGCCGGAAGACCATGGCCCCATCAAGTTTCGCGATTTTCCATCCGTCAGCAGCGTCACATCCCCGCTTGCTAGGTCATACCGATACAGCTGGTACCACTCCCCGCCCCCAATATCCTTTGAAAAAACAATGTAATCGCCGCCGTTCGGATGAAATCTTCCATTCCCCACCGCATCCGCAAAAAATGTAAGCTGCTGCCGCTCCCCGCCCGGCATCTTCACCAAGTGTAGTTGCGCCGTATCCGCAAACCGTGTAGCAATCAGCATCTCCCGTCCAGTCGGGCTCCAGTCCACCAGCGTCGCATTCCGGAACGACCCATAACGCCCCGCCGTCTCCACGAGCGCCACCGGAATGGCCGGAACTCCCTCCACGATCAAGTTCTCCGCCGGTGCAATCGCTCCATCCTGCTCGACTGCAACGTAGGGGCGTAGCACGCTGCGCCCCAGCTCGGCACAAATACAAAGAGCAATCACAACCGAAATCCCCGCTAACTTGCTTTTCATAGTCCTCCCTCGGCGATTTTCAACGCACCTTCATACACCGCTACGATTAGACACGCAGCCTACGCGTTGACCCAAACCTCTCGCATCCCCATGCTAAAATCCGCAGCGCCACAAACCCAGCATGTTCAACAAAATCCTAATCGCCAATCGCGGCGAAATCGCCGTCCGCATCCTGCGCGCCTGCCGCGAACTCGGCATTCGCTCCGTCGCCGTCTTCAGCGAAGCCGACCGCGCCTCCCTTCACGTTCGCCTCGCCGATGAAGCCTATCCCATCGGCCCCGCGCCGTCCCGCGAAAGTTATCTCCGCATAGATAAGATCATCGACGTCGCCCGCCGCTCCCACTGCGACGCCATTCACCCCGGCTACGGTTTTCTCGCCGAAAATCCCGCGCTCCCTCGCGCCTGCGAACACGCCGGCATCATTTTCATCGGCCCTTCCGCGGAAGCCATGGAATCGCTCGGCTCGAAAACCGCCGGCCGCCAGCTCGCTCGCCGCTGCGACGTCCCCACCGTCCCCGGCGCCAACGACCCCATCGAAAAACCGGAAGAAGCCCAGGCTCTCGCGCAATCGATGGGCTACCCGGTTCTCCTCAAAGCCGTTTCCGGCGGCGGTGGGAAAGGTATGCGCGTCGTCGCCAGCGATCCCGACTTCGCCTCCGCTTGGCGCGATGCTTCCTCCGAAGCCCTCAACGCCTTCGGCGACGCCCGCCTCTATCTGGAAAAATATCTCGAAAAGCCTCGCCACATCGAAATCCAAATCTTCGCCGACTCCCACGGCCGCGTGGTCTCCCTCGGCGAACGCGAATGTTCTGTGCAGCGCCGCCACCAAAAAGTAATTGAAGAAGCCCCTTCCCCCATCGTCACTCCCGAGCTCCGCAAGAGAATGGGCGATGCCGCCGTGCGCCTCGCCCGCGCGGGCCGCTACGTCAACGCCGGCACCGTCGAGTTTCTCGTCGACGCCAATCTCAATTTCTATTTCCTCGAGGTTAACACCCGCCTGCAAGTCGAGCATCCCGTCACCGAGCAAGTCACGGGACTCGACCTCGTCAAACTCCAGATCGCCATCGCCGCCGGCCATCGTCTCCCTTTCGAATGGGAAACCATCACGCCCCGCGGCCACGCCATGGAAGTTCGCCTGTACGCCGAAGATCCCGACAACAATTTCTTCCCCTCGCCAGGAAAAATCCTTTCCCGCCGTGTCCCCAGCGGCCCCGGCATCCGCCTTGACGACGGCGTCTACGAGGGCTGGACCGTTCCCAACGATTACGATCCCCTCCTCAGCAAACTCATCGCCTGGGGCAACTCTCGCGAAGAAACCATCGCGCGCCTCCGCCGCGCCCTCGACGAATACACCGTCACCGGAATCAAGACCAACGCCGGCCTTTTCCGCCGCATCCTCACCGAACCCGATTTCCTCCGCGGCGAAATCCACACCAAATGGCTCGACCAGCTTCTAACGCGAAAAGAACCCGCCGCATCCGAAAGTGACACCAGCACATCGGACGCCGCTGCAATTGCCGCCGCATTGTGGCAATACTCGCAAACGGAAAGAAACTCCTCGCCACATTCCACACAAGCTACATCCTCCCGCTGGAAACAAGACGCCCGCCGCGATCAACTGGACCGCACTCCATGAAATTCGAAGTTACGATCAGTGACACCCGCCGCATCGTCGAACTCGAGCGCGACGCCAACCGCTGGCGTATTTCTCTCGATGGCGAGCCCGTTGACGCCGACGCTGTCGAAATCGCGCCCAATAATTTTTCCGTCCTCCTCAACGGCAAATCGCACGAGATCCTCGTAACACCAAGTCCCAACGGCACTCTCACTTTGCAGGCTGCCCACCGCGAATTCGTTGCTGAAGTCATCGACCCGCGCGCCTGGCGCGGCCGCCGCCACGGCGCACTGGAGGCCGAAGGCCGCCAGCAAATCCTCGCGCCTATGCCCGGAAAGATTGTTCGCGTGCTGGTTCAGGTGGGAGAGAGGGTGGAAGCAGGACAAGGCCTGCTCGTAGTGGAAGCCATGAAAATGCAAAACGAAATCCGCTCGCCCAAAAGCGGCACAGTCGATCGCCTTTTGGTAAAAGAAGGCCAGCCCGTAAACGCCGGCGAAGTCCTGGCGTGGATCGATTGAATCGTTCAGATTAATCAGATTACGGCTGAAATGGCTTGACCGGCTTCGCAGTCTTCGCGGCATCCGGCAGTTTCCCCGCCGCTTCAATCACCCGCTCCGCCAAATAATTGCTCACCCGAGCCTCATCGCGCGCAATCGCCAAATAAGCCGCGCGCAACAACTGTTCTTTGCGATTGCGCAGCGTGTCGCGAATCGTCTGTTGCACCTGCGGATCGGTAATCCCGCGCTGCCCTGGCGATTCGCGCGTAACCAATTTCAAAATCCTGTACCCGTCCTTCACCTGCAAAACCGGACTAACCTGCCCCGGCTTCATCCCCACAACCATCTTCTTCAGCGCCGGGTCCGATTGATTCAGCGCCGACTCCGGCACATATCCCAAATCTCCGCCCGTCGTCGTCGTGTTCATGTCCTCGGAATAATCCATCGCCAACTGCGCAAAATCCGCCCCGCTGTTCAGCCGGTCCGTCAACATCTTTACTTTGCGTTGCGCCTCGGCCTCGTTCGTCGCGTCATCATTCTTGCGATTCCGAATCTGCGGCTCTTTGCGCGGTGTAACGAGAATTTGCGCGATGCGATACTGCGGTTCCGCCACGTTGAACTGCGCCTTGTTCGCGCTATAAAAATCCGACACGTCCTGATCCGTAATCGTAATCTTCGCGACTACCTCGCGGTTCAACAGTTTCTGGATCGAAAGCTGGCGCCGCAAGTCGCGTTTCAAATCGTCCACGGAAACGCCGCGCTCCTTGACCTGCCGCTGAAACTCATCTTCCGTGAACGGGCTCTTCAGCTCCGTGAACTTGTCCTCCACCTCGCCGTCGCTAGCCTCCAAGTTCAATTTCTTCGCACGTTCCAGCAGAATTTCGTTGTTGATCAGTTCATCCAGTACGTTCAGCTTCAGCGACAGCGCCTCTTCCTGCGAAGGTTCCTGCCCCTCCGGGCTAACCCGCGTGCGGTAAAACTTATCCACATCGTCGCGCTTGATCTCTTGCCCGTTGACGGTAGCCCACACATCTGGCGACGGCTGCTTCTGTTGCTTGCAACCTGCCCCCCAAAGAACAATCAGCGCGCCCATCAACCACACGGCCGCGCGAGCGAAGTTGTAGGGGTGCGCTTTTTTACCCTGGAAGGGAGCGCATCCCAGCCCAAAAGGGGCTGTCTTCTGCATAAGAAAGGAAGACCTCAAGGTCAGGTGCTCAGGCAGCTTTCTTGACGCGGCCTGCGCGAATGCACGCCGCACAAACCCGCATATGCTTCGTCGCGCCGTTCACCACTCCGCGCACGCGCCGCAAATTCGGATTCCACCGCCGCCGCCGCGTGTTGTTCGCGTGGCTGATCACGTTCCCAAAATGCGGCATTTTGCCGCACAATTCACACTTCATCGCCATAATTTTCCTGTTCAATCCACCGAAAATGTTCAAAAAGCAAGCCCTCATTCTAGCAGACCCCGCCCGCTTTTCCCAATAAGGCTCGGTGCGACCGTCCGCATTCGATGTAGCGGCGTCCCTTCAGGGCGCCATCTCGAGGTTCAGTCCCATGATGACCCGCGTTGACACTCCTGCCCGGGTGCTGAATACTCTTCTCCGATGATTGGCCAGCTTCGCGGACGTCTCACTGATAAGCGCCCGAATCAAGTCCTAGTCGATGTCGGCGGCGTCGGCTACCTCGTCCAAGTCCCACTCTCCACCTTCGCCTCCCTCGGCGAACTCCACACCGAAGTCACGCTCCTGATCCACACGCATGTGCGCGAAGACGCACTCTCGCTGTATGGCTTTCTCTCCTCGCGCGAAAAGCATTTCTTCGAGCTGCTACTCTCGGCGTCCGGCGTGGGCCCATCGCTCGCCCTGAAAATCCTCTCCGGCATGAGCGTAGAAGAATTGGTCCCTGCCATCCGCGGCGGCGACTTGGCACGCCTGACGCGCATTCCCGGCGTCGGCCGCAAAACCGCGGAGCGCATAGTAGTAGAGCTGAAAGACAAGCTCGAAGCCGTCGCCCTCGAAGCCCAGAAACCCGCGGCCGCCTCCCCTGCAGGAGCCGAAGCCGACGTAGTTTCCGCGCTCGTAAATCTCGGCTACGACGCGCGCGCCGCGGAAAATGCCGCCTCCGAAGCAAAACAAGAAGTCGGCACCGCCAGCTTCGAGAAACTCCTCCGCGCCGCCCTCCAGTCCTTGAGCGCCCCCAAAAGCCGGTCCACCCGCGCGGGCGCCTGAACACTCAAGCGTACTCGCTTGCGTTCCCATTTTTCCTTGTGAAGTGTGTGGCGAAATCTTCGATGGACGCAAACTTAGCCAGCTGATTGCCTGCGCAGCAAAATCAAGGCTGCAAGACCGAGACCTAGCAGCACAGCCGTCTGCGGCTCCGGCGTCGGTGCCGGCGGGGGCGGTTGCGCCAGATTAAAATACTCGTCGGACCCGATCAGCGATGCGATCACTTGCTCGTCGGTCACCTTTTTAGCATTTAAATCATTCGCGAAGAAATTAAGCTCCGTGGAACCCGCTGGCCGCCGCAGATACCGAAGAAAGTAGCCGCTAACCAGACTGCGGTCGTAGTCGATGCTCTCCAGGAACAGCGTGGCCACGTCGTTGCGGCTCTTTGTGCCCAGGAGGCCCACCCACAATGCAAGATCGGTGCTCGTGGGCGTCCTGTTGAGGAAGTCTTTGAACAATGCGGTCACAAAGTCTGCGTCAGTCCCGCCGCTTTTCAAGAAAAATTCCAAGGAGCCCGCGATCTGGGCTTGAACGAATTGGTCCGATTCAGTGGAAAGGAGTGGAACGAAAAACGACAAATCTGTCGGATTCGCCGCTCGGCCGAGTAGGTCTTGAACATACGATTGCACCAGCAGTTGTCGATACTCTGTGCTGGTGTCGAGCATGAACGCGTACGTTTCGCGGCTTTCGCTCCCGAGAAGCAATAAACCATTTGCAACGTCTGTTGAGCTTGGGGACCTTTGCAGTAAGTCCTGGTACGCCATATCAATAAAATTGGTGTTCTCGGAAGTGATGTCGGCCCTCAGGGTGGAACTCGTTGCAGACACGGCGGCCGCCGCCAACCCCAGCAAGCCCATGATTCTCTTCATCTCGGATTCACCTTTCCCGTTGGCCGCCCTGGACAAACGTGGGACCGGCGGGATCTTCGCGCACACTACGCTAATCGCTCGAAGAGCATCCCAGAGACCACACCAAACCGGCTGAAAAGACGCCGGTTACGTTCGGGACCGCGACCATAAACTGCAATCCGTTGCACACAAATCACCCAGGGTTTGGAGTTTCGAGATTTCGCTGGAGGCCGACTTTTTCGCCTCTCCGCGCTCTCAGTGCGCTTCGCTCGTGCCCTCTGTGTTAATCTCTTGGCCGCATGCCTGACGCCAGCGCAAGACGCCAGCCCGCCCGCATTGTTTCCGGCCAGGCCATCGACGAAGACCTCCGCATCGAAGCCAGCGTCCGACCCAAGCGTCTGGACGAATACATTGGCCAAAAGCGCGTAAAAGAAAACATCCAGATCGCCATCGAAGCCGCCCGCAGCCGCGGCGAAGCTCTCGACCATGTGCTCCTCTATGGTCCTCCAGGGCTGGGCAAAACCACCCTGGCGCAAATCATTGCCAACGAACTTGCGGTCCACATCAAAACCAGCGCCGGCCCTCTCCTTGAGCGCAAGGGCGACCTGACCGCCATCCTCACCTCACTGGAAACAAAGGAAGTCTTCTTCCTCGACGAAATCCATCGTCTCCAACCCGCCGTGGAAGAGATCCTCTATCCTGCCATGGAAGATTTCCGTGTCGACCTGATCATCGGCCAAGGTCCCGGCGCCCGCATCCATCCCTTCCCCCTCGGTCATTTCACACTGATCGGTGCCACCACCCGCGCCGGACTGATCACTGCTCCGCTGCGCTCCCGTTTCGGCATCGTCCATCGCCTCGATTTCTATGAACCCGACGATCTCCTCATCATCCTTCACCGTTCCGCCAAAATTCTCGCCATCGAGATGGACGAAGGTGGCGCCGAAGAAATTGCCCGCCGCTGCCGTGGAACGCCACGCGTAGCCAACCGCCTCCTCCGCCGCGCCCGCGATTTCGCGGAAGTCCGCGCCGCCGGTCGCATCACCCGGGCCGTAGCCCAGGAGTCCCTGGCCATGCTCGGCATCGACGAAAACGGCCTCGACGAAGTAGACCGCAACCTGATGCTCGCCCTGATCGACAAGTACGGCGGCGGCCCGGTAGGTGTCGGCACACTAGCAGCGGCGCTGAGCGAAGAAGAAGACGCCATAGAAGAAATGTACGAGCCCTACCTGATGCAAATCGGCATGATCGACCGCACCCCCCGCGGCCGCGTAG
>Ga0210408_10000232_pt1 | contig 78339 bp, 51 predicted proteins | sample IncBWH4MmetaG_FD_155471 | JGI IMG/M metagenome (GOLD analysis project Ga0210408, IMG submission 155471) | Forest soil microbial communities from Barre Woods Harvard Forest LTER site, Petersham, Massachusetts, United States - Inc-BW-H-4-M | ecosystem: Environmental > Terrestrial > Soil >...
GTATATTAAGCGGAGTGTTGCGCACGTACAGGAGGAGGGCGGTCGCGAAATCAGGGTCGCGTGAACTTGAGAAACGTTTGAGCTTGTAAGATGACGTCTGAGAGCGCATCGATAATTCTCTGTTATCTCTATGAATGTGGCAGGAGGTGCTGCAAAACAAATTAGCCTCTGAATTCAGATACCGGTTCCCCTTAAAGCAAAATCCATAAGAAGCTTCTTTATTTAAGGCATCTGCCCGGTGATAAGGCATGAACGTGCTATTCAATCGACCATTTCGTTTTAGGCCTGCTTGGGCGAAGAAGTTTGCTCGTACTGAAATTTTGCCTCTGAAGTTCCCTATGCTGTATAAGTGTTTCTTCCCGTTTTGGGGAATTATTCCCGTTTCAGGAAATCTCTGGCGTGTTCCTGTCGCTGCGGAGCGAAGCTGGGCTATGCAATTCAAACAAGCAAATGCTGATTTTCTCACTGGTTATTTTGCAACTCATGATCGCGGGATCAAGACCAAAACGGCATATCGCTCCGACCTGGCGCAGTTTCAGAAATTTGCCGGTAAGGACCTTGGCCTTGCTGCACTCAATAGCGGACTGATTGAGCAATGGGCGGCCCACCTGCGACAACAGGAGTATTCCCCTGCCTCGATCCGCCGCAAGATCGTGGTGCTGAAGGTTTTCTGCTCTTACTGGGTGCGAAAGGGGGAGCTGGCAGAGTCTCCCTTCTGGCGAGTCAAACTTAGCTTTGGACGGATCGTACAGCTTCCCCGGACGCTGACCGAAGGCGAGATTCGGATCCTGCTGGCCCAGGCGCGCAAGAATTATTCAGGGCTGAACAAAAAGCGCGCGAAAACCGCACTGGCCAAGACCGGATTGGCCTCGAGCCAGTATTACCGTGCGCTTCGGAACCTGGCCTTAGTGGATCTGCTCTTTGCGACAGGAATGCGCGTGGGAGAAGTTTCGGCGCTTGATCTCCAAGACTTCCTGGTGCAAGAAGGCATGTTCAGGGTGCAGGGCAAAGGAGGCAGAGATCGCCTGGCCTTTGCTGTGGATGCCGAGACTGTGCAAATCCAGAGCGAACATCGGAGCGCGAGGTCCCAAATCGATACAGAAAGTCCTGCGCTCTTTCTCAATGCTACGGGCAAGAGGCTCTCGACCCAGGGGATTGCCAACGTAATTACGCAACTGAGGCGTAAGGCGGGCATAGAGCGGCACATCACTCCTCACATGCTCCGGCATACCGTAGCAACGCTGCTGCTTCGAAATGGCGTGGACATCCGCGTGGTGCAGGAGTTCCTGGGACATGCTTCCATTGCCACCACGCAGCGCTACACCCACATCACCAAGGAGCACATGATCGGTGTGCTTAAAAGACACCACCCCTCAATCGGGCTCCGCGCCGAAGCCGATAAGTTTTCTGCATGAAAGCGGGCCGATCAGCAGTCATCAATAGAAGGTTACAAGTTGAGAATTACCAATTCGTTGTCCTATTGTTACCCTGGCGGCTTCTCATATTGTTTGACCTGATCGATCTTTTCATCTACGGGCCGGTCCGGTTTGGGGTTGTGGTAGTACTCCACCGTGACATTTTTATGTATCTCATCACCAAAGCTCTTCTGGACATCTTCGGGGCTATTGCTGTGGGACTTAGGTTCTGTGCCACCCAGCCCTGAAACTTCCGATACTTTTCCTTTGTCATCCACTCCGGTAACTGTTGTACTATGCACAACCTCACCACCGGCTTTAAAGACGGCAACATCGCCCGGTTGCGGGGTTTTGGTCTTCTCGTATCCATCACCCTTCAGCACCTTGCCGACCTGATCGTTGTTGATCCAGTATTTTCCATCGCCGAATGTCAAGCCATGGCAATCGCACTTGTAGGCCGAACTGCCTCCGACCTGCTCGAATGCTTCTACCTTCTTGCCGTTGTTGGCAATGATGTATCCGGGCTGCATTTGACCTTTGCGAGGATCGCCGTTTGTGAAGTCTTTATTTACCTTGCCTTTCGGCGTGAAGACGATCTGGCCGTTGGCATCTCTTTTGATCTGCCCGTCAGTGTCGATATACCGAAGGGGGTTGTTGCGAACGTAGGCATAAAGGTTCCAGCTTTGCGGATCCACAGCTTTCTGGTCAGCGAAAAGCCAGTCAGGGCTGGTAAATCTTCCAAGGGCGCCGCTAAAATACCTGGCTCCAAAATAATCAAGCCCGCTCTCAGCGTCTCTTTCTTTTCCGGTGAACAGTTGCCTTATAGCAGTGGCAGGGCCGTAGCCAATTACATTAGATCGTCCACCCAGTCCCTGAGGAACAATTTCACCGAACGGAAGAAAGTCATAGCGGGCAACAACACTTTTGTCACTGGCTGTAATCAACCTGGTGCTTCCTAGAACATCCCGGGTCACATAGCGTGTCCCTTTTGTCGGCAGGCTGTCAGTCGAATATTCTGCAATTAACTGGCCGGCCACATCATAGATATAAACCGCCGATGTAGCTCCAGCGGTCTTCTTGACCCGGTGATTCAGGCCATCATATTTAAAGGCCTGGACTGCCGCGCCTTCCTGGCTTTGAATGATTCGATTTTCGCCATCGTAAAGATAAGTATTTTGCCCTGCAACGACCGGCTGCTGCACCAAATTGCCCACGTGATCATAAGCAAAGCCACTCGTAGCACTTACCACCATGCGGTTGGTATTGGGATCAATTGCCGGAGCTGGCCCTGGCGTGGGCAGCCCATCCGTTGCCGATAGTGTTGCACGGTTTCCATATTGATCATAAGTAAAGTTCTGTTGCCAAATTGCGGTGGGCTGTATGCTGGAGACATCTCCATTTACCTCTTGAATGCCATTGAGCCTGTTCACCGCATCATATTGCGCGAGGTGAGTGACCAGCATGTTCTGGCCGGTCTGGGTAGTAGGCACAGTGATAACTTGGCGTAAAATATTGCCGTTGTTGATGCTCTTGCCATAGTCATACTTTATCTGCAGGAGGTCCGACGCGCCTTGCGTCAGTCCTACGCCGACTTCGATTGCCTGCCACCGGCTGGAGTCGTAGTTGGTATGTTCCCAGAGTCCATTTCCAAACAACAAAGCAGTAATGCCCCCATGTGGGGAATACTGGATAGCATCGGCGTAGGGTATAGAACTTGCCGGCGAACTGACACCGCTCAATCTGCCGGCACTGTCCATTGTGGACGTAACGACACGGAGCGAAGGATAGGTCTCGGTGATCTTATTGCCATCCAAGTCGTAGGTATATCGCATCTGATACGGTCTGCCATCCACGATTTGGGTGCTCTGCAGCACATGCCCAACAGTACTGAAATTATCGTAGGTATAGCTCCCACTGGATGGATCGGACGAAATGACTTTGGTGACCTGTCCGAGAGCATTAGCTCCGAGGGACGTCGCTGGCAGCCCTTTGCCATCATAGAAGTGTTCAATGGACGGCGTGCTGGCTGGATCACTCTGATAATTTCGCAGGATTTCCCGGTTGAGTGCATCATAGCTGTAATTCACGGATATATTACGAGCATCAACCTTGGTTATCATGTTGCCGTCGGCATCATAGGTGTGCGATCCCGACCATTGGCTATTACCGGTTATGGGGTCCAAGAGTGCTAGATTCGAGTTAATATCTTCCTCGGGGTCCCTATTCCGGATGAGACGGCGAAGGGAGTCATACAAGAAATATCTGTGCTGCACTCCTTGCGTGACGCTGGCAAGATCGTCGAGAGCATCGTAAGTGTAGCTGGTTGTCAGAGAGGGCTCGCCATTCACATTCGTCGGGTTCTCGATGACCTGGATCAGCCTCCCCAGAGCGTCCGTCACGGTGCTTTTTGTTTTTCCCGCCTGGTCGGTTACGGTCGCAGTGTTACCGGTGTAGTGGGTAAGCATAGACGCACCATCTGCTGTGGTAACGGCGATGGGTCGGCTAAGAGCGTCATACATGAAGGTGGTACAGAGGCCGCAGGGAGTAGGACTGGAAGATAAGCCGCTGACTCGATGAGCATTTGACACGCCGGATTTTCGCCCCATGGCATCATAAAATGTTTCCGTGGCCACCCATGGAGTTCCTGGCGTCCCGTCGAATTTCAGCATTCGTAGATCACGCCCTAAACCATCAAAATACGAATATGCCTCAAGGTTGCGAGAACCATCGAGCGATGTCAGAGTATGGATGTTTAGATCGCCTACCGTGTCTCCATAAATGAATGTTGTACTGCCTCCATCCGGACGCGAGATATTCGTTAGACGATCAAGAGGGTCGGTATAGCTGTAACTGGTGGGATTGCTGTTCGCGTCGGTGCTTGAAGTAATCAGTCCGCTGCTGAGATCGTATGCCTTATGTGTAACCAATCCGGCACCGCTGCCATGCTGGCCTGAGGAATCCGGGACCGGAGAAGTAATGCTGTTGACAAATGCGAAAGCATTACCTGTAGGATCATACGTATACGTCGTGACATTATTCGTGCTGGCAGCATTGTTGTTCGGATCTGTGGTTGTAATCACATTGCCGGCAATATCGTATGTTGTGCTGTTTTTCACAGGGCCGGAGGGACCTGCGGCGCTCACATATCGAACCACGCTGGTCATGTTGCCGCGCGTCCGATAGGAGCTTCCAAAGGATGAATCGTGGCCTACGATGCCGGGATGGTCGGTAATGGCTGACCCATCTTCATCGTAGTTGTAGATCGTGTTGGATGCTGGCGTACCGTCGCCGGAACTTATCGTCTTGCTGGCCAACAGTTTACGCAGATGGATCGTTTGCAGCGGAGAAGCAGCATTGACATTGACATAATTCACCGATACGCCACCGACGACCTGCGATGTCAAATATATGTCGGTTGTATGACGCGTAGGACTGGAAGCGCCATAGTCGTACTCTAGGACATCAGTAACGTTGTTGAACTGGTCATAGGCGTATGTGGTCTTCGAAGTCTGGTTCGGGACCACATCCGCGAGAGTGCTGTCAGTTTCTGCATTTTGAGGATCGTTTGCCGGCTCGCCTCCATGGTTGAAACACCCGGCTGGGCTCGCTATGATTTGTTGGCCTAGCCATTGCGCCCACCAGGAGACAGTTGCGCGCTGTTGCCAATGAAAGGTGGTCCGCCGCAACAAAGCGCTGCTGCCGTCGAGAAGATCGGTTTGATACTCCCTGGCGTTCTGCCAGGGGGTGAAGGGAAGAAATGGAGGAAACAACCCGTCGACGGGGTCTCCGTAAAAATAATGACGCTCCTGCTCCACAAGACTGTCGCCATGCGCGGGATCCAGATGATCAACCTGAATAAAGCCGTTCGAATTGACGCTGTAACGGACCTTGCCCTCAAAATTCGCCCCATCCGGAGAAGTACGGCGTTCCGCTACGCGCCGATAGATCGCAAACGGAGTATCTTCGGAACACCCACCCGCTACACCTTGAATCACGCCTGAGCCTGGCGCCATATCATATTCGTATGCGCCCCCTGTGGGGAGTTCGACTCGCGCCAACTCCCCGTAAGAGTTGTACAGGAACCGGTAACGACGGCCATCTGGCAGGTAGACTGCGGAGGTAACCAGGGGATCAAATTTGTTGGGAACATAGTTTCCTGCACCGGTAAGTTCCGGAAACAGTTGGGTGTACGTTTGAGAAGTCTGGTCAGACCGCAATGCATTGCTCAAGTTAGTTTTCGCGACAAAGATCACGCGGCCGACACCGGCAAAGCCTGGATAGCTGATTCGATCGCCGAGGCCGAGGAGAGGGTCCGTGACATTTTTTTGTACTGTCACCTGGCGATTGAGTGGATCCGTGACAGTTGCTAACCCATCGGCATTGTAACCAAAGCTGACGCGGTTGCCGTTTCGGTCTTCCAGCCAACTGACCCGCCCGCTATCGATTCTGTAGCGCAGGCCGTCGGCAAGAAACAAGTACCCGGACACCGTGAAAGTTCCGTTACCACCGGTGATGTTGCGATCGGTGATGTCGGCGTCGGAGATAAAGCTGGCAGCGCTGCCATCGTGGGTGATAAAGACCTTACCGCGAGAGAATCCAGCGCCACCGGGATTGCTGCAAGCGACAAAAGGAACCAGTTGGGGCTGGCCATTGGTCTGCTGATCGTGGAACTCGATTTCAGTCCCATCCGGAAGCGCGAAAGTAAGACGAGTAAAGGTGTATTGGTAGAGGGGGTTGTGCGAAAGACAAACGCCGTGACTGGCCGCCTGAAGGCTGCCCTCACCACTTGCTCGACCAACCATCACGCCGGGCCCATAACCGACCTCCAATGGATTCCAGACATTCAGTTGGGGCGTATAGGTTATGTTGGTCTCCTCGTTGTTGGTAGTACGAGAAGAACGCCTGGCGGTCCAGCCTTTACTGTTGAGCGAGAGTGACATGGTATAGCCGGCTTCACCCCGCCCACTGATATGCGCCAAAGGCAATATGAAATTAAGATTGCCGTTGTAGAGATTTACGCTCTCAAAACCGCTCAAGGCATAGGAACCAGAGGGCTTGCCTGGCGCAAGGCCCAGCGGTGTCTGCTTGTCGGCAGGCCCGGCGTTGAGATCCTGGGCCGCGCCTGCGCTTAACATCAAGCAGACCAAGAAAACCAAGCCCAATCCATGCATCATCACCGCAACCCTGGCCTTGCTTTTTGTAGTAAGTTCGAACATGCTGACTCTCCTCAATCGAGCTGCTCTTGGCAAGAATAATATGGTTACTTTGGCATTTTCGGGGCAACGACCTTATAGTAGAAGTCGGGATCAGCATTGCGGACTTTATTCAAGTACTCATTGCCGCAACCTACATCATTTGTCGACTTCCAGTATTGAGGAGCTCCCACCTTGGGTATCCAATAAGCGGGATAAGTGCTGCCTGGGTTAGCTTCATCTTCTTTTAAAGGCACCCCATACCAATATCCAAAACCTGTGAAAATTCGCTTAGGGCTGTGATCATCCGCACTTCTAATTGAAGGCATTTCACGGGTGTCCATGGATGGTTCGAAGTAAACGCTTCCTCCCGGAGGAATTGGAGTTGACCACTCATTCACTGGAATTCCTTCTTGGACATATCTCTTCGTACGTTCTGAATACCAGATCGCCTTCCAAGAAGGCAATTGGGTCTCGAATTGATCCAGCAGTGAAATTCCAGCCGCAATAACAGTTGAAGGTGTAGCGTCCTTCGCCTCGTCATGCGCTGGCGGCTCCAGAAATGGCTTAGACAGCCCCTTTTTCACCCTTGCCCTGAATCTCTGCTCTTGCGTAATTTGCCTGCGCCTCTGAGTTTCTCTTTTCTTCCTCTTGCTGATCATGAAGGCCATCGGGAGTCCCGAAGATTCTGAGTCTTCCTCAAAAGAGTCACCGCCATCTCCATCCCATCCTTCATCTGAGGCCATGTGTCCGCTTGGGTCGATGGTGCTAAGAGGGTCGTTCAGGACAAATGCATAAAGATTCAGCGTCTGGGGGTTGGTTGGGACCCAGCCGGCAAAAGGCGTATCGGGGCTGGTAAATCGTCCTTTTTCATTGGAATAATATCGGGCCATGAAGTAGTCCAGGTTGGTCTCGAAGTCTCTTTCCTTGCCATTAAATAGCTGCTTAGTGAGACCGATGGTGCTGTAGCCTGCTACTGATAAACGGCTGCCGAAACCTGGAGGGACAAGTTCACCGAAGGGCAGATAGTCATAGCGAGCAACCACACGTTGGCCGCTATCAGTCACCAGCCTGGTACTGCCTAGAAGATCTGTTGTGAAATACCGTGTCCCGTTGTTCGGTGGTGAGGTGTTCGAGTACTCAGCGATCAACTGACCAATAGCGTCGTAGATAAAGATAGTAATTTGGGAGCCGATTACTTTTTTTACTCTACGACCAAGGCCATCATAGCTGTAGTTTACGGTCCCTGAAGCACTCTGGCTTTGGATCAAATGATTGTTGGCGTCGTAGATATAAAAATTAGATCCTGTGGCGACCGGTTCTTGCGTGAGGTTACCGGCATGATCATAAGTAAAACCGTTGCCTGCAGTGACCACAAATCGGTTCGTAGCCTGATCAATGGCTGGCGCCGGACCAGGCGTGGGGAGGCCGCCAGTAGCTGCCAATCCTGTTCTGTTTCCCCAGCGATCAAGAGTGAAGTCTTGCTCCCAGATTGCCGTCTGCTGCCACGTCAAAATATTGCCGCTGACCTCTTGAGCAGCGCTGAGCCGGTTGAAAGCGTCATACTTGGCTAGTTGACTGAGTACAATGCTGGATCCAGGCGTGGAAAGAGGGGCCGTTATCACCTGGCGCAGAACGTTACCGTTATTGTTCGAGGTGCCATAGTCATATTGAAGACCCAAAACGTCGGAAGCGCCCTTGGTTGTGCCGACACGAACTTCGGTGGTTTGAAGGCGATTCCGGTCGTATTCGCCGTGTTGCCATAACCCATTGCCTAAGCGGAGATCAGAGATGCCTCCATGCGGTGCATATTGGATGCCCTCAGCATAAGGCACGGCATTTGTGGCAGGTGCACTGATACTGCTGATCCGGCCAGCGGCATCCGTTCCCCGGAGTAATGTCCGCCCTGATGGATACTTCTCCGAGATAGAGTTGCCCGCCAAGTCGTAACGGTATTGCATTGCATACGATTGATTGTCAACCGTTTCAGTGCTCCCAAGCACTCGTCCCATGGAATCGTAACCGTCCAGAGTGTAGCTCGCGACTGAAGAACGGACTCCGGTAAGACGGCCGAGGCTGTTCGATGGAACTGGTAACACACCTGTTCCATCGTAAGAATTAGTTACAGTGGGTGTGCCATCGCTAAAGCTTTGGGTCACTCCTCGATCGAGCCCATCGTAAGTATTGGTTGTGATAACCCCGCGAGCGTCGGCCTTACTTAGCACATTACCGTTGTTGTCACTCACAAAGGCTGCCGACCAATGGGTATTGCCTGTGAGAGGATCAGCCAGATCCAAATTCGGATTTGGGCCTTCTTCCGGGCTGAATTCGCGGATTCTCCGGCCCGCAGCATCGTACATAAAGAAACGCTGCTGAATTCCTTGTGTGATCTCGATCATTTTGTCCAATACGTTGTATGCGTAAACGGTTGTCTGAGAGGGTTCTTGATTGAGATTTGCCGGATTCTCTATGACTTGAACCAGGCGGCCCAGAGCATCCATAATCGCAGTGCGTGTCCTGAGAGCCTCATCTGTGCTTGCAGCGCTATTACCAGTGAAAACAGTCGATACGGATGCTCCATCTGACGTAGCGGTCTTCACAACCCTTCCGAGCGCATCATAGGTCGTGGTAGTACAGGGAAGAGATGAACCGCATGGAGTCTGTGCAGCCGATGGACCACTCGCCGAATGAGGAGTGGACACGGCAGCTACTCGGCCAACTGCATCGAAAAAAACCTCTTTGGCCATCCAAGGAGCGCCCGTCGTTCCCTCAAATCGCAAATTGCGTCTGGTACGACCTAAGCCATCAAAATATGTATATGCTTCCAGGTTGCGTGCCACATCGAGCGATGCCACTTCATGGAGGTTTAAATCTCCCACAGCATCACCATACTGATAGACCGTGCTTCCTCCATCCGGCCGCAAGATGCTTGTTAGCCTGTCGAGAGGATCATCATAGCGCCGCATAGTATGCTGGCCATTTAGGTCAGTTGCCGATATGAGCAGGCCGGTGTTGAAATCGTGCGCTTCGGAGCTGAACAATGCTGGGCTTGTTGCGTCAGCCGCAGGGAGAGTTGTGGTACTCACAAATGCAAACGCATTCCCCGTGGGATCAAAATCATATCGAGTGACATGGCCCATTGGGTCTGTATTGCTAACGACATTACCGGCGATATCGTAGGTCGAACTGGTGGTGAGGGGACCTGATAAGGGACTGGCATTTGTATAAATTGTCGCGCTGGTCAGATTGCCTCGGGCTCTATAGGACTGCGCGAATGCTGAGCTGTGTCCGATTATGGAAGGACGGTCTGTGAGAGGACTGCCATCTTCATCGTAATTGTACGTCGTTACCGCAGCCGGAGCTCCTGCACCGGGTGTCAATGTTTTGTTGGTTAGCAACCGGCGCAGGAAGAGAATCTTTGAAAGGTCATTCGCTGCATTGACGTAGTCTGTTGTTGAACCTCCAACCGTTTGCACAGTGAGATAGGTATTCTTGGTGATGCGCGTCGGAGCAGCGGTGCCATAGTCAAATTCATCAGTTTCAATGACATTGTTAAAGCAATCGTACTGATAAGTCGTTTTGTAAGACTGACCATTTTCCAGGGTGGCGGTCGTGTCCATGTTGCGTGGATTATAGGGAAAATTATTTTCGAATGAATAGGGCAGGTTGTTGGGTGCGAGCGGGTTAGTGAGTTGGCAGCCGGGAAATGGTGCATTCTGCAAATCATTCACCACAGTTCGCAAAATCTTTTGCCCATCAAAATCGTACGATTCGGTTTTGAATTCCCGGCCTTCATTGAAGCGAGGCCGGCGGGGCGGAACAGAAGGGGAAAAAGAGGCCGCTGGATCGCCTTTGAAATAGTGGATAGACTTTGCCAGCAGAGCGCCGCCCGCTGTGATGTCCTCCTCAACCTGCGTGGTAGGAAGAATGTCGGTCCCAATTGTCGTGACAGGCAATTGAAAGTGTTCTTTGTGATCAGCTTGCGCAGTACCATCCGAAAAGACTCGTCTTTCAACGATCCGGCGATAAATTTGCACTTCTGTTGTGGTTATTGGCAGTACGCCATTCCCCTGCGGGTCGACCGATGCAGGGACACCGGAACCATAGTCATACTCATAGGCTCCGCCGGTGGGGAGATCCACTCGAGCGATTTCACCATGTGGGTTATAGCGGAACCGGTATTGCCGTCCATCCGGCAGCTCTACCCCGGTTATTACGGGCGGATTGTAGGTTTTTGCCAGTCCCTGATTAATTAGCGGCTCATTAAATAGCATCTGCATGGTCGGAATGATTTGGGGATAGTCGGCGCGCAGAGCATCGACCAGTACACCGTGCAGAATTTTGATGGTCCGATTGGCTCCATTGAAGCCAGGGTAAATGATTTCATCGTAGGAATTGCCCGTGACGTTGCTATAAGTAAAAGTGACCACTCGTCCTAAGGGATCGGTAATGGTAGTCACGCGGCCCCAATGCAATGGAACATTAACGTCTTCATAGGTAAAAACAATCTGATTCCCGTTGCGGTCCGTGATTTGTTTAAGTCCTGTAGGTCCCGGGAACTGTGTCTGAGAAGGTTCTATTTGATAGACCAAGCCATTGGGAAAATAGATATTGCCGCTAACGCTCCGAGTGCTGATGCTGTTGGAATCATGAAAATCTGTATCAGAAACAAATGTGGCTGACGATCCATCGGTAGTAACAAAAACTCTTCCCCGGTTGGTATCGTTGGCGATGCAGGCATGAAGGTCAAATTGTCCGCTAAGCGGCTTCCCGCCAGTCAGTTGGTCGTAGAAGTTATATTCCGTGCCATCAGGCGCGGTGAAGACCAGCACCGTAGAGGTGGCTGCTTGGGTGAAAATGGGAGTATGGCCATCATCAGCAACATTGCAGTTTTTCGGAGCGCCGGTGGTGCGCCCCCTTATAACTGCCGGCTGAAATGCAGCAGACAGTTGCGCCGGGGACGGACGAGTAAAGGGGCTGGAGAAATTTCCATCGATGGCCTCAAAGTTATGGAGCAGGGTCCCTCCTTGGAAGGGATCTCCTGCAACACCTGTCGCAACGACTAGGGCAGTATGGTCGACATGCCAATGCTGCTCTAGCGTGAGCCTTACCGTGTACTCTACTTCGCCACGACCACCAATTTTGAGCAAAGGAAGGCTGAAATTGAGATTGCCGTTGTAGAGATTTACATTGTCAAACCCGGACAAAGGATAAGATCCGGCAGGAGCACCCGGGGTCATGGCAAGCGGCGTTTCAGCCTGCAGGGCATTTCTCACCGGCGCCTGGGCCGCGCTACGCCCTAGCATCAAGCACAACAAGAGCACCAGGCCAAATCCGCATTGTGTTGTCGAAACAGCAACTCTGTCTACGAAAGTGACGCCTAACACGCATCGTTGTACTGTGCTGGGTGTCTTTGTTCCTCTGATAAGCATTTGTGATCTCCATGCTTCCCTGTATTCAATCACTGCACATTCAAAGAGATTGTGCCGGACGTCCCTCCTCCTGGCCCCGGATTGGTGACAGAGACCGAAATCTGTGTCCCGGAAGTTGAAATGTCGTTACTGGTGATCTGGACCGTAAGCTGAGTTGAGTTCACAAAGGTCGTAGTCCTTGGGCCAAAGCTGTTTCCAACGCCTACATTCACCACTGATCCGGTGACAAATCCTGATCCATTAATGGTCAGGGTGAAATCAGCGCCCCCGGCAAAGATATTGGAAGGCGAAACACTTGAAATAGACGGCGCCGGATTATTGACCTTAAGGACCAGCGCGGACGAAGTTCCACCTCCAGGGGCAGGATTAAAGACTGTGATCGACAGATTGGCTCCAACAGCCAAATCAGACGATGGAATGGTGGCGTTCAACTGAGTTGAGCTGACAAACGTAGTCGTACGGTTCGCGCCATTCACTCGAACAACCGATCCGGAGATGAAATTGGTTCCGGTGACCGTTAAGGTAAATCCTGCAGAGCCGGCAGACACACTTGTCTTGGAGAGGCTGCTCAATGTGGGTACCGGATTATTGGCGGTATTGACGGTCAGGGTCGAAGCTGCCGACGGTCCCGTGCTGGGCGCCGGATTGACGACAGTGATTTGTAACGTTGCCGCCGCCGCAAGATCACTCGCGGGAATCGCTGCCGTAAGCTGCGTAGCGCTGACAAAGGTTGTAGTCCGGCTGGCGCCGTTTACCTGTACAGTTGCGCCGCTGACGAAATTCGTGCCGGTCACTGTAAGAGTAAAAGCTGGCCCGCCTGCCGTGACACTACTCGGCGAAAGGGCGCTAATGGTCGGCGTGGGATTGTTCACTGTGAATGTAGCCGAAGTAGTGCCGCCGCCTGGCGCGCCGTTGACTACCGTGGTCGTAATAGTACCGGCCGTGGCAGTTTCGTTGGCCAGAATGGACACCTTCATATGGTTGGCATCAACAAATGTTGCCGCCCGGTTCTGCCCATTGATAGTTATCTTTGACAACGGTACGAAACCGCTGCCTTGTACCGTGATGGTTTGCGCCCCACTGCCGGCCAGCGCACTTGCCGGCGTGAGCGGTGTAGTCGGGCTCATGAGCGGCACTGGATTGTTCAGCGTGAGATTGCTATTTGCGTTGGGAGCAGACACCCCACCCGGAGTCGGCGTGATGACTGTAACTGGATACACACCGGCGCTGGAGTTCAGGTCTGGATCCAGTGACAATTGAATGAATAGCTGAGTTGCGGTGCTGGCCGAAGTTGGGGTGTGAGCAGCACCATTGATCATCACAAGCGATCCGGCGATGAAGTTCGTGCCGGTCACGGTGAGCGCCGGTGGCGGTATCTGTCCAATGGTTGCAACATTCGGAGAGACGTTGGTAACTGTGGGTGGGTCGTACACGGTGAAGCTGACTGACTGGGTAGACTGTCCGCCTCCCGGCGCGGGGTTCGTTGCGGTAACGGCGAAGACTCCCGCCACATTCAGATCAGCAGCCGTCAATTGAATGATCAGATTCTTCGAGTCACTGCCGGACAGTGGAGTATGGCTGGCGCCTTTGAGTTGCACGGTCGCGCCATTCACAAAGTTCGATCCCAGCACTGTCAACTGGAACGGCGTTACCGCAGTGGTCGCCGTCGGTTGCGACAGACTGGTCACGGACGGAACGGGGTTATTAATTGCCAGGGTCGCAGTCGCTGAAACTCCACCCCCGGGAGCAGGGTTCGCAACCGCGATTGCGATCGTACCGCTCACGGTGATGTCCATTGCCTGAATGGCAACACTTAAGTGAGATGAGTCAACAAAAGTTGCACGGTTCTGTCCGTTGATCGTTACCGTGGAAGTTGGAACAAAGCCGGTCCCCAGAACGGTGATGGTTTGCGCGCTGCCTCCTGCCAATACGATGGCTGGTGTAAGCGGAGTATTCGGATCCAAGACCGGCGCTGGATTGTTGACCGTTAAGATGGCCACACCGGAAGTTCCGCCGCCGGGCGTCGAATTCACGACCGTAATTGAAATGGCGCCGCCCGATGCGACATCCGACGCCTGGAGTGCAACGTTCAAGTGGCCCGAATCCCCAAAGACCGCCCGGTTCTGTCCATTGATGGTTACACTCGAACCTGGCACAAAGCCGGTGCCTACGACTGCTATGTTTTGCGCGCCACTACCGGCCATGATACTGGTTGGCGAGATGCTGCTGATCGAAGGAACAGGATTGATCACGGTGAACGTAAGCGCAGCAGTGGTTCCGCCACTGGGCGGCGGGTTCACTACGGTAATCGATAGCGGTCCTCCGTTGGCGGTATCGTTCGCCGTAAGCGTGACCGTCATCTGGGTGGAGCTGTTGATGACGCTGGTGCGGGCCGAACCATTGACCTGAGCAATTGATTCATCAATAAAGTTGGTCCCCGTGAGCGTAACAGCCGTGGAACCGTTGCCCGCTATCACGTTGGTGGGAGAGAGTACCGTCAAGGTCGGCGCTGGGGCAAACACCGTAAGGTTGCTGACGGCAGATTGTCCTCCGCCCGGTTCAGGGTTGAATACTCTAATTGCCAGTTGTCCTAATACCGCAAAGTCGCTCGTACTGAGCTGGGCGCTGAGATGCGTTGGATCGCTGCTGGTAAAAGTCGTAGGCCGCGGGCTTCCATTGACTAATGCCACTGAACTGCTAATAAAGTTGCTGCCTGTCAAAATCACTGTTTGTCCAGGGCTATCAACCTGCAAGCTGGAAGGCGAGATGCTGGTCAGCACCGGGAGAGGATTCGCAGGCGCGCTTACTGTCAGAGAAACTGGATCCGATAAGCCGCCACCAGGGCCTTGGGTAATCACGTCGATTGTTACTGACCCGGATGTAGCAATATCAGAGCTCGGAATTTGTGCATTGAGTTGCGTAGAGCTGACGTAACTGGTGGTGCGGTTCGATCCGTTCACGCGCACGGTGGAAGCGCCGTTGACAAAGTTTGTGCCTGTGACCGTAAGGGTGAACGCAGCTCCGCCTGCTGTAACGGTCGCCGGACTTAGACTGGCAACGGTTGGAATTGGATTTTGCGGGAGAACTGTAAGCTGCACCGAAGCGCTTGTTCCGCCGCCTGGCGCCGGAGTGCTCACAGCAACCGGTATGGAAATGGGTTGTGTTCCAGGATTCGCGATGTCAGCGTTGCTAAGGGTGAGGTCAAGCTCCGATGAACTCTTGAAGACGGTATCGGCGCGAAGTTTTCCATTGAATGTCACCTGCGAACTGCTGACAAAATTCTGCCCCAGGACGCGCAACAAGATTGGACCTGTACTGGTTTGCACACTCGCAGGCGCAATCGACGTCAGTATTGGGGCCGGATTGCTTGTTGGTCCTGTCACAGTGAGGCCGGCAGGGTTCGACTCTCCGCCGCCACCGCCGCCGCTGGGCGGAGTGACCACGGTGATGAACAAGAAAGCAGGGCTGGCGATATCAGCGCTGGGAATCTGCGCCGTCAACGAAGTAGAGGAGATGAATTGGGTGGCGCGAGCGCTCTCATTGACCATTACCACCGACCCGTTGATGAAATTGCTCCCGTTTACCTGCAACGTAAAACCTGGGCCTCCCGCAGGTACGTTGAATGGGAACAATGGACTGGCGCCCAACGCAGGCGCAGGATTGGGTTGAGGTTGATTGACGGTGAAAACGGTTGAGTCCAGCGCAACCCCGTTGATGTCGTACATTGTCAGCAGATAAGCACCGGGCGGCGTTGCGGGGTTGACCGAGCTGACCGACAGGACCACATTGTCATCGGCGGTTGATGTCAAGGTTGCGGTGAGCGGGACTCCCGATGTTGGCTGTGTGACAGTTACACTTGCGGCGGGCGCCAGATTGCTGCCATGAATCGCAAGCGGGAACTGCTGGTCTCCCTGTGTAGCGGCGGCCAGCGAGAGGCTGAGCAGGGAGAAACCGCTATTCGCTCCAACATCCTCCTGAACAAAGACAGTCGCAGTTGTTCCGGGCACATCGCTGCTGAACATTGGGTGCCTCTTGCGAATGCCGTCATTGTGGTTTGGCGATGAGTCTCTGGCTGTCAGGTCGTCGAACTTCCATAGTCCTCTGGTAGCACTGGAAACGGTGAGACTGGTGGGTATGCCTGCCAATCCCGGCCCCGCTCCCGTATAAAGCGTCCCGGAAGAAACCCGGACTTCATCAATGTTGCCGGTAAAGAAGCCGTCTGTGCCGGTCGTGCCGCGATTTTGGCTGCCACCGATCAACAAATTGGCAGTTGTAGAGCGTGGCGGGCGGCCAGGAGCGGATCCGGCTGCTGAACCGTCGATATAAATATTCAGGTTGGTCCCATCATAGACTCCAGCCACGTGGTGCCAGCCGGGTGTGGTGATGGACCTCGTGCTGGTAAGGGTGTCAAAACCCGCACTGTGACGGTACGCAGAGAAGCTGACAGCTCCACCATTCAATAGATCCAGGGCAAAGCCGCCACCGCTCCCTGGTGTCGCCGAGTATCTCTCCACGATAGCTTGGAACGAGGTGGTGCTGGTGCTCGTTGGCTTGATCCAAGCCTCTACCGTGAACGGCACTGTCATATCCAGCGTCGGATCGCTGGGCACCAGGATCCAGGAACGGCCGTCGTTCAGAAGAAGTGAGTTCGCTGAGGGTGGAGCGCCTGGTCCATTCTTTAAGAATTGTGGAGCAGTCGCAGATCCGGTGGAGACAAACCTGCCATTGAGCGCGCCAGCAGGGATGGCTACGTTTGCCGAATCCGTCAGGTCCTGGTTATCGAAGCTCCATAAGCCGACCGTGGAAGGCGTGACGGACGGAATCTGAACTGTTTGTTGCGTTGGATCGAAAGGCGCAGTATAAACTGCCGCCGAACTGATTCTTACTCCATCAATCTCCCCGGCAAATACTCCGGAGCCGTCGCTGCTTGCGCCAATCAATAGATCGCTGGTGCCTGGCTGCGGTGAACGGGCAGTAAAGCCGGCCGTAACGGACGAACCCACCTGCTGACCGTCAACGTATATGGTCATCTGTCCTGGCTCGCCAGGCGTTCCTGGCGCCGGGCTATTGGCGGCAAAGACAGCCGCAACATGGTGCCAGTTGCCATCATTCACTATGGCGCCAGAACTCACGATCTGATCAGTGCCATGAGCGCTGGCGTCCTGGAAAGAGAAGAAACGAATTTTCCCAGTGGCGGTCATCCGCAAGGCATAGCCGCCATCATTACTCCCTCTGGCCGCATTGGGATTGAACTTCTCCACGATCCCTTGCGTGGTGATCGCAGTGGTTTTTATCCAGGCTTCGATCGTGAACGACCCGTTCCCCTGGTTCAGATTGAGCGCTGGATTATTAGGTACATCCGACCAGGATTGTCCATCCAGTGAGAGAGCAAAATAGGTAGAGGCCGGCGCTATCGGCAACGATAATGGGCTCGACAGTCCGCCTCCGGGCGCTGGAGTAAAAACATTGATCCTGAGCGCTCCAGCCGTAGCGACATCCGCCGCCGTAAGTTGAATGCTGGGAACGAATCCCCGGGCAATCCCGTTCACTAAAATTTGTGAAGCGCCAATAAAGTTGCTGCCGTTGACAGTCAAAGTAACTGGATTGCCCACAGTCACACCGCTCGGGCTAAGGCTGTTGAGTACGGGTACCGGATTCGGCGGACCGGTATTGGGTTCCGTGACCGCGAAAGTGGCGCGGGCCGAAGCTACAAATCCACTGGGGTCTCCAGGATCAGGGTTCGCTACGCTGAGAGAGATAGCACCGGGCACAGCAACTTCGCTGACCGAGAGATCGACTTGCAAGGTCCCGCCCTGGACATTGATAGAGCCCGCGACTGGTGAACGGTTTATGCCATTCACCTGGACCACAGAAAACAAATTAAAGCCGCTGGCAGTAATTGTGATCCGTTGCGGTGGACTCCCAGCCGGAACGCTGAACGGATTAATACCGAGAATAGTAGGGGTGTTCGGCAACCCGACCGTAAACTGCAACGAATTCGAAGTCGCTTGCGGATTTGTAGTATTCACCGACACCAGATAAGAACCGATCGGCGTTGATAGCGGCATGGTGATGAATGCTGTCACCTGCGTGCTGCTTGCGGTAATGCTGCTGATGTTAATGTTTTCCGAGGGAGTAAAAACCACTGCGTTGGCGGTCGCCAGGTTTGCTCCATTGATGATGAGGGTAAAGTTCTCGCCGGGTGCGGCCGAGTTCGGTGAACTGCCGGCGGGTGTGCGTGAAAGGCTGGTAATAACCGGGGTATTCTGAGGTGGTGGTCCTCCATTGGGGCCCGGCTCCTCCGTGGCAACCAGCCTGCTCCCGATATAGATATATTCTTTCGATAGCTGAGGCGTAGGCGTCGGAGTGGGCTGTTGCATGGCCCCGTGGACGAGCGGCTCCCTGCCGAACATTCCATCTTTCGCTACCCATAGAGCCATAACCGCAGCCAGGCATATCGCTATGCGTCCGCTGGACCGTAACATGCGCTGCAAAATGCAGTTTGAAGAACCACTCCAAGCAGCTAGCGAACGATTTGATTTCGGCAAGCGCCACCTCGCATCATGACATTGGGCCCTTAGGCCATCTTGTGTGCCAAGCCGGAACTTCCACGGCCCGCTGCTTACCGTGGCTTGGCGGGCTGAGAAATTACAGAAAAAATTTTTAGCGGAACAGAAAGGGTCGTTTTAGAAGAAAGAGATAGCAGTGAAGAGAAAAAAAATCGATGTCATCCTGAAGTGCAGCGAAGGAACTGCTCCGCTGCACTTAAGATACTGAAGAGCCCTCGAACCGAACTGCCGTTGTTCTTTCACTTTTTCTTTCTTAAACACTCCAAAACACTGCTATGCCGGAGCCATCCGGCATAGCAGTAGTTTTTCAATGCGTGCCAGCCGGGAAACGGGTCACTGTGAAACCATCCGTCCAGGGCCCGGCATCGTTCACCTCAATCAGGCGGATTGTATTGCTTCCCAAATTCATGAAGCTGGTTATGTCAAACGTCACGTCCTGTCCGTAATCGGCTGTGCCGGCCAAGACACCGTTGACGTAAACACTTTCATGGTCATCTATGTTGAAGAGACGGACCTTATAAATGTCTCCTGCTGCCAGGGTTACCGGAAATGTAATGTCATACATGGTCCCCGGAAACTCACGTGAATCACAGCTCACGGAGGGGTTGCCCGGGATCACCTGCCCGCACGACAGATCGAAAATCACGATCGGATGGGGAGGACTGCAAATCACCTCTTGAGGGCTATTCGGGAGATCCAGACTGGTGCCCGGAAAACGCAGGCCCAGCAGGTGCGGGTTGCCATCTACGATACTCTGAGGAATTGAGATTGTGAATCCGTGGAGCCCGTTGTCGCCAAGCAGGCTGGCGATATCGGCACGGAACTGGTTCGCAGCAATGGTCTCGATAGGAGTCTGGCCGTCGTACAGGAAAATATTGATCGGACTGTTCAGTTGGTTCTTGTCCGCCGCCCAGCCGGTGATGCCATCGCATCCCCAATGCTCCACTGAACCGGTGAATATCGGCGGAGGCGGTGTGCCACAGGTAAGAGTGACAGGACTGCCGCTGAGGTTACCATCGTTATTCACGCCGCCGATAGGCGGATTGAAAGTGACTTGCACGAAATGCGGACGGCCATCTTTCAAGACTTGCGGGGTTGTTATAGAAAATCCGTGCTTCCCGGCGTCAGGACCAGTTTCCCCAAGAAATGCAGCCACATCCGGACGGAGAAGGTTGGCAAAATAAACGTTAATCAGGTTGCTCCCTTCTCGGAGTTGCACACTCACCGAACCCGTGGGTGGTATCGCCGTTCTGGCCGCCGCCCATCCGCTGATAGAATCGCATCCCAGGTGCTCGACAAAACCCACAAAGTCCGGACTCGGCGGTCGTTGACACACAAATGACGCAGCCGGGCTGTTGGTAAGATCCGTGGTTGATGATTCGAACCTTACATTCACTGTATGGCTGTTTCCGTCCTGCAATCTCAGCGGCGTTGCAATATTGAAACCGTGAAGCCCATTGTCTCCCAGGGCCTGTCCCACATCCGGGCGCGGACTATTTGCGTTGACTGTCGATATGAGCGATCCATCTTCATAAATTTCGACGGTGATCGATGTGTTCAAACGGCTCCGGTCCGCTGCCCATCCTCCGATCGTGTCGCATCCTATATGGTCCACAAAGCCTGCATAATTCGGAGGCGGCGGGACAGGGTTTCCACTGGAGCCATTCCCTCCGTTCTGAGCAATACAGTTCTTGCTTATCATTAAACTGAATATGAGGCCGGCAAATACAAAGACTGGTAATTTCCTGCTATGAGTTTTCAACATGATGCAATCTCTCCTTGCAGCGGCGGAGCTGCCGGCGACAAGAGTCTCAAAGCACAAATTGGATCTCCTGGCCGCCAGTTCGTCCGCAGGTTCATCTATACGTGGCTTGGAGAGGTGAGAAATTACAAGAATTTTTGTTGATGTGAACGATCTGCTGATTGTGGCATCGGGGATAAGGAATCATCAAGCAGTCTTTGCCAATGAAGGAGTGGACGGAGGCATCGTCGGCCTAGAGGTGTGATCTCTGTGATCCTCCGTGTCCTCTGTGGTTAGCCTTGGTTTTCCTTTGTGTCCTTGGTGGTTAAAAGGGTTGATTCGCGCCCCAAGTTTTTCTCTGCGTTCTCCGCTCTTTCTTGCGACCTTGGAGCCTGCCCTTGAGCGGAGCGAAGGGGTAAAGTTTTTGACTTTTGCTTTTTGGTTGCAGCTATGCGCACTGTGTTGCAAAGGTTTTTGATTTATCAGCGTTGATTTATTAGCGATTGCAAAGCTCTTTCTGACTCAAATATCCTTACAGTATCCTTGGCGTATCTGCAGGGGGTGGGGGTATTCAGTAGGGTATTAATGAATTGGTAATTTTTAGTTGGAAACTTCTAATCTGCTGATAGCTCTGATTTTTTATCATGCTTTTGAACGGAGATGGACTAGTGAAATAAAGGCCACGAGAGTTTGAGTCATCGCGGATGACGTTCAGTTCTCTACCCCTCCATTGTAAAAGTATTCTTCCCCAGGAGCGGAGAAAAATTCACCCCCAAATTCTCCTCTGTCTGCGTACATCTGCACAAGATTTTCAGCCGTCTTTTAGCGACTGACAACTTGGAAAATCGGCAGTCTTTAAAAAATCAGAAAGCTGGATGTCCAGAGACCAGTACAAACAAGAAGCTTGGCCGGTAATCGGCAGTTCGATTCGAGCGGTTCTTCTGCACCTTCAGGGCAGCGGAGCAGTTCCTTCGCTTCCGCTCAGGATGACATCGATTCTCTCTCTGCATACGTTAGTTTGACGCCGTAGTATTTTTGACAAAATCAGTTGTAGTAAATCGTACAAAATCCGCGAACATCCGCGTAGATCCGCGGTAAGGTTTTGGTTGCTGCTCTGCTGCGACCTCTGCGGTAAGCAAAGCTTGGCTTTTCTTTGGCTGATGACTGACTGCTAAGTGCCGAATGCTTCCAGGTAATTTACCGCTTTACGACCCGGAAACTGTACGCGTCCAGCTCTTCCGCCTTCCCGACGGCAGTTGTTCCAGCAAGCTTCATAACGTAATCACCGGGGTTCAGGTTCCTGGCCAGGAACTCCGCGGTGATGACTTTGCCGCCGCCGATGGCTGGCTGGCCTTTCAGGCCTTTCTTTTGCATGATCTGGGCGCCCTCAACTGTTTCCAGAGAAACACCATAGCTGGAATATTCTTCACGCTCACGATTCAGCCGAAAGGACACGGAAGAAATGCCAGGCGAGATGAAGACAGTGTTTTGCCCGCCATGCCCTCTCGCAACCGGCCCAAGAACCAGGGAGAGCCTTCCTGATCCAGGCGGATCCAACTGGGCAAGCTCCGGCTTCTGGCCTCCTGTGGCCACGCCCTCCTGAAGTTGGGCATTCAGAGTTGCTATCTCCTGGCGCAATTGTTGCTCTTCCCGCTGGCTCTGCTCAAGTTGGCGACGCAGATGAAAATTGTTGACAACCGTCCACGTACCACCGGCAGCCACTGCCAGGAACATGGCCGCTGCCGCAAATCGCATCGCTGCTGGCTGTATCTTGAAAAAAGCCGGTATCGACTGCCACCCGGAAGCTGAAGCCACTTTCGCCGCCGCGCCATAACCCACCAATGATCTTGCAAAGCCAACTCGTTCGCGCCGCTCTGGCGTGTTGAGAAAATGACTTTCAAACTGCCCTTGTTCGGCCTTGGAAAGGCCTCCCCGAACGTAGGAATCAATCAAGTCGTTTTCAGCAGTTATCAGCTCCTCGAATAGATCATCATCGGCCAGATACTGGTCTTCAAAGCTGTCCCGTTCCTCCTGAGAGACCTGCCCCAGAAGGTAGCGTCCGATAAACCTCTCTCGTTCGGATTTGTCCATTATGTTCGGCATCACGCAGAAAATGATCGAGAACCTAATAGTGGCTTCGCCGGGCCCGGCATTACCACTTTTCTCTGATTCCAGTTACCTTCGTCATGTTGTTTGCCCGGCAGGATCACCGTTCACTACGTTTCGAAGGCCGGCCAATATGATGGAGCCCGGCCCTGGGAGAGGCAACACACCTGCGAGTACATCTTTCCAGTTCATCCCTCAACCGGTTGATCCTGACCCGCAGAGTCCCGATTGTGAGTCCCAGGGTCTTGGCCAGCTTGAGCCTGTATTGTGTGTGTTCCCCGGTCGCATGGTAGTAGCTAAGAAATAATTCTCGGTCCCGGTCTGGCAAACGCTGGACGCAGATATGTAAACACCTGGACCGGCGGTCACCATCCATCTTGTCTTGAATTTCCTCTTCCGGGTTCTTCGCGCCGGCAAAAAAATTCTCTTTGCCGGGCAAGTCGGGAACATGCACCATCCGCACCGCCCGCTTGTGGGCCTCCTGCCTGACTCTTTTTGCCACTCCAGCGGCAAAAGCTGGAAGGTCGTGGATGGTCTCTTCTCCAAGCTTCTGCGCTACGCGGTCCAGGGTTTCGTCTGCTAAATCTTCGGCTGGGAAACAGGAATTCCATTCGAAAAACTTAATCAGCTTGCGCCGGAGGTTCTCGTAAAGGTGCCCGGCCCGCTCTCGATCTGGATCCAGCCGCTGAAGCAACCCTTCAAACTGGACAGATCGCAAGTCATTTTGGGAAATAGGGGCATTAGCGTCATCCATGGGCGTTCAAAAACCTCTGTGCATACACCGGCGTATTTCCGGCCGTGCAGGAGCAATCTTTTTCAAGAATCTGGTTGAGAAAGACTTTAAGGCTTATTCATGGCAGACGCAATCAAAAACGAACCCTTGAAAACACACGGCCAACCCTTACCGCGGATCTGCGCGGATTATTCACGGATTTCGTACCGCGGCATAGCCGCAACCAAAAACAAAACCTTTGAAACACGGAGGAACTGAGGAAGCGGAGGAAAACCAAAACCCTTATTTCAAATGTAGAAATTCCAAGAGGCGTTGCCCAAAGGCAACGCCTCCCGCAGACTGCTTCAATTAGAACTTCAACAAGATCATAGAACGGCTGTCCGTTACCCCACTGCTTGTTGTAAGCATGATTTTTGCTGTATCCACTGGATTGCTGTACTGCGGATCACCGTTGTCGAAGAGCAGCATCTGAAAAACAGGGCCGCCCCTTGCAGTCAATGGAAACGCGCTCAGCGATCGTCCAACATAAATCAAGGCATCCGTAAAAGAACAACCATAACCGTCGGCGATTGCCGTCACGATGGTACGTCCCAAATGAGACCCGCTGGTGGTTACAATGACCGGATCCGCGGTTTGCCGGACTGAGCAACCCAGGTTGTAGCTTGCAGACAATGAAAACAAGTCGTCACGGACATAGCCGGCCGGTGCAACGAACCATTGGACAGGATCTCCGACGACGATATTGTCGAAATCTAAATCGGTCTTACCGAAGGTGGGATCGACGACTTCCAGATACATGGGCAGAGCCAACATTGCGCAATCCCAGACATTGAGGGACTGCGTTTGGGTCATAGCCGACGTGCTGTTGGGCGAAGGCACCGGCGTCTTTTCTGACCAGCCATTGTTCCCTGTTGGACAGCCCGCAGGGGGACGAACAGGGGGCGTGGGACCCTGTGTCGTCAAGTCTCCTGATACCGCTGCGAGATAATCCGTGGTCCCTCCGGACAACCAGGAAACAACAGCATACGTTTGTGCAAACGTATCAAATATCCTGGTCTCCTGGGCCACCGGATCATTGATGGTCACGAACCTGCCATCGTCATAGCGCGTCCGAAGAAACTTGTCGCGACAGTAATGGTTCACCACCACCCTGGACTGGCCTTGCAGGGGAGTAATCGTGATTACGTGGTCCGCGCACAATGGCGGCGGCTGCTGGAATACACAGGTAAGAGAAGCGGCGCCATTATTGATCTGGACTGCCGACGATTCGAACAATATCGTGACCCGGTGTTTCTGGCCGTCCTTAATCATAAAGGGAGTCGCCACGCTAAAGCCATGCAGGCCATTGTCGCCAAGATAATTACCTACATCCGGGCGAGAAATGGCCGCCATTGTATTCACGATCAGTGCTCCATCACTGTATATGCTCACAGCAATAGAGCTGTTCAAACGGTTTGTGTCTGCCACCCAGCCGGCGATAGTGTCGCAATTGGCATAGTCAACAAAGCCGGTATAATTCGGCGTGCCTCCTCCGTTGGTCTGGGCGAGCGCAACGCCGCTGACCAGTAAGAATGCCGCAATTGTCAAAACAGTATTTACAAGATTCTGGCGATAGAACTTCAACATATATATGTCCCTCTTCTCCTTGCTTATGCTCATCGGCGGGATGGTATAGAAATTCACATTGCAACCATGACCGCCGCTTTCATTCCGTACTTCTTACTTTGGTTTGCTTATACTATGTGGCCCGGACTTCAAGGAAATTACATGAATTTCAGCTTTCACTCCCCCGTCCGTCGCCTATTTCCATTCCCCCTGCATTTGGAATTCGGCCCAGTAATAGGGCGAGCGCCAGCGCTTTTGTTTCCACATCTGGATTTGCGCCTTGCGCAAGGCCGCCGAGGGTGTGAGCCCATCCTGTTCGAGCGCTTTGTAAAACCGCGCCATCAACTCGGCTGTGGCCACGTCATCCGCATTCCATAAGCTGGCCAGCACGCGTGCCGCGCCGGCATACATGAAGCCCCGGGTCAGCCCAATCAGTCCTTCTCCCTTGATCTCTTTTCCCAAAGCAGTCTCGCACGCGCTCAGTACGATCAGCTCCGCCGGCAGATTCAGGTTGTAAATGTCCTGCAGGAGCAGGTAGCCATTCTGCGGATCCCCGTGTTCGTCTACAAGGGACAACACCAATCCTGAAAATTCCGGGTGCTGATTGTTGAAGAGTCCATGAGTGGCAAAATGCACCACGCGATACTGTGACAGTTCTTGACTGGTGGCTGTCGCGCGACTCGCCTGAAACCCCAGGGCCTTCATTCCCTGTCCGGGTGGTGTCACTTCCAAAATGGCTGTTGCTTCGCGCTGCGAGAATGGCAATCGGGCGAGATGGTTCCAGCCCGTATCTCCCGCCAATGGAGAAAACGATGAAGGCCCTCCTCGCGAGCGGGGGCCAGTCTTCTGGGCGCCGGCCCGCGCTGCCGTGACGCGTGGATCCTGCGCGTCAAAGACCGGATCCGCCAGCACCGCAACCGCCCTCGCCGCCTTTTTACGAACGGAGGTCTCCTGCCTGACCAGCGCCAGCACCGAGGCAGAGGGCGCGCTGACAATTTCGTGCTCCACGATCAACGGCGCCGGCCGGCTGCGCCGCAAGTTGGCTATTGCAGGGACCGGCAGGACCGCAAATGGAATGTACTGCAGCACCCCGTCGTTTACGATCAGTAACCGTTTCCCCTTGATCTCTCCTGCTACAGGAGCCAGAACGATGCGGCCTAAAGCCTCGGCTGCCCTATTCAAGTCCAACTGCGCATGATTTGAATGGTCCGGCCCCGCCAGAAGTTTGTATAGGCGCATGGCGGCGGCTTCGATCCTGGCGCGTCCCGGCAGCTTGTGGCTTTCGAGCGACCCCGAGGTCACAACCCAAACGTAGCTGCGCTCATCGCCTAGCTCGTACTCCAGGAGTACCGTTTCCTGGTCCAGCAACTGCTGCTGAACTTCGCGGACAGTCAGGGGCCTTGGCTGAGTCAACGCTGCATAACTGGGGCTGCTCGCACGAATTTGCCCCTGCACCTGCTGGTATTCGGTCAAAAGCTGTTCGATTTCTTTTATGGTCGCGGCTGTCCGTGGTCCAGACTGCGCTCGATTGAGCAGGCGAATTTGGTAGTTCGTGCTTGCCGCCAGCTTTTCGCGCAACGAGCGCTCGCGCTCGAGAAGAGCCGGATCAACGTCCTTGCGAATATCGAGGTGGGCCTCAGTGAGCATCTCCAGCAATGTCCGCCCTCGGGAGCGCTCGAAAACTTCGAATGCAAGCTCGGGCGCTTTCTCGGCCATCAGGAGATCGATGTAGTCGGCATAGTAGCTGGCGTAGATGGCCCTGTATCCGGAGCGAATGTCTTCGGCCCCGCCGAGGCGGGCCGTTTGATTCTCCAGGGCATTCAGGGCCTGCTCAAAAAGCTGCGCGGCAGAATCCGGTTGGCCTTTGAGCCGCATGGTTCCAGCGAGCAAGGCCAGCGACTCGGCGTGGCGTATGCTCCCGGGTACTAACTTTTCCCGGATCGCCAGCGCCTTGCGTTCGTACTCTTCCGCTTCGTCCAGATCTCCGTGATCGCGCGATACATATCCCAGGAGATTGAAGGTTTCCGCGATGTCGAGACCGGCTGGCGCCTGCTTCTGCTCGATCTGCAATGCCTGATGCAGGTAATTCTCCGCTTCCCGCAGATGACCCTGCCTCCACGCAATGCGGCCCAGATGGCTGAGGCTTGCCGCCACCGGCAACCCGCCTGGGGCCTTCTCCATATTGATTTGCAGGGCGCGGCGCTGGTATTCCCTGGCGCTGGCCAGATGGCCGCGATCTTCCGCCAGCATTCCTAAAGCCGTGAAACTTCTGGCGATATTCACGCTTCCGGGAGCTTGCTTCTCCTTGATTGCCAAAGACTGGCGGTAATAGCCTTCCGCCCTCGTCAGGTCGCCGCGTTGCCAGGCAACCTCACCGAGATTGAACAAGCTCGCGGCAAGATCGGTGCTATTGGGAGAAAGTTTCCTCTTCCTGATATCGAGCGCCTGAAGATTGTATTTCTCCGCAGCGATAAGATCGCCCTGGTCCGATGCCAGAATTCCCAGAGCATTCAAGCTCTCTGCGAGATCGGGGCTGTCGGGCGCCAGGTTTTTTCGGATCTCCAGTGCTTCGAATTGATACGCTTTCGCCTTCTCAAGTTCGCCGCGCTGCTGGGCAACATTGCCCAGGTTGCTCAAGCTGCCTGCGACATCCAGGCTGCCGGGGACCAGCTTTCTTCGAAGTTCCAGCGCCCGCAAATGCAGCGACTCGGCTTCTTCCGGATCACCTCGGTCTTCCGCGACCTGGCCAAGATTGTTGAGGGTCAACGCGAGATCAAGGCTGTCCGGAACTAACTTTTTCCTGATTTCCAATGCCGGACGGAGATACTCATCAGCCTTGTTCAGGTCGCCACGAATCCTGGCGACAACGCCCAAATTATTAAGTACCCCTGCCACCCCGAGGCTGCCCGGCGCCAGCTTCTGCCGTATGTCCAGGGCCTGGCGAAAGTATTTCTCCGCATTGGCCAGATCACCGCGCTTGCCAAAGATCCGCCCCAGACTATTGAGGTCATCTGCGGCCAGGAAGTTTTCAGTACCGGGCTTTCGGCCCTCTCGCAATGATTCCTCAAAGTGCAGGCCTGCATTGGCCAGATCGCCGCGCTGCTCGCACCGAATTGCCCAGGCCCGGAACAGTTGCGCCCTTATTACAGCCCCGGCCCTGGCGGCCTTTTGCACTGCTTCCTGATAAGCATTGTCGGCGTCCTTCGATTGTCGCGGATCGGTCAGCGACTCAGCGGCGTGAAAAACAAGCCAGGACGCAAGCCACACAGGCCCATTTCTGACCTGTCTTGCAGCCGTTATCCATAGCTCCGAGGCCTCAGTCAATTTGCCCGACTGGGCCAGCTTCTGTCCTTCAAGATAAGTGGCCAGAAGGCTGGGCGGCAGATATGGCCGTGCTTTGATCCTCCAGTTGTTTGCACCTAGAATCCAGGCTTGTTTTTCTGTGCCTCGCCAGCCTTCGAGAGTGACAGCGCCAAGAGGCTTCTGCTCGATCTCCAGCAGAGCTAGATCGAAAGGAGATTCGATTTCGCCGTGGGCCTCACCACGCGCCCAACGCTGAATGACATCGCCTTCCCGCAGACCTGCCCGCTCGCCCTCAAAGTTTGTTGTTACCTGCTCAACAATGATGCCCTTGCTGAGCTCTTCCGGTGCAAACGCGGCAGAGACCAGACCGCCAGTGAACAGCAATAGAGCCCAAATTCGCACCGGAGCGATCATTGCCTGCCTCTGTTTAGATAGTTCTGCGTCTGAATGAAAGCCTTGCGCTTCTTCCGGCAAAGCTGCACACCTTTTAGGGCAATCTTCCTGGACTTCGATTTGGCAAGCACTTTAAAGCTTTCCAATGTTCAGCGCAACCAATTCTTTTCTGCGTGGACGGAGTGGACTGGGTAGTTCTGGCGCGCCCCTCCAATCATCCCACGGTCAGAGCACTCGCCTCGAGTACATGTTCTGCTTCTGCTGAAGCGCACTCAGAATGTCCTTGGAGTATCCAAAAGAGGGGGGGTATTGGGGAGCGATTTGAGGTAAACCGTTTAAATACCACTTCCAAAAGTCCGAGAGTCCGAGAACCCACGCCAATCGCGGCAAAAACCCCTCGGACTTGCCTCGGACTTTGAATCGCGCAAGTCTGAGGATTCGAGTTTTCAATCGTCATGACCTGCGGACACCTCAGGCAAACAGATTGCAGGGAATCCATGCGCGCTAAAAACAATATTCAGTTGAGAAAGATCGAACCCGTAAAAACGGGACCTCCTAAGAGGTATTTTCGAAGCAAAGAACAGCTTGCGGTCTTAAGAGTTGATGTATCCCGGTCATGAAAAAAGCTCAGGGTTAAAGCCCAATGTTTTCAACGCAACTTGGAAATGCTCTAGTAAAACGCGCAAGGCACCAAGGACACCACTCTCACGCTAGCAGTATTCCAGTAGTATTGCAACATTTGGGGGGTAAATTGGGGTGTGATTTAAAAGCTTACTTGCATGCCGCCCCGCTGGGGCTTGGGCCGCGTTTAAAACATTTCCCAGCGCTTACGCGCTGGACTAAAACTAGACCGCGCCTCCGGCGCTGATGATTGGATGATCCATTGTCTTTCGTTAACTCATGAATAGGCCAGGCAGCGGGGCGGCACTCAAGTAAGCATTCTCTGAAGGTACAGCACGTTGAGTGACGAGTATGGAGGTTTTGTCCACTCCGTCCACCCAGTCCAACCATTTTTTGTTCGCTTTAAACGGTCAATCGATAAGTTCAAAATTCACACTGTCAGTGATAGGCCGACATTCATTACAAACTTTTTGGGTGGATGGCTCCGAACCTGGCGGGAGGCCGGCTGCTAAACTGCCAAGCTGAGCAGCCGACCGAGGGGTGTATTTCCACACTCTTTTCCCCGGCCTTCCAGACCGATTTGGGAATCCGCATGGTTGACCTAGGTGGCCGACCTCCTGGTCCCGAATCACATCTGGCAAAATCTCAAAACTTGTGAAAGGTCATAGGAAAAAAGAGGAATGGAATCAGAGATTTGCAAAAGCCTCTCTCGGCGCAAATTCAAAGAATTTGAAGATGCGCCGCTTGCCGCCCACGGATTCACCCCTACATTTCTCGGCGTGCGAAATAGTCCTTAATTAATTCCTTCAAGTCAGGATTTATTATCCATCTCCTATCTCCTGGCCGAGTCTTTGGATCCTGATTAGGCTCCTGGAAAATAAAATTGGTACGAGATGAAAGCCCCTCGAGGACGCTAAACATGCCATGAGCCATGCCTTGCCTGTTGAGTTCCCCAAGAACATATCTCTCAGTTGATGAGCCGTCTCTTGCGACAACATATAGTGCCTCGATCTGTTCTTTGCCCAGGTGGGAAATTTTAATCTGGACTTGCTTACGCTGATCTGCCAAAAGAGGATTGTCCGCTTGGGAGAAGCGCAATTTCTTCCAGTGTTCCAATCGCTGTGGCAACGCCGCTAGCACATCTGCGTTTTCTGTGAACGTTATCGGGTTCAAATGAAGAAGTTCTCTAATGCCCTCACGCCCAACTGACTCATGACAAAAAGCGATCACCGGTAGTGATTTTTGAGTCAGTCGCTGAATATAGGTGGCGACCGCGATCTCTTGCTCAATCCATACTGATGCACGAATATGCTTAGAGCCATCAGGCCTCTGGATCACTCCTCTAGGGTGCAACACTGCAATGAACCCTGTGCAATCTCTCAATGCCGCGAGAATATTAGAATCGAGGCCATTGAGGTCTTGAACTTGTTCTGCAAAAAATGCGCCCAATCCTGTAATCGACTGAACTACTTTGCAGATATCTTTACCCAAGGACTTTTCGGCTTCAGTATATTGTCCACAAGAGATAAAAATGAATGGTTCTTTCATGACCCTTAATTTAACAAATTGTAAATCTTCCTACAGTACTGCCCGATTGATTTATCTCACAAAAATTCTGACCCTAGTGTGCTGTCCTAGCTAATTCTTTGCACCGCTGCAGTTTGTCGAGAATGACTTCGGCCGTGGCCTTCCAGACGAAGGGCTTGGGGGAGTTGTTCCAGTTCGCCAACACTCGTAGATGGCCTGTTCCAGTTCCTGCACACTCAGAAAGGTACCACGCCGAATCATGCGGTCGGTGATCAAAGCAAACCAGCGTTCCACTTGATTGAGCCAGGAACTGCTGGTCGGGGTAAAGTGAAAATGAAACCGTCGGCGCTTTTGGGGCTTGAGCCAACGCTGGATTTTGAAAGTCGATTGGGTGTTTCGGTTTGCCGCTGCCGCCTATAACTTAGTACGTATGCGAAATCTGGACCAAGCAGCGATTCCAGTTGGGTAACTTCGAGGCCGAAATGTGTCTGCAAGAGCTTCACAGACCACTTCCGGAACACAAAGAAGCACGTTCGGTCCTGTTTTCTTCAGCAAAAATGACAAAAAGAGAAGAGGCGCTGAAGAAAGCTCACTTTTTCAGCAGCCTGCTAGAAATACACGTTGTTGCAACAACTGATAGATCTCGTCACCGAAATATCGCCATAATGAATTGCAATGCAGAGTCCAAAGACATTTGGGCCACTTCTTCGTGAGGTTGAGAAAGCGGCTGCTGCACTGGCGGCACCGGCTGCAAACTGACCCATCGCTCGTACCAGACAACCAGGGAGGCCTGCTGCCAAAGGCGGCAGGCGAGCATCAACAACAAAGTCAGTTCGGAGACCACGAATGCCAGGCCAACACTTGCAGGCGGAACAAATTTCACCCAGACAACCAGGCCCATCACTGTTACGCCCAGGAGCGCAATCGCAGTAACGAACTGAATGGCGTAGAGCTTCCCAAAATTGCCCAAGGCGAGACGGCGAGCGGAACCGAACAAGATGCGGCGGGTAACTCGCTCTCCCTTTGCGACCATCTCAATCTGGGCCATGCTTACCCATACCCGCACGGCCGCAAAAAGCAGAAACAAAATCAAAGCAGAGCCGAGAGTCAGTTTTATGCCTGTAGTTTCGCTCGGTGAATTGTCGGCAATTGGCGGGACAATTCCCGCAAGCACCCCTATGAATAGCAACACCAGCACGGCCAGCGGGGCCAGAGACCACAGCAGCAAGCGCGCCATGCGTCCCAGAAAGGCCCCGCAGGCCTGAAAGAATTCTCCTCCGGTTTGTCCGCGCGCCGGCCCCTTCAAGCCGGCTGCCTGACGAAACTCCTGGATCACTCCGGCTTCAGCAAACAGGACAATGGCGACAAAGATTACAGAGGTGAGGAGCGATAAGTTCTTAAAAATGCCAAAGCTGAACTGGGGAGAGCTGATGACCTCCAAGTATGCGCTGAGATCAAAGTGGTCCGCCAAGGATTGTGATGCCAATGAATGGTCCAGAAGGCGTCCAAGGGTGAGGCGCACCGGCAATACGGCAATCACACCCGTAATGAAATTTGCCAGAAACAGCCACCACAACACACGCTGCCGCCGGAGCACCACACCCGCGCCGGACGCCATGGCGCGCCATGCTCCCGGTTTTTGGCTGGTCATCTGCATCGTTTCTCCTCTACACCAGCCAAGCCAGCGCCTGGCCGATCCACTGCGTCACGAACAACCAATAGTTGCTGATCTTTTTGGAGGCAGTTGGGTGCTCTTGGACCGTCTGGCTGTTGTTGAAGAAATTCGCATCCAGAAAGATCTGATGGTCGGGATCTATTTCCGCCGATTCGACTTTTGCAGGCTTGTCATACATGAAACGGACCCAGCGGTCGCGCCCGTCCCAGTGCTCGCGGATGGCCTCTCCATTGGAAAACTTGATTTCCACCGTTACCGGGAAAATAAAGTCGCCTTTGCGATAGACAATGACCTGGTTGCGGTACTTGCCTGCTACGCCGGTTTCATCGTTCAACGGCTCAGAGCTTATCCCGTGGATCTCATAATCGAGCGACTGTGTGCCATAGACAGCCTGATCAAAATACCAGCGCAGATCTTTCCCACTGACCTCTTCAATGGTATGCAAGAAGTCCTCGCGCCCCGGATGCGTAAAGCGATACCTCATGAAATAGACGTGAAGGGCCTCCTGCATTTTCTGTTCGCCAATCAAACTTTCCAGGGTCGCCAGGACGGTGGCAGTTTTGCCATAGGTAATATCGCCATAGGAGCTGCCATCGATGAACTCCCAGGCGCGGCGCACCAGCGGATCGGCGTTTGGACTGTAGAGATATTGCAGGCGCTGGTATCTGTACTCGCCCAGGTTGATTCCCAGGAAGTTATTGATGAGGGAGGTGTCTTTGCCATAAATATCGTCGAGCACCTTCTCCGTGTAGCTGTTGATGCCTTCATCCAGCCACGCGTCTTCGAATTCATTGGTGGCCACCATGCCGTACCAGTATTGATGGCCAAATTCGTGTTCTACCACTACTTCAGGAAGGTAGGAAAAACGACGCGGCGAATAGGCAAATGTATCGGCGGTAATAAATGTCGGATATTCCATTCCTCCCGCCGCCATGTCGGCGGGATCAACCACAGTCAGCGTGTTGTACGGATACGGGCCATACCAGCGATCAAAGCGGTCCAATGACTGTTTGATGATGTCCAGGTGACGCTGCGCCTGGTTCTCATGCTGCAATTGAAGCAACAGCTTAATCTTTACCTCGTGCCCGGATTGCGCCTTCCATGCGTCATTCACTTGCAAGAAGCGGGTGTCGGCCGTCCAGGCAAAATCGTGGACATCCTGGGCGCGATATTCGTGCGTAATCGTCCCGTCAGAATTGCTGGTTGTCGCAACCTCTTCTCCAGTGGCGCCCACCGTGTACTGTTTGGGCACTTGGAGCTTCACGTCAAATGTTCCGAAGTCGGCAAAAAACTCGGTAGTCGCATGAAATTGATGGCAGTTCCACCGGTTGTGCCACCAGACACCCACCTTGGGAAACCACTGGCCCCCTAAAACAAAGTTGTATCTGGTGCCGGTCCGGGCAATGACTTGAGGCATTTTGGCCTCAAAGCGAATTTTGAAGGTGACATCCGCGCCCGGCGGAACGGCCTTGGGCAGCTTCACCTGAAATACTGTGCGGTCATCTGGGTTGCCATCGTCAGGAGCAATGAACTGCATCCGGTTGGTGACATCGCCCATGCCACTGACTTCCATCGACGATATGGTATTTAAGCCAAAATATTCTTCGCCGAGATACTGGTCCCAGCCTCCGTCGCGGTCGCGCCGCTCCTCTCGCATCCAAGTGGACTTCGGCTGGAATGCATTGAGATAAAGATGGAACGGGAATGTATCGAGGACCTGGCCCGTAAAATTGTGATAAGTAAGCGTCTCTTGGGCAGTAATGGTTTTGTTCGCAGGGTTCCAGCGCGCATCAATGTCGTAGTTCACAACCCTCTGCGAACGCGGCAGGCCATTTTTGCCATCGGGATCAACTCCGGGAAACGATGTAGATGTCGGAGAAAGCGGTTGGGGTCCTTTCGGCGGCTCGATCAACAAAGGCGATTGAGGGCCATCTGCCTGCCCAGTCCAGGCGAGAATTCCCATGCAAACAAAAACAATGACAAGAACAAAGAGAGCTATCCTGAACGATTTCATGTGAGCAGTCACCACAGATGGTCAACTCTACCACAGCGCAGGAAAGCATTCAGCACTCGGCAGTCAGCCAAAGAAAAACCAATACGCACCGCGGAGGCGCGAAGACGCGGAGAAGACAAACCAACTTTTTACCGCTGATTTACGCGGATTTGCGCTGATTGAGAACAGCCGCTGGCTACTGGCCTCTAGCCTGTGGCTTCTGAATGGCCTGGAAAATTTGCGAGAAAAATCACGATTTCAAAGCACCTCGTAGTACAAAGGACGCTAAGGAAAACCAACACCTTGAAACACAGCGCAGTGGGTCAGCATTATCAGTGGTAAGAAGTTGGTTTTTCTTCTCCGCGTCTTCGCGCCTCCGTGGTTCGACTTCCCTCTGCTTCCTCCGCTGCCTCCGTGTTTCATAGGTTTGGCTTTTATCAGCGTTCATCCGCGAAATCAGCGGTAAGAAGTTGGTTTTTCTTTTGGTTGCGGCTTTGCTGATTTTCATCAAGACAGCAATCTGCATGAATGCCGGGCGATCATGAGATCTTCATCGGTAGGAACTACCAGGACCGTGCATCGACTCTCCGGCGCGCTGATGACAGCGGCGTGCTTTTCATTTTGTTCCTGGTCCAGCCGGATTCCCAGAAACTCCAGATCGCGGCAGATCTCATCACGGACAGGGGCCGCTCGTTCGCCAATTCCTCCGGTGAAAACCAGGGTATCCAGTCCGCCAAGAACAGCCGCAAAGGCGCCGGCAAACTTTCGCACGTTGTAGCAGAACATCGCAATGGCCTGCTCCGCAAATGGTTCCCTATCGCGCTTTTCCAAAAGGGTCTTCATATCGCTCGAAAGCATGGACACGCCCAGCAAGCCTGATTTCTTATTCAACAACTCCTCAAGCTCACTGGCGCTGCAACCTGAACGCAAAAGGTACAGCAAGAGGCCAGGGTCGAGGTCGCCGCTGCGGGTGCTCATCATGAAGCCGCCGGTGGGAGTAAGCCCCATGCTTGTATCCACCGGGACACCATCGCGGATGGCCACCATACTGGCCCCATTTCCCAGATGAGCAATAATGACTCGTCCCTTGGCCCGGCTTCCGAGCACGCTCAAAATGTATTCGTACGAGAGTCCATGAAAGCCATAGCGCCTTGCGCCTTTCTCCCACATCTCACGCGGCAATGGAAGCCGCGCAGCCAACTCCGGCATGTGGGCGTGAAAGGCGGTATCGAAACAGGCAATCTGGGGCAGCCCAGGTCGCCACTTCGCAATCGCCTCGATCAGTTCTATTTGCCGGGGCAGATGCAAGGGCGCCAAAGGAACCAATTCCTGCAAATCGTCCTGCAATTTCCTGGTAATTTTTTGCGGCGCTGTGTAGAGCGCTCCTCCGTGGACAATGCGATGCCCAACTGCAACCGGGCGATCCAGAGACGGCTGCTCCAGCACTTCGAACAAAGCATTGACGGCTTCATGCGCATCGGCAAATTTTATTGGACGATCTTCAAGAGGCCGTTTTTGAGAATCCCGGAGCCAGAGGCGGCCCTCGGGCTGTCCAATTCCCTCAATCGCGCCCTCGGCGGCCTTGTTTTCAGAAGATTGAGAAATCCGATAAAGCGCAAACTTCAAAGAAGAGGAGCCGGCATTCACGCACAGGATGATGTTTTCCATGGAGAGGCTTCCCTGCTACGACTCTATCCAGCGCCAATTCCGAACTTCGGGCAAATCCTCGCCATGCTCGCGGGTGTAGTCGTGATGTTCAGCCAACTTGGCCTGGAAGATCCTGATCGCATCATGGGCGGTGTCCTTGAATTTAGGAGTCCGGCTGATGGCATCGATGGCGAGCTGGAAGCGGTCCATGTTGTTCAATACCACCATGTCGAACGGGGTGGTGGTTGTGCCTTCTTCCTTGTATCCGCGCACATGAAGATTGTCGTGGTTATGCCGGCGGTAGCAAAGACGGTGAATGAGCCAGGGGTATCCGTGATAGGCAAAGATAATCGGCTTGCTGGTGGTAAAAATTTTGTCGAAGGCCTCATCGGTCAAACCATGCGGATGTTCACCAGCCGGCTGCAACTTCATCAGATCCACAACATTCACGACTCTCACTTTCAACTCCGGCAGATGTTTACGCAAAAGCGATGTGGCCGCCAGAATCTCCAGAGTCGCAACGTCACCGGCGCAGGCCAGCACCACATCTGGTCCTTCGCCTTGCTCATTGCCGGCCCATTCCCAAACGCCGATTCCGGCGGCGCAATGGCGGACAGCGGCGTCCATATTCAGCCACTGGAGCTCGGGCTGCTTGCCGGCCACAATCACATTGACGTAATTGCGGCTGCGCAAACAGTGGTCGGCAACCGAGAGGAGGGTGTTGGCATCAGGCGGCAGGTAAACGCGCACGACTTCGGCCTTCTTGTTCATGACATGATCGATAAAGCCTGGGTCCTGGTGGCTGAAACCATTGTGGTCCTGCCGCCAGACATGCGAGGTGAGCAGATAGTTAAGAGAGGCAATCGGTTTTCGCCAGGGTATGGTGCGCGTGACTTTCAGCCATTTTGCATGCTGATTGAACATCGAGCTAATGATGTGGATGAAAGCCTCGTAGCAGGAAAAGAATCCGTGCCTTCCGGTCAGCAGATATCCCTCCAGCCAGCCCTGGCACATGTGTTCGCTGAGGACTTCCAGCACCCTTCCATCGGGCGCAACATGTTCGTCCGTGGGAAGAATTTCGGCGGTCGATTGCCGGCTGGTCACCTCGAATACGGCTGACAACCGGTTGGAGTCGGTCTCATCCGGCCCGACGATGCGGAAATTCCTGGCGCTCTCGTTTTCTTTGATCACGTCGCGCAGAAAGCGCCCTAGTACTCTCGTGGATTCCTCATAGATAACACCCGGCCTGGGTACACTCACGGCATAGCGGCAGAAGTCCGGCAGCTTCAAATCCTGGAGCAGCAGACCACCGTTGGCATGGGGATTCATTCCCATACGCCGCTTCCCTTTCGGAGCCAGCGCTGCCAGTTCAGGAACAAGCCGGCCCTTGTTGTCAAAGAGCTCTTCAGCTTTGTAACTCTTCATCCATTGCTCAAGGATCTTCAAATGGTCAGGCTTGCTATCCAAATCGGTGACTGGGACCTGATGAGCGCGGAAGGTACCTTCGATCTGCACGCCATCCACGACCTTCGGCCCGGTCCAGCCTTTCGGTGTCCGAAGAATAATCATCGGCCATTGCGGCCTGCGGGAAAAACCTTGCTCCCTTGCTTCTTTCTGGACCTGCTGAATTTGGGCCAGCGCTTTATCGAGAGTCTCGGCCATGAGTTGGTGCATGACTTCAGGTTCATGGCCTTCGACAAAATAAGGTTGATAACCATAGCCGATGAACAAATCCGAAAGCTCCTGCTTCGGCAGCCTCGCCAGCACCGTGGGACCGGCAATCTTGTATCCGTTGAGGTGAAGCACCGGAAGCACAGCGCCATCGTGCTCAGGATTTAAGAATTTGTTGGAGTGCCAACTGGTCGCACACGGGCCGGTTTCGGCTTCACCATCTCCCACGACGCAGCAGACGAACAAATCAGGATTGTCCAGCGCCGCGCCGTAAGCATGAAGGAGCGAATAGCCCAGCTCTCCACCTTCGTGAATTGAGCCAGGAGTCTCCGGGGCAGCGTGGCTGGGAATTCCGCCCGGCCAGGAGAACTGTTTGAAGAGATGTTTTAGACCTTCAGTGTCTTGCGAAATCTTGGGAAACAGTTCGGTGTAGGAGCCCTCAAGATATGTGTTCGCGACGATTCCCGGACCGCCATGTCCGGGTCCGGTGATAAAGATAGCATTCAGGTCGTGCATCCTGATCAGCCGGTTTATGTGCAGGTAAATGAAGTTCAGTCCAGGGGTGGTGCCCCAATGTCCCAGCAGGCGCGGCTTTACATGTTCGATTCTTAGCGGCTGCTGCAGCAATGGATTGTCCTGCAGATAAATCTGTCCTACGGAGAGGTAATTGGCGGCGCGCCAGTAACGGTCCATGCTGGCGAGTTCCTGCTGGTTGAGCGGGCCTTGCATTTGCTTTGCTCCTAACGCGGCTCAGGCTTAAAAAAGCATGACAGACAGGCACGCTGCATGGCAATAAAATGCTGTAAAAAGTTTTATTCGAGGCGCAGAGCGACAAAGCCACAACCGAAAACCTTACCACTGGTGACACCGATTTCGACTGATCAACACTGATCAAAATCGTCTGTATAAGCCTAAGGCACGAAAGAAGAAGCAAAGAAAATTCTTCGCGGACTGGCACGAATTTGATTGTTAGCAGTGCATCGCGGCGTAGCCGCAACCAAAACAAAACCTTTGAAACACGGAGGAACAGAGGAAGCAGAGGAAACCCAAAACCCTTAACCACGAAGGAACACGAAGTTAAAGACGAAGGACACGAAGGAAAAGCAAAGAAAATCTTCGCGGCAGGACAAGACTTTCACGAATAGTGTTGCAGAGAGCACAGAGTAACCTCAAAGCTCGTTGCGGGGTCGTACGAATGCGGGTATCTGCTCTTTTCGGGAAAACTCCTGAGCGGCCTGGGCAGCTTTCTTGACATCAGGATAGGGCCCCATACGGACGGTATGCCAAACATGGTTGTTCGTATCCAGGGCCTTGTATAGAAATACGGTATACCCTCTGGTCTTCATCGAAGCCATTAAACGCTGCGCATTTTCTTCCGTCTTGAAGGCCCCGAGTTGTAAGCAAAAACCGGTTTGATCTTCGGCTGCGTCAGGAGATTCTGCTTCCGTCTTAGATGCAGTCTCGGTCTTTTCACCGGCAATAGGCCCTTTCGCAGCCGCAGCGGGCGGAGCCGATGCAGATTTAGATGATTCCTCCGGCTTGGGCGCCGGCGCTCCCGGTTTGTTGCTGTTCTGGTTGGACGATGTTAAAGACGGGGTATCTGAATCGCTTTTCGGCTTGCTGTTTGAGCTTCCGGATGCCTTGGGCGCAGGGACCGCAGCGGCTGCACGCCCAACCGGGGCTGCTGTCTTTGCCTCTGCCTGACCGTGGTCCAACCCAAGAATAAAGCCGGCAAAAAACAGCAACGCGCCAATCGCTGCGCAGCCGGCAATAATGAGGATGGCGGATTTTTTGTCGAATGAAAAATCGTAACTCATTGCTAAACTGGCCTGCATTCAAAATACAACAGCAGCCTTACGGTTCCATCACTGTAAATTCGCCGGGGCTGACGATCTGGATTACCCCTCCCCAGGTGCACATCAGCTTCGATTGGTTGGTGAGCGCCGGCATGTTGCCGATCAAAACCGTGGGTGACCCAGTCACCCAGGGCGCTGCCGTTGCCGGCACGCAGGGCATGGGTGTGAGCACGCCCAAGGCAGCCGCTGTAGCCGCCGCCACCGTGGGATTCGAGGGAGAGTTGCACATGCCAAACGGCAGAATGTTTACCAGGGGAGCATAGTCCATAATCGTGGCGGCAGGTGGCCCTCCGGTAAGAACACAATTCGTCGGCAGCACAACAAGGCTGCTGGGAGCAACGCCAAAGCTGCATTGCATCATGGCGCCCATACAGACTTGAATTCCCATTTTGTTACCTCCTGAAGAGCTTATTTACCACAGCGCGGCATCGCCGCAACCAAAAGAAACCCAACTTCTTACCGCTGATTTACGCGGATGAACGCTGATAAACCAGGACCTTTGAAACAAGGAGGAATAAAAGAAGGTTGAAAGATCGGAACTGATCAACGCTGCTATAAAGTCACATTTCATCGTTTTGGAGTACCTTGTGCAGCCGGCTTGGGCGGCGAAGCGACAACCTTGCCATTCTGGTATTGGATGGTTTGCTTCAATTTGCCATCCTCGCCGTAAAGCTTTGTTTCTCCGTGCAACAGATCATCTTTATATTGGGACACAGTGTGCGGCTTGCCATTGGGAAAATACTCCACAGTCTGGCCGTTCAGCAAACCATCTTTATATATGGCAGTCTTCGCCAACCCACCCTGCGGCCCAAACCATGTAGACATACCATTCAGCTTTCCACCTTGATAAAGCTCTTTCGCGGAGACACCTCCGGCCGGATCGTAGTAAAGAGTTTCTCCTTCCTGCAATCCAGTTTTGTACATGGCTTTGAGCTTCGGTTTGCCAGCCACAAACAGCAGCATCTCGCCCTCCAGCTTGCCGTCTTTGTAGCCGGCTTTTTGGGCCATGGAGCCGTCGGGGGCATAGGTGATGGATTCACCGTTGAGCACGCCGTCAACAAATTGTGCCGTATGCAGCAGCGCGCCTTCGGGAGCATACGAAGATACCTGGCCTTCGATCTTGCCTTCGTTCATCGTGTACCTTTCCCGGACCTGCCCATTGGGATAGAGATCGGTAATTTCTTGGTTAGCTGTCATGGAACTCAATTGATTTTCACCAGCGACCCTTTCAACGTAAGGATGCCGCTGCTTTCAACATCATGCGATGCATTCGCCTTACTGGCAATGGAGATGCTGGCCTCATTGCTCATGCTTGTGCCGGCCTTGTTGGTCAAAGATGTGCCCGATTGATTGGTAAGGGCCGTTCCGGCCTTGTTGGTGAGTGCTGTTCCGGCATTGTTGTCGAAGGAAGTGCCGGATTTGATGCTGACCGATCCGCTTACCTCGATGCTGAGGTTGCCGGAAACTTTCAGCGTGAAATTCCCTGTCACATTCTGGGTAAAGTCGGCCTTGTTGGTGTGGGTCTCATTCCCGGTAATGGTAAGGGCGCGCGTGCCTTTGACCTCATGGGTCTCGGTGCCAGTGTTCACTTTGATCGACCGATTCCCTTTGTCGACGATCAGGCTGTCATCTTTTTCCTGGACGGTGGTCGTCCGATTATTCTTTACCGTGGTGGTCAGATCGTTCAGCACGGTAATGTTCATGTCCTTCTGGGCCTGCATGAAGATCTCTTCTGAATCTTTTTTGTCTTCAAAGCGGATTTCGTTAAACCCCGACCCTCCCTTGGAAGAGTTGGTCTTGATTGTGCTCTTGGTCTGATCATCGGGCAGAGTGTAAGGGACGACTTGCTGGGCATTGTAAACACAGCCGGTAACCAGGGGACGATCAGGGTTCCCTTCCAGAAAGCTGACGACCACCTCCTGGCCGATGCGCGGAACAAAGATCGATCCCCAGGACTTGCCCGCCCAGCCTTGGGCTACACGTATCCAGCAGGAGCTGTTTTCATCGTTCTTACCGAGTTGGTCCCAATAAAACTGGACCTTGATGCGCCCGTATTGGTCTGTCCATATCTCCTCGCCGGATTTGCCCACGACCACGGCCGTCTGAGAGCCGAATATTTTGGGCTTGGGCGTGATCTGAGACGGATGAAACTTTGTAGTGGAAGGAAAAGCTTCAAACGAGTTGGAATACTCTTGCTGGTCTCCCTGGTGGGAGACCGAACTCAAAATGTAGCCGGTATTTGTGTCTGTCCTGTAGTGGTTTGCCAGGGTGAACTTACATCCTGCATGAAACGCCCGGCACATGCTGGCCCCTTTGATTAATTTTCCCGGCGCCTGGAATGCGTCCAGGCGGACGCTGGTAACGGATTCGCCATCACTGGCTGTTCCGTATTCTCCAGGGTAGTAATAAAGAGAACGACTGGTATCGGAGCCGCTGGTGGTGGCCAGCAGATCGGTAGAGGGAGTCTCAAAATTGTAGTCGTCTGATTTGTACTGCCCGGCGGTGACCTCCTGCTGGACCTGGCATTCAAGCAGCGCGTCGGCAGTTTCCCATGAACGACCGGAGGCGGAGGCCTGCACTGTGGTCAAACCAGGCAGTGAAAGATAGGCGCTGGAATCATCGGCCAGCACCAGGGTGTGGACCGAGCTGGTGTGGTCAAAGAAATAGAAGATGCCTTCACTCTCCATGAGGCGTGAGACAAAATTGAAGGCGGTCTCCCCGTACTGGACACAAAATTCACGTGGATTATAGGTCTTGGTAAGCGAATCCTTGAAATCGGTAAATCCCAGATCGGAAAAAATCTGCTTGATAATGTCCGGAACGGTTTTGTTCTGAAAGATTTTATGGTCCGAATTCATGGTCAACAGCCACAACCAGGGATAGACATCCGCATGGTAAGTGGTAAAGCGAGATGATTTTCCGGCTTGGGAAAAACGCCCCACAACTCCGTTAAGGTACTGCTTGTCCGTACCCGGCAAAATGATGGTGATGGTCACGTTTTTACCCACGATGCTGGAGAAATCAATTGAATCGTCCTGCGAGATGAGTTCCAGCCGGTAGTGGAACAACCCCGATATCTGCTCCTCGCCCTGAAAACTCTTCAGGATGAACTTGTCCGAGCCAAGGGGTGTCGTGATCAGGAAATTTCGTGGGCCCTGCACAAATGTTGGCGATGACATGCTGTAACAGTAGCTCCTTCGCTCCGCTCAGGATTTCGCCTGCGGGCTCTCCCCTTCAGCTAGCCTCGGGTCACGCCCGCAAACCGGCTCAACCTGCACAAATGTTGGCGATGACATAGTTGAATTCTAGCTTTTCATGAGAGCGATTGTGCAATGCACATTGGCACTCGATACGCAGCCCGGGGCGGCTATGCTCCACATTCTTTATTCTTATGCACCCATGATCTTTTTTGCGTTCGTCACGGACTCCGCTGAGATTTCCACCTGTGAGTCTTTTTCCAGCGGCCTGCTTCTTAGCCATGTTGTCCAGCCGAGCAGTGGAAGAGTTCTCTGAGCGGGTTTTGCCAAACGCCATTCCGGCGCCTTGGCCGCAATTTGTGTCTGAGTTCCCAGCCAAGTGCTTTGTCCCAACTGGGGCTTCGGTTTTACCGGTCGCAATTCTGGTATTTCCTGACCGCGGATCTTGAGTCGAATATTGAAATCAAACTCCTGCCCAGCATAAAAACGGACCAACTCGCACAGCGGCCGATAAGCATTGCCAACAGGCAGGAATTGCAAGAAATGTTTCAATGATAGCGGACCTACCGTGATGCTGAAACGCCCCTGTTTGTCCCAGACCCGAGTTCCCACGACGGCAGTTTGCCCGAGCGCCTGGTTCTGCCCTTGGCGTCCGCCTAGATAGGTCCACTGGTCGCGAGCGATATTTCTCCAGGAGCCGGAAAATTGCTCTACCGAAATTCCAGTCTGGAAGTGATCGGCGAGCATAAGTTTCAGCCCAACCGCGGAGCGTGGCTGCTGGGTCAACAGTCCGGCATAGGGAAGCAACGCGCGATACGGCAGACTCTTGCTCCTACGTAACGAAGCCGGACCCAACCCCAGGAATGCATACAGGTAATTCGCCATGGGCCCTTGCTCCGGCGTGAGCGACGACAAGGTGACCCGGTGCACCTTCCGGGTGCGGTACATAAGCGAGATCAGCCGATGATTAAATATGTCGAGAAAATCGCGTAGGCCGGTATCTTTTTCGCGCAGCCTGTCCATAACAAGTTCGGCGAACGGAGTCGGCAAGGGTCCGGTGGCCCCGGCCAGTCCCATGAAGTTGGTTACCATCTTGGGAGGAATATCTTTATCTTTGTCGGGAGGCAAAAGTTCATGGACATCGCTGGCAGGAAATTCAAAGCCGACACGGGCGCTGAAACGCACCGGCTCCCGGTTTGGCTCCGACCCCTCGCCTACCGGAGCGCTCTTCGGGGCCATCAGTTCGAGAAGCCTCACAGCCTGATAGAAATCAAAGCTGTAGGCCTCCTCAAATAGCCACTCCGCAACCGATTTGTTGGTGCGCCATCCGAATGCTGACATTAGACCTTCTGTGGTTTGGTGGATATTACATGATTCCGGACAAGCTGGGGATCAGGTTTATTACATAAAGATAACGCAGTTCCAGCCTGTACTCCTTCCGTCAATATACTTTAGGCCCGTTTTCAGGCTTGACCTTGGCCTTTTTGGGGATAGAATAGAGGTTCTCTTTGAGTGTTAAGGCTGCACAATGAATAAGAACTTGCCCTCAAATCAACAGGTCAGGCCGATGGATCGATCGAAGATTCACTCGCCTCAGCCTGCCCTGGCACAGCCCCAAATTCAACAAAAACCAGTGCAGATGATGGCAAAGCCACCTCATCAGCCATCCCGTCCGATCATTAGAACTTACGGCACTGCGATTCAAGGGAGTCTTCCCCCTGGCTCGATCCAGCGGATGAAGGCAGCCCAAAGCAAAAACAATGTGGCACAACCGAGAATGCGCGCCGGCGTGGAAGCCTTTCAGGTGAACTTGCAGCGGAAGTCCGGCGGATGGACACTGCCCAAAGAAATTCAGACCAAAATGGAATCGGCAATGGGCGCTGATTTCTCCGATGTGCGCATCCATGTAGGATCAGAGGTCGCCTCCATCGGCGCAATCGCATTCACTTGGGGCACCGACATCCACTTTGCCCCCGGCTATTACAATCCGCACAGCATGCAAGGACAGCAACTGCTCGGCCATGAGTTGGCGCATGTCCTGCAACAACGTGCCGGACGCGTAAGCAATCCTTTCGGGAACGGAACAGCCGTAGTGCAAGACCACGCCCTTGAAGCCGAGGCCGACCGACTGGGCATGAAGGCCGCCATGCACTCCATATCGCGCACTTAGACCGAGAAAATCTTGCTCTTCTGTTGCCGCCAGGGCTTGTAGCCCTTTTGTACTTTTGCATTCGAACAAGACCTAAAAGGGCCGTCCTTAAAAAGGACTGTTCTTCCACCCGTTTCAACCGGAAGCAGCGGCCGTTGCCGCTGTTGCTGCGGCAGCTTGATCCCGACGCCGTTTTTCTGCGGGTGGCACCGGATTGGATGCTCCTGTGGCAGTAGCTATCGTTACTAGTCCGGTTCCCAGTCCCCGAAGCCTGTCATTCCATAAAAGTGTTCCGTTGGCCGCATCCAGGCAAAACACTTCGCCCTTGGTGGTGGCGATAATCCGATCGTCATCCACGAGAAGGTTCACGAAGTCCGAACCTTTCAATTCAGTAATCCAGAGCATTTTGCCGGCCGTCCGGTCCATGCAGACAACACTGCCCCTTATTCCAAGATAGATGACTGACAATGCCATAAATGACCTCCCAACATGCTCTAGGTGTGCTTGTGTTTGCCTTTCAAGACATCTTCGTAGGTGAAGAACCGTTCCATGGGCAGGTTCGATTGCTCGGCATGGTCGGGATCAGGACGATAGTTGCCGGAGCCGTTGCTCCACCAATCCAGTCGGCCATTGTTGAAATAGGCCTCGCCTGCATACAAGACCGGCCTTCCGGCGGCCAATACCGGATGGCGATAGCGTTGATGCATGACCACCTCGCCGCTCATGGTGCGCACAAAGATGAATTTTGTATTGGGCACCAGCAGGCCATGATCGCCGCCTCGTCTCATGCGGTAGTAACTATCATCCCCGAAAGAGCTTTCGAGCTTGAGGAATTCCGTTGGATCAACTTTCAGGGCCGCGGCAGCCGGATTCAAGTTGGGATAAAACCGGGGCTGGCCAGATACAGTTTTCGATTGCAAGACAGGAGCAGGCCTGGCTATCTGGATTCTGTGCGGAACGACTACAGGGCTGAATTTTGGCTGCATGAAGACTGGCGGCTTTGGCAAAGCGGCTGAAACCATGCTGTTGGGCGAATTTTGCGGCCGATATACTGGCGGTGGAACCAGTACTCGCTGCGTTGGAATTGGATTGTGCTTCATAAATAAGCAATCAGCCATCAGCACCCGGCATTCAGCCCATCCACATTCTCGTATTTTTCCCAGGATTTCGCCACTCAGAATTTCGCTTTCAGCTCAATTCTCCGGTTATCAATCCTTGCACAGATTACAAATTGCTCAATTGCAAATTTAAAATTCTTACAGCACCGGCTGTTCCCCAGCCATCGGAGGCCAACGCTTCCATTCTCCTTCACGCTGCGCGCTCTCGATGACAAGCTGGGTAAACGAATTCACAGAGGCATACAGCGCGAAAAATTTTTGCAGGACACAGGCCAGCAGGAAGGCCCCGCTTCCTGCATAAAGGCTTTCATCAAAGGTAAGCTTTACCTCGGTACCCTGGCAAAATGCGCGCCGCGCATCGGTCCCCACGCGCCGCACCACCCGTTCGCAGGCCATATTGATAATTCCGTTGACCTGCTGAAAGGTCGAAGGACGATCAGAAAAACTGTAGAGCCTGAGGATTTCGCGCAAGGCCTCCAGGCTTTCCGTTCCCCCGGAGAGTGAAAGATAATTCAGCGACAGATTAGAGATGAGCGCCCACTGGGTTGTGCCTTGAAGCGGCGGGTAGGCAGGTGGAGAAGGCTTCATCAGGCAGCGGATGAAAGCAGCCGGCACTTTTTCTTCGACTTGAAGCTTGGCGCCCGCAGGCACATCCAGCGCCAGCCCGCGATTGGTGCAGAGCACATGCGCAAATACCGTCTGCATGGGAGGGAGATGAGGCTTGAAATCCAGGTCAAGGAACGAGAGCAGGAGGTCTGTGCCGGGCAGGTCTTCCCTCCCGGTAGGGAGACGCCGTGAATGCCAAAAGACACTCGGCTCCCCGCCGTCCATGCGGTGGCGGAAGGAGTAAAAAGGCTCCAGCACAGCATCTTTCTGAGCGGGGTTCGAAGACGCCGAAACAGAGACAATTGTATGGATCTCAGTGGTGCGTTCCCGCCGGCTGTCCGGCACCAGCCGGTATTCACTTTGCCGGTGGTCCAGGCGAATGGGATCGGTGGTTTTATGAAAAAGATTGATGATGGGCGTGCAGCCCAGCATGATTGCGCTTTTGTCTACAACCATTCCCTTGGGCGCCGCCATATCCAGAAGAAAAACGATATCCAATTCGTTCCCGGACTTGCACTGTTTCAAGTTGGCAAGATCAAAAAATAGAAATTTCTCCCGGATGGCAAAATATTCCTGAACCAACCGGTAAGCAGGATGGGAATAAGGCGGATAAGGAATGACTTCATCCTCCGGCGAAAAACCGACCGGCAAGATGGAATCCTTGGGAAGATATACCGGCCGCTCACCAGCAAGGATAAACACATCGCGCACATGACAAAACAGCAGCTCATAAAGCTCACCGGCACTACTCCCATTCAGATGAAAGCGCAGCTTGTCGAGAGTCAGCTCGCTGAGCTTGGTCCCTGGAGCAGGCGCCACCCTCACGCGCAGCAGACCGGCAACATTGCCGGCATCGTTCAGAAAATCGAACTGGGCCTTGGACTCAAACCCGGCGGAGACAATCTGCAACGGCCATAGAGTGACCGGGTAGCATGTTCTGAAATAACAATTGAGTCCTTCCGGCGTCTGGCAGAAGAGTTTTGTATGCTTGGGGACCTCGAAGCCGGTACTGATTTTTCCCTGTACAGGGTCCACGTCAAAGCAGGCCACCGACATGGGTGGGATGGGATTCGAAAGATGCGGATACAGCACGCCCAGCAACGCGGAGGTAATCTCCGGAAACTCCGCATCCAGGCGGCGCTGGATGCGTGCCGTAAGAAAAGCAAAAGACTCAATCAGCCGCTCCACCTGCGGATCAGCGCAATGCTCCGGCGAGAGTTCCAGGCCCGCAGCCAGCCGTGGATACTGCGCGGCAAAGCTCTGGCCCATCTGGCGGAGATAGCGAATCTCGTCCTGGTAGTAGCGGAGTGTGTCGTCTTGATGGCCCATTTTTAGGAATTTGGTAATTTAGTAAATTGGTAATTGGGTAATTGCTTCATCAATCTGGACAATTCGCAACTCGTAGTACACCTGCATATCCGCGCGTATCCGCGTAAATCCGCGGTAGGGTTTTGGTTGCGGTTTGTGGCGCTTTGTTTCAGAGGTTTTGGATTTGCCGCTTTTCAGGCAGCAATTCAGCTTGGCCGCTCTTCAGGCCGATCACGATCTCAAAAGAAACTGGTTCGTTGATCGAGCCGACAGAGAGATTTCCACTGATCGTACTGATGACCTCCGCTTGGCCTCGTTTGGAAGGCTCGACCGTCACATTCACATTCAGCAATCGGGGCTCGTAAGCGCCGATGGCATGTCTCAGCGTCTGGGCCAGTTGCTCGATGTCGCTGCCATTGGCTGCGGACATCCACGAAAAATCAGGAATGCCATAATCGAGCACGGTGCGATCGCACTCATCCACCGGCCAGTGGATTCCGGGACAGCGGGTCCGCAGCAGGCGCATGATCTCCCTGCGCACCGAATCCTTTACCTGGACAGCATCGTAGACGCGGAGGGGCTGTTCTTTGCTGTACGGATCATCCGTCAGCCGTTCAAAGAGCAGCGCCTTCGCGCCTTTGATGATCCTGGGCTGAAACATTACTCAGCCTTGTTGGTTTCCAGACTCCATTTGGCCGAGTTCTTGCCGGAATCGGAAACTGCACTGGCCTGTTGCTTGTAATCCCATTGGATTTTGGTGTAGTTAAACGTCACCGTCTCCTGGGGCTTGCCACCACCGCCTCCACCTACCGAGACAGAGGAAACCAGCGCATTGGTCATGGTGTAGGTAAGAATGGCATTGACCTTGCCGGCTTCGTTCTGTCCGATAATGATCTTGACAGTGGCCAGGTTTTTGGCCTGATTGCAGAAGTCAATCAATCCGCAACTGGCCAGGTCCACATACTTTGTGATGGTGAAATCCTGATGATTGGGCTTGCCGGAAGTGCGCTTCTGGTTACTCTGGTCGCCGGTGATCTGCTGAGCAACACCGTGACTGAAAGAAAGAAGCTCAATCTTCTTGGCATAGCCATCCATTGTTGATTCACCTTCAATGTCGCTACCACAATCGAGGATAATTACATCCATTTCTAAATCTCCTTTGGCACAACTTGTGCATTAATCTCGAAACTTCAAGCGGGAGCGAATTGCCGTAAGGCCCTTCGCTCCCATCGGCAAAAGTTAAGCTGCAGCCGGTGGCGGCAGGTCGGCAACCAGGCGAATTGAAACCGTCAGCTCGTCCAACTGGAAGTGCGGTTTCAAAAAGACGGTGGCCTTATAGCAACCGGGCTTGCCGGGAATGTCGACCACGTCCACCCGCGCCTCACGCAAAGGATAGCTGGCCTTGACCGATTGCGGAGCATTGTCATTCAGCAGGACATAGTCTGCGATCCAGGTATTCAGATAGGTGGCAACATTATCTCTGGTCATGAAGCTGCCAATCTTGTCCCGCATAATGACCTTGATGTAATGGGCAAACCGCGAGGCCGCCAGAATATAAGGCAACATGCTGGAAAGACGCGAATTCGCGTTGGCTGCGCTGGTGTTGTAAAGGATTGGTTTGTTGGCAGTCTGGCCACCAAAGAAAGCCGCTTTGTCGGTCCCTTTTTTGTGCAGAATGGCGATAAAGCCGAGCTTGTTCAGCTCATTTTCGCGGCGGTCGGTGATGGAGACTTCCGTTGGACATTGCAGGACCAAATCTCCATCATCTCCCCTGAAGGTATAGACTGGCAGACCTTCGACCAGCCCTCCACCCTCTACACCACGGATGGCAGCACACCATTTATAGAGCGCGAATGCATTGTTAATGCGCTGGGCCAGAGCGTAAGCGGAGTTCCCCCAGAGATACTTGGAGCTGCTCTTGCCGTTGACATTTTCTTTGTATTCGAATCCGTCAATCGGATAATTTACCGGATCGTAAGGTGGACGAAGGAGGACATGCGGCATGGTCAGGGCAACATAGCGAGAATCCTCTCCATCACGGAAGGAGCGCCATTTCACCAATTCGGTTGACTCAAAGCTCTTCTGCAGATCGCGTGGCCCAGTCAACTCGGTAAAGCTGTCCATGTCGAACAACCTGGGGCTGGCGGCGGCGATGAAGGGAGCATGGGCGGCGGCGGCCACGTGAGAGAGATTGTCCAGAAGCGCCATGGAGACTCCATCACGCCCGAACTCGTAATCTCCCACAAGGACACCATACGGAGACCCGCCAAAGGTGCCATACTCTTCTTCATAGACCTTTTTAAAGAGCACGCTCTGGTCGAACTCGATTGCCTTTTCCAGGTCGCTTTTCAGCTCATTTTTGGAGACATTCAGAAGGCGCAGCTTCAGGAATTCTCCAGTCTCGCTATTTTTTACCAGGTAGGCCAGACCGCGCCATGAAGCTTCCAGTCGCTGGAACTCAGGCGCGTGCAGGACCTCGTCGAGGCCGTCGCTGATCTGTTTATCGAGGGACGCGATGCAGTCCTGGATGCCTTTTACCAGCAGCTCCTGGGTCTTGATCTGTTCCACATTTTTGATGAATTCCTGCAGCAGGCCCAGGGCATAAGGCCACTGTGAATCATCGCGAATGATCTTGCCGTCAGTGATATAAGGAACCAGCGCATCCGGCGGAGGAGGCACGGTTGAAGCAGTTGCTAGAGCAGTTGATGATGTTGACATTATTTCCCTCCGTTGGTCGCCGCGGGCGGATCAGGCGGCTTTAATGCTGTAATCGCGTCTTGCTGCGCTTTGTCGCCTTCCAGCTTGACCAGAAGCGCCTGCAATTTATCGTTGCCGTCGGATTTGGTGAGCAAATCGTTCAGCTTCTGGCGGGCGGTAAAGAGCTGCTTCAACGCATCGATCTTCATGATGAGTCCGCCGTAAGTATTGCCTTGCTCATCCGGCGGCTTGCGGTACAGCGGCAAGAAATCATCCAGGCATTGGAACGTCAGGTCCACCTGTTTCTTTTTCGGCGGATCTCCTGGTTTGGCCGCTGGATCGGGAGGCAGGGTAATATTCGCGACACGGGGCTGGATAGAATTAAGGATCGCGTCGAAATTGTCACGATCGATCTCAATGAACTTGCGGTCCTTAAGTTCTGGCAGGGCTGGCGAGTCCGGCCTGTCCCCTGAAAGATCAGCCATGATGCCCATCACGAAGGCCAATTCGGTCTTCACGATGGCACCGCCGGTCTCCACGTCGTAGGTGATTTGCACCCGGGGCGGTCGTACTCGGTCCAATTTATGTTGTGTACTTTCAGGCATTATGCACCTCTTCTCTCTTTATTTCTGTTTGTCAGGTCTTCTAGCATTCACTTTCTTTTTGAAACTGTTTCGAGCTTCAAGAGCCTGGTGAGTTCCTGCAGCGCGGCATCGTTGCCGACCAATTCCGGCAGCAACTGTTCCAGAGTCATGCTGCCCCACGAAATCGCCCGCCTTATCAAATACGGCGCAGGACTATGGGGCTCCGTACGACTGAGATAGTCGGCTATTTCCTCCAGGCGGCGATAGGCCTCGGCCCGGCTGCGGACAGGTCCATGCAACGCGGACATTTCAGGTTCCACCGGCTCCAGCGCGTATTGATCTTGCTGAGCATCCTCTTCCATTTCAGGTTCGTCATGCATTTTTGCGCCTCCGCCCCAGCTCTCTATGAGCGAAAGGATATTTGCCAGCAGGCCACGAAATTGACTGAGGCTGCAACTATTGCGGCCCATTGCGTCATCGAAAATCTTTTCCAGTTCATTGCAGGACGCGCTGGCCAGGCTGGCATCGTTCCTGATCGATTGAAAAAAAGATGCCGGAGTGAGCGTGGCGCTGTGCTGTAACGTCTCAACAGTGATCACGCCGTTCGTGGCTTTTTTCTTTAGCTCCGGATGCTGCTCCAACTGAAAAGCATTTTCCCAATCGGCAAAGCAAAATGCGGCAATCCCACGAGTGTCCGGAGCGGTAATAGGGACAAACTTCAATCGCAAGTAAAGTTTTTCGTTGATCCAGTGCATCGGCGCGAGACGGTAATCCGGGTCCGTCAGCGGCGGATACATCGAATCCCAGAATGTATGGCAGAGCCCAAGCATCACCTTGAGGCCTTCCCTTACGCCTGCAAAGCCGTACAACTGGATCCAGGACTCCAGCAACCATGCCGCGATCTGCAGGTCTTTGGACCGTTTCTCCAGAGTCTCGATGCAAATCTGGCTGACGCTGTTCCAGTTGGCCCGCTTCAAATCACGCTTCCAAACGCCTTGTTGCAGGCGGGCATCATCTTCACGCCGGGCCTCTTGAATGCGGTCGTAACTGCCCTCATAGCGCAGAAATTCACCTGCCGGAGACTGTGAGGAAATCGGCGCCAGCAACGTATCGACATCGAAGGTGAAGTCCTGCAAGAGGTTCATTGGTTACCCTCCGCAGTTCTGACCGGAGTTCCGCCCAGACTGGGCGCTTCTGTGGGGAAGCCCCGCAAGCGCAGGTTCTCCGGCTTGCCCGGAGGCCGCAGCTTGATCCGAACAAAAACCTTGGCTTCCGGGTCCTGAGTCGTACCGGACACCGTGAATGCCAGGGTTTGCGGCTCTGGATCCACCATGCGATCAAAATCATTGGAAGACGCCTCGTGACGCACAACCATGTTCAGGAGGGCCCAACTGTCGCGAAATTCATAGCTCACAATGCGGCTGTTCGTCCGGGCGTCGCTGGCTCCACGCACGGGCGCCGGCTGCTCCGGAGAATCTTTGGCCCAGCGAAGCATCAGCTTGACCGGCTGCCCAAAGCTCCATCGGCCAACACGCTCGGGTTCGCGGTAGCGGAATGTGTCCGGTCCCACTTGTAGCGTCCAGTCGATGATTTGGTTGCCTTTGATCTCCCGGCTTTGGTTGACGCGAAATACTGGAACAAAATCAAACGTGGGAACGGCATTCGGCTCACCGGTAAACAGCGAAGAGAACAAAGGACGCAGAGCGTCCATCTGGTTGAGGAAGCCAAGTACCGGTAAATATGAGCTTCCGAAGTTGCCGTTCTGCAAACCGGCATGGATAGACTTGCTATAGGTATCAAACAGCCGATAAAACTCGGCGAGGTCTTGGGGATCGGCTTCGCTGGGCAACTGCTCGGTGGTAAGCGGTGAAAATGGAAACCTTCCCGACAGCCGCTGATTGAAAAGATCGGCAAGGCGAGCGTACTGGCGCACCGCGTTCTGCTCGGACAGGTAATAGCAGCGGTTGGCGAGCGCCTGCCGCAGTGTTTCCCTTCTTCGAACAAAATAGTTGCCGCCCGAAGAGGCGACCACTGCAAGTACTCCGCCCTGGCAGTTCTCCGGAGTCACCTTCTCGATCTCGGCTTTAAGAAAGTCTTCCAAGCCCGCTAACGAGGTGCCAGGTATCTTGGAGTTGTACTGCTGCGCATCGAAGATGATCTCCCCCCATTTTGCCGCCAGATCCATATCACTCTGCCTGCGGGGATGATGGACTTTGAGAAACGATACCAACGGAGTAGCAGCCGTGGCATATTGCTGCACCTGCTGGCGCTGAAATGCAAGGTACTGGTCCATCTCATCGGCGTTATGAACATCGAACCCGCCCTTGTCGGGCGTATTCTGCCCGTTCCAGCGATCAAAATTGTTGCCGGTGGGTGTATAGGGGAGATGCCCATCAAACTGGCGGTCGATCTTGCTGAGCAGGCTGGCAGCATGGGTCGAAGTCACCTGTAGCAGCGCCTGCTGGCTTTCCCAAAGCTTGAGCTCTTGAAACTGTGCAAGCAAGGTACTCAGACTTGCAGAGGCATCTTGAAAGCTTTGCACCTCCGCCATGAGTTCCGTCTCAGGATCGAACTTGACCGACTGGAACACCTGGGCGCGGGCAATCAAGTCTTCCATATTTTGATCCAAACGCTTGAGAGCGATCGCGTTGAAGGCAATTCTCTGTATATCCGTGGCCGTGGCTTTGTCGAGTTGCTCTTTCACAAAGCGATCGTAGGAATCTTTCAGGGTGGTGGCCTCTTCCAGAGTGTCCTTGCTCCAAAGCAAGTGCTCGCTAGGCTCGATAGAGGCGCGGATCTTCATCGCAGGGTCGCGCTGCATGTAAGGAATATTCAGCAAATTCACCAGGAGCAGATGCACGCTTTCTGTCCCCGAGGACAGGCTAATCTGGTCATTGCCGACATCAACCAAGTCGCCGGTAAGAGAAGTGCCTAAATGGTCCAGTTCATTCCGCAATGTCTTGAAACTGGCGGCCCCGGTCGCTGCAATAAAATTAATAAGGTCGTCTTGGGAGGAATAGGTCGCTCCCTGGCGGCTCTTTTGCGTTGCGGAAAGGAAAAAATATTTCGACGAAGCGATCGGGGCAGTCGTGACAGCACTGAGCGAGTCATCTAACTTGAATTTTCCTTGGCCCATCCAGGCCAGACCTGGACTGTGAACGATGCTCTGGGCCTGCTCCAGCAAACCTTTCAACTTCTCCAGTTCCGCGCGGGTCTCGAGTTGTTGCTCACCGAGCTTGTCAATCTCGTCACCAAGTTGGTCGAGGTATGTTAACAGCGGATTCTCCGCTATCCACTGTTCGAAGAGGCTTCGCGTCAGTCTCTCCATCTTTACCGCTGCCCGCTTCTGCACGTCTTTAGGGTCGGTGGGTTTAAGCGGCGGGTCTGTAGTGGTTACCACTTCGCCTCGTGCCTCTTTCAGCGCCATCTGGAAGTAATGGTTATCGATGTATCCAAAGTCCTCAGGTGGATCGTGATGATGCAGATAGCCCTCCAGCAAAAGGAAGGCTTCAACGTCTCCGGTATCGCGGCTTGCAAGGTCGTTATAGCGGCTGATGTTCAGCTCAAGAAGTTGGAGATCAGTAATAAATTGGTGCAGCTTCTTGTACGCGTCCGACTTCTCAACCTCGGTTACGGGAACGTCGGAATGAGAGCTGATCGCGGCCGTATCGGCAGCAGACTCTTGCAACAACTTATTGACACGCTCTTCCAGTTCCTGCCTGAAAGTCTTGAAGACAATTCGCTCAAAAGCAGGAACCATGGCCTTTTCGACCTTCTCGTCAATCGGAAACGCCCACGAACTCGGCATCAGAATGGTGCGAAAACGATTGCTGGTCAACTCTCCCATCGCATGGATCAAGGTGTAGCTCGCCTCAGTGTTGGCTTCGTCGGAGCCGCTTTTCCGTTGATCCACAAGCTTGGCCTGGTCCGACGTCGAGGCTAATTCGGGAAGGTCGTCAACAATCTGTTTCAGGCTGTCCAATGCCCTCTCTTGGATATCGACCATCCTTGGGTAGACAATCCAAACTCCCGCAGCCAAGCCGAGAGTGACAGCCAGAGTTGCTGCTTGGAGCCACCGGACCGTTCGGCCTTTGGCCATGGTCAGCTTGGCAGGTGGACGCGCCAGACCATACTCCGGAAAAATCTTCGCTTCGAAAAGATCAGTGATAAATACAGGAGAATTCTGGGGGGGCTCGCTTGGAGCAGGCGAGGAGAGCCCTAGCACCGAGCCGCTTGCAGGCTCGTTAGCAACCACAAAACCTGAAGTGGACGCGGCAGCCGCCCGGGCGCGGACTGGCTCCGGCATCTCTTCAGGCTCTGAGCTGTCACCAACAAAATAAAATCCCCGGAACTGGTGAGACTCGCGATAGGCCGCCTGTTTGAATATCTGGCCCAGATAAATCCTCAGGAGCTTTCTCAACTCCTGCAGTTTGCTCTGGAAAAGGAAAAGGCCCGGAGCGTCATCAATCTCATGCCGCTCGGTAAATATCTCACTTTGCAGACGGTTCAGGTTCTGCGCAAGTTCATCGAAGCCCTGATCGATCCAGGCAGGATCGAAAACCGCTTGAATGTTATTTGGATTCGACCAGCCAAATATCTGGCCGTGGTAAGCAGAAGGCAGTTGCTGGGCCAGACTCTTGAACCCCGCGATCAAGTCGCATTTCGTGACCACTACATAAACCGGCAGACATATTCCCAGCCACTTCTCAAGTTGCCACAGCTTGTCAACGATCTGCGAGGCCCGCTGGCCGATAACGGCTGGTGATACCGCGGTTTCTCCCATCAACTCAGTACAGGGCACCGTGAGCACGATGCCGTCCAGAGGACGTCCGGGACGGTACCGCTGCAGGTTCCGGAGCAGGCTTTTCCAACCTCGCTCATCCGAACCAGGTTTATCGGCATGGAGAAAGAAATCTCCAGGGACATCCAGAAGAACTCCCGCATCAAAAAATCTCCACTGCAATCCGCATCGTGCCCCAAAGTCAGTTGCACCTTCCCGCAAAGAGAGTCCGATGCCGGAGTGTTCCAGCATAGTGGTCTTGCCGGACTGGGCGGCGCCCACCACCAACAGCCAGGGGGCGCGATAACGGAAATCTCTCCCAGTGGAATTTTCGCGAAGGAAACGGATTGCCGAAGAGACAGACCGGCGAATCGCCATTTCGGCAGTCGCATGTATAGGAAGGCCTTTCGGCGAGGATTCAGCCTCTTTTTTTTCAGCCGCCTCTTGCTGCTGGTCTTCAGAGGCCTGATCTTCCTGTTTCTTTTTTGTGCGCCACAGGACAACCAGCATCAAGACAACAAGCAAAATGACCAGCACCACGATCCCTAACAGCAGGATCTCTGGCGAAATGTGCTGGAGCAGCGCTGACATCTATTTTCCGCCTCCGTCGCAATATTTATGGTCGATATTGCAGAGTTGTTCCTCAACCGGGTTGGTGAGATGACGCCACATCCCGTGCGTTGCTCCAAGCCATACCAAGACCACGCCCGCCAGCAGCAGCCACCAGTTCCGCGCGCGCGGCAATCGGACCGGATTGCTTTCTTTTAGAGTGTGCGCGTAACTCTGGGCAAAAACCTTGCGCCCACCTGACAGGAGCTCGGGGTTGCGACGGAAGACCATGACGAAAAGCTTCCGGCGATATTCGTTCAGGGCCTCGCGGGAGTGCGTGGGATCCATGCCCCGGTACTTGCCCTGGAAGCCCAGGTTGAGCGCAGAGAAGTAGACTGCTGCAAGGTCGATGTAAACCGGGTCGCGCTGCCGTAGCAGCAGGTCCAGCTTGTCGAAAAATGTTTCTCCGGCGGAAAAAGTTTGAAAGAGCTTGGTTTCGAGCAACGGCCAATTCTGCTGTCCTGGCCACACCTCGTTCAGAAAGATCTCATCAGCCAATGCCGCCATGGCGTACTGCGCATCCCGGTAGACCTCAAACCCAAAAGCGCCGCCGCTGCGCGATGCGCGCTGGGACTGGGTCTGCAGCAATGAATAGAGGCGCTGCCAACTGTCCTGGTTCTGCTCGCCGGTGTCCGGCCGGCTAGTCGTGTCATGACCGGCAACTGACATGGCGGGCGTGAGCGCCACGGATTTCTGACGAGCGAGCTCCCCATAAAATTCGTAGAACTGGGAGAGCAATAACGAATTTTGATACCCGGGATATGCCATTCTTGCCGCCCACCAACTGCGGTCGTGAAATTGAAAATTATTTTTTCTGGTAAAAGCCTGGCGATGTTCCGGTTGCGAGGAAGAACCCTTTTGATCTGCAAGGAAAATACCCAGCAGACTACAATCGAAGCAGCATTCGCATCATGACTCCTACCACAGAGCCTGAAAAATAAACGCCTTGCTCAGCCGGAGGCCTGCCTTGCAACAGCGAGTTCGGCCACAGACTTCTTAACGAACAAAGTAACTTCTGTCGGACGCATCTTTCCCGCGGCTCCGCCGTCATCCACCACCAGCAAACTCTGGTCCGGCCGGATGACGTCCGAATCTTCCACAGAAAATAAAATTGTCCCTAGTGGGGGAGAAAGCGTTTCGTCGCCTTGGCTCACATCTCGTTTTGCCCCGGGAACGCGCTGATCGTGCAGAGATTGCATCACCGAGGCTGAGCCGATGCGGCATTGTGTCCCCCAATCCGTTACATCTTTTCCCGACATGGTGGACGCGCCCCGCATGGCCAAGAACAACTTACGGCCCTTCCATTCAGCCCGGAAGCGATCGAGAATGAACATTCCATTCTTAAGCGCAAATCGAAACTCCTGGTAATCCTGGTGAACGCCTTCCCTCATCATTCTCCATGCATAAGCCTGGACATCAATAAAGGTCGCCCTCAAATCGCGATGGTTGTAAGGCTTGAATTGCGGAGGCACGACATTGTTGCCCAAACCGGCGAGGTTCCCAGCCAGCAGACAGAACGCCTTGTACAGTTCGTAAGGGTGTGCCAGTCCGGTTGCCAGGCCAACCTCAAAATGCGGCAACGCTGCTACCAGGCATTGAATTTGGCTTCTGGTTTCCAGCAGCAGGGGAACCTGGCGGGCCAGGGAATCCGCTCCCTCGCGGATTTTCGCGGCCGTCTCGCTGCACATCTTCCAGATCGGAGACAGCGTGGAAATGACCGGCGTGGGCGGCACAAAATCGGTCAATTTGAAACCGGTGTTGGTGTACTCCACCTGTGCCAACGGAAAGCTCACATACTTGGAGGGCGGAACATCTCCGGCCAGAAGTTCCAGCCGGGGTTTCAGACGCGGGATGGTGGTCCGCTTTTCCCCGGTCTCCTCGTCCACGACCGCTTCGCCTTCTACATCCTGATAGCGCGGCAGATCTCCCTTGATTGCCATGGGAGTACGCGCCGGCACAGCCAGATGAATAGTAATTGGCTCATGCTGCGGGAGCAGTTGAATCTCCACAATTTCCGGCTTTTCTCCCTTTTCATAGGAAACGACTAATCCATCCGGCATGATCGCTTCCAGCGACAAAACACTGAACATTCCGCCCACGAGTTTCGGCTGGTCGATCTCCCTCGTGCGCACGCCCCAGAAGTAAGGAGCTAAAGAGGACAATTGAAAATACAGTAGCTCTTCGGAACGCCGGACTAGTTGCTGAAAATGCTCGGGCGACAGCAGCATACCTTCTTGCCACTGGATCGCCTCCGGTATTTGCTTGGTACCTGCCACAGATTGAGGGCCCATAAAAAAATTTTCTTACTTGCTCTCCACCACAAAATCCTCGTCATCCAGAAAAATGGAAACTTTCCCGCGCGTGGGAAGTGGCGCATTATGAGCGCCAGCCGAAGCGTAGTTCGCAAATACCACAATGCCGCCTACACCCGATGGGACCGTAAAATCGATTGGGGATATCCTTTGCCCCGGGACCCATTCCCATGATTTGACTTCCAAGGTCTTTGAATACTGCCGCTGTAATTGCGTCTTTTTCGTAAACCAATCGCTTGCGGACATTCCTTGCGCGGTCTTCAGCAGGGTCTTGTCTTTGATCAGCAGCAAATCCAATGCGACCGGACTGTTCTGATTGGCCCTGTCTGAAATGCCTACCTGCAGAGACAGCTTGCCGTTGACAAGACCGGTTGCCTTTTTCGCCTTCGATGCCAGGCCGCAACTGACCATGCCGCCCAGCAGTGTGAGAGCGAAACACAACGCCAAAACGCGCCGAATCATAAGGGAAAGTGAGGCGTACCTTACAACACCCGTTCTCTCTGTGTCAATTTTTTCGACTCTCTCTACGCTCTTTCCCCAGCTTATTGACATCTCTTTAACAGTTCCAAAACGGAATGCTCGCGGATTTGGCAAAGAATCCCAGTGTAGGAAACGACGTTTATCGCCGAAATCCTGCAAAAGAGATGGACATTACATGGACTTTAACCCTTAGAACCAAATTCGTCATTACCGTGAAAAAAAGGGAAGACTATAGTGAATTATCCGGGGAAATAAGGGTGAAACCGGATCTAAACAGGGTCATGCCGGAATCTTTTCATCTTCCACTCTTGCTCCTGTCGCTGCTGGGAATACTGCGTATTTCCTGGGGCTTGGCGCGCCTCTTAAAGCAGGGAGCAACCACGGCCCGGCTTCGGAATTCCTCTTCTTCTTCAGTGATCCTGTCAGCAGCTTCGGAACTAATTAAGTGGCAGGAAACAAGGGGTTTAGCTGCATACAGCAGATTTTTTCAGTGGAAACCGCTTCAAGAATTGTGCTCATTGGTCCTGAGAAACCGGCCACTCATTCGACGTTATCCAGACAGCTTAGCTGTATCGAAGCCGGAAAGGCTGGCTGATCCTGTCGACGGAACGCCCTTCCAGCGCGGCGAAACCATCGCCCGGTGTGCTTGTGGAACTAGTTACCATCTCGATTCCTGGCAGTGGCTCAGCACCAAGAACGCCGGCAGATGCGTAAACTGCAAACGCTCTGGCCCGGTGTCTAGCGTTACCATTCCCAAACTGGGCGCAATTTATTAAGGTGTTCCACTGCTTTTGGGGGAATAAACAAAATATTGGTGCTCAGGTAAAGGGAGTCCCTGTAAGCCGTAAAAAAAACCGATTTGATCATGGACAGGATCCAGGACCATCGCAATCTGCCACGGCGCTCGAAAATATAATTGCTGCGTTCGCATATCGATTTGCGATAGAAACACTCCCAACCCTGGATGCGTGTGATACCAGCCCACAACCTCTGTACCAGCTCCCAGTGCACCCCATATCTCTTCCCAAGATTCCTGGCGAAACTTGAAGTGCGTAGAATCGCCATGAGTGCTGGCCGGCAGCGCAGCATCTACGGTCAGATAATATTGTCCATGCTCATTCACATACGCGCGACCGCATAGGATTCCCGCCTGCTCTCGCGAAACTTCCTGGCGGACATGGGTTTGGATCGTGTCCACGCAATTCCTGTCTACAAATACAAGCAGCTCTTGATGCTCGGGAAAAAATGCTGGATTGCATGATGTCAGAAGATCAATGCCAGCCAGGAAATCTGACAAGGGACGCACCATGGGCTGATGGCCCTGGACATCTTGCCAAATGATGGAAGAGCTTTCTAAGTCTCGGTCATCTTGGACATTACGCCGCGAAGATTTCATCCCGACCAGGTTGACAAGCGCGGAGTCGATACAATTTGAAAATCTATAATTCCAATACATTAGGCCGTCTCGGACCATTCCGTCTCCGCTGAGTTCTTCATCAAACGGTCCAGAGGAAACATAGATTGATGGCGGCGTGCCCAATCTGCCGCCTCTCCGTTCGCAAGGCTGTTCCAATTGAACTGGCTTGGATCATAAAAAAGCACCGAACAGAGTCGCAGGACTAGATTGTCTAGCGACTCTGTAATTCTCCAGGGTCCCAGACAAACGACATTGTTCTGGGGCCAGATATGTGGATGAAAAACCGGTCCCAACATTGTGACGCGCGGCGAGATGGCCGGATAATCCGCTGAGAACTCCACTCTCATCCGGTGCTCTTGACGATAGACGGGGGTCTTTCCATCGAACACATCGAGCGAGGCAATGCTCCGTCCTTTGACCGCCAGGATATAGACCTCAGGGGGATTGCCACGGGCAACTTCAATCGTCAGATTTCTCCTGTATATGGAAACCAGTTTTATCAGGCGCTCATAATCTGACTGCAGCCGCCGCTCACGCACACTCATGCCGCGCCGCCTTCGACCAGTGGAAAGATTTGCAGCTCGGTTCCGGTGGAAATCCCAGCGGTTAAGAGTGACCGATCTTCCTGCAATCGCTGGTTTGTGGTGAGATTGCGCACGGCAAATATTTCTGATGGATCAAGCTGCCATCTCTTCCGGCATTCTCCTACCAGCATTTCTATGGTAAGCGAGTCCGGCAGTGTGACCTCTGCGCACCGGCTTCGGTCATGGGTCATGATCCTGATAGAGATGGTGGCCATTCAACTCTCCCTTTCACACTTCTTTGGTTAGCTCCAGGCAGCGTATGCCGGTATCGGTTTTGATGCGCAGAATAGAACGCGGCGGCACGCCAATCGCCTCTAACGAGTGCTCAGCCAGGCGGTCCCGGTAGCTGATCTCATGGACAAGCTCGGCTGTTCTCTCTGCACCGCAAATCGGGCACATGGCCTCGGTACTCTCAACAGCAGAGAGCCGCTTTCCTTCCTGCTCTTCTCCGCAATTGACGCACTGCCAGGCGCTCAGGACATCAAAGTCAAGCTGCAACGAAGCCCCGCCCGGTAGGTAGTCGAGCAATTCTTTCACCGTCATTTCAGATGGACTCGCTTCTACAAAGATAGATGGCTTGTAAGTTTCATGAGCAAGACAGTCCGGTTTTTCTGAAGTTGTGAAAGTTGATACCGAGTAAGGCGCGAGCGAGATAAACAGAGTTTCTCCGAGCGCCAACTGCTTTGCTCCATGCGAAGTTGTTGGATTGGCCCAGGATTGATTAACCCGAGATTGATTGCTCGGACATTTGTTGACCCAGGCCAAGGCCTCGTTGACCTGCAAAGCCGCAGTCAGCGACGCGATCACCGTAGTTGTAGGAACAACCCTGGGCGGCAGTCGATTGGGCAGCAACATACAGGAACGGCGCTTATGGATCTGCCGCCACATCTGCTCCGTCATTCCGCATTCATAGCAGGGGCCATTATCCGGAACGTACAAGGAGACTTCACCAACCGTGGCGTTGATTCCCGCGTCGATCCATGGCCTTCCTGCCTTCCAGCAAGCGCGGTTCAGGATCCAGCGAGCATGGATGCTATCGAGGCAGCCTAAGACAAGATCGTATTCGCGGATTATGCCCAGTCCAAGATCGGTCTCTATATCTCCATCAATTGCTCGGATGGAAATCTCGGGGTTGAGTTTTCTCAGGGCGTTGGCGGCAGTGGACGCCTTGGGACACCCAACATCTGTCTCCCGAAAAAGCACGCTACGAGACAAATTAGAAATTTCAATCCGATCGAAATCAATCGTGAGGATGTTGCCCACGCCCGCCAAGGCAAGGTTCTTGAGTACCTCGTTGCCCAAAGCTCCGGCTCCGGCAACGATGATCCGCGCCTGGGCCAGCCTTTCCTGGCTCCAGGAGGCAATCAGCCGCTGCCGCGAGTAGCGGTCTTCGGCCAACTCGAAATCAGGCTCCACGAATGATGCCGTTGGCAATGTCGTACTCATCTCTCCTTTTTGAATTGCCCAGGACTGCATAAGCGGCGTTGAGTTGCCGCGAGATCTCTTCTGCCCAGCCTCGCCGATGCTCCGGATGCTTATCGGGATGGTACTTCTCCATCAGCACGCGATACGCAGCTTTAATCACCTCAGGGCTGGCATTCGAAGAGATCTCCAACACTTCATAGAGACTGGTGTTAGCGGAGGTGTCCATCCGGCGCGGAGGGCGCGGCTCGGTCTTGCCGTTCGTGGCGTCCACTTCACGCCAGTAAATTTGCGGCATGGAGCTATTCAGCGGGTATCAGACGCAAGCCTGCACGGACGGATGTTAGACCGGACATATTGCAGGCATAAACCAGAGCAGTCTTAAGTATTAAGGAAAGAAAGCCGCCCGACAAGTTCCTTTTGATGTACCTACTTGCTCCAACCTGGTAGCAGAAAGGGCAATACTCAAATCGACTTCCATATCCTGGGCCAGAAATACATTGGGAATCGTTAATGAACAAAGGGCCAGTCAGATTATGACTGGCCCTCTGCGCGTCTGAAACGTACCCACTCAGGAGCTGCAATCAGCGAAGTGGACGCTTGTTCAGAACCTCTTGCCCAGATTCTGCTCTATGGTTTTTACACGATTCGGACCCAAAGCAGCGTGGCAATTTCGGAATACCAGCGGATCTGGAAACGTTGCTTGTTTTGCGTGAAGATTCGAGAGGCGCCTGTCGAGGGGGGAAATTACACGAAGAGGCAAGTAACAATAACTAGTTCTTTTTCTTCACTACATGGAAAGTAAATGTGTTTAGCTCCGCCAGTGCCCCTTTCGAAGTTATGTATCTCAAATCAACGACGTAGTCCTTGTTATGTACCAGAAGGAGAGCGGGCACAGAGAATAAGACAGTCGGCCCCTTGGCAGTATTCTGCGCCTGCAGCAGATTCTCGATCAGGATTTCCTTCTCTTCCAGAAATGGCTTTAGGACAGCGCGATACAGCCGCCGGCCCTCAGTGCCTGTGGGGAGTTCCAGGTTTACCAGAGCCGAACGGTCCGATAGCAATACTGTCGGCTGCTCCGGACCGCCTGGTCCTCGCACCATGGAATCATCGGAAAGAAGCCTGTATGCAGGATTCGGTCCGGTTGTTGTTTCTGCGACATTTTGCGTTTGCTTCGTTGGCAATGAGGCGCGCATTGCTCTTTCGCGGGCCAGTTCCTGGTTGACGCGCTCTAAAGCTATCCGCTCGGAGGAAAGTTCGCGATGATACATGCTTGCGCCTAGGGCCCCCCCGAGAACAAAAAGCGCGATGGCTGCCAGGGCATACCGGGGCATAGGACCGAACCATTGCAAAAATCGCTGCCAGGTGACTCCCAAAGCAAGATCTCGTGAGTCGGAGAAATAGTTCAGCGATACCAAAGCTTGACGGACCTCATTGGGGGCCGCTGATGTTGGAGATATGTCTAATACCAGCTTCTTACGTCCCTTGAGGGAGATCGTTGATGTTACGGGCGTAATGCCCTGGCCTTCGGTATAGCCAATCAATTGCGTCGCCAGAAGCAGATCTCTGCCTCGGTCTTCGGTCCAGATTTCAAGCAGCTCGGAGCCCTCTGGAATTTCAAAGCGCACCTCAGCTTCCTGCTCAAGATCGACCCGGGCGCATTCTGTCCGATCGACCAGTATCCTCAAGAAAGCTGGCGAAGCTGTTTGACGACGGGCGACCTCCGCCGAGATGTTGTCTTTTATGGTTTCGCGTTCTTGCTTTGTCAATCGCGGCGTTTGTGGCGGATGTCCAGATTGGTTTTCAGTTTTGTCGTTGCTGTCCATAAGAAACCTCGGTAAAGCCAGTCTTTCTTCAGGCGAATCAAAACCGAGGGCTTTGATCAGCCGGCTGTAGCATGTGGGATCGATTAATGCGTGACAGCGATTTATCTCAATTTTGTCTTGCTTAACGTTCTCGTGGCCCTTCCCGGACAATAAATGAGAAAGATTTCCGGAATCCGGGCCGAAGCTGGCAGGCACCAGGCAGTTGCCTTTTGTACTCCACGGGGTAAAAGTTGTCAGGCATTCCTCAACTAGATTGGTCCAGCGGCGCTGGTCCTGGCAAGCTTCAAATCTTACTTCGCCGTGGTTCGTTTTAACGGTCTGGAGATATTTGCTGAACCGGTCCTCCAGCTTGCTCATCAGCATGCTCTTGGCCCTGCGGTATTCGTCGGCGCCAAGGTACCTCTCGGTCAGCAATTCATACACGTGCTGGGCCTCAGAGGTGCTGTAATTGTGCAGGAACCGATGCAAGCCGATGTTGACGTGGAAGGAAGACATCGCTGTAGTCATTCGCACCAGGCTCTTGATGTAATGAACAACGAGGTCTTTGAATGTGCATTGGCCGGATGCCTCCTGCCGCTTCTCGTGGCATTCTGATTCAAAGTAGATGAGCCATTGGAGCGTGTCTCCATCATCGCGCGTGACCCGGGTTATCCACCGCTTCAGATTTTTATCACGCCAGTACGTTCTCTTCTTCTCCTGGCCGCACTGGGTTTCGAGCTTGTTCATGGCGCCGATGAGAATGTCAATGGCTACGGACCTGTCGGGAACAATGAAATAGGCGAGCTCAAATCCTTTTTCCAACAAATCATCGTGTCCGTCCACTGATTTTCCTCCAGCAACTACCGTGAGCCGAGTGCTACTCCTGCGCTCGGCTGCGGCGTGGGCCACCTTCAACCCACCTTGACCGCACCCAATAGCACGATAAGATTCGAATGCCATCGTCACCCAGTGTGCCGCATAAGCGGTGAAAACAGCGTGGCACTTTCGGAAGAGTTTTTCATGTCCGCTAGTCGCAGGAAGAGCATGAACTCAGGGAAATTGAGGGAAGGTTTCCCACGCAACCAGCTCACTTCGGTCTTATCGTTGTCTAACCATAACCCAGGAACTCTGGCTTGGCAAGAAGACCATGTGACAATAGTACCGTGGAAAGGAAACACATCGAACACTGGGGACAGCGTGTATTAATGGCCCATGAGAGAATCCGATCATCGATTCTCGAAACCCCGCTCGAACTAGTCCGTGACCTGTATCCAAAACTCTCAGCGCGTGTTTTCTTCAAGCTTGAGAATCAGCAGCGGACCGGATCTTTCAAATTGCGGGGCGCCACCAACAAGGTCCTTTCTCTAACTGCGCAACAAGCACAAGGCGGGGTGATCGCGGCCTCCAACGGCAATCATGGCTTGGGCGTGGCCACAGCCGCGAAGATCAATGGAGTTCCCGCCGAGATCTATGTTTCAACTCGTATGTCATCCTCCAAGATCAAACGTATCGAGGAATGTGGCGCTCATATTCGCCAAGCTGGCGACAATCCCCTGGAGGCGGAACTCGCGGGCCGAGCTGCGGCATTGGCCTCCGGCAAAGTTTTCATCTCGCCCTACAATGATGTCGACGTGATTGCAGGGCAAGGCACAATTGGTGTGGAGCTGCAAAATCAGTTGCCGAACAGTGATGCGATTTTTGTTGCCGTTGGCGGTGGTGGATTGATAGGTGGAATCGGCGCTTACCTCAAGTGGGTCTCTCCCCGGACTGAAATCGTAGGATGCTGGCCGGAGAACTCGCCTGTGCTTTACCAATGCATGAAAGCTGGCCGCATTATTGACGTCCCTGAACAACCCACACTCTCTGAAAGCACAGCCGGCGGCCTGGAGCCCGGATCAGTGACCTTGGATCTTTGCAAAAATGTAATTGATCGTTCCATCCTTGTATCGGAACAGGAAATACTGGACGCCTTGCGGCAGATGCGTGAATCCAAGGGATGGTTGATTGAAGGAGCAGCCGCAGTTGCATGGGCATCATTTTTACAGCAGGCAAATCAGTATCAGGGAAAGACCGTCGTAATCATCATCTGCGGCGGCAACGTCTCCCCCGAAGTGTTACAACGACTCCAGTGAATCAAGTTTTTAGATCACCCGATACGAAAGGTAGCTCATGACCAACTCTCAATACGGAGATGTCTCAGTTTCCCTGGATGCACATGTTGCACTAGTTGAGATTCATCGTCCGCCCCACAATCATTTCGACCATCACCTCATCCGAAACCTTGCCGAGGCTTTCGAAGCCCTGGACGACGAACCTGACTGTCGTGCCTTGGTGCTCGCCTCCGAAGGTAAATCGTTTTGCGCTGGCGCAGACTTCAATCAACGCGCGACTTCCAGCAACAACGATCTGGCTTCCGGCGCAGCCAGCCACATCTACAAAGAGGCTGTCCGCCTCTTCGCCTGCGAGAAGCCGGTGGTAGCCGCCATCCAAGGTGCCGCTGTAGGTGGTGGCCTGGGCCTGGCGCTGCTCGCCGACTTTCGCGTCGTCTCGCCCGAAACCAGGTTCGTGGCCAATTTTGTGAAGCTGGGCATTCATCCGGGATTTGGCGTGACCCATACGTTGCCGCGTCTGATTGGCATACAACGGGCCACGTTGATGCTCTACACCGGACGGCGCATCAACGGAGAAGAGGCCGTTGCCTGGGGACTGGCTGATGTGCTGGCAGCCGAGGACCGATTGCGCGAAATCGCGCGAGAACTTGCCGCCGAGATAGCAGCTTGTGCGCCGCTGGCCGTCCAGTCGACCCGCGCCACCATGCGCCGAGGACTTGCCGACGCCGTTAAGGCCCAGACCGACCATGAGTTCGCCGAACAGATTCGGCTCTTTCAGACTGAAGATCATAAAGAAGGCGTCCGCGCTGTCCGCGAGCGGCGGCCGGGACAATTTACAGGGCGATAACTTGGAAACCCTGGTAATTGTCCACGAACCCGTTTATGGCCCAGAGGTGTATTTGAATTGATTGTCAGAGAACTCTTTGAACGTCATCTTTGCCGTTGCAGCCATTGATTCCGCCATCGCCGTTGCTAGAACTCGGCAAAGGCGATTCATTTCCTTTTTATCCCTTTTGCAGGTATGACTCTCAAGGCAAAACCCAAACTTAACCATCGCATCAGAGACTCTCTGCGTCTCAACTAATATCATCTTGCCCTGAAAAAGCCGCCAGAATTCATCGGTTGCCTGTTTCCGATTCTCAGGCTTATCAGAGTTTGCCACTGTGGCTGCGAATGATAAAGCCTGCAGGTAGATCTCGCGCTGGCTTTCAATCCACGGCTTCATGAACTCCCGTTCGGCTGTTTCTTGGGTCTTTTCTTGCTGTTCTTTGTATTGAGCAACTCCCCACAAGAATCCCGCGACCGCCACAAGTGCGGTAACAGAAGGGATCAACTGGGCCAGGATGGGATGAGATCGCTTTGGCTTCCTAAGTTCGACCAATTCAAGCTTCAGTTTTTCGTTCGTCAATCGAACCTGCTCCAATTGCGCCAACTGCAATGGAGTTTCTGGGCCATCGTCCGTTCTGACTGCTTCTGTCATGCTCTCTCCGCAAATCAGTTTCAGCGGTTCATCCTAAATTCCGATACCAGCGTTAGCAAGAACAACCGAGTCCACTGTTTCACGAGCACTCGGAAGCAATCTATTTCGCAAATAGGCACTCAAGTTTTGAGATGTTGACGACAGGTTTCTGACCAACTACCTTCGAACGCAGACCTTGTGATTATCATTAAGGGAAACACTCTAACCGGCAATTCACCCAGGAGAAGTAAAGGCCATGCTCATTGAAGAACTATTTTCCCGGGGCATCATGATGATGGGTCCGTCGCGAACCGATCCAAGCAGGCAAGTGGGCATCTTTCATTTGCAGTTTATCTCCAGCCTCCCTGCGTTGCGGGCATCGAAGATGGAAGAGTTCCGCTGGCTTGAAGGCGAATGGAATTATGAGAACAACGTTCCAGCCACTCGGCTAAGTCCGGCGTACACTGACATCGGCTCTTCCAGGTTTTCGTTTTGTGAAAAGGGCAATTGGATCTGCTTGGTCGCTCCCGGCGGCCGGGAAACGCGCCATATAACCTTTGATCCTTTCAGCGGGCAATGGATCTACGTGTTAATCGAGGGCTCTTATGGCATCCTACGCTCGTCCCAAGGGTGGATCGGTGAACAGATCGTTTTTTCCGGCCTCATGACGATGATCGGAATTAACTGCGAGTGGCGGATGACGTGGACCAGGACAGGAGAGTACCAATTTGGCTTCGTCAACGAAGAACAGAATCAAGATGGTTCCTGGGCGTACATCGACGAATGGCAATTTAAGCGCAAAGGGTAAATTGTTGATTATCATTAAGGAGAATGCCATGTCAGTCATTGCAATTCACCCCGGGGAACATTTGTCCGAAGAGCTTAGTGAATTGGGAATGAGCGCCGCTGAGCTTGCGCGGCAACTCGATGTTCCAACCAATCGTATTACCGAAATCCTGAATGGGCGGCGGGCAATCACTGGCGACACGGCACTTCGTCTTGCTCACTTCTTCGGCACCAGTGCGGAATTCTGGCTCAACCTGCAAAGTCTTTATGAGATTCGACTCGCCGAGCGGAAGTTTGGCAAATCCATCAAAGCATTGCCAACGCTGAAACGCTTCGACGACGCTCATGCCTAGAATGTGCTCGCTGCTAAGATCAGGCCACTGGAACCAGCCGTTACTCCCACTTGAATTTCTGCGGCTTGAGTATGGGAAGAAGGCTGCTGTAATCGTCCGTCCACAGGCGTAGGCTTGGGATAGCTTCGACCGGCTTGCCTCGCTCCGCCACCTCCTGTTTCGCCAGAAAAGCCTTGTTTGCTGTCACCAACACCCAGTCTGAACTGTAAACGCCAATATCATCGTTATCTTTGGAAATCACCAGCCGTGATTGGAGCCCGGCATGTTCTGCCTGCTGAAGCACCACGGGCGCCAATTCGACGTACTTGTTGGAAACGTGGATGGCGAGGATTCCATCCGGCTGCAAGTGATGCTGGTAAAGCTCTATCGCCTCACGGGTAAGCAGATGGATGGGAATGGCGTCCCCCGAGAAAGCATCAAGCGCCAGCACATCGTAACGTTGAAGCGGCTCCGCCGCCATGGAGAGACGGGCATCACCCATCACGATCTCTACGTTGGCCTGCGATTCGCGAAGATAGGTGAACTGGCTGCTCGCGATTTGCTTCACCAGTGGGTTGATATCGTAGAAGCGGAAGACATCGCCTTTGCGTCCATAAGCGGCGAGCGTGCCTGCGCCCAGCCCTACTACGCCCACACGGCGAGGCCTTTTCCCGCAGCATAGATCCAAAGCCAATCCTACGCCGGAGTCATGGGCATAGTACGTGGTAGGTGTCTTGCGTAGCTCATCGCTGAAGATCTGCATGCCGTGTTCGATGGTCCCGTGATAGAGCGCACGGGTATACTCTGAAACCTGCGGATCAGACGTTTGGGTCACATGCAGCGTTCCATAAAAATTGCGCACTTGCAGGATTGTGTCCTGGTTGTAACTCTGCCTTTGGACAAAGATCAGCGCCACCATGCCTGCCGTTGCTGCAACCCAGAAGAACCGAGCCAGGATATGTGAATTCCAGGTCACTACCAGCATAAGGACTGTGGTCATCGCCAGTCCATAAACCAGCTCATAATTCGCTGAGAAAACCAGCGGCGCCAGCACGCCCACAAACATCGATCCCAGGGCGCCTCCAGCAGCGATCATCAGATAGAAGGAAGTCGCGTATTGGGGCGCTGGCCGCAATCGATGCAACTCGGCGTGACAAACCAGGCAGATGATCAGCAGGGCGATGCAATACAACGCAACCGTCGCAAGAATGGGTGTAAAGAAAGGAGGATCAGTAAGCAGGTAGCCAGCCGCTCCCAGCAACACTACCATAAATCCCATCATGACGCGGCGCGGATAAAAATGCTCTCCGCTGAAGGCCCACACAAAGCTCAGCAAATAGGCAATCAGCGGAACGGTCCACAACAAAGGAATGGCAGCTACGTTCTGGCTCAAGTGATTGGTTACAGAACTCAGAAGCAACGATCCACAAGCGGCCAGCAGCAGCCACAAGATGCGGTCTCTGTACCGAGGTGTGGTTTCTTCTGCAAAGACTGTCGCATCAGTCGGAGCGATGGAGACTGCGGCAACATTCCTGGCAATATAGGCGGCGTTGCGCGCACTCAACCACGCGCATCCGGATCCCGTGAACACAAACACGACAAACCCTGCCAGCCAGCTCATGTTCTGCTCCTTCAGGCTGAAGTGAGGCTCCACCAGCCATGGGTAAACCACCAGCGCCAGCAGAGAGCTGAAGTTGGAAAGCGCAAAGAGCCGATACGGTGGGACCATAGCGCCGGTCGACTGCGCAAAACGGCGGGCATACCATGCTTGAAGAAGTGGATTCGTAGCAGAGAGCACCAGGAAGGGCAAACCGATCAACGTGCTTAACAACACAAAGACGCTGATGATCGGATGCACAGTTGACGCATGAAGCTCTGAGCTTATGGAAAACCAGCTCTGTCCCAGCGCGGCGACCAGCATTCCCGCGTAAACTAAGGCCTGGGTTCTGGCGCGCAAGCGGGTGGCCAGCCAATGTGCGCAAAGATAGCCAAGCAGCAGTGCACTCTGAAAGAAGACCAGGCAGGTCGTCCAGACCGCAGCCGAGCCGCCCAGCAGTGGCAGTAGCCGCTTGGCGACGATGGGCTCAATCTGAAACAAAAGAAAACTGCCAAGAAAAATAGCAGTTCCATATAGAAAGGTAAGAGTTGACATGAATGGTCAGAACAACTTATCAGAAACCGGCAATCTGGGGCGCAACTGCCCGGACCCCAACGCCGTCGATAAATGGAGGGTGATCCGCCTGATACATATATTGTGCAGCGATTCCCGATGACCATAGCGCCAGAGCAACCAGCATTCTTCGGCCAACGGCTGACCTCCATAAAAATGGAAATGCCCCGCCAAAAAGTGCCAAATCGACCAGCGCAGTGACGGTATAGACACCGAAGATGTCAATAATGGCGTCAGCGTCATCAGCGGTAAGATTCTGATGTTCTTTTGCGCCCTTCGCGGTTAAATTTCAAGCTTTCACTTTCCTTGTTCCGCGCTCTTGAGGTATCGTGCGATCTGTTCAGCGGTAGCAAACCAGACGCCTGGCTTTGACTTCATGTAGGCAACCAGTTGATCCAGATGATGCATGGGGGAGCGATGGCCAATGACCTGCGGATGTAATGTAAGAACAAACAGGGTGCCTTCCTGGTAAGCTCCGTCAAATTCTTCTTTGTACAACTGAAAAAGATGCTCCGGCAAAGGCATGGCGCCGCCGCGTCCCAGATAGGGCGTCTCGGTAAGCGTCCAGTCGATAGCTAGCTCCACCATTCCAGTAGACTCTCCATTGGAGACCAGTTCATAAGGCTCATCCATCGCCATCAAGCTGCTGTCATAGAGAAAGCCTTTCTTTCGCAGCAGACCAATCGTGTGCTGGCTAAAAGCCCACGCTGGGGCTCGATAACCCACAGGACGCTTCCCTGCTGCCTTGGTCAGATACTCAATTGCCTGGTCGAGCAGACGCTCTTCTTCCGCCGCACTGGGGAGATCGGGCAGGTATTCGTGAATCCATCCGTGGACGCCAATCTCATTCTTGCCATTCTTGAGGATTGCCGGAACCATCTCCGGATGCAGAAGAGCGCTGACCGCCGGAATGAAGAACGAGGCTGGAACCTGGTAGCGGTCCAGAAGTTTCAGGACCCGAGGCAATCCAGACTGCGCGCCGAAGTCCCCGGTAGAAAGTGTATTGGGCGAAGTCTCACCCGCTGCCAACAGATACGACTCATTGTCCACATCGAAGCTCAAGCAGACGGCAACTCGTGCATTGTTCGGCCACGCATGCGGCGTCAGCTTCTTGCCGACCCGCGCCGGCGCTACCGCCTGTTGCAGCTCCTGTTCGCTCCATTTTGTCCCCGGTTGAGAAACAGAAGTTCGCTGCGCCATCACTATGGACGAACTAATCAAACCCACGCTTGCGACGAGCATCGCCTTTACATAAGTTGCACGCATTCTGGTCATCAAACCTTAGTTATCTCCATTTTGTTGCGGTGCAGCTATGCCGCGCTGTATTGCAAAAGTTTTTGGTTTATCAGCGTTCATCCGCGCAAATCCGTGGTAAGAAGTTGGTTTTTCTTTGGTTGCGGATTTGTGGCGCTGTGTCCTTAGCAGTAAGAATCCAAGTATTACCTCATCCCCAAATCGCCAGTCAGCTTCACCTTGGTGAATCGATGTTTGCTCACAACAATCTCCTCCGAATGGATGAGTGGAAGCCTCGATTCTCCGCCTTGGATAATAAAGTATTTTCCTGGAGGAAGCGCAACTTTGAATCCGCCTTTGCTGTCGCTGTTGACGGTAGCTACAACCTCTTGATCGGAGCTGCGCTTTACCGCCAGCGGTCCTTGATATGGGCGGGGCTCGCACTTGTCATTAATCCGTTGCGGCCCTGGACAGTTACCGGTCAGAATGATCGTGCCCTGGATGCCGCTCGACTTGGATGATTTCTTGACAGTCTTAGACTGGGTTGGCTGTGCTGCGGCTGTCCCCAAAGTTGATACCAGCAATGTGAAGAGCAAGGTCAATATGGTTGGCTTCATAAATCGAATCGGAGTTCGATACATATTAGGTCACACTCCGCTCTCTTAAAGCAAGATCAGTTTCATCAACAGTAAAACCGTAATAAGAATGTGCCCCGACGATAGAACAGCCGCATGCCGGGCTCTTGCACACTCAGCTTAAACCCAATTCGGTCGCGCTAGTCGTGCCGGACGGCTGTTTTTATGCTTGGCATCTTCGGCAAAGCCGATATCATGGTTCATTCCTGTAAGCCACAATGTCAGCCGTTACCTGCGTGCATCCGCGTCAATCCACGGGAAGATTTTGGCGGCGGCTCGCGGGATGTGTTTTTACTCTCGTTTAAGCTTCGTCCAGAGGAGTTTTAGGATGCCATTCGATGCAAGACGTCTCGTCCATGCAGCTCACCTCCTGTCCGCACTGCTGTTGTTTGTTATGAACACGGGCGGCGCTGTTGCCGCGCAACAATCTGTGCCCTCGTCCTTGCAGCCATTGGTTCAAGAGCTCGATGGAGCTGCGACGAATGCAATGAAGGACCCCAAGTCAGCCAGCTTGACTCTCGGCATTGTCACCAAAGACGGCTTGGTCTGGAGCAAGAGCTACGGCTTCGCTGATATTGAGAAGAAAACGCTGGCGACCCCTGACTCGGTCTACCGGCTTGGTTCTATTACCAAACAATTTACTGCTCTGATGCTGCTGCAATTAGTACACGACGGCAAAGTGCATCTGACGGACCCTGTCGAAAAGTATTTTCCAGAAATTAATCTGGTGCAGGGCCGTTATTCTAACGCCCCGCCCATTACCCTCTTGCAATTGGCAACTCATACAGCAGGCTTGGACAGGGAACCTGATGACCTCGATACCTATCTCAAAGGCTCCCTATCGGATTGGGAGAAGGTGCTGATCGCAGCGTTGCCTCATACGAAATACATTTCCGAGCCTGGTACCGAGTTCTCGTACTCCAACATTGGCTATGCGATCCTGGGCGCCGCGCTGGGCAGGGCCGCTCATCAGCCTTTCACCGAATACGTAAAGCAACACATTCTTCTGCCCTTGGGCATGACGCATTCCGACTTTGAGGCCACGCCCTCCATCCGCAAGACCCTCACCACCGGCTACACCCCCGATGACAAAGGGAAACTTGATTCTGCGCAGCCCACGCTGGAACACGCTGGGCGCGGTTACAAGGTGCCGAACGGCGCGCTCTATTCCACAGTCGGCGATTTGGCCCGTTTTGAGGTGTTTGAGATGATGAACGGTCCGGAGACGGTGCTTCCCAGAAAAGAGCTAGAAAAGAACTACAATCGAATCATATTCACCAACACCGACTTGGACAACGGATATGGGATTGGCTTTCTGATCCAGCAGTCCGTGCAACGTGCGGATGTCACGGCTACTTTCATCGGACATTCGGGCGCAGTAGCCGGTTACGCGGCTTGGGCGTTGTTTGAACCTCATGCCAATGTCGGAATCGTCATTCTGGACAACGCCAACGATGGCAAAGGCTTTAAGCTGATGGACATATTTGTTCACAAACTGGAAGTAAAACCACCAGCCAAGAATGCAAAATAGTTCTGTGACGAGACTTTACTGATTTCCAAAATATTACGAGGTAGGTTTTGGTTTATCAGCGTTCATCCGCGCAAATCAGCGGTAAGAAGCTGGTTTTTCTTTTGGTTGCGGCATGCTGCGCTGTGTCGTTAGTGCTTTCGAGATTATGACTCCCGATCACCCGATCACCCGATGTCCCGATTCCCCCGATTTTCCGATTACTACTCAGATACCTGTATTGCCCATGTTTCCTGCCTGTTTTACAGTTCATCTCAGTATGGGAGAATCCATGAAAAAACTTGTAGTGGCCGTATCGTCCTTTTTCCTGTTGAGTCTCTGCCTCTCAGCCCAGCAGGCGAAACCTTCGCCATCAAGACAATCAACACCGTCAACGTCTGCTGCGGCGCCTGCTGTAGAACTCAAGCAGCCGGTGAAACCAGAGACCTCCAGCAATGTTGCTGCAACGCCCACACTGCCGGTGGGCACTGCCGTCCGCATGAAATTGGAGACTCCGCTGTACAGCGCCAGCACCAAAGCCGGAGACAGGTTTGCCGGACGGGTCCTCGAAGACATCAAACTGAACGACAAAGTGGTGATTCCGGTGGGCTCTTCTCTTCAAGGACAAGTAACACACGTCACCGATCCGCACCGCATCAAGGGGAAAGCGACCATCGTGCTAAAACCCGAATCTGTCACCTTGCCCAACGGACAGAGATATGTAATGAGCGGCGCGGTAGTGGACACCAACAAAGTGAATGGCACGGGCGTGGATGATGAAGGACGCATCAAAGGTCCGGGACACACCGGGCGCGATGTCCTGGAAGTTGGCGCGGGGACCGGAGCCGGAGCCTTGGTTGGTGGTCTTGTAGGCGGCGGTAAAGGTCTTCTCATTGGGGCAGCCATCGGCGCAGGCGGCTCCGTGACCCACTGGCTAACTAAAAAGAACTCGGCCTATCTGCCTGCCGGATCAGAAATCATTTTCGAGCTAAGCCGGCCGATGACAATAACGGCGAATACGACCTATTCCGAGCGCACCGAAGGCAGCCTTTGAATCTAAAGCGTTTCTTCAAGGCTTCGCATACGCCAGGCTACCCAGGTCGCTCTTTGGCACTACGTGGACCTCAATCGAGCCTTCCTGAGGCAGGGCGTCAAGGGGCAGGCGGTCACGCCAGAGTGAAAAGCGTATACGCAGAATTGTTCCTGGGTCCGCTCCGAGCATGAGCAGAGGAATCCGGCATTCGAAAATGGATTCCTCTCGAAGCCTGACCTGGATTCCGGTTTGCTGGACAGGACCATTACCGTTTTCTTTTGATCCGTTTTGTTTCAGGCCCCAACCGTGTATTGCTGTTCCGGAGATAGAGGCTTCGAGCCGGTACGCGTGTCCCTGACTGGATTGTGGTTCGATGGTCAAGACCAGCCGGGTGTCTACCGACGGCCATTCTGATGCTTTCTCCATGAAATCCAGCCGGCAGTAAAGATTGTGCTCATCGATGCCCGCGTATCCGGTGTCCAGCAGGAAATGCTTGCCGTGCATGGCCGAGGAGCGCCGGTCAGCCGTATGGGTGGCTGCACCGAGCCAGTCGAAATAGCCAGGAGATGCGGCTTCCAGCCGGGGAGAAATGTAATCGGTCTGGGGGGTAAAGCTGGACCGCGAATAACTACCGAGAATGGGCTGGGCCAGCACGTCGGGCGGAGCAGCGCCCAACGCATGATAGACATTCGAAAGATGCTTGCGGTAGAGTTCGTCAAAATCGCGGTCGTTGGCGGAATGATGCTCCGGCCCGTACCACCAGTTCCAATCGCTGCCTTCGGCAATCAGCAGCTCTTCAAACGCCAGCTCCCTTTGCACGGATGAAGCTTGTTCGGCATTCGCGCTGAAGAAATCCCGCGCGGCGCTGAGATGGTCCCAGGCCAGATTGTCCTCGGGGGCCCCGATCCAGACATCGAAGTTGGCGTTGATCCAGGAGCCGGGAAAGACCGAGGACAGGCGCTCCGGCGCTGCTTCGCGCTCGATAGCTTCGGAGATCGTCAGGGCCTCAAACTGCTTGTCGCGCTGAATGCCGTCGTAAAGACGGCGCAGGAATTCGCGCCCGGATTGCAGATAAGATTCCCAGGCATTCTCACCGTCCAGAATAATGGGCACAACCGCGTCTCTTCCTGCTTCCAATATCGGGGCCGCACACTCTTTCACACGGCGAAGAAGATCGGCGGCCGCTTCCTGCGGCGGCACAGTAGCATAAACAAAGCCGATCAAATCGGAGAGCGAGTGATCACGAAACAACATCTTCATTTCCGCGCCGCCCTGCTCCCACTGATAAAGCCGGTAAAGTTTTTCTGCGCTCGTTGCATTCAATTTGCCATTGCTATCACGCTGAAAGAGAAATTCCAAAGAGCGTCCCAGAACGCCTTCATCGGTCGCCAGCCATTGCAGACCAGCATCGTGCGCAATGGCCAGAACTTCATTGGAAATGCTCCCCTCAGAAGGCCACATGCCACGGGGACGAATTCCAAAGACCTGCTCATGCAACGCCAGGCCGCGTGTAATCTGTTCGCGCGCATCTTCAGGATGGCGAAAGCGATGCTTTGGCAAAGGCAGTCCGGCATGGGAGACTGCCCCCAAATCGGTGTCGCAAATCAACGGGAGAATAGGATGGTAGAAAGGCGAGGTGGATATCTCAATTGCGCCGCGGTGAGCGGCTGCGGCATAAGCAGGCAGAACTCCGGCCAGAAGCTGCCTCTGTTTCTGAACGATAAAACTCTGGTCTTCCAGCGTATAGCTGCGCCCCTTCTTGATCAACTCCTGAAGATCGGCCTGCTCTAGAATGAATTCGTCAAACCAGGCAATCTGAGAAAGTACCTGGAGGTCGGTTATATCGGCATCTGTAAGCAGGGACGCGACCTTGGCGGCATCATTGGCGGAGCAGTGAAAGCGATCCCAAAGTTCGCGGTAACGGGGATAGCGCCCGATCATCTTATCGACATTGGCCTGGAACAAATATTGAATCGCGAATTGCCGCTCTTGAAGGCTCAGTTCGCCGGCGGCCTTGGCAGCCACTTCGAGAAAAGGATCACGTGCGTTGCCGTCTACGTAGTCCTGAATTTGGGCGATCAGCGCCGGAACAAGATTGAAAGTCTGGTGGATGTCCAGAAACTCATCCAGCAGCTTGACCATGCCGTAATAATCTTTGAGGCCATGCAGGCGGACCCAGGGCAGGCGGTACTCTCCCGTGACGAGGTCCTTGTAATACGGCTGATGCATGTGCCACAGAAACAGAAGACGAATTGCAGGCATATCCGGTAATCATTAATAACATAGAAGCCGGTTTATCGCAGCGCGGCAGCGGCATCTGTAACACTAGCCATAGCCTTACTTTTCCTGGCCGCGAAGATTTTCTTTGCTTTTGTTGCGGTAGGGACGAGGATTTCTCACCGCCCCCCGCGCGGATCCGTACTGGCGCACTTTAGCGCATACGGCTCTTACCTTGAGTGCTTAGCGTCGAAGCGCACCTCCGGGTAAGGATGCAGAATCCGCGGTAGAGGCAAGTACAGGCTAATG